>OJKL01000067.1_pt1 | contig 51681 bp, 51 predicted proteins | sample 1596581 | NCBI WGS metagenome assembly OJKL01 (sample SAMEA4350109, study PRJEB24818) | metagenome | biome: human; feature: gut; material: faeces | place: Denmark | collected 2013-09 | reverse complement strand
CTGCGAAATTCAGGCGAATGCTGTTTACGGGGTTTTTTACTGGTTGATACTGTTTTTGTCATGTGAGTCACCTCTGACTGAGAGTTTACTCACTTAGCCGCGTGTCCACTATTGCTGGGTAAGATCAGTTTTCCAGTCCGGGCTGGATCAAACCTTTCAGGTAGAAAAGCGCCCTCACCCACTTAATGCGCTAACTGCGGACGAAATTAAACAGGCCGTTGAAATTGTTAAAGCTTCCGCGGACTTCAAACCCAATACCCGTTTTACTGAGATCTCCCTGCTACCGCCAGATAAAGAAGCTGTCTGGGCGTTTGCGCTGGAAAACAAACCGGTTGACCAGCCGCGCAAAGCCGACGTCATTATGCTCGACGGCAAACATATCATCGAAGCGGTGGTGGATCTGCAAAACAACAAACTGCTCTCCTGGCAACCCATTAAAGACGCCCACGGTATGGTGTTGCTGGATGATTTCGCCAGTGTGCAGAACATTATTAACAACAGTGAAGAATTTGCCGCTGCCGTGAAGAAACGCGGTATTACTGATGCGAAAAAAGTGATTACCACGCCGCTGACCGTAGGTTATTTCGATGGTAAAGATGGCCTGAAACAAGATGCCCGGTTGCTCAAAGTCATCAGCTATCTTGATGTCGGTGATGGCAACTACTGGGCACATCCCATCGAAAACCTGGTGGCGGTCGTTGATTTAGAACAGAAAAAAATCGTTAAGATTGAAGAAGGTCCGGTAGTTCCGGTGCCAATGACCGCACGCCCATTTGATGGCCGTGACCGCGTTGCTCCGGCAGTTAAGCCTATGCAAATCATTGAGCCTGAAGGTAAAAATTACACCATTACTGGCGATATGATTCACTGGCGGAACTGGGATTTTCACCTCAGCATGAACTCTCGCGTCGGGCCGATGATCTCCACCGTGACTTATAACGACAATGGCACCAAACGCAAAGTCATGTACGAAGGTTCTCTCGGCGGCATGATTGTGCCTTACGGTGATCCTGATATTGGCTGGTACTTTAAAGCGTATCTGGACTCTGGTGACTACGGTATGGGCACACTAACCTCACCAATTGCTCGTGGTAAAGATGCCCCGTCTAACGCAGTGCTCCTTAATGAAACCATCGCCGACTACACTGGCGTGCCGATGGAGATCCCTCGCGCTATCGCGGTATTTGAACGTTATGCCGGGCCGGAGTATAAGCATCAGGAAATGGGCCAGCCCAACGTCAGTACCGAACGCCGGGAGTTAGTGGTGCGCTGGATCAGTACAGTGGGTAACTATGACTACATTTTTGACTGGATCTTCCATGAAAACGGCACTATTGGCATCGATGCCGGTGCTACGGGCATCGAAGCGGTGAAAGGTGTTAAAGCGAAAACCATGCACGATGAGACGGCGAAAGATGACACGCGCTACGGCACGCTTATCGATCACAATATCGTGGGTACTACACACCAACATATTTATAATTTCCGCCTCGATCTGGATGTAGATGGCGAGAATAACAGCCTGGTGGCGATGGACCCAGTGGTAAAACCGAATACTGCCGGTGGCCCACGCACCAGTACCATGCAAGTTAATCAGTACAACATCGGCAATGAACAGGATGCCGCACAGAAATTTGATCCGGGCACGATTCGTCTGTTGAGTAACCCGAACAAAGAGAACCGCATGGGCAATCCAGTTTCCTATCAAATTATTCCTTATGCAGGTGGTACTCACCCGGTAGCAAAAGGTGCCCAGTTCGCGCCGGACGAGTGGATCTATCATCGTTTAAGCTTTATGGACAAGCAGCTTTGGGTAACGCGTTATCATCCTGGCGAGCGTTTCCCGGAAGGCAAATATCCGAACCGTTCTACTCATGACACCGGTCTTGGACAATACAGTAAGGATAACGAGTCGCTGGACAACACCGACGCCGTTGTCTGGATGACCACCGGCACCACACATGTGGCCCGCGCCGAAGAGTGGCCGATTATGCCGACCGAATGGGTACATACTCTGCTGAAACCATGGAACTTCTTTGACGAAACGCCAACGCTAGGGGCGCTGAAGAAAGATAATTGATTGTTTCAGACTAAAAAAACGGCACCAGGCGCCGTTTTTTACTTATGAGCGAACAAGATTAATACCGTACACACACCGACTTAGTTTCACACCAACCGTCCAGCCAGTCGGGGCCAAAATCACGGCCTGTTCCTGACTGCTTCATCCCACCAAACGGTAAGTTAGCGTCAATTAAGGTATGACTGTTTACCCACACCGTCCCTGCCTGTAAGCGATCGCTATATTCCAGAGCCTGGGAGAGATTTTGCGTCCAGACACTGGCAGTTAAGCCATATTCCGTGTCGTTTGCCAGTTGTAACGCCTCTTCTCCATCCGCTACTCGCACCAGGTTAACCACCGGACCAAACACCTCTTCACGAGTTAAGCGCAATTTAGCATCGGGATTTACCACCAGCGTTGGCGCAACATAATACCCCTCTCCGGCTGGTCCATTCGATCCGCGAATCAGCTCTGCTTGCTGTGCCTGCGCATCGTCGAGGAATGAACACACTTTGCCGCAGTGCGCACGAGAAACCAAAGGGTTAATCTGTGCAACAGGTGACATCCCCGGTCCCACTTGCAACGATTTTACCGCCTGCTCAAATCCACTAACCAGCGTGTCAAACAACGGCGCTTCAATATAAATTCGCGAACTGGCGGCGCATACTTGCCCTTGATTCAGGAAGCTTCCGGTCATCAAGCCTTCAATAACCCATTGCGGATCAGCATCTTTTAATACAATTGCCGGGTTTTTACCGCCCAGTTCCAGCGTTACACGCGTTAAGCGATCAGCAGCAGTTCTGGCAATACCTTTTCCCGTCGCGGTTGAACCGGTAAAACTGATTTTCGCAACATGAGGATGTGACGTCAGGGCCGCGCCGCATACAGCACCTGACCCGGTGACGACATTAAAAACGCCATCAGGGATACCAGCCTCGCTGGCCAGTTCCGCCACGCGCAACATCGTCAGTGGCGTGGTTTCCGAAGGCTTAATCACGATTGAACAGCCTGCTGCCAGTGCTGGCATCACCTTCCACATGCCAATCATCAACGGAAAGTTCCATGGCACAATTCCCGCTACCACGCCAACCGGCTCTTTACGCGTCCAGGCCTGATAACGCGCCCCCTGGGGTAAGGGAATCGACAAGTCCAGCGTTTTACCCGCGATTTTGGTCGTTAACCCGGCGGTATAACGCATCCAGTTCAGCGTACAGCCCACTTCAAAAGCACGGGAAATGGCAATTGACTTGCCTTGCTCCAGGGGTTCCAGTTGCGCCAGCTCCTCACTGTGCTGCTCCACCAGATCAGCAAAACGTAGCAGAATACGTTCACGCTCTGCGGGTAATCGCCCGGCCCAGCGACGCGAGACAAAGGCCCGCCAGGCAGACATGACTGCGTTATCTACATCCGCTTCGTTGGCATCAGCAGTAGACGCAATTTCTTGCCCGGTGGCCGGATCAAAGATCGCCAACCGTTTTTCACTTTGTGCGGGGCCAGGACGACCATCAATATAAAGACCGTGTTGACGATCGAGAAACTGTTGGACCTGGCTTAATACTGCTACATGCGGCTCTGTCATCACTTTTCCTTATTATTTACCCAGTGTGATTTCAGTGTACGCAGCGACAAGAAAAGTCACTTTTTTCGCTGTGACATTCGCTTTGTCAGCTGTGACAAGCTCCGCAAATCGTGACAATAACCGCTTATGTCTCTATGCCTGACAAGACTTATTTCCTATAGTCAGGCTCATTAGCTTCGTTTATTGCAACACAAATGCAACAATAAAAATACATTTCACAGAGCGAAAACGTGCCATGAACCCCGCAATGGATAATGAGTTTCAGCAATGGCTTTCCCAAATCAATCAGGTATGCGGAAATTTTACCGGACGCCTGCTGACTGAGCGTTACACGGGTGTACTGGACACGCATTTTGCCAAAGGACTAAAGCTGAGTACCGTGACAACCAGCGGGGTGAATTTATCCCGCACCTGGCAGGAAGTAAAAGGCAGCGACGATGCCTGGTTTTACACCGTTTTTCAGCTTAGTGGTCAGGCAATAATGGAGCAGGATGAGCGTCAGGTGCAGATTGGCGCAGGCGATATTACGTTACTCGATGCCTCACGCCCCTGTTCGCTTTACTGGCAGGAGTCTTCTAAACAGATTTCATTACTTTTGCCACGCACTCTGCTGGAACAATATTTTCCCCATCAAAAACCTGTCTGCGCAGAAAGACTGGACGCTGACTTACCCATGGTGCAACTCAGTCATCGTCTGTTACAGGAAAGCATGAATAACCCGGCACTTTCTGAAACAGAAAGTGAAGCTGCGCTACAGGCGATGGTGTGTCTGCTGCGCCCGGTACTTCATCAGCGGGAATCTGTCCAACCTCGCCGTGAACGTCAGTTTCAAAAAGTGGTTACGTTGATAGACGATAATATTCGCGAAGAGATATTACGCCCGGAGTGGATAGCCGCAGAGACGGGTATGTCAGTACGTAGTTTGTACCGAATGTTTGCCGATAAAGGTTTGGTCGTCGCGCAATATATTCGTAACCGTCGTCTCGATTTTTGTGCAGATGCGATTCGCCATGCCGCAGATGATGAAAAACTGGCAGGCATCGGCTTTCATTGGGGATTTTCTGACCAGAGTCATTTTTCAACGGTATTTAAGCAACGCTTTGGGATGACGCCAGGCGAGTATCGACGTAAATTCCGCTAACTAATTCGCGTTGCATGTACTGCAACGCCAATTAGTTAAAACAGATATTTGACTACGCATATTTCAGGGCAAAAGGCAATTTGACAGGAGTTTTTGAATATTCACCTTGTTTCCGGAAAATAGATTAATCGCCTTCTCCTGTAGCGTTATCCCGATATTGCGGTTTTGCGATTAAGATTTTCGCATCCATTTACCGTTTATCCCTTGTACATATTCCCCCGGTTTGGCCCGAGCTACGAGCTTTTGCCCGGCGAGTTTCGCGATATCATCTGCAGACACATTATTTTGCTTTGCCAGTTGTTGGTAACTCGCTTTACGTTCGGCATTAATGTCGGTTACTAATTTCTCTGTTTCAGCATCCGTTTTCAGCGCAACCAAATAACCATAAAATGTTTCACCTACTCGCCCCTGAGTTCTGGCTTCATCCAGAGTCAATGCCATTACATTGCTGCTTACCAGCCCAACAAGAAACGCACAAAGAAGTAATGTTTTCTTCATCATCGCCTCAGAAAAGATCGCTACGAGTTTCAAGCAGCTCTTCGACATCTTTGTCTGCCTTGATGATGATCTCATGCTCAATTTTAACGTTCATATTGATAGTGATCGGTTCCTTAGGTGCAGCGACTTCAATGCGAGGCGTACAGCCAACCAGCATAAAAGATGACGTCAACGCAGCCAGTAAAATTTTCATTGTTTTTCCTCACACTCTTTTCCTTGCGGACAGTCATTTCCCGGCAGACGTGCGTTCTGCTCCAACCATGCCTGGAGATTATCGCCAAAGCGTAAACTGCGCCACAGCGTAAAAATATTCTCTTCATGATGGTAATTAAGGTTTACCGTACCGCTTTTACCATCAACGCGACTGGTACCTGTAATGTTGGCCTGCATGGTTAATAAACCGAGATTATCTAAATTAATATTTGTCGATGAACGGCTAATTTCCATATAGCGCAACCAGTTAATTGCTGAACCCGCAGTCATATTGTCTTTCACCACCGCATCTGCGGTGTCTTTATCCAGCCGCAAGGTCATTGGCCCGCTGTTTGCCAGCCAACCATCTTTCACTATCCATTTTTCGTTGTTTAGCCATAACGGCAATGCACCACTAAATGCCCCGGACATGGCGAATTGTTTCGGATTGACGGCGCTAACCAGTTCGCTGGATGAGAGATTATTCAGCCGCAACAGCGCCGGGTCATGCTGCGGCATACGTAATTGTTTCATCAGTACGTTACCGCCTAACACATCGACGCTAACATCAGTCAACAGCAAGGGTTCTTCTTCAGTCCACGGATAACGCCCTTGCAAATCAGCCGTAATATTTTTCGCTGTCACCAGATTAATCACTTCGGCAATTCGCAACGTAACGGGGCCGCGAGTCCCCAGATGCCAGGCTCCATCGGCAAAACGGAAAGACAGGACAAAATCGACACCGTTCACCTGATTATCTGGCATCCAGGCACTACCGCCTTTCAACACGCCGTGCCCTCCCGCGCGGAATCCTTGTTCAGGCGCAGCAGAAAATGCAACCTGAGCATACAGTTCACCATCGCGTAAGTTCATCTTCCAGTCGGGTGGCACCAGCGGCTGGAATACAGTCAGTGATTGTTTAGGCCACCAGGCGTTACCGCGCAGACGAATACCGTCCCAGCGACCGTTTACCCGAACCGGGCCAATCTCACCAGCATGTAAATCGCCTTTAAAGAGGAAATAGGTCGGATCGCGCCCATCGACGCTAAATTTTAAGGTTGATGGCGGTAACACACTGCCGCCAGTGAACAGCGTTTGCCCGGCGTCCAGTGACAGCGCGCCGCTGAAGGAGGGATGCTGTGCGTCACGTACCCAGACGACGGGCTTGTCGAGAATTAATCGCGGCTTTTCTACCGTCATCGTACCGTATTGTAACTGGTCGAAACCGGTGGAGAGATCGGTCAGCGTAATCGTGCTGTCATGCCACTCACCTTTTCCTGCGACATCCCAGGTGGCATTCATCGGTGTAAAACTCCCTTTTCCCCAGTAGCGCCACTGCCAGCGGCCAGCGTCAGGGAGAAAATCATTCGCCAGCCCATCCATATGCAGCACGAAATCGCCCAGTTCATTTTCATGCGCCTGCAAGATGGCCTGCAAACGTCCGTCAACACCACGTTGGGTGACTTTTACACCCGCTAAAGGCCAGCGGATTTCATCGATGTCCAGCGAATCGATGACTCTTCCCTTCGAACGTAATAACGCGCCTGGCTCAAAGGCCAGCGTTGGGTCAGTCAGACTTCCACTTAGCTGCGCGGGTAAGCGGGCATATAAAATGAGGTCCGCCTGTTTCGCTTCACCGGTTAGCTGCAGAGGCAGCTGGCTGTTATCCATGCTTAATTTTCCTGGGCCAAAATTTAGCACCGCGTTGCCTTTACCCGCTTGCCCCTGGGTCAGCACACTCAGTCGTCCGCTGATCAGAGCGTTCTCAAGCCCTGCCTGCCAGTTGTCGACTTTGACACCCAGTCGGCCACTCAAAGGAAAACCTGCATACGGCCAACTCCAGCGACCATCGCTTACGGTCAATTGTTGACGAGTAATTTGCCACGGCAAATCGAGCAACGGATCGCCGTTATCCCGTGCCAGCACAATCAATTGCCCGCTATTTTCCTGCCAGTCCAGCTCTGCATCCACCAGTGACGGTTCCTGCGGCAAGTTTAACGTCGCAGTAGCATGCCCACTTACAGGAAGTCCATCCGGCACGAGCGGCATAGTAAATTCCCCCACCAGTTTAACCGGCGGCTGATTTTCAAACGCGACGACATCCAGTTCGCTGACTGTAAGTTGTTGCCCTTTCAGCTGGCCTTGAAATTTAACTTTTTCGCCCTGATAACGCAGTTGCTGGATATCAGAGGTTAATGCGAGAGAGAGTTTTCCCTGCCATTCCTGCCAGGGAGAAAAAATCAGTTTATCGATATTGATCCAGGTGTTAGGCAGCATGGACTGCCACTGCGCGAGGGTTTTTGGAGCAGCTGGCGATTGCTCCGTCTGCGGCAATTTCGCCAGACAAGCAGAATCAAGTTCTACCATGCCGACGTTCAATAACCAGCGGCTGGGATGTGAAAGGCTGGCGTTGGTGATATGCGCAAGCTGACAATCTCCCACCAGATAACGGAGATCGGGAATGATTAAACCTTTACGCGTAATGCGTGGGCTTTCATCTAATGCAATACGTGTCCCGAGCGGTAGCCAGATGCCCGCCAGCGTGGGAACCCACAGCCCGAGCGTCATCAGCAGCGTCAACGGCACAAGAATAATCAGTAATAACAGCGCGAGAACGGCTTTATATTTACCCAGCATGGGTAGTTAATATCCTGATTTAGCGAAAAATTAAGCATTCAATACGGGTATTGTGGCATGTTTAACCGTTCAGTTGAAGGTTGCGCCTACACTAAGCATAGTTGTTGATGAATTTTTCAATATCGCCATAGCTTTCAATTATATTTGAAATTTTGTAAAATATTTTTAGTAGCTTAAATGTGATTCAACATCACTGGAGAAAGTCTTATGAAACTCGCCGTTTATAGCACAAAACAGTACGACAAGAAGTACCTGCAACAGGTGAACGAGTCCTTTGGCTTTGAGCTGGAATTTTTTGACTTTCTGCTGACGGAAAAAACCGCTAAAACTGCCAATGGCTGCGAAGCGGTATGTATTTTCGTAAACGATGACGGCAGCCGCCCGGTGCTGGAAGAGCTGAAAAAGCACGGCGTTAAATATATCGCCCTGCGCTGTGCCGGTTTCAATAACGTCGACCTTGACGCGGCAAAAGAACTGGGGCTGAAAGTAGTCCGTGTTCCAGCCTATGATCCAGAGGCCGTTGCTGAACACGCCATCGGTATGATGATGACGCTGAACCGCCGTATTCACCGCGCGTATCAGCGTACCCGTGACGCTAACTTCTCTCTGGAAGGTCTGACCGGCTTTACTATGTATGGCAAAACGGCAGGCGTTATCGGTACCGGTAAAATCGGTGTGGCGATGCTGCGCATTCTGAAAGGTTTTGGTATGCGTCTGCTGGCGTTCGATCCGTATCCAAGTGCAGCGGCGCTGGAACTCGGTGTGGAGTATGTCGATCTGCCAACCCTGTTCTCTGAATCAGACGTTATCTCTCTGCACTGCCCGCTGACACCGGAAAACTACCATCTGTTGAACGAAGCCGCCTTCGATCAGATGAAAAATGGCGTGATGATCGTCAATACCAGTCGCGGTGCATTGATTGATTCTCAGGCAGCAATTGAAGCGCTGAAAAATCAGAAAATTGGTTCGTTGGGTATGGACGTGTATGAGAACGAACGCGATCTGTTCTTTGAAGATAAATCCAACGACGTGATCCAGGATGACGTATTCCGTCGCCTGTCTGCCTGCCACAACGTGCTGTTTACCGGGCACCAGGCATTCCTGACAGCAGAAGCTCTGACCAGTATTTCTCAGACTACGCTGCAAAACTTAAGCAATCTGGAAAAAGGCGAAACCTGCCCGAACGAACTGGTTTAATCTTGCCGCTCCCCTGCAACCCAGGGGAGCTGATTCAGATAATCCCCAATGACCTTTCATTCTCTATTCTTAAAATAGTCCTGAGTCAGAAACTGTAATTGAGAACCACAATGAAGAAAGTAGCCGCGTTTGTTGCGCTAAGCCTGCTGATGGCGGGATGTGTAAGTAATGACAAAATTGCTGTTACGCCAGAACAGCTACAGCATCATCGCTTTGTGCTGGAAAGCGTAAACGGTAAGCCCGTGACCAGCGATAAAAATCCGCCAGAAATCAGCTTTGGTGAAAAAATGATGATTTCCGGCAGCATGTGTAACCGCTTTAGCGGTGAAGGCAAACTGTCTAATGGTGAACTGACAGCCAAAGGGCTGGCAATGACCCGTATGATGTGCGCTAACCCGCAGCTTAATGAACTCGATAACACCATTAGCGAAATGCTGAAAGAAGGTGCACAAGTGGATCTGACCGCGAACCAGTTAACGCTGGCGACCGCGAAACAGACATTAACTTATAAGCTGGCGGATTTAATGAATTAATAGCTGCCACAGCTCCCGGCGGCAAGTGACTGTTCGCTACAGCGTTTGCCGTTGGGTAATGCACACATCCCAATCGCCGTACCATCCAGTTGACGGGCAACAGAAAGCGAACCGCCGATCATTGCACAATTTGCTTCTCCACTACTGGACATCGACGCTTTTAAACCTGGCGCTACGTGCGCCGCAGTCGCCTGCTGAACAGGCTCACTACTACACGCCGACAACAATAAAGCGGCACACCCTACCCAAAACGCTGCTCGCATCTCTTCTTCCTCTGATCTTCAAGCCAAACGACACCGCCATAAATAATAGGCAGCACAGAGGGCGACGTCGAGAGCTGTCCTGCGCGTTGCCCCGCATTTTTACTTTTTTATGGCTATTTTTTTGCCCTCTGTTTGATCAAAACATTCATTACGCTGATGTGGGGGACACAAAAGCGAAAATGCAGAAGAAAGCCATTTGCTAAAATTGAAAGATTACTACTGGGCGCGCAGCAATTTCGTGCGCCCCTCATTTGCGCAATGTAAGGGTGTCATATGATTACTATTGACGGTAATGGCGCGGTTGCTTCGGTGGCGTTTCGCACCAGTGAAGTTATCGCCATCTACCCTATTACCCCCAGTTCCACGATGGCAGAACAGGCTGATGCCTGGGCCGGAAACGGCTTGAAGAACGTTTGGGGAGACACACCACGCGTGGTTGAAATGCAGTCGGAAGCGGGTGCTATCGCTACCGTGCATGGCGCTTTGCAGACGGGTGCCCTTTCAACATCGTTTACGTCATCGCAGGGTTTGCTGCTGATGATCCCGACGCTGTACAAACTGGCAGGCGAACTCACACCGTTTGTCCTGCATGTAGCGGCACGTACCGTTGCCACACATGCACTCTCTATTTTTGGCGATCATTCCGACGTCATGGCGGTGCGCCAGACGGGTTGCGCGATGTTGTGTGCGGCAAACGTCCAGGAAGCGCAAGACTTTGCTCTCATTTCGCACATCGCGACGCTGAAAAGCCGCGTGCCATTTATTCATTTCTTTGATGGTTTCCGCACGTCCCACGAAATCAATAAAATTGTCCCGCTGGCCGATGACACTATTCTTGATCTCATGCCGCAGGCCGAAATTGATGCTCATCGCGCCCGGGCGCTCAACCCGGAACATCCGGTGATCCGCGGTACGTCCGCCAATCCTGACACTTATTTCCAGTCTCGCGAAGCCACCAACCCCTGGTACAACGCGGTCTATGACCATGTTGAACAGGCGATGAATGATTTCGCTGCCGCGACAGGTCGTCAGTATCAGCCGTTTGAGTATTACGGGCATCCGCAAGCGGAACGGGTGATTATCCTGATGGGCTCTGCCATTGGCACCTGTGAAGAAGTGATTGATGAATTGCTAACCCGTGGCGAAAATGTCGGCGTGCTGAAAGTTCGCCTGTACCGCCCCTTCTCCGCTAAACATTTACTGCAAGCTCTGCCGGGATCCGTACGCAGCGTGGCGGTACTGGACAGAACCAAAGAACCCGGTGCCCAGGCAGAACCGCTCTATCTGGATGTGATGACCGCACTGGCAGAAGCCTTTAATAATGGCGAGCGCGAAACTCTGCCCCGTGTCATTGGTGGGCGCTATGGTCTTTCATCCAAAGAATTTGGCCCGGACTGTGTACTGGCGGTATTTGCCGAGCTCAACGCGGCTAAACCGAAAGCGCGCTTTACGGTTGGTATTTACGATGATGTGACTAATCTGTCACTGCCGTTGCCGGAAAACACCCTGCCAAACTCGGCGAAACTGGAAGCCTTGTTTTATGGCCTTGGTAGTGATGGCAGCGTTTCCGCGACCAAAAACAATATCAAGATTATCGGTAATTCCACGCCGTGGTACGCACAGGGCTATTTTGTTTACGACTCCAAAAAGGCGGGCGGCCTGACGGTTTCTCACCTTCGAGTGAGCGAACAGCCGATTCGTTCCGCTTATCTCATTTCCCAGGCTGATTTTGTTGGCTGCCACCAGTTGCAGTTTATCGATAAATATCAGATGGCTGAGCGTTTAAAACCTGGCGGCATTTTCCTGCTCAACACACCGTACAGCGCAGATGAAGTGTGGTCGCGCTTGCCGCAAGAAGTTCAGGCCATGTTAAACCAGAAAAAAGCGCGCTTCTATGTGATTAACGCGGCGAAAATCGCCCGCGAATGTGGCCTGGCGGCCCGTATTAATACCGTCATGCAGATGGCTTTTTTCCATCTGACGCAAATTCTGCCTGGCGATAGCGCCCTCGCAGAATTGCAGGGTGCGATTGCCAAAAGTTACAGTAGCAAAGGCCAGGATCTGGTGGAACGCAACTGGCAGGCTCTGGCGCTGGCGCGTGAATCCGTAGAAGAAGTTCCGTTGCAACCGGTAAATCCGCACAGCGCCAATCGACCGCAAGTGGTTTCCGATGCCGCCCCTGATTTCGTGAAAACCGTAACCGCTGCGATGCTCGCCGGGCTTGGTGACGCCCTCCCCGTTTCGGCGCTGCCGCCAGACGGCACCTGGCCGATGGGCACTACGCGCTGGGAAAAACGCAATATCGCCGAAGAGATCCCCATCTGGAAAGAGGAACTCTGTACCCAATGTAACCACTGCGTTGCCGCTTGCCCACACTCAGCTATTCGCGCAAAAGTGGTGCCGCCTGAAGCGATGGAAAACGCCCCTGCCAGCCTGCATTCGCTGGATGTGAAATCGCGTGATATGCGCGGGCAGAAATATGTCTTGCAGGTGGCACCGGAAGATTGCACCGGTTGTAACCTGTGCGTCGAAGTTTGCCCGGCGAAAGACCGTCAGAATCCAGAGATTAAAGCCATCAATATGATGTCTCGCCTGGAACATGTCGAAGAAGAGAAAATCAATTACGATTTCTTCCTCAACCTGCCAGAAATCGACCGTAGCAAACTGGAACGTATTGATATTCGTACATCGCAGCTGATTACACCGCTGTTTGAATATTCAGGTGCTTGCTCCGGTTGTGGCGAGACGCCGTATATTAAATTACTGACTCAGCTCTATGGCGACCGGATGTTGATCGCTAACGCCACTGGCTGTTCTTCAATTTATGGCGGTAACCTGCCCTCTACACCGTATACCACCGATGCCAACGGTCGTGGGCCGGCATGGGCGAACTCTCTATTTGAAGATAATGCCGAATTTGGCCTTGGTTTCCGCCTGACGGTCGATCAACACCGTGTCCGCGTGCTGCGTCTGCTGGATCAATTTGCCGATAAAATCCCGGCGGAATTACTGACGGCGTTGAAATCAGACGCCACGCCAGAGGTTCGTCGTGAACAGGTTGCAGCTTTACGCCAGCAACTCAACGATGTTGCCGAAGCACATGAACTGCTACGTGATGCAGATGCACTGGTGGAAAAATCAATCTGGCTGATTGGTGGTGATGGCTGGGCTTACGATATCGGCTTTGGCGGTCTGGATCATGTATTGAGTTTGACGGAAAACGTCAACATTCTGGTGCTGGATACGCAATGCTATTCCAACACCGGTGGTCAGGCGTCGAAAGCGACACCGCTGGGTGCAGTAACTAAATTTGGCGAGCACGGCAAACGTAAAGCGCGTAAAGATCTTGGCGTCAGTATGATGATGTACGGTCATGTTTATGTGGCGCAGATTTCTCTCGGCGCGCAGCTGAACCAGACGGTGAAAGCGATTCAGGAAGCGGAAGCGTATCCGGGGCCATCGCTGATCATTGCTTATAGCCCGTGTGAAGAGCATGGTTACGATCTGGCACTCAGCCACGACCAGATGCGCCAACTCACAGCTACCGGCTTCTGGCCGCTATATCGCTTTGATCCGCGTCGTGCCGATGAAGGCAAACTGCCGCTGGCCTTGGATTCACGCCCGCCGTCAGAAGCACTGGAAGAAACGTTACTTCACGAGCAACGTTTCCGTCGGCTGAATTCGCAGCAGCCAGAAGTGGCAGAACAGTTATGGAAAGATGCTGCAGCTGATTTGCAAAAACGCTATGACTTCCTGGCACAAATGGCCGGAAAAGCGGAAAAAAGCAACACCGATTAAATGCTCTGGATAAGGATTATCCAATTCTAAAAAAAAAGCCCGGACGACTGTTCGGGCTTGTCTTTTTATATGTTGGAAAATCAGTGGCAATGCAATGGCCCAACAGAAAATAAAATCTGTGACAATAAAGGCATATAACCCGCGCAGAATAACGTATAGCAAATTAAAAGTATAATTTTTATTTTGTATGTATTATCTTCGATACATTCACCAGACTTATTATCATTTCAGAGGAATTATTTGATTAAGGTTTTACTTAAGGCGTAACAAATGATATTTATCGGCTAACTGAACTTCTCCTTTAGGATGTTTTCACTCCCCGAAATGGGGATAAAAGGCAAATAAAATAACTAAAGGATTTATTCAATGAAAAGCAAAGTACTGGCACTTTTAATTCCTGCCCTGCTCGCCGCAGGTGCTGCACATGCAGCCGAAGTTTATAATAAAGACGGCAACAAATTAGATCTGTATGGCAAAGTTGATGGCCTGCATTATTTTTCTGATAATTCAGCGAAAGATGGCGACCAGAGCTATGCGCGTCTGGGTTTTAAAGGCGAAACCCAAATTAACGATCAACTCACTGGCTACGGTCAATGGGAATACAATATTCAGGCAAACAACACTGAATCTTCAAAAAACCAGTCATGGACCCGTCTGGCATTTGCCGGGCTGAAATTTGCAGATTACGGTTCTTTCGATTACGGACGTAATTATGGCGTAATGTACGACATCGAAGGCTGGACCGATATGCTGCCTGAATTTGGCGGTGACTCTTATACCAATGCAGACAACTTTATGACTGGTCGAGCCAATGGCGTCGCGACTTATCGTAATACTGATTTCTTCGGTCTGGTAAATGGTCTGAACTTCGCGGTGCAGTATCAAGGTAACAACGAAGGAGCCAGTAATGGTCAGGAAGGCACCAACAACGGACGTGATGTTCGCCATGAAAACGGTGACGGCTGGGGTCTTTCCACAACATATGATTTAGGCATGGGCTTTAGCGCTGGTGCGGCATACACCTCTTCTGACCGCACCAATGACCAGGTTAACCATACTGCGGCGGGTGGTGATAAAGCAGACGCGTGGACTGCTGGGCTAAAATACGATGCTAACAATATTTACCTGGCAACCATGTATTCAGAAACGCGTAATATGACCCCGTTTGGCGACAGCGATTATGCTGTGGCAAACAAAACCCAGAATTTTGAAGTCACTGCACAGTACCAGTTTGATTTTGGTCTGCGTCCGGCAGTCTCTTTCCTGATGTCTAAAGGCCGTGACCTGCACGCTGCGGGTGGTGCAGACAACCCGGCAGGTGTTGATGATAAAGATCTGGTTAAATACGCCGATGTTGGCGCGACTTACTATTTCAATAAAAACATGTCCACCTACGTTGACTATAAAATCAACCTGTTGGATGAAGATGACAGCTTCTACGCTGCCAATGGCATCTCTACCGATGATATTGTCGCTTTAGGTCTGGTTTATCAGTTCTAAATCCTCCTGCCCGCTGTTATGGCGGGCTTTTTCTGCTTATTCTTCCTCCTTTGATCTAAATTAAAAATGTGAACTCCGTCATTACACAAAAAGTGTCATCTGGCGTTACACTTTATGCGGATACTAAAACAGGAGGTTTTATGAACAGAACGATTCTTGTCCCTATCGATATTTCCGATTCAGAATTAACTCAACGCGTGATTAGCCACGTTGAGGAAGAGGCAAAGATTGATGATGCAGAGGTTCATTTCCTGACGGTAATACCTTCACTGCCCTACTATGCCTCTCTGGGTTTAGCGTATTCCGCAGAATTACCGGCAATGGATGACCTGAAAGCGGAAGCCAAATCGCAACTGGAAGAGATCATTAAAAAATTTAAACTGCCAACCGACAGAGTGCATGTCCATGTTGAGGAAGGCTCGCCCAAAGACCGCATTCTGGAATTGGCGAAGAAGATCCCCGCTCATATGATCATCATTGCTTCCCATCGACCGGATATCACCACTTATCTGCTCGGTTCCAACGCCGCAGCTGTAGTGCGTCACGCAGAGTGCTCCGTGCTGGTTGTGCGCTGACACTAACGCCCGCACATTGCTGCGGGCTTTTTGATTCATTTCGCAAATGTGCTGACATTTTCCCCTCTAATCCGTACCATACACGCCACAGTTTTTTATATCAGATTTCTTATGCTGGGCGTTCCGGCATGACGCATACTCTTCTGATGCCATATAACGAATTGAGTCGCTTTTAAATGTCGCAAAATCAAGAAATTAGTAAGAAAGAACAATACAACCTGAACAAGTAAGGGCAAAAATCACAACTATCTGACTCATAAGTGTTTTACTTATTTTTCAATGTGTTAAACATCATCAGCGAGAACAATAAACTACGATAATCCACTCTTTTTTTGCCCCTTTTTTGCCCCTTTTGCAGCGTTTTGCCCCATTTTTGCCACAAAAAAAAATTCCAAAACGTCTCAATCAAAGTCAAACCAACCGCAGCACGTTCTTGCATACGACGTGACTGCGGTTTTTCAACTATTCAGATACATCACTCCCATCACATTCATTCCTCCGCATCATAGGCATATAGGCTATATCACCTTGATATTTTTCTTCTTCAGATAAAAACTGTTATCTATGTATACTTTTAAACCCAATCCGTGTAGAGTCTCTGCATAAGATAGTTTGCAGTTGCCGCTTCAGCTTGCGCCATAAACCGCCTGATTTTTGCTGCCACCTGTTAGCATTCCTGTATACCTGAAACGACAATGTTTATCTACGAACTTTAAGAACACCCAGGATAAAAATTGTCAACTATATCATATATAACACATTACTAATTCGAGGCTATATGAACAGCATACTGATAATCACTTCTCTCCTTATCATATTCAGCATTTTTAGTCATGCCCTAATAAAATTAGGGATTGGCATATCCAATAACCCAGACAAAACCGATGTATAAGTCAACATATCCTGAATCAGACATACAATATCGCAATGAAAATCAATAATATTTTAAGGAATATCTTCATGAAATCAAAAGACACCCTAAAGTGGTTCCCTGCGCAGCTTCCTGAAGTAAGAATTATCCTAGGGGATGCTGTAGTGGAAGTAGCAAAACAGGGAAGACCTATCAATACCAGAACATTGCTTGATTACATTGAAGGAAACATAAAGAAAAAATCATGGCTGGATAACAAAGAATTATTACAAACAGCGATATCGGTTCTTAAAGACAACCAAAATTTAAATGGTAAAATGTAATATAATAAACTTACTTTTTTATCATTTTTCCACTTTAACAACATTTTGCTCCACTTTTCCACGACCAAACAACTTGAAATCTGGTTAAAATAACACGCAACACTATTCTTCTTCCTTGAGTCCGCCCGGAACTCGAAAAACAAACCGAGTTAAAGCCATTTTTCACAAAATCGATGTTGGGTCTCACCAAAATTACGGGGTTGCATACGCATTCGTTTATTTTCGAACGTGTACATACAAATATGCACAAAAATAATCATAATTATTTTCTGAGATGCATTATGATATGAACACCAATTTCGTATAGAGTCTCACTATGTCTCAAATTTTTGCTTACTGTCGGATATCAACGCTGGATCAGACCACCGAAAATCAACGCCGGGAAATCGAAAGTGCAGGTTTTAAAATCAAACCTCAGCAAATAATCGAAGAACACATTAGTGGCTCAGCAGCAACCAGTGAGCGTCCTGGTTTTAACCGGTTGCTTGCTCGCCTGAAATGTGGTGATCAATTGATTGTGACAAAATTGGATCGCCTTGGTTGTAATGCAATGGATATCAGGAAAACAGTGGAACAACTGACCGAAACAGGTATCAGAGTGCATTGCTTAGCATTGGGGGGCATTGACCTGACCAGTCCAACAGGAAAAATGATGATGCAAGTAATTTCAGCAGTCGCTGAATTTGAACGAGACCTTTTACTTGAACGCACTCATTCCGGGATAGTAAGAGCCCGCGGCGCAGGGAAACGTTTTGGTCGACCACCTGTGTTAAATGAAGAACAGAAACAGGTGGTATTCGAACGAATTAAGTCAGGTGTAAGTATAAGTGCCATTGCCCGGGAATTCAAAACCTCGCGGCAAACCATTTTAAGAGCCAAAGCAAAACTTCAGACACCTGACATATAAAAAATAATCTCGGTGTGAGATGCTTTACGTCTTCCAAGCCCCCTTCCTTGCCGTAAATGGAAAGATACATCTAATTATAGAATTTATATGTTTTACCCTACGGCAGTGCTGGCCATTCAATATCCTGTGCAGTTGACGTATCAACACGGTTCAGCAATACCCGATACTTTTTCCATGCTTCCAGCAACGAGGTTTCTTCCTCCGTTGCATATACAGCCCACCTTTTTTCACCCACGATTAACCAACAGCCAGACCAGCAGACACGCCACCACCGGCACAGCAAAATCCATCAGGCTTGCCACATCCCACGCGCGCGGATCAAAACCGCCCCACCACGGCATATTCATTCGCTTGCCATGCCCGAACATTTCAATCCAGCGATATTCTGCCTGGGTATGTTCACGCGCAATGAAGAACGTACAACCGGCTATCGCTCCGTAAGCCCAGTTTCCGGTAAAAAGACCAACCAGTATCTGCGCAGCCACAGCACAAAGTGCATGAAGTAAGGGGCTTATATCCATTATTTCCTCCTTTCAGCTCCATTCCCGAAGCGGTGTTTCCAGCTCCACGACATAATCAGAGAATACAGAAACATCAAACAAGTCATCAAGAATGCGAATGTTGACAAAATAACCGTTATTCCGGATACAGACAGGTTCTCCCTCTTCAGTTACCCCTGTTTCTGTGTAGGTGAAACCAATTTCATCGACTAACAGTTTATTCTGGAGGTCTTCATCTTCCTCCCAGTCAAGAGATGACAGGAAGGATTTAAACTCTCTGTTACCAGGAAATTTCAAAGTTAAATCTTTCATACTGCCTCCTTGATTTGCCTGTCATTTAATTCTTTAAACCAGACTCTGAAATTTCTGATGTGTCCAAACAAATGACGCGTTCCTGCTGCGGTCTGCCCACCAAACCGGTACGATGTTGCTGTAACTCCAAATATTTTACCATTAAGGTTTGTTGTATAATTACCATTGCATATTGCATTTACTGATAAATCAGATTTAGCTCTCACACCCACAATGAACCTTTCTCCATCTGAGGAAATTTGTGGCTGAACCATTCCTACGTTGGCGCTTATCTTTCCTGTTGAAACAAACCCCAGCGATAAATAATTATCATCAATACTGTGCCCTCCAACATCAAATATCCTTGGCGCAACATTGGGCGGTGTACTCCAGTTCCTCCTTACTTCGCACAATACTGTAAAAGGCCGTGTTGACAGGTTATTCGCCGAGGGGATAGTAACCACATCACTTGCGCGTGTTGTTGGCATTGTAGTTACAATAAATGACGATGCCGTATTGCCCAGTTCAATTTGCGGCGTCGTCATGGTTAATGTTGAGTCATCATAGAATGGCTCATTACTTATTTTATTTGTCATATAAAAAGCACAGTTAACGGTATCAATGTCCGTATTAGCTGTATAAGTGGCCTCATAGTAGGTCCACTCGCCCTGTTGTTCAGCTTTGGCTGTTATAAGGGATGTATTACCGCTTACTGTTGCGATCCGGGTATCCAGATCAAGATAAGAGTCAGCAGAGAATGTATCTGTTCCACCAATAATAACTGAAACTCTTAACCTGCATCGTGCTTTAGCGCCTTTAACCCGGCACGAAAAAGTGAAACATTCACCACTTGCCAGCGGGAATCTGTCTGCTGCAACCACACCATGCACAGTATAGCCACCTGTTGTTCCCACTATACTTTCCGTGGGTGTCACCGTGGCATAATTGAACCCCTGTTTATCAGTGCCAAATGTTTTATTCAGTGCGGAATGAACAGTCCATGAGTCTGGTTTATTTGAGTTCCTCAGATAATTTGTCCTCTGTCCTTCAATCAATAAGCCATCGCGCTCAAATCGCGGTTCGTCAACTTCAGCAAGCTTGAGTTGGCCGGACTTATTAATATACGTTGCTGTTGAAGCACGTTTAAACTTAACAATCTTGTCGCCTGGCATTGTTATTTCATCGTCACCAATAACAATCTTTTTATAAGATGGCGAAAAACCCGTAATCATATCCAGCGAATCGTTAAACGGTATCCACACATCAGGCAGCGGCGGCACTATATTCGCACAGGGCTCTGCAGTCACTTCCGCTGCGGATTCTGCGCGGTCTGCCGCCTTTTCAGCTCGTGTCGCTGCCGACAGAGCCTCATCCTTTTTCTGCCCGGCCTTTGTTGCGTCTGCTGCGGCCTCCCGCGCTTTTGTGGTGGCGACTCCGGCATTTTCAGCGGCTGACTCTGCATTACGGCGGGAAGCCTCTTCACTGTCTGCGGAGGCTTCTTCTGACGCACGGGCATTTGTCTCTGAACGTTCTGCCGCTGTTGCTGCGTTTTGTGCGGCTGTTTTTGAAGAAGCTGCCGCTTTCGCGCTGTTACCTGCATTCGTCTCTGATGTTTTCGCCGCGTTCCTGGACGATGCCGCTGCTGTTTCTGATTTCTTTGCTGCCGCTGCGCTCTGAGAGGCGGCTTCAGCGTTGCGTGCTGCTTCTTCCACCATTGCCTCAAAACGACGCAATGCCTCCGGCATGACATCATCTTCCGTCATGGCACCGAGAAAATCATTCAGCGTACCAGGTCTGGAACCTTCATAGACGGTAATGGTTCCGGCATGTGAAGGCGGAAAACCTTCAACCAGCAGGGTGACGCTGTACTGGCCATACTCGACATCCATGCTGTAACGCCCGGCTTCATCCGGATTTTCAGAGGCTACCGTGTTCACCAGTACCGTGGTGCTGTTACGCTTTGCCTTCAGTTGAATAGTGCAGTTCTGTATTGGTTTTCCCGCACCATCTTTCAGCACACCTGAGATTTTTACTGCTGCCATATTCGGAGCTGACGGCCCCGGTACGATATCTTCGGTTTTCGCCTCAGGCGCAACTGGCGCGGTTACCGTCTGATCTTTTGCTGCGGCGTCAGCTTTTGCGTTTTTTGCTACCGCAGGGATAAAACCTACCTGCTCACGGGATACAATATCCAGGGCGGTATAAATAGTCGGGATCAACCCGGTCAGGGTATTTCCAGCCATAATTAAATATTCCTTAAAAATTTGCGTAATTGTGAATAGATGGAGTAATGAGCTATCCAGCCCTGACACCAGCTCCCATCCGGAAGCTGACAAATGTGTTAATCAACAATTGTGATACCGTCTTTCAATGCGTTTTGCTTACCTGCAACATCCAGTGCATCAAAAGCAGAGCGTTTCATCGTTTTCTGACCAATATCATGCTGTGTCGGACGGGAGCCGCCGCCATTGTTGCCACTGGCTTTCAGGATGTAGTCTTTCTGAGGGTAATTTTCGACGAGGAACTCCAGCGCCTCATCAAACTGCGCCAGTTCGCCAGGCTTCGCGCGGGAATAAATTTTGTTGCCGGAAGCGTCATAAGCAACGATCTTCCCTTCTTCCACTTTGAATGCCTGCCCGAAGCGGGCTTGTAATAAATCTGCCGGGATCGCAATTTTATCGGCAATATATTTTGAACCCGCAAAACTACCGCCAATCATAGAATCGTAAAGCTGCGTCTCCAGCATCTGAGAGCGTTGCTTTTCTTCATCTAATTGCTGCTGAAAATTTTTCGTAATTTCTGCCTTAACCTGGTCAACCTGTCCCGCATCGATCAGCTTTTTCTGGTCGATTTTTGACAGCATTTCCAGTGCCTCGATCGCCTTCTTCGGGTCTTCGATAGCGGCAAACTTAGCCAGTTTTTCCTCTGCAGCTTCTTTAGCCAGGCGATGATTTTTTGCCTCGCCATTAAGCTCTGTAATTTTTTTTATCGCCAGCGGTGCATCGAAGCCGATTTCTTTACCATCGTCGTGCACATAAACTGGCAGGCCAGCAGTATCAATTTCTGCGTATTGTTTTCCGTTAATCTCGACCGTTTTCAGTTTCATATTAGTACCTGGTTTAAGTCTTCCGACAGTTACGCTGCTCACCATCCGGATCGCAGCAATAAAAAAGGCCACCCGAAGGTAGCCTGTTGTAATAAATGATTTATTTAAATCCCTGCTTTTCTGAATACCTGTGCATCACGCTCACGGAGTTGCTTCAGCGTCAGCCATTCGCCTTTATCGGTGTAAAATTCATCTGGCGACATACCGCCATCCCGAATCAGCTTTGCCCGGGTTTCCCCCACAATCTGTTTTTGTCTGGTGTAAGGCTGACGCAAAAACCATTCCCTGTAGGTTGTATCTCCGGCCAGAACAATGACCGGAACAGAATCCATTTTGAGCATTTCAGCCGCCATAACACGACCGTGACCCGCAATAATTTCGCCCTTTTCGTCAATCAGCACCGGATTAGTCCAGCCGAATTGCTTAATACTTTCTACCAGTTGTGCCACCTGCTCAGTACTGTGCGTCCTGGCGTTGTGCGCATACGGTGACAATTCTTGTAATGGGCGATAGACTATCTTTAATTTCTCGCTCATACAGCCTTGCTTTATGAATAAAACGCACCCCAGCAGCCAGTGCTACTGGGGGCGGAGGTGTTGCTGGTAAAGTTAGGTATTGGATCAATGAGTGAGTCAATATAATATTAAACTCACAATTATAAATCAGCCATATATTAGGAGCGCCAAAAAAAACCTGAAAACAATATAATAACAGGATAAATTTCAAGGCGACCAAGAATCATAGCTATGCACATTAAATATTTTGCAATGTCATTAAGCACTCCGAATGACGATGCAGTAGCCCCAAAACCTAATCCCATATTATTAATACATGCAGCCACTGTTGCAAATGATGTAAGAAAATCATATCCCATACCATTTAACACCAGTATAAAAAACACCGTGAAGAGAGTATAAAGAAAAAAGAAACTCCATACAGACCTCATTACACGATCTGTAACTATCTTCCCTCCTACATTTACACTCAACAACGCTCTGGGATGAGAAAGCTGATTTATCTCGTGTTTGCTTTGTTTGAAAAGTATAAGAAATCGAAGTGACTTAATTCCACCACAAGTTGAACCTATACATCCCCCAAAGAAACTTGACGACAGCAAAAACACTATCGTGTGCGTGGGCCAGCTTGCATAATCCTGCGTAGCTAAACCATTATCAGTGAGCATGGAGCTGGCAAGAAAAAACGAATGAATAAAACTTCCATGCAAGTCATACATACCTATATGCCAGACCTGGAAAGAGGTAACAATGATCACCCCTAAGGCTATTAACAGAAAGAAACGAAGTTCAATATCTCTGATTAAAGGTTTTATCGTTTTCCTGCTAATAACAATATACCAAAGAGTGAAGTTGAAAGCCGATAGCAGGGAAAAAGAACCAGCCACCAGCTCAACCAAATAGTTATTAAAATATCCGATACTCTCGCTATGAGTTGAGAAACCACCAAGCGAAACTGTGGAAATCCCGTGACAAATAGCATCAAACAAAGGCATTCCTGCAAGTCTATAACAGACAATACAAGCAATACCTAATAAAGAATAAGTTATCCACAGTGTCCGTGACGTATCGGCCAGGCGGGGAGTGAGTTTGTCATCCTTAAATGGCCCCGGCATTTCTGACTGATAAAGCTTTGCACCACCAATACCCAATAATGGCAATACAGCAACCGCCAGAACAATAACTCCTAAACCACCTATAAAATTTAACTGTGACCGATAGTACAAATATGCCCGAGGTAATGAACTAACATCATCAATTACAGTTGCTCCTGTTGTTGTTATTCCAGAAACCCCTTCAAACAGAGCATCAATGAACGTTAAATTAAGTTCTGAGTCAATCCATAAAGGGAATGCACTAATAACAGAAAACAAAATCCAAAACATTACAATTATAATAAACCCATCACGGGTACGTAATTGAATGCCAGATTTCTTAGTTGTATACCACGCTCCGCCACCAATGCAAAAAAATATAACGAAAGTTATAAAGAAAACGAATAGGCTTTTTTCTTTATAAAACAATGCTACAACCATTGGTGGCAACATTGAAAGACTATAGAGCCAAACCAGGAACCCACACATATGAGTAACAACTCTTACATGAGATGTATTCATATCTAAATATTCTTTCAATTATAACCACCTTGCTGCAATATTATGATTATACTGTATAAAATTTAACTCCTCTTAGATCTTACTTCACTGTTCCTTATGAAACAATCATCAAAATGAATCATATTGTAGTTAAGATTTTACTTTAAACACTGTTCGGTTATGTATTGCTGAGCACCTTCAAGTTGGGCCTGCATCATTACCAGTCGTTCCCGGAGGGTGAAATAATCCCGTTCAGCGGTGTCTGCCAGTCGGGGGGAGGCTGCATTATCCACGCCGGAGGCGGTGGTGGCTTCACGCACTGACTGACAGACTGCTTTGATGTGCAACCGACGACGACCAGCGGCAACATCATCACGCAGAGCATCATTTTCAGCTTTCGCATCAGCTAACTCCTTCGTGTATTTTGCATCGAGCGCAGCAACATCACGCTGACGCATCTGCATGTCAGTAATTGCCGCGTTCGCCAGCTTCAGTTCTCTGGCATTTTTGTCGCGCTGCTCTTTGTAGGCGGTGGCGTTATCACGGTAATGATTAACAGCCCATGACAGGCAGACGATGATGCAGATAACCAGAGCATAAATAATCGCGGCGACTCTGCTCACTGATCTATCCCCCAACAGGCTAATGCGCTTTCCTGGTCACGACGAATAACCTGTCCATAGCAGTTATTTGAACGTATGCGGCAATCGCGCCCACCATCTTTTATCCACCAGCGAATCGCCTCGCATGCACCCTTACGATCACCGGCATTCAGCCGCTTATAAAACGTCGACGGGAAACACTTACCGGGGCCAATGTTATAGGGACAAAATGACGCTATACCCGCTTTCTGTGGTTCGGTCAGTGGTACTTTAATATTGCGCTCCACCCATGCCAGCGCCTTATCACGTTCAATAGCGTTAACCTGATCGCATTTTTCCTTCGACAGCCTCATTCCCGGTATGACGGGCTTACCATCCACCATTGTGGCACCACGACAGATGGTCCATATACCGGAACCATCGCGGTATGCCGTTGTGTGGTTACCTTCTTTTTCATCCAGAAACTGGTCGAGAATATCAGGCGCAGGCGCACCGACGGCAATCAGTGCCAGAACGGCAGCCGACAGGCCGTATCTGATTTTTGCGTTCATGGATATTTATCAGGATTTATCGGTTTCTGAACCCTGGATATGTTTATCTGTCCCGGCCTGTTGAATCAGGCAAGGAATAGTTAAATACAATAGAGAGGATTGTTTATGGACAATAGCACCATTTCTCTACAGGAGTTGCTCGACTGCATTTCCAAGCTTCGGGATGATGTAAATGCCCTTACTGTCGCATTTTCATATCTGGCATTCTCAATTCCCAAGGAACAAATGCAACCAACACTGGCATCGCTCCAGCTTGAATCACTCAACCCCAAATGGTCCCAGCAACAACAAAATTCTTTCAAGTGGCTGGCGGTATTACTGGAAGAAAAATATGCTGGTGAAATTACCATTTCGGCGGAGTCTTCAGTGAACCAGTAATTCTTCCCGGCAGTTTTCCTTTGTAGGTTATCCACACACCCTGCGCCTCTAAAATTATGGGGCGCTTTTCCGGTGACTGCTCATCCCCTTCACATAACCCTGCAGCAACATCCAGGAAGACCTGTCTGATGCTCCTTCTGGCTGCTGCCTCATAAAACTCCAGCGCGGCACCTTCAACACGGTCCAGCGAGATGTCCAGGTCTAAAATTTCACCGTCAAAGCGTTTTTTGTCCCGTAACGCTAAAGTTACCGTAACTTTATTCTCAAAATTGCGGATCCCTTTCACAATCAGTTCATAGTTTTGAGTCATTGAATTACTCTCCCCGTGCAGCCTTACGCTTATCTTCTTTAATCTTGAAATAAAGATTTGTCAGATACGTCAACAGGCCAAACACCAGACTACCCAGCACACCTATTGCTGCCCACTGTGAGGGCGTGACTCTATCGAGCAACTGTAAAAACCAGTAGCCAGCACTGCCTGCGGAGGTGCCATAGGCGACACCCGGCGTTAAGGGGAGAGATAAGATGGTGCATTACGAAGTAGTTCAGTATTTGATGGATTGTTGCGGTATCACTTACAGCCCGGCTGTGCAGGCTTTACGTAGCAACGACTGGGATCTCTGGCAAGCAGAAGCCTCTATCCGCAACAACAAGATGTGAGGTGCGAAAAATGCAAAAAATCGACCTCGGCAACAACGAATCCCTGGTGTGCGGCGTGTTCCCCAACCAGGATGGAACGTTCACTGCCATGACGTATACCAAAAGCAAAACATTTAAAACCGAAACTGGTGCGCGCCGATGGTTGGAGAAGCACACAGTAAGCTAACGATTAAAACGTCTACTCCTGCTGTTCCAGAATAACTTCATAAAATGGGAGTATTTTTCGGTGACGAGATAATAAGAACAGTTTGCGCTATCACTCTGATGTTGAATGATGCCCTTCCGTTCTAATTTTTTCATAACCGGGTTACGGCAAGGAGAAGTGATAATAAGATTTCCTGTTTTAAGGAAATCTTTAAATACAGCGATTTCTTTCTCAGATAAACGAAGCAATACTCGTTGCTCTGGTAGTAATGAATAATGCTTTTGAATATGCGCTCGCAATCTTGAGAAGGAAATGGCGACCACGAAAGAAAAGGCAAAAACGATAATCTGAAAGAGCCAAGGTATTTCAGTATAAGCATTGAATGCGACAGTAAACTCTTTCGGTATCAGCCAGAGAGTGAGACCAAAAATGATAATCGTATACATAAGTCTTTCGAGTGGCTCGTTAGCAAAAAGTTTCAACAATGGAGTAAATACATCCAACATATCAATAACTCTCAACTGTAAGGGTATTGAAATGTTAACACAAGCTCTCGCTGTAGGGGTATAGCCGAGACCACCGAAGCCCGGAGGTGGTGAAATAAAACCGGGCACAACACGAAGGCGCATTTCCGATATCCATAAAGAGTCGGTCTTGTCTGTTAAATTTAAATGGTGGGAGTGCGCCTCCGGTTGTAAATAACGACATTGCTGTGTGTAGTCCTGGCGGCATCAGTTTTTTTCTTGAAGTTCGGCTGATGTCCGCCCTTTTTAAAGTGAATTTTGTGATGCGGTGAATGCGGCTAAGCGCACGTGGCACAGTTAAAAGTCATGTTAGTCCTTATTGGTTTGGGTGGGAAAGCCGACTGTAATTGTTAACTGGTTGCAGTCACCTGGAGGCACCAGGCACCGCATCAACAAAGTTCATTTGTAAAAATGGAGATAATTATGATTGCACATCACTTCGGAACTGATGAAATACCACGTCAGTGTGTGACTCCTGGCGATTATGTTCTTCATGAAGGCCGGACATATATTGCCTCGGCAAACAATATTAAAAAGCGAAAACTATATATTCGTAACCTGACCACAAAAACATGCATTACTGACCGCATGATTAAAGTCTTCCTCGGTCGTGATGGTTTACCTGTAAAGGCGGAGTCATGGTGATGACTAAGAAAATAAAATGTGCTTACCACCTTTGCAAAAAAGACGTTGAAGAAAGCAAAGCTATTGAAAGAATGCTTCACTTCATGCACGGGATTTTATCAAAAGACGAACCGAGAAAATATTGCAGTGAAGCTTGTGCCGAAAAAGACCAGATGGCACATGAACTTTAATTAATTGACTATTCGAAACTGAATTTATGCCAGAAATGGCAGGTATTCGCTCAACCTTAATTAAGGAGAAAAACATGATTACCAATTATGAAGCCACTGTTGTAACTACCGATGACATTGTTCACGAGGTGAATCTGGAAGGAAAGCGCATTGGCTACGTAATTAAAACAGAAAATAAAGAAACCCCATTCACTGTGGTTGATATCGATGGTCCATCAGGCAACGTAAAAACACTTGATGAAGGTGTCAAAAAAATGTGCCTGGTGCATATCGGAAAGAATCTGCCCGCAGAAAAAAAAGCCGAATTTCTGGCAACTCTAATTGCAATGAAATTAAAAGGTGAAATCTGAAAGAAATAGCCTGCGTATGGCGCAGGCTATGAACAGTGTGTATCCGGCAAGATCATTCACTGAACAAAACGAATTTTAATCTGAGTTGAGGTTAAAAAACAATGAGCACAAAACCACTCTTCCTGTTACGGAAAGCGAAAAAATCATCCGGTGAACCTGACGTCGTCCTGTGGGCAAGCAACGATTTTGAATCGACCTGTGCCACTCTGGACTACCTGATCGTTAAGTCAGGTAAAAAACTGAGCAGCTATTTTAAAGCTGTTGCCACGAATTTTCCTGTCGTTAATGACCTGTCCGCTGAAGGTGAGATCGATTTTACCTGGAGTGAACGCTATCAACTCAGCAAAGACTCCATGACATGGGAACTAAAACCGGGAGCAGCACCAGACAACGTTCACTATCAAGGCAATACCAACGTCAACGGCGAAGACATGACTGAGATTGAGGAGAATATGCTACTCCCAATTTCTGGCCAGGAACTGCCCATTCGTTGGCTTGCTCAACACGGCAGCGAAAAACCGGTAACGCACGTTTCACGCGACGGACTCCAGGCATTACACATTGCTCGGGCTGAAGAACTACCGGCTGTTACTGCCCTGGCTGTTTCCCACAAAACCAGCCTGCTCGACCCGCTGGAAATTCGCGAACTCCACAAACTGGTTCGTGACACTGACAAAGTTTTCCCTAATCCTGGTAATTCAAACCTGGGACTGATAACTGCTTTTTTCGAAGCATACCTGAACGCTGACTACACCGATCGAGGACTGCTGACAAAAGAGTGGATGAAGGGTAATCGTGTTTCACACATCACTCGCACGGCTTCCGGTGCTAATGCTGGCGGCGGAAACCTCACCGATCGCGGCGAAGGTTTCGTACACGATCTGACGTCACTGGCGCGCGACGTAGCCACTGGCGTACTGGCCCGTTCAATGGATCTGGACATCTATAACCTTCATCCGGCACACGCTAAACGCATTGAGGAAATTATCGCTGAAAATAAACCGCCCTTTTCTGTTTTCCGCGACAAATTCATCACCATGCCTGGCGGGCTGGATTATTCCCGCGCCATCGTGGTTGCGTCCGTAAAAGAAGCACCAATTGGGATCGAGGTCATCCCCGCGCACGTCACTGAATATCTGAACAAAGTACTGACTGAAACCGATCATGCCAACCCTGATCCGGAAATCGTGGATATTGCCTGCGGTCGCTCCTCTGCCCCGATGCCGCAGCGAGTAACAGAAGAAGGAAAACAGGATGATGAAGAAAAACCGCAACCATCTGGAACAACGGCAGTTGAACAGGGAGAGGCTGAAACAATGGAACCGGACGCAACTGAACATCATCAGGACACGCAGCCGCTGGATGCTCAGTCACAGGTAAATTCTGTTGATGCGAAATATCAGGAACTGCGGGCAGAACTCCATGAAGCCCGGAAAAACATTCCATCAAAAAATCCTGTCGATGCCGATAAATTGCTTGCTGCATCACGTGGTGAATTTGTTGACGGAATTAGCGACCCGAACGATCCGAAATGGGTAAAGGGGATCCAGACTCGCGATTGTGTGTACCAGAACCAGCCAGAAACGGAAAAAACCAGCCCAGATATGAATCAACCTGAGCCAGTAGTGCAACAGGAACCGGAAATAGCCTGCAATGCCTGCGGCCAGACTGGCGGGGATAACTGCCCTGACTGTGGTGCGGTGATGGGCGACGCAACATACCAGGAAACATTCGATGAAGAGAGTCAGGTTGAAGCTAAGGAAAATGATCCGGAGGAAATGGAAGGCGCTGAACATCCGCACAATGAGAATGCTGGCAGCGATCCGCATCGCGATTGCAGTGATGAAACTGGCGAAGTCGCAGATCCCGTAATCGTAGAAGACATAGAGCCAGGTATTTATTACGGAATTTCGAATGAGAATTACCACGCGGGTCCCGGTATCAGTAAGTCTCAGCTCGATGACATTGCTGATACTCCGGCACTATATTTGTGGCGTAAAAATGCCCCCGTGGACACCACAAAGACAAAAACGCTCGATTTAGGAACTGCTTTCCACTGCCGGGTACTTGAACCGGAAGAATTCAGTAACCGCTTTATCGTAGCACCTGAATTTAACCGCCGTACAAACGCCGGAAAAGAAGAAGAGAAAGCGTTTCTGATGGAATGCGCAAGCACAGGAAAAACGGTTATCACTGCGGAAGAAGGCCGGAAAATTGAACTCATGTATCAAAGCGTTATGGCTTTGCCGCTGGGGCAATGGCTTGTTGAAAGCGCCGGACACGCTGAATCATCAATTTACTGGGAAGATCCTGAAACAGGAATTTTGTGTCGGTGCCGTCCGGACAAAATTATCCCTGAATTTCACTGGATCATGGACGTGAAAACTACGGCGGATATTCAACGATTCAAAACCGCTTATTACGACTACCGCTATCACGTTCAGGATGCATTCTACAGTGACGGTTATGAAGCACAGTTTGGAGTGCAGCCAACTTTCGTTTTTCTGGTTGCCAGCACAACTATTGAATGCGGACGTTATCCGGTTGAAATTTTCATGATGGGCGAAGAAGCAAAACTGGCAGGTCAACAGGAATATCACCGCAATCTGCGAACCCTGTCTGACTGCCTGAATACCGATGAATGGCCAGCTATTAAGACATTATCACTACCCCGCTGGGCTAAGGAATATGCAAATGACTAAGCAACCACCAATCGCAAAAGCCGATCTGCAAAAAACTCAGGGAAACCGTGCACCAGCAGCAGTTAAAAATAGCGACGTGATTAGTTTTATTAACCAGCCATCAATGAAAGAGCAACTGGCAGCAGCTCTTCCACGCCATATGACGGCTGAACGTATGATCCGTATCGCCACCACAGAAATTCGTAAAGTTCCGGCGTTAGGAAACTGTGACACTATGAGTTTTGTCAGTGCGATCGTACAGTGTTCACAGCTCGGACTTGAGCCAGGTAGCGCCCTCGGTCATGCATATTTACTGCCTTTTGGTAATAAAAACGAAAAGAGCGGTAAAAAGAACGTTCAGCTAATCATTGGCTATCGCGGCATGATTGATCTGGCTCGCCGTTCTGGTCAAATCGCCAGCCTGTCAGCCCGTGTTGTCCGTGAAGGTGACGAGTTTAGCTTCGAATTTGGCCTTGATGAAAAGTTAATACACCGCCCGGGAGAAAACGAAGATGCCCCGGTTACCCACGTCTATGCTGTCGCAAGACTGAAAGACGGAGGTACTCAGTTTGAAGTTATGACGCGCAAACAGATTGAGCTGGTGCGCAGCCTGAGTAAAGCTGGTAATAACGGGCCGTGGGTAACTCACTGGGAAGAAATGGCAAAGAAAACGGCTATTCGTCGCCTGTTCAAATATCTGCCCGTATCAATTGAGATCCAGCGTGCAGTATCAATGGATGAAAAGGAACCACTGACAATCGATCCTGCAGATTCCTCTGTATTAACCGGGGAATACAGTGTAATCGATAATTCAGAGGAATAATTCAGCCTGGCGGTGTAATGCACCGCCAACTTGAAATATTTTTTATGAGAAAAATTATGAGATATGACAATGTTAAACCATGTCCATTTTGTGGTTGTCCATCAGTAACGGTGAAAGCCATTTCAGGATATTACCGAGCGAAGTGTAACGGATGCGAATCCCGAACCGGTTATGGTGGAAGTGAAAAAGAAGCACTCGAAAGATGGAATAAACGAACCACTGGAAATAATAATGGAGGTGTTCATGTATAAAATTACCGCCACTATTGAAAAGGAAGGTGGCACTCCTACTAACTGGACAAGATATTCAAAATCTAAACTAACGAAATCAGAATGCGAAAAAATGCTCTCAGGTAAAAAAGAAGCAGGCGTTTCCAGAGAGCAGAAAGTAAAACTGATAAATTTTAATTGCGAGAAACTTCAGTCCTCGAGAATTGCATTGTATTCAAATTAAAACTTCATAGCTGATTATTAATAATCAACATCGGGCGTCAATTTCAGTCTAACATTGGCGCCTGCCAGAGGTGATGCGATGGCACAAGTAATCTTTAATGAAGAGTGGATGGTTGAATACGGCCTGATGCTTCGCACTGGTCTGGGGGCCAGACAAATTGAAGCATACCGCCAGAACTGTTGGGTGGAGGGCTTCCACTTCAAACGAGTATCTCCTTTAGGTAAGCCAGACAGCAAACGAGGGATTATCTGGTACAACTATCCAAAGATAAATCAGTTTATCAAAGACTCATGATATGTCTAAATTACCAACAGGTGTCGAGATTAGAGGTAGATACATTCGCATCTGGTTCATGTTTCGAGGAAAACGATGTCGGGAAACATTAAAAGGCTGGGAGATTACAAACAGTAATATTAAAAAGGCCGGAAATTTAAGATCGCTGATAGTTCATGAAATAAACTCCGGTGAATTTGAGTATTTAAGACGTTTTCCCCAGTCCAGCACTGGGGCAAAAATGGTGACAACGAGAGTCATAAAAACGTTCGGAGAGCTTTGTGATATCTGGACAAAAATTAAAGAGACAGAGTTAACAACAAACACAATGAAGAAAACGAAATCACAATTAAAAACACTCAGAATAATAATTTGTGAAAGTACCCCGATATCACATATTCGTTATAGCGATATCTTAAACTACCGGAATGAACTGCTGCATGGAGAAACGCTTTACCTGGATAATCCAAGATCCAACAAAAAAGGAAGAACCGTGCGCACAGTTGATAACTATATCGCCCTGCTCTGTTCGCTGTTGCGTTTTGCGTATCAGTCGGGATTTATATCAACTAAACCATTTGAAGGAGTAAAAAATTACAGCGAAACAGAATAAAGCCTGATCCGTTATCTAAAACAGAATTCAATGCATTAATGGAAAGTGAAAAAGGACAGAGCCAGAACTTGTGGAAATTTGCCGTTTACTCAGGACTTCGTCACGGGGAACTGGCAGCTCTGGCGTGGGAGGATGTGGATCTCGAAAAGGGAATAGTGAATGTCAGAAGAAACCTGACGATACTTGATATGTTCGGTCCCCCAAAAACAAATGCCGGGATCCGAACAGTAACACTACTGCAGCCTGCTCTTGAAGCACTGAAGGAGCAATACAAACTGACCGGGCATCATCGCAAAAGCGAAATCACCTTTTATCATCGGGAGTACGGCAGAACCGAAAAGCAAAAACTGCATTTTGTTTTCATGCCCAGGGTGTGTAACGGAAAACAAAAACCTTATTACTCGGTAAGCAGTTTGGGGGCAAGGTGGAATGCAGCAGTAAAACGTGCTGGTATTCGCCGCCGTAATCCGTACCATACGCGGCATACTTTTGCCTGCTGGCTGTTGACGGCAGGAGCGAACCCGGCATTTATAGCCAGCCAAATGGGGCATGAAACTGCGCAGATGGTGTATGAAATTTACGGTATGTGGATTGATGACATGAACGACGAACAGATAGCCATGTTGAATGCGCGGTTATCGTAGTTGCAAAGTTTGCCCCCAATTTGCCCCATTTAGTACCAGAGAACTGAAATAATGCAAGAAAATCAACAAATTACAAAGAAAGAACAATACAACCTGAACAAATTACAAAAACGTCTGCGTCGTAACGTGGGCGAAGCCATTGCTGACTTCAATATGATTGAAGAAGGCGATCGCATCATGGTTTGCCTCTCCGGGGGTAAAGACAGCTATACCATGCTGGAGATTCTGCGCAATTTGCAGCAAAGCGCGCCAATCAATTTTTCGCTGGTGGCTGTTAACCTCGATCAAAAGCAACCGGGCTTCCCGGAACACGTTCTGCCCGAGTATCTTGAAAAGCTGGGCGTTGAGTACAAGATTGTTGAAGAGAATACTTACGGTATCGTGAAAGAGAAGATTCCAGAGGGCAAAACCACTTGCTCACTGTGTTCTCGCCTTCGTCGCGGTATCCTTTATCGTACCGCAACGGAACTGGGGGCGACGAAGATCGCGTTGGGTCACCATCGTGACGATATCCTGCAAACGTTGTTCTTAAATATGTTCTACGGCGGTAAGATGAAAGGTATGCCTCCGAAACTGATGAGCGATGATGGCAAACATATCGTTATTCGTCCGCTGGCCTACTGCCGCGAGAAAGATATTCAGCGATTTGCCGATGCAAAAGCGTTCCCGATTATTCCGTGCAACCTGTGCGGTTCACAGCCTAACCTGCAACGTCAGGTGATTGCTGACATGTTGCGTGACTGGGATAAACGTTATCCAGGGCGTATCGAGACGATGTTCAGCGCGATGCAGAATGTGGTGCCGTCGCATCTGTGCGATACCAACCTGTTCGATTTCAAAGGCATCACCCACGGTTCTGAAGTGGTTAACGGGGGTGATCTGGCGTTTGATCGCGAAGAGATCCCACTACAACCGGCGGGCTGGCAGCCAGAAGAAGATGAAAATCAGTTGGATGAGTTACGGCTGAATGTGGTTGAAGTGAAATAATCAGGATAGCGCCCGATGCGCAAGCGTATCGGGCTACTCTTATGGAGGCCGGATAAGACGCGGCCAGCGTCGCATCCGGCAATCCCGAATAAGATGTTTACTCTTGCACCCGGCAATTCAACATTTCATTATTTTAATAACCGCACCCGGCACGTTTTTCCTTTAATCTTCCCGCCCTGTAACTGTTTCCATGCTTTATGAGCAACAGCCTGACGGACCGCGACATAGACATGCGCCGGATGCACGGCGATTTTGCCAATATCTGCGCCATCAAGCCCGATATCTCCTGTCAGTGCACCTAATACATCACCCGGGCGCATTTTGGCTTTTTTCCCGCCATCGATACACAACGTTGCCATTTCTGCTTCCAGCGTCGCAATGGAACTATTAGCTGGCGGCGTTTGCCAGTTAAGTTTTATCTGCAACATGTCAGAAATGATATTGGCCCGCTGTGCTTCTTCCGGAGCACAGAAACTAATCGCCAGACCGCTATTTCCTGCACGAGCTGTACGACCGATGCGATGTACATGAACTTCAGGGTCCCACGCCAGCTCAAAGTTCACCACCAGCTCAAGCGATTTAATATCCAGACCACGCGCAGCAACATCAGTCGCGACCAGTACACGGGCGCTACCGTTAGCAAAACGTACCAGGGTCTGATCGCGATCGCGTTGCTCCAAATCGCCGTGTAATGACAATGCACTTTGCCCTACTTCATTCAGCGCGTCGCAGACAGCCTGGCAATCTTTTTTGGTATTGCAAAACACCACGCAAGAGGATGGCTGATGCAAGCTTAATAACCGTTGCAACAGAGGAATTTTGCCTTTGCTGGATGTCTCATAAAATTGTTGTTCAATGGGTGGCAAAGCATCTGTTGAGTCAATTTCAATCGCCAAAGGATCGCGTTGCACTCGTCCGCTGATTGCAGCGATGGCTTCCGGCCAGGTTGCCGAAAACAGAAGCGTCTGTCGAGATGCAGGCGCAAAACGGATGACATCATCAATGGCATCGCTAAATCCCATATCCAGCATGCGGTCGGCCTCATCCATCACCAGCGTATTCAACGCATCCAGTGATACCGTGCCTTTTTGCAGGTGATCCAGCAAACGCCCCGGCGTTGCCACGATAATATGCGGCGCATGTTGCAACGAATCACGCTGCATACCGAACGGTTGACCACCGCACAACGTCAAAATTTTGGTATTTGGCAGAAAACGCGCCAGCCGACGCAATTCACCTGCCACCTGATCCGCCAGTTCACGCGTAGGACACAGCACTAAAGCCTGGGTTTGAAATAGCGACGCATCAATTTGCTGTAACAAGCCGAGGCCAAAAGCCGCCGTTTTGCCGCTGCCGGTTTTCGCCTGCACGCGAACATCTTTTCCGGCAAGGATCGCCGGAAGCGCGGCGGCCTGCACCGGCGTCATGGTTAAATAACCCAACTCATTAAGGTTCGTGAGTTGGGCGGGAGGCAAAACATTCAGGGTAGAAAAAGCGGTCACAATCTATTCTCGTGGTCATCGACGCAAAGTTAGCAGGCGCGTATCCTCGCAGATCTACGCTCACGATGCGACAATTTAATCGGTTCTTCATCGGGTGGTGGGTCAGGCATGGGTTGCGGGCGAGGGATCGGATCGGGCACTGGAACAGGATCGCCAGGAATCGGTTCAGGGACAGGAATTTGCAAATAAATAAGTGTCGTCATATTTCCCTCTGGTCATTGGGTGGACTCTTAAAGGGTAGACGCTGATAAATAACAGGCAAAAAAAAGCCGACTCATCAAAGTCGGCGTCGTACGAATCAATTGTGCTATGCAGTAATTCAAAAAAGGAAGTAAGACAATATGGAGCGCAACGCCCATCGCTTGACGTTGCATTCACCTGCAAGAGAGATATTGCCCTGAATGGGTAGAGAGTTTATTGACTTCGCTCAAACTTTGCGGCGTTTTTGTATACAGACAGCCGGAAAAATTGCTTTTGTTACAACCATTTACTACGATGCAACCATAAAGCAACACCACCAATAAGAACAACTAACAGAATACAAAAAATTGAAAATCCGAATTGCCACCCGCCGCCAGGGATCCCACCAAGGTTGACGCCAAATAACCCGGTCAGAAAGGTACTGGGTAAAAAGACCATTGCCATCAACGACATTGTATAGGTACGACGAGCTAAATTTTCCTGCATCACCTGAGCGATTTCATCCGCCATCACGCCAGTCCGTGCTATACAGGCGTCGATTTCGTCAAGGCCGCGCCCAAGGCGATCGGCAATATCCTGCATCCGACGGCGTTGGTCATCGCTCATCCACGGCAAACGTTCACTGGCAAGACGAGCATAAACATCACGTTGCGGTGCCATATAGCGACGCATCACAATTAATTGTTTGCGCAGCAGAGCCAGGAATCCACGCGGTGGAATTTGCTGATCAAGGAGATTATCTTCAAGGTCGATAATTTTATCGTGCAGCTGCTCGATAAATTCACTGGAATGATCGGTCAACGCATCGCACACATCCACCAGCCATCCCCCGCAATCGGTCGGACCCGTGCCCTCTTCCAGATCGCTCACCACATCGTCCAGCGCCAGCACTTTGCGTTGTCGGGTCGAAACAATTAACCGCCCGTCCATATATACACGCATGGCGACCAGTTGATCGGGGCGTTCATCGGTGCTGCCGTTTATACAGCGCAATGTAATCAGCGTGCCTTCACCGAGACGGCTGACTCGGGGACGCGTGCTCTCGCCCGCCAGCGCATCACGTACGTTATTGGGAAGCAGCGGTGTTGTCGCCAGCCATTGGGCGCTATCATGGTGTACATAATTAAGGTGGAGCCAACAGGGATGCGCTTCATCAATCACATCTGTATTTTCCAGCGGTTTAACGCCGCCTCTACCATCCAGCATCCAGGCAAATACTGCATCCGGGACATTAACGTCCGATCCCTTAATCGCTTCCACAGTGCCTCCATCATCAACGCATTATTTTGTAGTCTAGCCTTCTGGCCCTGTTACGCAACATCTCATCACCCCATTACCCTGAAATGATTAATAAAATTCTGTCTAAATTGAATACAAAAAGCAAAATGCTTTTCCGTATACAAACCGTGTGAAGTGTTAAATAGCGTCTATCATTATCAGAATTATCTGATCATATGACGTGGCTTTTTTGCGATCGGATAGCAACAAAAATTGATAAAAATAACGGGATCTCAATGATTACGCACAACTTCAATACCCTGGACTTACTCACCAGTCCTGTCTGGATCGTTTCGCCCTTTGAGGAACAGTTAATTTATGCCAATAGCGCGGCGAAACTGTTGATGCAAGACCTCACGTTTAGTCAGCTACGAACCGGACCCTATTCCGTCTCCTCACAAAAAGAACTGCCGAAATACCTCTCCGATCTGCAAAACCAACACGATATTATCGAAATCCTCACTGTTCAGCGTAAAGAAGAGGAAACAGCATTGAGCTGTCGGCTTGTTTTGCGAAAGCTGACAGAAACAGAACCGGTGATTATTTTCGAAGGTATCGAAGCGCCGGCAACGCTGGGTTTAAAAGCCAGTCGCTCGGCAAATTATCAGCGCAAAAAACAAGGTTTTTATGCGCGCTTTTTTCTGACTAACTCTGCACCAATGTTGTTGATTGACCCGTCACGAGATGGACAAATCGTCGATGCTAACCTCGCCGCGCTCAATTTCTATGGTTATAACCATGAAACGATGTGCCAGAAACATACCTGGGAAATAAATATGCTCGGGCGTCGCGTCATGCCTATCATGCATGAAATCTCGCATTTACCCGGTGGTCATAAACCTTTGAATTTTGTTCATAAACTGGCGGATGGTTCGACTCGTCATGTGCAGACCTATGCCGGACCGATTGAAATTTATGGCGACAAGCTCATGTTATGTATTGTGTATGATATTACTGAGCAAAAACGGCTGGAGGAGCAGCTGGAACATGCTGCTCACCATGACGCGATGACCGGATTACTGAATCGGCGACAGTTTTATCACATTACGGAACCAGGCCAAATGCAGCATCTCGCCATCGCTCAGGATTACAGCTTGTTGCTCATCGACACCGATCGTTTTAAACACATTAACGATCTCTATGGGCATTCTAAAGGTGATGAGGTGTTATGCGCCCTCGCCCGCACCCTCGAAAGTTGCGCTCGCAAAGGCGATTTGGTGTTTCGTTGGGGAGGCGAAGAGTTTGTCTTATTGCTACCAAGAACCCCACTGGATACCGCGCTTTCGCTGGCTGAAACTATCCGCGTAAGCGTGGCAAAAGTGAGTATTTCGGGCTTACCACGCTTTACCGTCAGCATTGGTGTGGCGCATCACGAAGGAAATGAAAGCATCGATGAACTGTTTAAACGCGTTGATGATGCTTTGTATCGGGCGAAAAATGATGGACGCAACCGCGTGCTGGCGGCATAAGCCGCGGATGCGTCTCGAGATCAACGACTGCGCTTAGCGTGGCGCTCCCAGTTTTCTTGCTTCGCCTGCGCCGTTTTACGTAGTGCGACGTAACACGCCCCGCTGCCGCCATGATGCGGTAGCGCGGTGCAATATGCCTGAACATCATCAAATTCGGTCAGCCAGCGCGCCACATAGCTGCGGACAATATTGGCATGCGATTTATCATCCCGCCCTTTACCATGAATAATCAGCACGTTACGCAAACCATCCGCCAGGGCTTGTTGAATAAAACTGAACACCATTTTGCGGCACTCTTCCACCGGCTGGCGCAAAAGATTCAGGCTCGCCTGTTGCGGATATTTACCACTGCGCAGCTTATCCAGCACCCCATGTTGCAACCCTTCCCGCCGAAACTCCAGCGGCTGACTTAGTGGGATGATGTCGAGAAATCCGGTGGTGAGGAAATTATCAAGCTGCAGCGTGTCGATACGCTGCGGCGCACGTTGGTTACGCGTTGGATGCCAGTGGACATCGGTAGCACGTTTCAGCGGCTGGACATCTTCCATGGCGTCAAGAAACAGCGATTTGTCGTCAAGGTTCATGTTACATCCTCCCGCAATTAAGAGCGCGATATGATAACCAGACCGGGTCGGTCCAACAACGTATTACCCAAATTTCCAGTAATAAGTTCCAAATATTGCCGATATTTTAAGCAAAATACTTATGCATGATTATTCATTCACGATATTAATAATGTAACTTATATTTTCGTGAAATCTGTCACTGAAGAAAATTGGCAACTAAAGGTTAAAACCGTTATAACACAGTCACCGGCGCAGAGGAGACAATGCCGGATTTAAGACGCGGATGCACTGCTGTGTGTACTGTAGAGTCTGGCGGATGTCGACAGACTCTATTTTTTTATGCAGTTTTAACTTTGCAGATAGCCGCATTCTCGCCGGAATTGCGTGATTAATGACGCGGTCAGTGGTGTCTGGCGACTATCACGCCGCTGAATCAAATAATAGGCCGCTTTCGGTAAAATTTCGCTAACCGGCAACATCACCAGCCCCTGTCCGTGCAAGGGATCGCAGCCCATTTCTTCAGGCAGTATGCTGAGAAAATCGCTTTTTGCCACCAGACTGATACAGGCTGAGAACGTCTCGCAGACTACACCGACCTGTGGCGTTTGCGCCTGATCGTCAAGCAATTCACTCAACTGTTTGTAGTAGCTGCCGTGTGGCGTCGGCATTGTCCAGCTGTAATCCAGTAACTGTTTGATCGAACGGGCACCAATGGCGGGGTGTCCCGGGCGGCAAAAGATCGCGAATTGCTTTTCCAGTAATTTCTCAAAAGTAAATTCGTGGTCGTACGGTCCCTGATAATAGGTATTGATGGTGAAATCCAATTCTCCCTGACGCAATTCATTAATCATCGACACCAGTTGCCCTTCCATAATGCGTACTTTTACCTGCGGATGCTGCTGATGAAAACGAGATATGACAGCTGGCATCAGACTGCGGGAAATACTGGCCCCCATGCCGATATTAATCTGCCCTGCCAGTTGCCCTTGTCGTTGGCGAATATCCTCTTGGGCTGCGCGCAGCTCTTCAAGAATTAGACTGGCGTGCTGATAAAAACTTTCACCGGCATCAGTTAACGTCACGCCTTTACTACGGCGAAAAAAGAGTTGCGCCGCTAACCCTTCTTCTAGCTCCTGAATAGATTTACTCAGTGCCGGTTGCGACATATTCAACATTCGGCTCGCTCCGCGAATGCTGCCCTGACGAGCCACTTCAACAAAAGCCCGAATTTGATGAATTTTTACCTGAAAAGCCATGACGCCACCGATAACCGTTATTTATCAGCCCAAAGAAACTGGCATCTACTTTAATGCAGATGATTGTGTCAGGGTAATTTATGAACGGTTAAAACTGTGAAAAATCAGTTAGTGATAAGTAAAAACTATCGCTACGTGAACCGGGTCACACTTTTTACTGATGACGGGAAAGGTTATGGAGTCTTTGAATCAATTTGTTAATTCGCTTGCCCCAAAATTATCGCACTGGCGACGTGATTTTCATCACTATGCAGAGTCTGGCTGGGTGGAATTCCGCACTGCCACCCTTGTTGCGGAAGAATTGCACCAGCTCGGCTATTCACTGGCGCTGGGTCGCGAAGTAGTTAATGAAAGTAGCCGGATGGGATTACCTGATGAATTCACTCTACAACGCGAATTCGAGCGCGCTCGTCAACAGGGTGCGCTAGCACAATGGATTGCGGCTTTTGAAGGTGGTTTCACTGGTATCGTCGCCACCCTGGATACCGTTCGCCCCGGTCCGGTGATGGCTTTCCGTGTCGATATGGACGCGCTGGATCTCAGTGAAGAGCAGGATGTCAGCCATCGCCCCTACCGCGACGGTTTTGCGTCATGTAACGCCGGAATGATGCATGCCTGTGGTCATGATGGACATACCGCCATTGGGCTTGGGCTGGCGCATACCCTTAAACAGTTCGAGTCCGGACTACATGGCGTCATCAAACTGATTTTTCAGCCTGCAGAGGAAGGTACGCGTGGCGCGCGGGCGATGGTCGATGCAGGTGTCGTAGATGATGTTGATTATTTTACTGCCGTGCACATTGGCACTGGCGTACCTGCGGGCACCGTGGTGTGCGGCAGTGATAATTTTATGGCAACCACCAAATTTGACGCGCACTTCACCGGTACCGCCGCTCACGCAGGCGCAAAACCAGAAGACGGTCACAATGCCTTGTTGGCGGCAGCACAAGCCACTCTTGCACTGCATGCAATCGCCCCGCACAGCGAAGGAGCTTCCAGAGTAAACGTGGGCGTTATGCAGGCAGGAAGCGGTCGTAACGTTGTTCCTGCCTCGGCGTTGCTGAAAGTGGAAACACGCGGGGCCAGCGACGTCATTAATCAATATGTTTTTGACCGTGCACAACAAGCGATTCAGGGCGCAGCAACCATGTATGGTGTCGGCGTTGAAACTCGTCTGATGGGTGCAGCTACCGCCAGTTCTCCTTCGCCGCAATGGGTCGCATGGTTGCAAAGTCAGGCGGCTCAGGTCGCGGGGGTCAATCAGGCCATTGAACGTGTTGAAGCGCCTGCGGGTTCCGAAGATGCCACATTAATGATGGCCCGCGTGCAGCAACATCAAGGGCAAGCCTCCTACGTGGTGTTTGGCACACAGCTGGCGGCAGGTCATCACAACGAAAAATTCGATTTTGACGAGCAGGTTCTCGCTATTGCCGTCGAAACGCTGGCGCGCACCGCGCTCAATTTTCCCTGGACGCGAGGTATCTGATGCAGGAAATCTATCGTTTTATCGACGATGCGATTGAAGCCGATCGCCAACGTTATACCGATATTGCCGATCAAATCTGGGATCATCCAGAAACACGTTTTGAAGAGTTCTGGTCAGCGGAGCATCTGGCTTCGGCGCTGGAATCTGCAGGCTTCACCGTTACCCGCAACGTAGGCAATATCCCAAATGCCTTTATTGCTTCGTTTGGTCAAGGCAAACCGGTTATCGCCCTGCTGGGAGAATATGACGCCCTGGCAGGTTTAAGTCAGCAAGCAGGTTGCGCGCAACCTACATCCGTGACGCCCGGTGAAAATGGTCACGGTTGCGGACACAATTTGCTGGGAACCGCCGCCTTTGCCGCTGCAATAGCCGTCAAGAAATGGCTGGAACAATATGGGCAAGGCGGCACGGTGCGCTTTTATGGTTGTCCTGGCGAAGAAGGCGGCTCGGGTAAAACGTTCATGGTTCGCGAGGGGGTATTTGATGATGTGGATGCGGCACTCACCTGGCACCCGGAAGCCTTTGCCGGTATGTTCAATACCCGCACGCTGGCAAACATTCAGGCATCATGGCGCTTTAAAGGGATCGCAGCACATGCCGCGAATTCCCCTCATTTGGGACGCAGCGCCCTTGATGCCGTAACGTTGATGACCACTGGCACCAACTTCCTCAACGAACATATTATTGAAAAAGCGCGCGTACACTATGCCATCACAAATAGCGGCGGGATCTCGCCCAACGTGGTCCAGGCGCAGGCAGAAGTGCTTTATCTTATCCGCGCCCCCGAAATGACCGACGTGCAGCATATTTATGATCGGGTCGCCAAAATCGCCGAAGGTGCGGCATTGATGACCGAAACCACGGTTGAATGCCGCTTCGACAAAGCCTGTTCCAGTTATCTCCCGAATCGCACCTTAGAAAATGCCATGTACCAGGCCCTATCCCATTTTGGTACCCCGGAATGGAACTCCGAAGAACTGGCTTTTGCGAAACAAATTCAGGCTACGCTCACCTCCAACGATCGGCAAAACAGTCTGAATAATATCGCCGCAACCGGTGGCGAAAACGGCAAGGTTTTTGCACTACGTCATCGTGAAACGGTACTGGCGAATGAAGTCGCTCCATATGCCGCCACCGATAACGTGCTTGCGGCATCGACTGATGTCGGCGACGTCAGTTGGAAACTGCCTGTTGCCCAGTGTTTCAGCCCCTGTTTTGCCGTCGGTACACCGCTACATACGTGGCAACTGGTTAGCCAGGGGCGAACATCTATTGCTCATAAAGGAATGCTGCTGGCGGCGAAAACTATGGCAGCAACCACAGTCAATCTCTTCCTTGATTCAGGGCTATTGCAAGAATGCCAACAAGAGCATCAGCAAGTAACGGACACGCAACCGTATCACTGCCCTATCCCGAAAAACGTGACACCGTCACCTTTAAAATAACAACAACAACGCAAACACAACAACCGAGGAATGCCCATGAGTATGTCATCCATACCGTCGTCCTCCCAATCCGGGAAGCTCTATGGCTGGGTCGAAAGAATTGGTAACAAGGTTCCCCATCCTTTTCTGCTCTTTATCTATTTGATTATCGTACTCATGGTGACGACGGCAATTTTGTCGGCCTTTGGCGTCAGTGCGAAAAACCCGACCGATGGTACGCCGGTGGTGGTGAAAAACCTGCTCAGTGTGGAAGGATTACACTGGTTTTTACCCAATGTTATTAAAAACTTTAGCGGTTTTGCTCCACTTGGTGCGATCCTGGCGCTGGTTTTAGGTGCCGGTCTGGCGGAGCGCGTCGGCTTACTGCCAGCACTAATGGTTAAAATGGCATCGCATGTTAATGCCCGCTACGCCAGTTATATGGTGCTGTTTATTGCTTTTTTCAGCCACATTTCTTCCGATGCGGCGTTAGTGATCATGCCACCGATGGGTGCGCTGATTTTTCTGGCGGTGGGCAGGCATCCAGTTGCAGGTTTACTGGCTGCCATTGCAGGCGTAGGTTGCGGCTTTACGGCTAATTTACTGATTGTCACAACCGACGTGTTGCTGTCGGGGATCAGCACGGAAGCGGCAGCTGCGTTCAATCCGCAAATGCACGTCAGTGTAATTGATAACTGGTATTTTATGGCCAGCTCCGTAGTCGTACTGACGATTGTTGGCGGCCTGATAACCGACAAAATCATCGAGCCACGGTTAGGTCAATGGCAGGGAAACAGCGATGAGAAACTGCAGACATTGACCGAAAGTCAGCGTTTTGGTTTACGCATAGCAGGTGTCGTATCGCTACTTTTTATTGCTGCGATTGCGCTGATGGTGATCCCGCAAAACGGGATATTGCGCGATCCGATTAATCACACCGTGATGCCATCACCCTTTATTAAAGGTATCGTGCCACTGATCATTCTTTTTTTCTTTGTTGTCTCGCTGGCTTATGGCATCGCTACCCGCACAATTCGACGTCAGGCGGATTTACCGCATTTAATGATTGAACCGATGAAAGAGATGGCGGGATTTATCGTGATGGTTTTTCCCCTCGCCCAATTTGTCGCCATGTTTAACTGGAGCAACATGGGGAAATTCATCGCCGTGGGGCTGACCGATATACTGGAAAGTTCAGGGCTTAGCGGCATCCCGGCGTTTGTCGGTCTGGCGTTGCTTTCCTCTTTCTTATGCATGTTTATTGCCAGCGGTTCCGCAATCTGGTCGATTCTTGCCCCCATTTTCGTACCAATGTTTATGCTACTTGGCTTTCACCCGGCATTTGCGCAAATCCTCTTTCGTATTGCCGACTCATCCGTATTGCCTTTAGCGCCGGTATCTCCTTTTGTTCCACTGTTTCTTGGATTCCTGCAACGCTACAAACCAGACGCGAAACTGGGTACTTACTATTCGTTAGTCTTGCCCTATCCGCTTATCTTTTTGGTGGTATGGCTGCTGATGTTGCTGGCGTGGTATCTTGTTGGTCTGCCGATAGGTCCGGGGATTTCCCCACGTTTGTCTTAAGAGAGAACGGATGCTGAGATTACTTGAAGAAAAAATTGCCACGCCACTGGGTCCACTGTGGGTGATTTGCGATGAACAATTTCGTCTGCGGGCGGTTGAATGGGAAGAGTACAGCGAACGCATGGTGCAGCTGCTGGACATCCATTATCGCAAAGAAGGCTATGAGCGCATTTCTGCCACCAACCCAGGCGGTTTAAGCGACAAGCTTCGTGATTATTTTGCCGGTAATCTTAGCATTATTGATACGCTTCCCACTGCCACAGGGGGGACGCCATTTCAGCGCGAAGTCTGGAAAACACTACGCACTATCCCCTGCGGGCAGGTAATGCATTACGGCCAACTGGCTGAACAATTGGGCCGCCCTGGCGCGGCGCGTGCCGTTGGTGCGGCAAACGGATCGAATCCCATCAGCATCGTCGTACCTTGCCATCGGGTTATTGGCCGAAACGGCACCATGACCGGATATGCAGGCGGAGTTCAGCGAAAAGAGTGGTTATTGCGCCATGAAGGTTATCTTTTGCTGTAAACATTAAACAATTTGTGCCAGCTTGTTCACACTTTTATGTAAAGTTACCCTTAACAACTTAATGGTTTTCAAATAGATAGACATATATTTACATCTAATATCGGAATTCTCTGCTGTTAAGGTTTGCTTAGACTTACTTGCTCCCTAAAAAGATGTTAAAATTGACAAATATCAATTACGGCTTGAGCAGACCTATGATCCCGGAAAAGCGAATTATACGGCGCATTCAGTCTGGCGGTTGTGCTATCCATTGCCAGGATTGCAGCATCAGCCAGCTTTGCATCCCGTTCACACTCAACGAACATGAGCTTGATCAGCTTGATAATATCATTGAGCGGAAGAAGCCTATTCAGAAAGGCCAGACGCTGTTTAAGGCTGGTGATGAACTTAAATCGCTTTATGCCATCCGCTCCGGTACGATTAAAAGTTATACCATCACTGAGCAAGGCGACGAGCAAATCACTGGTTTTCATTTAGCAGGTGACCTGGTGGGATTTGATGCTATCGGCAGCGGCCATCACCCGAGCTTCGCTCAGGCGCTGGAAACCTCGATGGTATGTGAAATCCCGTTCGAAACGCTGGACGATTTGTCCGGTAAAATGCCGAATCTGCGTCAGCAGATGATGCGTCTGATGAGCGGTGAAATCAAAGGCGATCAGGACATGATCCTGCTGTTGTCGAAGAAAAATGCCGAGGAACGTCTGGCTGCATTCATCTACAACCTGTCCCGTCGTTTTGCCCAACGCGGCTTCTCCCCTCGTGAATTCCGCCTGACGATGACTCGTGGCGATATCGGTAACTATCTGGGCCTGACGGTAGAAACCATCAGCCGTCTGCTGGGTCGCTTCCAGAAAAGCGGTATGCTGGCAGTCAAAGGTAAATACATCACCATCGAAAATAACGATGCGCTGGCCCAGCTTGCTGGTCATACGCGTAACGTTGCCTGATTTTTCCGCATAACTCACTATCCTTCTGTCATATCATTAAATTTTTCTGATTTATTGATCTGGCAGAAGGTTCATCACTGTTTCATTCACCAGATATGGGTTAATCTTTTAATTACAAACTGCGTTGACAGTTGTTGTAAGGAGACCCTGTATGGCTATGTATCAGAACATGCTCGTTGTTATCGATCCTAACCAGGACGACCAACCAGCATTGCGGCGAGCTGTTTATTTACATCAACGGATTGGTGGCAAAATTAAAGCCTTTTTGCCGATCTATGACTTCTCATACGAAATGACCACCCTGCTCTCCCCGGACGAACGTACCGCTATGCGTCAGGGCGTCATCAGCCAGCGTACAGCCTGGATCCACGAGCAGGCAAAATATTATCTCAATGCTGGCGTTCCCATTGAAATTAAAGTGGTCTGGCATAACCGTCCTTTCGAAGCCATCATTCAGGAAGTGATCAGCGGCGGACACGATTTGGTGCTAAAAATGGCGCACCAACATGACCGTCTGGAAGCGGTGATTTTTACGCCAACGGACTGGCATCTGTTACGCAAATGCCCAAGCCCGGTGTGGATGGTGAAAGACCAGCCGTGGCCGGAAGGAGGCAAGGCGCTGGTGGCGGTGAATCTCGCCAGTGAAGAGCCGTATCATAATGCGCTCAATGAAAAACTGGTCAAAGAGACGATCGAACTGGCAGAACAAGTCAACCATACCGAAGTTCATCTGGTTGGCGCTTATCCGGTAACGCCAATTAATATCGCGATTGAACTGCCGGAATTTGACCCGAGCGTTTATAACGATGCCATTCGTGGGCAACATTTGCTGGCAATGAAAGCTCTGCGGCAGAAATTCGGCATTAATGAAAACATGACGCACGTAGAAAAAGGTCTGCCTGAAGAGGTGATTCCTGATTTGGCGGAGCATTTACAGGCGGGAATTGTGGTTCTGGGCACGGTCGGACGCACCGGTATTTCAGCAGCATTCCTCGGCAACACGGCGGAACAGGTGATTGATCATCTTCGCTGCGACCTGCTGGTCATTAAACCTGACCAGTATCAGACACCCGTTGAACTGGATGACGAAGAAGACGATTAACGACTCTTCAATAACTGACAAGGCCCGAGTTATCGGGCCTATTTTTTACTTACTGCTCTTCGCCGCCAAGGAAATAAATTCCCAACGGGATTGCCAGCAACACAGTAAAGACCAGGCTATAAACAAAAATCATCGATGACTGAATCACATACATTGATGTCGTCCACTCAGACAGCGGAATATTGTACTGTTCTATAACGCCGCCGATGGTCGCGCGAGTCACAACCGACGCCGCAATAATGAAAACCGCCAACAAACCAAAGAGAAATTTCTTCCCTTTCGCTGACTTCAGTTTCGCCATAATCATGATGTAATCCTTGTGCAGACAAATTTCTTGTTACCTAAACGTAACAATACCATGACATTTCACCGTTGTCTGCTCTGAAAACCTCACCTCTTAGCTGGATTTACAATCAACGCATTGATTAGTTAGCTAATGTTGCTACTTCCTTCCCTGACTATTGATGATCTGAATGAATTGTCGCGGTAAAATAGCCCCGCCAGGGGTTTCCGGCATGACGACAATTATCTGGAGGAGCCTGATAAAACAATGATCGCTGAACTGTTTACAAATAATGCGCTTAATCTGGTCATTATTTTCGGTAGCTGCGCAGCATTGATTCTGATGAGCTTTTGGTTTCGCCGTGGAAATCGTAAAAGAAAAGGATTTTTATTCCATGCGGTGCAATTTTTAATCTACACCATAATTATCAGTGCTGTTGGTAGCATTATTAATTATGTTATAGAAAACTATAAACTCAAATTTATCACCCCAGGCGTTATCGATTTTATCTGTACGTCCCTGATTGCGGTTATTCTGACGATTAAGCTATTTCTGCTGATTAATCAGTTTGAAAAACAGCAGATTAAAAAAGGTCGCGATATCACCAGTGCGCGGATTATGTCGCGTATCATCAAAATCACCATTATTGTGGTGCTTGTTCTGCTTTATGGCGAACATTTCGGCATGAGCCTTTCTGGCTTGCTGACCTTTGGTGGTATTGGTGGTCTGGCTGTCGGTATGGCCGGTAAAGATATTCTGAGTAACTTCTTTTCCGGGATTATGCTCTATTTCGACCGTCCTTTCAGTATTGGCGACTGGATCCGTTCACCGGACAGAAATATCGAAGGTACAGTAGCGGAAATTGGCTGGCGAATTACCAAAATTACGACCTTTGATAATCGTCCATTGTACGTACCGAACTCGCTGTTTTCGTCGATCAGCGTAGAAAACCCAGGACGAATGACCAACCGCCGCATTACCACGACCATTGGTTTACGTTATGAGGATGCGGCAAAAGTGGGCGTTATTGTCGAAGCTGTACGTGAGATGCTGAAAAATCACCCGGCCATCGACCAGCGACAAACCTTACTGGTTTATTTCAACCAGTTTGCTGACTCTTCATTGAATATTATGGTTTATTGCTTTACCAAAACCACGGTATGGGCTGAATGGCTTGCTGCACAGCAAGACGTTTATTTGAAGATTATCGATATTGTACAGTCACACGGCGCGGACTTTGCCTTCCCCAGCCAGACGCTGTATATGGATAACATTACACCGCCGGAACAGGGTCGCTAAATCAGACATCACTGGCGTTATGCACAAGGGTAACGCCAGTTCCCATCACATCAATGCTTCACAATATACATAGTCCGACTGTACGCCACATCTTCAGGATTATTAATGGGATAACCTTTCAGCCACGGCTTGATTAATCGTCCATTGGTATATTGATAAATTGGTGCAATCGGTGCTTGCTCCATGAGGATTTTTTCTGCCGCGTTGTAATCGGCATTACGCGCTTTAACGGTATTTTCCGTCGATGCCTGGGCCAGAACTTTGTCATATGCCGGATTGTTAAAGCGTGAAATATTTCCTGAATGCGTTGACGTTAATAATGTCAGGAAAGTGGAGGGTTCATTATAATCCCCCACCCACGAGGCGCGGATAACATCAAAATTGCCGGTGTTACGGCTATCGATATAGGTTTTCCATTCCTGATTTTGCAATTTAACATCTACGCCAAGGTTCTTTTTCCACATCGATGCTACAGCAATCGCAATTTTTTGATGGTTTTCTGAAGTGTTATACAAAAGCGTCAGCTTCAGCGGTTTTTGCGGACCATAACCAGCTGCGCTCAACAAAGTTTTTGCCTGCGCATTCAGTTCTTCCTGACTCATTTGTTCAAACGGCGAAGGTTCCGGCGTAAATCCCGCGGTAACATCTGGTGTAAAATGCCACGCTGGCTTTTCGCCCGTCCCTAATACTTTTTCGGTCATCAGGCGGCGATCTATCGTCATACTTAATGCCAGACGAACGCGCTGATCTGCCGTCGGCCCTTTTTTCGTGTTAAACGCATAATAATAGGTCCCGAGCTGCGGCGGCGTATAAACCTGCCCCGGAATATCCTTCAACAGCTTCTGATACATATTTTTCGGGAAGGATTCGGTGATATCAATATCCCCCGCGAGGTAACGCTTAGTGGCTGCGGATTCCTGATTAATTGGCAGGAAGGTCACTTTTTGCAGTACCGTTTTGGCGTTATCCCAATAATGGGTATTCGGTACCACGACCAGTTTTTCATTGACTACGCGCTCTTTAAGAACATAAGCGCCATTGCCGATCAGATTTCCGGGTTTCGTCCACTCTTTACCGCTTTCTACGTTGGCTTTTTGCACCGGGAAGAAGGCAAAGTTAGCGGTTAAATTCACAAACCACGGCAACGGTTTATCAAGCTGAATTTTCAAAGTATGGGCATCAACTGCGGTGACGCCAAGCTGGTCAGGCGTAGCTTTACCATCAATAATCGCCTGTGCGTTGTTGATTCCCGCCAGCGCGGCAAACCATGCAAATGGCGACAATGTTTTTGGGTCCACCAGACGTTGCCAGCTGTAGACAAAATCTTGCGCCGTTACCGGTGTGCCATCCGCCCATTTTGCGTTATCGCGCAGGGTAAAAGTCCAGATACGGTTGTCATTACTTTTCCACTGAGTCGCAACGCCGGGGACAATCTCCCCTTTTTCGTTCTGATTCACCAGACCTTCAAACAGATCGCGAATGACCTGAATCTCTGGCAGGCCCACGGCTTTAGCGGGATCCAGCGACGCAGGCTCATCTTTAATGTGGCGCACCAGCTCCTGCTTCTCTGCCAGTACTGTGCCGCTCGGAACTTCTGCAGCATACGAAAGAGAAATGCTGCTGACCAACAGCGCACAACACGTGACTGAAACAGAGTGCTTCATAAGTTTCCCTCTAACCGACATTAAAATTGATGCGTAATTATTTGTTTCGCCTTAAAGAAATGCAAACAACTTCCATCAAAAAAGTGACAAAGGAAGCATCAAATGTTTTAAGTATCAATATATCAAATCAGATTTAGTGTAAATAATAGTCTCCAAAATGCGGTAAAGCACATAGAACTCCGAACACTACGTTCGGGCTTCGCACGTTCAAACCCGTTTTCGGTATCATAATCAGCATCTGCCGCCATTGTACGAAGAATAAAAAATGACCAAAACGTTGAAAGGAACTGAGAATACGTTAAGAGAAGAATTAAATTAATGTATCAGCAAGTAGTGCTAAACAGCACCTTTATACTTCAGCCTATCTATAAATAATGAGAATGCCGAGCCGGTGATGCTGCCAACTTACTGATTTAGTGTATGATGGTGTTTTTGAGGTGCTCCAGTGGCTTCTGTTTCTATCAGCTGTCCCTCCTGTTCAGCTACTGACGGGGTGGTGCGTAACGGCAAAAGCA
>OJKL01000038.1_pt1 | contig 91727 bp, 137 predicted proteins | sample 1596581 | NCBI WGS metagenome assembly OJKL01 (sample SAMEA4350109, study PRJEB24818) | metagenome | biome: human; feature: gut; material: faeces | place: Denmark | collected 2013-09 | reverse complement strand
TACTGGTATAGTAACCGGACAGAGCCGTTGTCAAGTGGGTAAGGGCAATTTGCTTGTTAGGATTTTCTCCGTCACCGAGTATACTCCATAACAATTCCTCGTCCATACCGCCACCACCTCCACCGGAAGCATCAAGACCTTTAGCGGATACTCCTTTATTGGAGTAGAAATTAACCTCCGCATAAATATTACCGGAGTCATCTTTTTTAAACCACTTATCCATTTCGGCTAACCATAAGTCAGTATAGTCAGCCTTTTTAACGAATGTCTCGTTTACCCAGTCAATAGTAGCGTACTTTTTAGCAGTTACCCAAGCTTCGGTAGCGTAATGTTTATCTGTTACCCAAGTATGTGTAGCATAGTTACTGAGAGCCGTAGACAGGTGACTGATAGCGATCTGTTTATCTGGATTTTCTCCGTCACCTAAAATAGCCCACAGTAATTCTTCATCCATACCACCTCCTCCGCCACTACCGGAACCAAGTCCTTTGGCAGAGATTCCCTGAGTAGAATAGAAATTAACTTCGGCATAGATGTTACCGTCTTCGTCCTTCTTAAACCATTTCGCCATTTCATCAGAAAAGATTTTCGGAAAAGCCTCTTTGCTGATATACTTAGCAGAAATTTCAGAAGCGGTAAGATAGTTAGCTTGAATCTGTTGTTTGGTATAATAGGTATTGCTGATATTTTTAAGCAGGGTGTCTAAGTGTGAAAGCGCAATCTGTTTATTAGGATTATCACCATCGCCTAAGATAGACCAAAGCAACTCTTCGTCCATTCCTCCACCTCCACCGCTACCTCCGGCAGAAAATCCTTTAGCGGATACTCCTCCCTCAGCGTAGAAGTTATATTTGTTCTTTACGTATACGGCATTTTCGTCCGGGTCAAAACCAAACCACGAAGTAACCAAATTAATAACGTCTAACTGTTCCTTAGTGATATGTTTGGCATCCCGCAAATTACTCTCGTGGGCGTTGAATGTAGTAAGGAGTGTATACCTCTTATCGTATTCATCTGTTACGTAACCGGGAGTTACAATTTCTCTAAGCAACTTTTCCGAATAGTCCGCTATGTTAGTAGCAAGCATTAAAGAAACTTCTCCGATAACATCAAGAGGTTTTCTGTTCGAATCCGTATCAGAAGCTCTTTTTAAAAAAGAGTTTTTCAAATCATTCGTTAGTTGTTGTCGAAGCTGTTCAAGAGTTTCCATTATTTATTAATTTCTAAACGTTCTTTTTTTAATTCGGCTAGATCGAGTTCAATCTTCTTCAAATTGACATTTGTATCCGGAAAGAAGGGTTGAGGTCCTAACATTGTGTTAGTCTTAGCAACCCTGAGTTCCGCAAGCAAATCCTCGACTAAAGTAAGCAATTTAAAAATAATATCAAAATCTGCGGTCTTGGCACCCTTTACCGGATAAAATCCTATTATAATTGGATGGGAGAAATAATCTCTTTCATACGTAACAAGGGCAATAAAGTGTTTTTTATTGGCACTGAGCCACTTTTTCGTAGGTAGTGACGTAGATGTACCAATATTTAATAAAGGAGCAAATATCTCCTCTCCCGTGCGCATTTTTACTTTCAGGTAGTCACCATCCAGGTCATCTGTTAACTGTGCAAATTCTATCATCGTATAAAAGATAATTCTGTATGTGTTCCGTCAGAATCCCATACGTGTTTCAAACCTCTCAAAAAATATCTTCCCGTATTATTACTGCTGTTGTAGCGAGATATTCCACGGATCGAGTAAGAACGCTGTGAGCGTATGTCCAAATCCATATTACAAGTAGCTTCTATTTCGATACCGAAAAAAGCACGGTCAAAAACGGCTACTTCGGCATCAACAATCTTAGTCTGTTTATAATAGTAAGCAGCGTATCTAGGGTCAGTTTCTTCTTTGGCGGATGAATTACTTCTCCATTCCATAGAGGTAGCTCCTTGGCTCCGGATACGGTCAGCAAGTTCAGGGTTAGTCCGGTGTATGTATTCTACACGTGCTTCATCTAATTCATACTGGTAAATAACCTGTTTTCCATCCTCGTTACGGATTTCGGAGATAGTTTCCTTCGCATCACCAGTACCCATATCAATATTTACAGAAGTTCTTACCACTGCGGTAGCTTGTGCAATATCTTCGGTAACGGTAACATCTCTTAAAATACGGGGACGGTTCCACGTGGAATCAGGAAAAGATTGTATCTCAGAGCCGAGTAACGAGGTTATGCTTCGATCTACAGGAGAAGCTTTGGTGGCATTAGGTATCCTTTCACTTTTTAACGGGTACACAAAACTTATCTGGTCATTGATCGTATTAGCGGCCTTATTAATATCTACAAAGTAAATATACTCTTTTCCATCATGGTTTTCAGTCCATAAAGAGCATCCGTATGAAGTGGCCAAGTGAAGAAGAAATGCCCAATCAGACATGTTTTTCTGGTAACGGGGCTTTCTTTCTGTAAACTCTACTGTGGATGATTCTTTAGGGAGAGAAATTTCTCCTACGAGCAGGTTATTAGTTTCGGCTATTCCTCTTACCAAATTAGCAAGGCTGATAGAAGATTTACCCTTGACAAAGGAACGTTCACTATTTTTATCCGGGTATACATAATTCTTAAAAGTGTCCTTACCCATCTGGTTAAATCCGTAGCCAAGACACTCGACAGAAAACTTAATAGCTCCATTATCAGGAAACGAAGTATTGATACGAGTTATTGTACCGCTAAATATCTTACGTACTCCGGAACCATCCTGTGAATAATATCCCCCATATAAAACTACCCACATACCAATATAAAATCTCTGCAAAAGTATATCAGCATGTTTATCCACTGTAAAGGACAAACGGTTAATCATGGAGGCTTCTTCTGAATAAGTGACTCCGTAGGAAACACAAGTCTCTATATCCATAAAAGTATCAAAGGTAGCCGCATCATAGCGATTACCTTTCTTTGAAAAAGTATCTCCGGTACCCGGATAAGATCCGGTCGGGTAAACTCTTATTTTAAATTGCGGTTGAAGTGGTTGTTGCATGGCTATAAACAGTTTTTATAGTGTCTGAATCTCTGATTATTATTCGGGGCAATCGAACTACGTCTCCAACATGCCAATCATCCGGCATCCGTGGAGGATTATTGTCAGCAATGTACGTCCACATATATTCAAGGTTATCACCAAAAATTCTGGCAGCGATCGTATAAAGCGTTTCATTAGCTTTAATTAGATAGTCGTACCATTCTAAGGTAACAGAGGCATCCTTTACCGGATAGTGGGGAACTTTGCCTCCTAAAAATTGTTCGACTAAGTTTCTCTTTGTATAAAAGTTAGGGCTTATCATCTTAATGGTATTTCTATTTTACTAACTGTCTCAAATTCAAATACGGCAAATTCAATAGAGATCGTAGCTCGTATAGGAGTAAGATCCGAATCAAAAAGCTGATACGTTACAGGAGCAGATCTAAGCACTCCTTCCAAATAAAAAGGACCCAATGCAAAAACTAAAGTAGCCGGAGGTCTGAATTGTGTAGAGGTAACAATCCCACCTTCTGTAAATAAAGGGGTGTTTTCATTTCCTATAGGAGCAGGATATAAAAAGGACTGTATTAACTCTACCTCAGGAAGAATACCTCTCTCAGATACTCTAGTATTAGAGTAAGCACCATTATTAATCCACTGGAAAGAATTTCCGTTGTTAGATCCTTCCGACTGTATAGTATTGGCAAGAGCCGTATTATTAATAGCTTGTGGTCTAAATTGTTCAGTTTTACTTTGGGGAGTATTATCCAAAAAAAGTTGGAAGGAGATGATTCTCTCACCTCCGTTACTCCAGATATAATCGTTATACGCCATACCTGCATAAGAGCGCACTTCGTACAGAGTATTCTTCACATCCTGTATCTCAGCAGGGTTAAACTGGAAAAAGTAGCCTTTATCAAACTCCTGTTTAGCGATTTTTTCTTTCTCAATAAGAATCCCTCTGGTCTTTACATAACCTCTAGGGTATCTTCCGGGATCGTCAGAAAAAGCGTTTGAAACTCTGTTTCGTAGTAACGAAGTGAATTTAGAAAGTCCGGCAGTTATGGCGGAATTTATAGGGCTTTGACCCAATGCTTCTAATACTGACATTATTTACCTCCTCTCACATTAGTTTCACGTTGTAGATCTTTTAAGATTCTGCGTACCTCTCTGGCAAGTTTTGTTTCATCAATATTCTCCCCTTTCTGAACAATGATTTGAACGGCACCTGTATCCAAGGTAAGACTTCCATCACTGTAGGAACTAGTAATATCCTCTTCCGGAGCTTTCGGTGTCAGTAACATAGGATTTCCTTTCAAAATATTACCGATACCTCCGGTAGTAGCTCCTTTTTTTGCGTTGGTAGCTTCTGTACCGATAGGAACGGTCCCATTCCTTTGGTCAAGAAGTTCCTGAACTCTGGTCGGGTATTTCAAATCAGGTACAGGAAGACCCGCAGCTTTATACCGTTGTTTAGTGGCATTAATAGCGAGTACCTCCAAATAGTCACTTTGGCTTTTATGAAGTTTTTCCCGCATATCGGATACCATTTTGGTCTGTTTATAGGTAGCGTACCGATTCTTTAGAAAATCAATAATAGGTCCGAACGTTCTCCGGAAAGGTTCAAGTAAAGCGGTCTGGATCTTCCTACCAAAATCAAGAATACTGTTCTTCAGTCTTTCGAAGAATTGAGGCATCCCATCATTTTTCCATTTGGCAATAATAGGATCGCTGATATTCTTCGTATACCAATTTTTAAAATCGCTCCAGTAGGTACGGACAGCTAAAGAGACATCATAGTACATTCTTTTGTAAGATTGTACAGAATCACTAATAGCGTTGTCAGCACGTTTTATCCAATCACCTATGCCCGGAACATAATTTCCAATCCACTTTAAGGCATCATGTACCGATTTTAAGGTAGCATAAACTAGTCCAAAAGTTCCGGCAAGAGAGGCAACTCTTCCAATAAGAGTTCCGGATAAATATCCTCCGATACCGGAAAAGATAGCTTTTGCATTATTGAGTAAACTTACAACGAGTCCTAAACCACGGGAACCTGACATCCAAGAGATAGCACGTCTTACCCAAGGTAATTTAGTTCCCAGCATACCGAAAATTCCGGAGATAACCCCCTTCAGTTTTCTGGCAGTTCCAAGAACTCCAGAAAGGGCAGCTCCGTAACGGGTAACAGTTCCGATGGCAAAATTACCAATGGCGAATACCATCTTCAATGCTTTAAAAGCGAGTAATAATTTGAGGGCAAATTTTATCTCTTCTTTGTAGGCATTGAAAAAGTCAAGTATCTTTAGTTTCCAAAATTCAAGCCACACTACCAAAGAGCGCATCCGGTTTACGAAATTCTCACTACTCCCCAACAGGGTTTGAGTTACGGCTTTTGCTTTTCGTCCTAACCAAACAACGGTATTTCCAATTTGGCGAACAACCCAAGAAAGGACAGTACCAATGCCTTTTCCATATTGTTGGATACTTTTAAAATTCCTGGAAAAAGCATCGGCAATTCCTTTAAGTGATTTTACCACTGAGCCGTATAAGCTACCCGGATCATTAGGTTTACCTATGATAGAAGTAAGGAATCCCTTCCATGTTTGTTTAAGTCGGGAAGTCTGGTCTTGAATAGTCATAAAATCGTTTTTAATCAGATTCATAAGACCCTTATGTTGTTTGACAAAATTGAGAATGGCTTGTTGTCGCATAATCGTGTTAGCCTGATATTTGTCAAACATCCGTGTAGCTCTTTGAGTAAGAAGTCCCATATCAACCAAAGAGGACATGTTACCTTGTATGGCAGAAGCTATGGCTCCGGAAAATTCGGCAAAATTCTTTCCGGTAGCATGGGCAGCTTTATTGATAAAATCAAAATCTTTACCTACTTTGATACCGACAGAGGCCAAGCGATTCATTCCCCTTAATTGGTCGTCCACAGAAAAGGAAGTTTGTCCTTTGATTAAGCGGTTTTGCGCCTCCTCCATAGCTCTGATAGTGGATAAATAACCACCAAAACGGAGAGCATTTTCACGTAATGTCTTTACATACTTGTCCGCAGTATTCTGTAGGGCATACATAGCTGAGGCAAGCGTAACGGTAGCTCCGGTTAGGCGGATCATCTTATTTACGGTACTTTGGGCAATGGAAATTCCAAAGTCGTAGGTAAATTGTGATTGGTTTCCAGTGGTACTTCTAGCCATATTTATTTCCTTATTGGTTTTTACTTTCTTCTTTAATAAGGGACATTTCCAGGTCAAACAGTTCGTCTCTTTCTTCGGCAGACATCTTCATAATTGTCTCGTAACTCTGTCCGAGGCGCTTCATCAAAACATAGATTCTAGACGTTAAACTCCACTGTTTTTCTTCTTCAGTTTCGGATAACTCCTTTGGCAAAAAAAGAACATCCTTCTGTAATGCCCATTGGGTAAACATAGGATATTCTTTTTCCCAAAGTTTGTATTCCGAAGGGTTTAACGTCATTCCGAGAAAAAAGACGATGCCTCCATTATCATAGGAATATCCTTCTGATCCTCACATCCGCACGGTTCGTAATACGCATACGGTAATGTTGGCAAATGTTCTGTGAGTTCAGTTCTTATGGAACGGAGATCAATCCCGGTAAGATATTCATTAAACATCTTCAGTCCATAGTAGGTATGAAATTCGATAGGTAGCGTATCAACCACGCACCCATTTTCATCTACCTTCTGAATCGCTGTTAAACAGTCAATCGCAATTCGTCTCCAAAAACCGATGGTGTCGCTAAAATAAGCTTCGTGTTTAATGGCATCCTGCAAAAGAGGGGGTCTAAAAACAAAGCGGTTATAGCATTGTTCAGTGATTCCCTGATATTTTTCCTGATCGGTAATCTTAGGAATGACCGGAGGAATAAAACCATCTTTCAAATTTACTTCGATAGAGGAATAACCTATATCACTGAACTGTTCCATTTGTTCTTTGGTTTCAGGAAAATAATCAATCTTATCAAGATCAATATCTGCGACTAACCGTTTTCCACAATACTTGCAGATAACTTCTTGTTTTGGGATAAAGGATACCCAACATCTGCGGTGAATTTCAACCATCAGGGTATTAATATCCGCTAAGGTAAGATTCCGGACAATCTGAGGTATAGTTACGGAGTTATCTTTCAGATAATTTTGCCGACATTCAGAACCTATCTCAAAAGGTCCGATACTCTTTACTGCAATAGATACCACATTACCTTGCCAAGTAAAGGGTTTTTCTGCAAGTTTCTTCAAAAAAACTTTTTCAGCAACACCATTAGTTCTAAGCAGTTCTACATTTTTGTAGATATTTCCTTGTTGGGAAAGACCTACAGGAAGTTCAAAAAATATGCCATCCATAATTCAGTTAGTGTTATTAGTTAATAAAGTCTTTTCTTATGCTCCTACCGGGATAATTGACCACGCATCACAAGTAGCTCCGTATGAAACGGTGAACTTTTCTTCGCTGGCAATATCAAAAGTAGGGTACGTAGCGCTGTTAAAGCGGAAACCTTCAAAAACAACGGTAAATACTTCTTGTCCGTTATGCAGCTTTACAGCAGTAACCGGAAGTTTAACTCCGTTCTCGATCATAGTAGTGACCAAAGTTTCCATAGCTCTATCAGTTGCGTTACCTTGATAAGTACGGGTCAGGGTCATTTCTCCATAATCTGTAATTTGGGTGGAGAATTTATATTTTCTGTTGGTGCCGGCATCAACAGTCTCAACATTTCCAGATGTCTTACCCATACCCTCCAAGGTTTCAAAAATAGCGTTGCTTAAAATTCCGGGAACAGGTATATTCAAATACCACCCATTAGCAACATACAAATCCTGCGGTTTTTGCGGTGTAGCCATATTTATTCTTCTTCATTAGTGGTTAATACTCCATCATTTCTTTGCAAGGACAGATGAATACTTTCAGTACATTCTGTAGGTATCCAAAGAATATCTACATTCAGGAGTTTTCTGTCTTGCGTAACCGGGTTGTTGCTCTTATCACAGATACCCGTATAAGCGGTATCAAACGGAACACTTCTCTCCAAAGCACCGTTATCATATTCCGTTTTAAAGAACGTACTACACTCCACCAAAATCTCCCGTTTTAATTCCGGAGTATTGGGTTTCTGTTCAGCAAAACGTAATTTAGCGTTCAAAGACTGTCTGTAGTAGGAAGTCTGTAAACGAACGTGGATGCTTGAATACAGAGAATTTGTTGAGTAAGTTCTAGAACTTCCTACATAGAAGCCGAGTCGTTCAACGTACTGAATCACATTACAAGAATATTGCTGGACCAGTTTATTAATGACTGTCTGTGATAAACGCTGAGGAACCATATCCAATACGTTGTTGAATATAGAATCAGAACCTCCGGGCGGTATATGAATAAAGTCTCCCTGAATATAAGGGGTTCTGATATAGGCAGCACCCAAAACAGGTCCCATTACCGGAATTAAGATGGCATCCCCATTTTCATCCGGAACTTTTGCCCATCCCATGTAGGCACCAGCCATGTAACTAATACCGTTCGTCTGCAATTCCAAAGCGTATAACTCAGCAGTTCCTTCATCCGCATTTAACGGCAAGTTAATAATACCCACAGGACCTTTCACTTCTTGGAGATATTGGTTAAGCACTTTTGCCATAGACAGAGAATGAAACTCGGTAACTCCAAGAATCTGTACGTCATAGCCATCGAAGCACTTGATACCCGTAGCGTTTATGGAATCACCGCCGGGATAAAAATCGGATTCAGAAAGCTCACCATCAACGCCTTTAGCAAGGGTGATAGAGAATTCTTTATCATCACGTGCCTTAATAGTTCCAGCAGTAACGGCAACAAAGGCTTTGCTTGTCAGAAGGATCGAGGTATCACTTTTTATCTCAGCGATAGTACCCACAATTTCGTTCGCATTGTTGTACAATACATTTCCCGGTTTCAATGAAGTAAACGTAGTTCCTACACCCGTAACCTCCTTACTGGCAGTTGTTGTAGTGACAGTTCCAGAAATTTCTTTGAAGGTAAGTTTTTCTATCTCTTTAGAGAATACCACGGTAGCATATTTGCTGACCTTGTTAACGGCATCCTGTATTTTGGCTAGAGTGTCATACGAATAACTTTCCGGAGTACCTCCATTGTAGGAAATAGTTAAGGTAAACGCATCTTTGACTTTATACCCGTATGAATACAAAGTAAGCGTTACTTTATTTCCCCAAGCTCCGGGATCAGGATTTCCTTTATAGGCAGCAGTACCGGTCATCTTAGCGGAAGAATCGCCAATAGAAACTTCTCCGGTAGCTGTTTGAGATGTTTCGGAAACGGCTCTAGCCAAGTACAAAGTAACTTTTGCTTCACCAGCTTCATCAAAAATACTCTTGACGATAGCAGGTCCATAGAAAGAGGAACTGAGTCCTCCGAATATCGTATTTACATCTTCCATAGATGTAACCTTCGTAGGTGTGAAAGCGGCACCTCGAATAAAACCTCCTAAAAGACCTATATTTCTTTTGGAAGGGCCAGTGTAGGGAGTAGCACCTCTAGCAACACCCTCTGTAATTGTTAATCCTACATTATTCATCTTTTTATAAATTAGTTAATGATACCCCTTTTATTTCAAAATAAGAATCCCTGCAATTACTCCGATCACGGTACACCCAAGTCCGGTAAATATAGCGTTTTTTCGGGAAGTTTTCTTCTGTTTTTTTAATTGAGATTCCAGGTCATCTACAAAACGTATGGACTCGTTTACTTGGATCTTCTGAAACAGGATAATAGAGTCTTGTTTTTGCATGACTGTTTTCTGAGATCTTATTAAAGAATCAGAAACGAGAATATCCATTTGAAGAAGTTCTGTCATTTTCTTCAAATGGATATAGCTGTTAAGATGTCTGTTTACAGTAAGAAGCTGCGGAGGAGTTATAGCTACAACTGTATCCCCGTCATTCATCAGAATTTTCGGATAGGTACTTTGAGAGAAACTCCACGTTGTCATCCAAAGTACCATTAACAAGCTTGTTATCAGTCTCTTCATTGGCTTTTATAATTTTGTCAATTTCCCTTTTTAGGTTTTCTTTTTCAAGGTTAAGTTGGTTTATCTGTTCTTCGTAGCGAGCTATATCTCTTCTAAGTTCTTCCACAGTATCGGAAAGAACTTTTATATTTGCCCGATACACATCGTTCTTAGTAGGCAAAACCGGAGTTACCGATCTAGCATACAGCGCAAATATAGCAATAATAACTCCAATTATAGCAATGGTCACGAAAAATAAATTCACTTTAGTCTGTTTCTTCATACCTTAGAGAAATGATTATTGATTCTTTCGATAGCTTCTACTAATGACTTTTCAAAACGTTTATTGACAGTAACGTCTTTGAGAAGTTCCACATCCTTTTTATTGTCCTGAAATAACCATTCTATTAATACGGCCATATAATCGGCACCCATTAAAACGGTAAAATTCGCCTCTTTATCTTTTTGTAGATATTGAGAAGAATTTAAGCGCATTTTTATATCAGGAAAGTCTTTTGCAAGCTGGTCTATGATAATATCAGCACATTCATCGGATTTAGTAACCCCCGGAGAAGTCCATACTTCGATACCGGTAGCAGTCATCCAGTTATCACCACGTCCTGCTGCATTATTATGTGGAGAAATAAGAAGTTTTAATTGACCTTTTTCAACCTTTAATGCAGAAGCAAAATTCTTTCTTTTCGATAATCCCGGTTCATTGATAGAGTCTGTAGTGAACACTACTCGATAACCTCTATCCTCCAAAAGACTTTTTAAAGCCTTACATCTTTCCCGACTCCATAAGTATTCATAATGGGTTTTATCGGGAGAACATTTTCCCGCAACATTCTCACCATGTGCAGGATCTAGAACAATCACTAATTTTTTCATACTCCTAATAATGCTTTTATCATATCTGTGAAACCATTACTTACTAAGCCTCCAAGGAGAGCAGCAATGCCAATGATTAAGATGAAACTTAGTTTAGGGTACCTAAAAAATAAGATCAGTGTTTCGATAGTATCTTTGTTTTTAGACACAGGGCAATTCTCGGCAGCACTCTCGTGCTGTTCAATAGTATCTAGAATACGATCTAGTTTTTTATTGGTATGCTCCAGAGATTTTTTAAGCTCTTCCTGATTGTTAGAAAGAGTCTCAAATCGTCCTTGCATTAACCTTGCGAGCAGGAGGATTTTTTTATCCTGTGGATTATCCCTGTCACACATAAGCTCTAAGTTTTCAGCAATATCATCGCCCATTAATCTATAATTTTAATAAGTCCTAGTTCTTTGTAATAATCAAATTGTCCCTTTTCTGTCGGGGCAATGTAAAAATACTCAGTAGGGAGTAACCTCTTTATCCTCCCGTTATAGGTAAGCTCTACTGTAAAATTCACTGTTGAAACTACCATAGATCTTCCGGATCGTGTCTCAATAAGAGTACTTAAAAAGGGTTGTCCTTGTACCAACGCTGCCGTTAACGAGTCAGAGTAAATGTTTACTCCGGGTCCTGCATTAACAATATTCTGCGCAATGTCCGGACTACTTAAGATGCAGTATTTTCTGATAAATTCAACCGCAATCTTTTCATGTCCTTTATAATCTGTTACAGTAAAGCCTACTATCATATCAGTACGAGTAAATTAACTCCTTTCGGAACATCATACTCTTCGGGAACCTCACAAGTTTGTCTAGGAAGGAGAGGAATAACTTTCCCGTCTATGACAAGCTCTATTTTGTTTTTTCCCATATTTCGGATTCTCTTTGTCGTAGAAACTACCCGTTTTGGTTTAGAAACCGGAGATTCTACTTTCTTTTCGTCAGTCATAGTTGTCTATTTTAGTTGTTCAAATATAAATCTTTTATTTTAAATATCCAATAGGTGAGGACGGGCATCTACTACAATTTTTTGAATAAGTTGTACTTCTTGGGGGTCTTTAACGTATAACCAAACATTTAGCGTAAACTCGTAATTGGTTTCGTAAACTCCATCTGTACGAGGTATATCTTGTGGTCTGGTCGTGTAAGGAACTACCACGCCTACAGTATCCTCAACTACTAATTGCTTACAAAAAATAAATGCTTTTCCGTACACAAATTTTCTGTTGAAATAGTCCTGCATGGCAAGATACTCTTTATAGCTTTTGGTAGCTATACTTACGTCATAACGAAACTCCATCCAGATAGGTCTTAGATACAAGTATCCGGTTAGATTTTGAAAGTCCTTACCTCCGAAATAAGATTTCATGTCTATAAACCATTCTTTCTTAGGAACGGGTATATAGTCTTGTATGGCGATACATGGGTATATCTGATTTTCCTGTTCCTCCACATAGTCCTTACTAGATTTACGGGCATAACGGGAAAGTACAGGAAATTCCGTACCGTCCATAGGTATCTTCAACCCGTGAAACAGACGGAAAAATTCTTCATTGGTTTGTTTAATCGTCCGAAGCATCTTTTTTATAGTCTATACCAAATTTTTTAATCAGCACTTTTATAGCCGCATCGTAAGTAAATACAGCGCAAAAGTAAGAAGATATAAGGCACTCGCACGAAGTATCGGTATACGCAACGAAAACACCGAAAAGGAGAGCACCAACAAAAAAGGTGATCGTTCTTTTCAACCAACAAGGTACTTTAGCCTCGCCGTTTAGAAAGTCAACCATCTTAATGATAAAGTAGCTTCCACAAATTACGGAAAACATGTAAGGGAGAGAGAAAATCTCAAATAGTTTAATAAATAAAGTATCCATTATAAATAGCGTTTATATTTCTTCTTACCGTATTTTTCAGAAAAACGAGCGATCTTGTCTTCAATGCGGGCAAAGATGTCGGCTTTCTTTTTCTTAATCTCTCTAGCAGGGGGAGTTGACCGTTTAGGTTTATATCCGGGAATCTCGTTAGATTTTCGATCATCCTCTTCACGTTGGACTCGTCTCTGCCACTCTTCTTTTGTTTCGGCACGTCCGCCATAAGCAGACATACTGGCTCTTCTAGCCTCTTTATCCCAAGCACGTCTACGTGCAAGTTCTTCAGGACTAAGTTTTGTTTTTATCTCAGCACCGGGTGTAGGTGTAGAAGTAGCAGCTTCTTTGACAGGAGAAGTCTTTTTGGGAGAGATGACTCCTTTCTTTCCTACCCTCCGTTTGTAGCTGTTTACTTTGACCAAGTTCCCTTTACGAGATCTTCTTGAATATCCTTTAATGGTAATCTCTGTCATTTCTTCTTAGACTTTTGAAGTTTAAAAAACTCTTCAACTTTTTCCCGTGCTTCCTCTTTAAAGTCACGATATGTATTTCTCCAGACCGGACGTGCAGGAATATGCCTATCCTTTGTACCATATTCAAGAACCATAGCCAACTCTAAATTAGTTAAGGGACTATCGTCTCGTGGAGTATTCTCTACTGAAACAACAGTCCCTTCCCTATAGATAGAATCTACTAATTCCTGAGTATTTATCAGAGGGGTATCACTGCCTTTTTGTTTTACTGTACTAGGAGCATTTTCGAAATTGTAATTATTCTCCTCTATGTTGGCAATTACTGTCTCTTTAAAATCTTCGGCAATTTCTTCCCCTAAATGTTGCATGTCAGTCTTAAAGTCAGACACCTTTGGTTTTTTAAAGCCAGGAGGTGTTTTAAGCAAGGCTTTTGGTAATCTAGGGAATTTACGCATATCATCTCTTTATTACGGGTCCATTTACTCCAGTTCCAATAGGAGGATCTTTTTTAGTACCTTTGGGGTTTACAGGTGGATTTTCCTCTTTTGTCTTTTTAGATTTTGTAGGCATAACAATTTGTTTTTAGTTAATAAAATAGATCTTAGTATTCATTGTTCTGATAAAATTCATAAATATCCCGATACCAACTCTTAGTATTGGTATTGGCATTAGGTCTTCCCATAGCGGCATAAGCGGCAACCTCGTTCTCTTCACGATAGTGTTCCGGAGTACGTTCGTACCGAACAATTTTCTCTATCTCAGGATAACGAGGAATCACACTAGTTTGAACGTCCAAATTCTTATGCGCATTAATATGATCAATATCTTTTTGGTTAGTAGCCATACTTACTTCCAGTTTGCAGGGATCATGTCACAAGCACCAAGAGCTTTAGCACGTTTCTTGATCCATCGTTTAACAATCTCAGGATTCTTAGCACGTCCGTAAGAAGAAATAGCGTTTGCCAAATCCCGTTTACTGGTGATTGGGTAAGAACCATCAGGTAATGCTTCTCCTTTGGAAGAAAGTTTATCTCGTTGTTTTTCAGAGAACTCTTTAGCACCACGAAAAGCAGACACCTTATCTTTACGATTGTGCTGCTTAACAACGGAAACCTTATTCTTTCCTTTACGCTTATGTGTCTTTACTTTTGTCATAGTTAACCTCCTTTTAAATCATCCTTGATAAATATCTGTAAGCCTACACAGCTTCCGTATAATTCTTCAAGGTAGACTATTTTATCAATTACTTGTACTCTTCCTTCAAAATGTACTTTCGTCTTATTCCAGTTCAGATGGTAGTCACCTAATTTGGGTACTAATTGTAAAGGGGAGAGATAAACAACCCCGTTTACTTCTTTAGGAAGGCCGTATTTCTCACGGGTGCGGTTTGGAATCTCCTTTTCGTAAAGAGCTTGAAAACTATAAAACGTAGATTCTCTCGGACTATCTCCTACAAAAGCATCAAAAGAAAAATCTTCAGTAGAAACTATAGGCTTTACTTCTACAACTTCAAGCTTTACTTCATAAGGAGTGGCAAGAAGCTTACTGTAGAACGTTTTTTGATACTGTAGAAACTTAGATTTACTTATCAACATTACGCAACCTCCTTATATTTCCAAACTTCACCAGTAATACTCTGTAGTATTCCAAGTTCCATATCAGGGTGTTTTAGATAAGATTCCACGGGACAGCGGGGATAGAGTAAACGGATAGCTGTCGAAATATTCTCTAAAGTCAAGTTCCCTTTGCAAAGAAATATATCCGGGAATAACATTGTCTTTACGCAAGCGGTAATCTCCAAAATGTTCTTCAAGAATGTTTCTTAGGTAAAGCATAAGCTTATACCAAAAAGAGTATCTGTCACCCCATGTATTGTCAGAACCCACACGATTGAAATCCTCGTAAAAATAACCTTGTTGTGCATCCTCCGTGATAGAAAAAACGGAGCCAATTTGTACCGTTGTAGATGTAGGAGAGGAACTGCCGGAAGAGCCGGTATAGTCAGAGCCATCAGTAAAAGACTGTCCTATGCTATTGGCAGCAGCTTCATACATACGCCGTTTATCAACTAACTGGTAAGCTACCCAAACGGAGAGATGTCTCTCAGAGGGACGTTTTAAAAGGCCAACCAGTTCATCATTAATTTCCGCATCTGGTATTCTAAGTACCGTATAATAGTACCATTGAATAACATCTATGATTTCTTCGTCCGCAAAAAAATAGCGTCTGAAAATAGTACGATCTTCAGTAAGTTCGAAAGTAGTTTTTATAAGGCTGGTGGAGGGTTCTTCGCTACGATAATACGGAGTATACGCAATTACGATTCCTTGATCTATTAGCTGATTCAATATATCGTCTACTTCTGGATAGTCAGCAAACAATAATTCTACGATAGGTTTTTCAATTATTTCTTCAGTTTCCGTATCGGGGTCAATGGAGGTTTCTTTTTTGAAGATTCTTAATCTTCCAGGTTCTACGGGTTCCTCACTAACAGGTTTAAAAGAAGGATCAATATCAATATAAACATCCTTCCCCATCTGTTTTATTGCAAATGCCGGAATAATGAAGCGGTCGAAAGTTAACTCCCGGACCGCTACCATTATCTCTTTCAAAGTTACCTTGGACTGTGCCATTTATTTAAAGTCTATATAGTTTTCCAGCGTGTGACAAGATAGCAGCTACGTCTGAATCAAGACTCACATTAGAATCTTTCTTGCATACAATATGTCTGCTACCGATAAACACATTAACGTCATCAACAACTCTACAAGAAACCTTTTTCTGTTTCTCTTGTACAGTAGCATTTTTTACCGGTTGCTTTTCGACTCCTTCTTCATTTTTTTCCTCGTTCAGATCCGGTTGTAACAAATCTGGGTCTTCAATTTTTTGTCTAGCCATAATGCAAATTTTAAGCGTTAAAGAAATACTCTCACCTTATACAGTGAGAGCTTTTACAATGTTATTCTCCTCGATAATGCCGGTTCCCCAAATACCATACCAGCCAAGAGTATGTTTACGTCCAAGTTCTACCACACCGTCATCACGAAGTTCTACGTCCAAAGCAACTCCCCAACCATAAGCATTGTCTCCGAAGAACACGGCTTCATAAGCAGTATCTACAGTAGCTCCAAAACCATACTTAGCCTTAATTCCCTCAGCGTTAAGCATAGGCATCTGAGTAGTTTCAATAAAGATAGTTCCTTCGTACATACCTACTTCACCGATATACAACTGTCTACGTCCCATATAAGTATTGGCATTAATCCATTCCTTATCGTCACGCAACTGTCTCAATTGATGGGGGTGAGCGACACAAACGTAGTAGTCACCTGCAATTCTCGGTGCATTGTGAGTAGCCAAAATTTCAACGGCATCTTTTACTGTTTTTGTAGTAAACGCACCATTGCTTGTAGAAAGTTCCGATAATTGTGTAGCAGTACCTCCATATACAGTATTAGGCGTTTTCAAAACAGTATCACGGAACTGAGTATCCAATACCTTAGCAACGTTATTAGCCAATAGTTTTGAAGCATCACCCAACACATCCAAAATAGAAGTTCTCAAAAGGTATTCAGTAACCTGAACAGCATTTCCCTGTTCTTTAACCGGGATGCTAATTTCAGAAGTAGTCATACCTTCCGGAGTCAGCACATCGTTTTCCTCCAAAGAACCACCACCTTCAAGGTTTCCGTATTTAACAAATACGATAGATTTTCCACGAACGGCCTGTAAGTCTCGTTTTATTTTAGCAAACTGCAAAAAACGCAAACGAGGCTGTGCTTTAAACATAACCTCACGTGAATAAAAGTCACGGACTGCTTGTGGTATAGCTGTATAGCCACCAGTATTAGCACCAGCAGCCGTAGTCTCACCGAAAGCAAATCCTACTACTATGCTACCTAACGTAGCCAGTAAGAATGTCAACAATGTAATCATCTTCTTTTTCTTGTTTTTAGTTATTTAATGGGTAGGACGAAATTAGTTTCCATACAACTGTTTAAGTGTATTTTCAAGTTCGGCACGTTTGGCAGCGAACTCTTCAGGAGAGAGGCTCTTGATATTTTCAAGTCCAGATTGTCCTGTAAATTCGGGAGCAGAAACTCTAGGTGCCGGAGCAGGAACAGGAGGAATATATCTGGGAGCAATATCTTCAGGAGCGAGATTAGCAGCTTGGCGTGCCAAAGTAGGATCTACTACAGGACTAGCGTCTTGCGGGCGCCCAACCGGACCTCCACCATACTTCGAATAAAGCTCTTTTGATTTTTCAAGGGATTGAAGAAGTTCCTCTTTGCTGTTTCCAGTGATCAGTTCAGGAATACATTTTCCGTCATTTTCTTTAAGTAGTTTCTCCCGGAATGTTTCAAGAGTTTCCTGCTGCGTTTGCTGATTGTAAGAAATAACCGGCTGCAACGCTTCTTTTACTGTGTTCGCCAAATCTTCTTTGGTTACAAAAGATTCTTTCAACTCGGTTATCAATGATGTTACATCCAAAGGGGTAGTAGATACAGGAGTCTTTGATAACTGGTTGATTTGTTTCCGCAAAAGTTCGAACTGCGTGTACATCTTGTTTTTCTCAACTTTAGCAACGGCTTGCATGAACTTAAGCAATTCCGGAGTGTCTCTAACTACATAAGAGATTCCGCCGATTGTAATACTTTCTGGGATAGTTACTGTTGTTTCTTCGGTATGATCCATTTTATTCTACGATTAGAAGTTTTACAAATTGGGAATAGTTACTTAATAAGGTTAGCCTTCATAACTTCAGCGCCATTACCTTTAATGGTGGCCTGCGTCATCTGTTCTCTACTAACCAACGGTGAATCCGGTGTACCGGGGTTAACGAATTTTTCGCTAACTTTCATACCCTTGCTCTGCCCTATATCGTGCAATGCTTCCGGGTCTTTGGGATCTAATGTCTGTAATCCAGCCATGATTTTAAAATTTTTAGTGAAACATTTAATTACTGATAGCGGTTCAAAAATACACCTTTATTTCTAAATAACAAAATATAACGCAAAAATTTAGGTTATTCTGTCATTTCACCACTGCTAACAGATTCTTCATTTCCAGAAATATCTTCTGTTTCAGGAGAAGGTACTTCTGTAGATTCTTCAGGATTTCCTCCAGCAACCATTTCATTAATCTCTACTTGTAACAGGGCTTGTTGTACAGTATCGTCATCAATCTCCTGCAAAAGTTCAGGAATGTTCTGTTTACCCATACGTTCCATAATCTCACGTCTGCTACCTAATTTCATATTAAGTTCCAACTGGGCACGTTGCAATTCATCCATCTTATCTTTCGGGAAACCATAAGCGAAAACTGGTTCTACCAACATCTCAGAAAGAAAATTGGGGTTTAGTTGTTTAATTTTAACTAGACGTTCGTTTTCAGGATCTACCGTATCAAGAATCCTAAAGATCATCCGGTTTACTTCGGCAATTCCTTCACCATAAGTCATAGCTTTTATATTCGCTTGCTGTAATAGCGGATGGTAAGTAATCTGCAAAGCGGCTGCGGAAGTATTGCTTATTGCTTGAATTTTACCTAATGCGTTTTCCGGAACATCAGATAGTTCGTGCATAGCGGTTTTTAAGTCTTTGATAAAATTAACTGTAGCAGATAGATCCACATCAAGACCTAAATTAAACACATTGGCTTCGGCAGGAAGTCCTGACCATATTTGTCCAAGTCCTTTTTTCAGTGATTTAGCAGAAGCTCCAGTAATTACGGTCGTAGGTGTTACATGATAATCAATGACAGCTTTTACTTGCTGAATTAGTTCGTTATATACTTTGTTTATTTTCAATATATCGTTTGCATCAGATTTACCGTAAAATCCGGAAGAATTAGGTTTATTTTTAATGTGTACTATCGGAATAAATCCATATACATTTTTAGTCTTCGTATAGTCATACTTAACTACGGAATCTTCATCAATAGAAACATCTTTCTGATACCACGTCTCCATATTTTTGGGAGTCCATCTGATTACATACAAACGGTAAGGTTGGGCATTTCCTTTCACATCTAGAGGAATACGAATCAGCAAAGCATCCATGTTGTTAAAGTCTCCCCCTTTAAAATGGGGGAATACCTGGCGGCTATCGTAAACACTTATCTTACAATATCTGTCAAGGTCATCAGGCATCCAGTCAACCCCTAACCAACAATCACCTGTAATTCCCCCCATTTGTAACATCTCGTAGGCGAGAGAAACCTTCTTAGACTTTCCCCAATGATACATCATTAGTTCCTCGGCATTTTTTTCAAGCTCGTTATCTATCTGTGTAGAATAGAAACTTTTCACATGAAAGGTAAATGCTTCATCTCCCAACAGGAACATATTTACTTTATCAATAAATGCTCGAATATAGTTAAAAGAGAGCATCCCATCATTAAAGTCTTTGTAATGAAGTCCATCATAAAATTTCCAGAACAAATAATACCGGGTCAACCGATCTATTTCCCATTGGTTATCTTGAACGATATTCTGCGTAACAAAAGAACGAAGCACATTTGTAGCTTCGCTAAGTGGCCGACTGTCTACAGCCCAATAATCGGAACCGGGATAGCCGTTATAGCTACCGGGTCCTGAAGGATTCATAGTACCTATTCCCATATCGTAATTTTAAAAAGAGTATCTTCTAAGTGCATTAATTGTATCTGAGATATTCGAGTACAACGGATTGTCAGTTACCTCCATCTCGTCTTCAATCTCCGGTTCGTCATTACCCGCCAAACACATAAGAGCTGTACTATCTACATAGTCATCAAAAAATCCCTCCGACTTTTCACAAACTAAGTAAGCGCCGTTATAATATTTTTGGCAGTTTTTAATCTGTTCCTCGAAGCATTTATATTCCTCAGATTCACGAACTGTTTTATTAGCCGGGATAATCAAACTTTGTGTTTGAATCTCGTTAATGAAGTTATACCACATATCCGATTTACTCTGAGAAGTAAATGTGTATGGAACAACCGATACATATTCTCCGCAAGCAAATGATAGACGGTCTACTACTGGCTTACCGACACCTGTATAATCCGCAAAGATAATAGAAATATTGAAATCGACAATACAATCCATGATAACACGGTGCTGAGCTTCATAGTCAAGTCCTTTCAGGTCAACCCACGCAAGAATTTGTTTTTTCTTTCTTTCGAAAGGATCTTCACTTGGGATAACTTTTCCGATAGTCAAGACAGTGCTGGCAGGACTTTTAGCAATATCCAGACCAGCAACTACCAAGTCTCTTTCGGTAGGATCTTGATAGCCTAGTTTACGGTTAAGAAGTTTATTATACTCCTTATCGGTAATAAGCATACCGCTTTCCAAATCCCATATCAACGCATAAGCAAGCTTAAATGCCTGAGAGTCTTCTCCCCAACGAGATTTTTTACGCAAAACATCCGCCTCGTAATTAAGGTGGAAACGTTTGTGGTCTAAATCATATTGTTTTTTACGGTCTTGAATAATCTTCTTATAGTCATACTCAAAATGATTCCGTATCCTGGGATCTTTTAGTTTCCGGTCATTGTTTCGGTTATGTTGAATCTCGTAATAAAAGTGATTCTTGGTCATACCCGTAGTACCTACTTTAATAAGAGTTCCGGCAGTAGAAGAAAGCATAGGTTCTATGGACTTGCTGACAATAAAGTCATCAACGTCCTGAGCCTCTTCAACAATTACTAGGTCATAAGTTTTAGACTCGATCTTAGATTGCTTACTGGCAGTTTGTCCGGCAAGAAAAGAACCGTTGCTTAATTGCAAACGAACGGCACTTTCCAAAGAAACACCAATATCAGGGTCATCTAAAACCATTTCCGCATTAGCGGAATTAATTCTGGCAAGTGCTCTGGAATAAGTGGTTTCTACCTGATCACTCTGTGGAGCAAACAGTCCTATTCGAAATCCGGTCTGGAATTGTTCGAACTCAGGGATAATATTTGCAAGTGCCGGCATTAGAACGGTAAGCGTATCAATTACAAATGCCATTACCTCAGACTTACCGGACTGTCTGGAAAGAAGAACAGTCTTTACATCTCCGGAAAAAGTAATGACGGAATATATAATTCCATAAGCTATGTCTTCTTGATACTTGTACAAAGAGATTCCTGTAAGGACTTTCCCGAACTCGATAATCTTACCTGTAATCTCGTGGGCATCAAAAGAGATAGATTTTCCGGCAATGTCTTCAGTATGTATATCATCTATACTCTTACCAGTAGCGGGAAATACATACCCTTCTTCATCAGGAGTTTTCTTCCTTAGTTTTGGCATATCAAATATCAGTTCTTATATCGTAGTTGAATGTTCCTTTTGAGTTTCTCCACTTCATAATCTCTTTTTGAAAAGATTCTGTGGCTTCATAGTCGTAGCCAGTAACCTCTACCCAACAATTAGGAGTCTCGTATAAACGGATCTTCTCAATACTGGTTTGAGAGTCTTTAGGAAAAAACTGTCTGAAGATGTAGAAAAGTTCAGAAGCAATATTCTCAGCAGAAGGATTAACATCCGCATGATGTCCTAATCCCATAATCCACAAGCGCCATTTATTTTCGGAGCACATGGTAATAAGACCCAGATCTTCGGGGTTCAGTAAACACGCATGGTCTAAAAACCTGTCTATGAAATCATCTAAAATCCTTTTCAATTCCTTAAAGTCGGTTGCATAACCTAAAGCAGCTTTCTCTGAGTAAGAAAGGGTCACTTCCGCTTTGAACCTGTGCCCATGCAAATTGAAACATTTTACTTTTTCATTCATTACCCGATGGGCACAATCAAACTCAAACACTCTTGTAATAGTTCCCATAATTTCTACGATTTTAATGTTACTTTATTATTCTACTATATCTAAACACATCCCTAATAAAGTCGGAAAAGTAACCTCCCTTACTGGATGCCTGAAGAAAGCGGGTCCATATAGTCGGGGGAACATTGTAATAAGTATACTCCCAACGAGGACGATTTATAAAAGTCATCCTTAGTAAACGACTTTTTCGATCATAGTCAGCTTCTCTTATGTTAGATGAATTTATCTGCATTTCTATTGGGTACAAAAATAGGTGAACACCGTTTTACCGATGCTCACCTGCAAAGATAGTGATTTTATTTTAGCTACCACAAAAAGGCTTCTTCTCTTTTGGTAAGTTTATGACCCTGCTTTTTCTTCTCTTGAAGAAGTTTAGTTATATTATTCCTACTTGCTTTTCCCGTAGCACTTGTTGGAGATTTCTTCCACATAGCCATTTCCTGTTTAAGCTGTGTCTGTCCACTAAAAGGGGTAGATTTCCCAGCGTGTCCAGTTCTTTTTGTACTTTTTGGAGACATGCGTTTCTTAGTTTTGGCTTCGGGAATGGGCAGTACATCTTTCGTCTTGGGACTCTTCTTAACGGGTCCATTAACTCCTGTACCTATAGTCCTATTCTTACTCTTTGCATTAGAACGGGGTTTCGGTTTTTTAGTCTCTTTTTTCTTAGAGGTCTTTGATGGGTTAACCTCAACGAGTTCTCCAGAACTACCCCTCTTATATACCTTTCCAGACGATGAATGTAGAAGTTCCTTGGATTGCCTTTCAGATGGTTTTTCTTTATTACCGGGAGATTTTCTTTTAAGTCCTTCAAGTTCATTACCGGCACCATGCTTTTTTCTCAATGCTTCAGCAGCCATGTCGGCAGCAGTATATTTAGCAGTATGTGCTTTTACTGTAACTACTTTACCTGATTTGGTTTTTCGCTGATACGATTTTATTTGTTTCTCTTTCTGCATAAGTTTTAAAATTTTAAAGTTCACACCCCTTTGGGACAAAGATACTAATCTTTTAAACAAAAAAAGAAGCGCAAACAAAATTAATTGTTGCGCTTCATACTACAAAAACGATCTTACTTACTCAATCTATACGTGACTGTGCGAATGATCTTCTCCTTCTTAGAAAGCGATCCGATCCCAAAATGTTCACACAGGTCTCTTAAAATTCTGAAATTTGTAGGTCCTGAGTCATACAAATAGGTTCTTATTTTTAAACCTCCTAAAGATTTTCCAAAATCGGACTTCATGAAATAAGCGATACTTCCATGATTCTCTATGATCTTCGCTCTTATCATTTCACGAATGTTACTAAGTTCTACAGGATCACCTGCCTCGACACGTTTTCTATTTCTGGCCATATTGTTCAAAACGAATTAAAGGGTTATCTACTAAGGAGCCGCAGAAATGCAATGCACCTGCTTTAGCTCCCATTAATATTAGCATCTCAACTATCTGACGATAAGGAGTCCATTGTTCACCGTCTTGTCGTATGTGACATTCACAGCAATAAGTTTCTCCGTGGTCATTCTTTATCTGGGAAACCATTGACTTAATATCTTCTTTACGAAGCTCAAACTTATCAGCATAGATTCCTATATCATCTCCAATCCGGCACTTGACACACTCATGCCAAATCTCCTTTACATTATAACAACGTAATTCCATATCAAAAGAATACAATTAAAATGGCAAGTATCCAAAATAAGGTTCTCCAAAATTTCTTCTTTGTCATGCAGGCAAGAAGAACAAAAATAACTCCAAGTAAGATCATGGCTTTCTAGAATAAATAACCGTCATATATGAAACTCCCGAATAATCATATTCTATGTTATCAAGAATACAGAGGAACTTTCCTCTTCTCAGAGTAACCCGATGTTCCGGATTTCCGGAAATGGTTTGGTCACGTTTGGAAATAAATCCAGGCAATAGGGAAAAGTCCATCCAATAACCCAGATGTTTTCGTGAACCAAAACGTACACTACCAAGTTTTCCGGTATGTACGTTATAAACAACATGCACGGTCGTAGGTAGATTATCATACGTATTTATCACGTGATAAACGAAGGTGTTTCGTTCGGGGATAGAATCACTAGGCACACCAATTAATTCTTCAAAAGAAGGGCGATCAGAAACACCTATGTGTTTTACCATTTCAGCAGGTAACAAAGAAACCTTGTTTTGTGCACTGATCTGTGCACAGCATAACAGGATAAAACCTAGAATCTTTAGTCTCAAAACATTTTTCATAAAATAGCATTTTTAAAAGTTGAACCTTGAATAAGTTTTTATTCATTTCTATTATAGTCTTTTCAACGGGAGGAGGAGTCACCGCTACCTCCCGAAGACTATTAAACAAGACTGTCTTTACCATTGGGTAATCCAGATTTTTCATCTGTCCCCAATAATGTTCCTCTGTAATGTTGGGGTACTCTGAAAGAAACTGTTCCATCGTCATTATGGCAGCATCAATCTGTACCCGCATTATAGCATCCTTTATTTCACTTCTTTTCATCGTCTAATTTTATCCACTTATCATATTTCATTAGTCCGACTCCCTTATTGATACAAATACCGTTTTCAAGCTCAGTAATTGTTTTACGTTTCCAAGAGCCATCGACAAATATAAGTATTTTATCTCCAATTTTCAGGTCTGCTTCATATAAAACATCTTGTGGCACACAAAGTCCTGTACTTTCATGTAAGGCGGAGAGAATATCGGCTACCTCTTTGGTATTGGGTAACAGTTTGCTGTTGTACTCAATCTTCCAGTCATCGTGATAAGGATTCTGTAGCAAAGTTACCGCATCAATCTCGTGTCGGGCAAATCGCATTAGTTGTTGCATGGCTTTCGGTTCATAGTGGAGTAAGTGAGCCTGCAAGAAAGGAACAGCGTCCACCAACTTACCGTCTACCTCCAGTTTGTTACCGATCAACCGTCCTACTGTTTTAAATTCGGGAAGGATAGTTCCTACAAAAGAACTCCGGTGATTTTTTTCCTCTACCACAAAAGTCTCTTCACGAGTTACTTTCTCAATGGCGGCTAATAAAGTCTTATACCGGAGCTTCTTGTTCTTCCATTTATTAATATGGATAGATACCGAACGTTTCCATCTGCGAAACGGTATCATCTTCGGAAAATCCACCGGGTCAAAGTTCGAAACCTTTCCTTCACGGATAGCGTTAATCTTTCCGAGCACTTTTAACCGGAGTGTTTCGAAGTCTACTTCTTCCGGTTCTTCCACTTCAATACTGACCGTCTTTGTTTTTTCGGAAGCTAACTGTTTGCCTCTTTCAACAGCAGCATGTAAGTCTTCCGGTGTATGCTCTACACGAGGACGGACGAAAAATTCTCCCAATTCTGCCGGAGTAGGGATGCCCTCGAATGTTGTATCTACCACTTTATATTTATTCATGGTATCCTCAATCATAAAACCGTTTTCCTTTGTGCAGGAAACCCGGTATCCTCTGAATAGGAGTTTTCCTTTTTTAATGACTACAGTCTCACCGAAAAATTTATCCTTCAGGTATCTTTGGTAAACCGTCATCGGCATTTCCTCCATTTCGATTTCTGTATCGGCTAACTGTGACAGATCGGAGAGTACCCGTTTACAGGTTTTCTTGATGGTGTCAATTTCATAGACCACTCCTTTTGTACTGTGTGCGAGACATTCCGTATTTTCAGAAGGAAGTACCACAGGAGATCTCGTCAATTTAGGCGTTTTAAGGTCGGATACGCTCAAAACTGTATTTACATAGTGATATAGGTCGGAACTTTTTTCTTTCAACATTTGCAGGAAAGAAGGGTCACTGTCCTTTAATAAAGAAGTTACTACTTTGGACTCCATCTTAGGATCTGCATTTTTACTGTAACGGGTTCTGCAACCTTTCAGGCAGGCAATTAATTTTTTCGATTCCATATTATTTCAAATAAAGGGTTAATAACTTAAAGCTGTTTAAGGGAATGTTGTTCTGAGAAGCAAGTTCACGCATATCGTCCAGTTCTTTTCTCAGGGGAGTTTTCGATCTGTATACTTTTACCAGTTCATCTATGGTCGTATTTGTCATGGCTCCGGTAAAAGCAAACTTGCAGGCTGACCGTGGAGTGGCTTTCACTACCGGACAATGTTCCACAAGTACGTTCATCACTTCTTCCGCTTGTCTCCATACCGAACGTTTGTACAAAGAGGGTAGGTCAAATCCTACCACGATCAGTCTCTTCAAATCTCTTGTATTCATAATCATAAAGTTTTTTCGTATCTTTTTATTACTTTAAAAGCACTCAGCATATCTGTCCGGAGAACAAACCTATACACCTTCTCGATCACATCAAGAGGTACGTTGCCCAACCGGTTTATCTTTTCACGAATCAGGTTAAGGTCGGAACGTTCTTCATACGTGAAGAATTTAAAAGCGGCTCTAAAAGTCTCACCTTGCAAGAAACTGACAAAGGTCTTCATTGTAAAGGGGACGCAATCTCCTTCCTCCGTAATAAAAGTAGCTCTGCGCAGTAATTCGATTCCCACCGTATACTTATCACCCTCCTCGCTTACTACTACAAAAGGGGTAAGTTTACTTTTTCTTATATCTACTATGGTGAAAGTAAGGGCCGGAAGTCCGGGGACACCTTTAAACTTACTTCCTAGGATATGTGCTCCGGGAAACACCACATCTTTTGCATACGTATCAGCCGTTGTATGTTCTTTTGAGGTAAACAGGATGTCATCACCATCCATCAACCGGAGCACTCCGTTAAATATTCCTTTAACACCTTCGTTAAAAGTAAAGGAAGGGATGCTGCTTGTGAACCCGTGTTTTTTGGCTACTTCTTCAACGGCAGCTCTGATCTCCTCACTTATCTCCGTGTATTCTTTTCTAGACAATCGTTTTTTCATCTTACCACGTAATTAATGTAATCAGCTATGTTACTCAATATCTGTATAAACAGGAACAGCAAAAGGGTAGCTACGATCATTACGGTAGAATACATAAAGTTTCTCCACCACATCCGATACGGTTTACGCAGGGTTCTGTTCTTAAATTCACCGTCCAAGAAACGGATAAGTCTGGGTTTTTCTTCAATCATGGTTTTCATCTTTCTTTATTAATTTAGTTTCTGTCCAAGTCTTTACTTTTCTCACAAGTACGGATAGTCTGGGAGTGGTTACGGTATCATGTCCGGACTCCATACTTTCTGCCGGACCGAACGCATACGTATTGTCTTCCTCGATCCAGATATACCGATAAACCGGATATTCACCTCTAGGGTAACGAGCAACCCGGAATGTATCGAAGCGGTCATCCCAATCAAAGGCAACCCGTACTTGCCGTAACGCTTTCTCGATTTTGGCAACCTCTTTCAAGTACCATTTTTCATACGTGGAAAGTACCTCGTCCCTTTGCGGATTCTCTTCCAGGTATTCAGGGTCATAGGGTTCCACTATTTCGGTATCGTCCGCCTCTTTCATTTCGTAGGTCACTTCATTTCCCTGACTGTCGTAGTCTTTGTTATTGGGGAGTACCTTTGGCTCCCCGAATACACATTTATAAACTACACCTACGGCAGCAGCCGGCAACGATTCCAGATGTTTACGGTCAAACCGTTTAGAGTCTTTCCCTACCAATGCGTCAATCATCTCACGTGTTCTCACTTTTTTGCCCTCCTTATTTTTCGTTTTACACAAGTAAACTGTCCTTTGATGTGTGTGCAGAAGTAAGCTCCTCTGCTGGTTGCGTTACGGAAACGGGTACACCTATTTTTCGTAATCCCGTAATAGTAGTAAAAGTAATCCCTGATCTCCAAACGCAAGCATTGTTTTTCTTCGGAGTAAGCAGCCGATTTGATAAAGCTGCTCTCCACTGTGTAATTCATTCGTCCCATATCCTATCTTAACAAGCGTTTATAAATTCGGCTATCTCTTTGTAGGTATTCAGTACGGTACGTCCACGTTTATAAACGTTACCCGTCAACTTAAAACCACGTTCCTCCAAGTAAGCGGTAACGTTGGCTGTACGGTACGGCACGCTCTGTACAAAAGAGGCAACCGTTTTCACCGCTTTATCCGTATACATGGCAACATTCCCGCTGAGCGCACCGGCCAGATCGTGAATCAGCAAGTTCGCCAATACCCGAAGTTGGCTGCGGTCTTTTTGTTTACCGGAAAGAATCCGACTGAGTTCCGGCATCCGTTCGGTTTTTACATTCGGAATAGTGGCTGCGTTCAACATCTGAAACAGCAGCTCGTCCGAACAAGACATCGTAATCACGTTCCAAACTTTCGTAATCTCCTTCATAGAAGGATACACGCCTTTCCACATGGGTAACGGACGTACCAACTCGTATACGTAGTCCTTACCCGGAACCAATTTCACCTCTTTGGTTTTCGGAGCTTCTTTTCTTACCAGCTTGGTGGGAGCCTTTTGAGTTACCGGAGTCTCTTCCGCCGGAGCACTTGCTTTTCTTCTGACTCTCTTGGCGGGCTTCAGGTAATATTCGTCATCGTCCCCACTGAACACATACTTCTCACCGTCCAGCATTACGGTAAACGAATCGAAGCTCTCCACTTCCTCAACAGGCAGGATCTCTGTTTTCGGTTTACGCATACCTGAAGCGATTTCTTCCAGTTCACGGGTAATCTTCTTTGCCAAACGGGCAGTTACTTTACGGGTGTAGTACGTATCCAGCGTATCGCCGAATTTCTTTACACAAGTTTCATGGAGTTTTTCTAATGAAATAGTTTCTACAGTTGTTTTCATAATTTTTGGGTGTTGTGGCAGCTTTCGGCTACCGGTTTTACATATTCTTAAATTTCGCACTTCTCTTTATAATCAAATCCCATTCTTCACGGACATATTTTTCAACTTCTTCCAGGGTACCTTTTTTCTCCGGATATTTGTAACCACACATGTAATAACCAAACCATCCGTTCTTGGTATAAATATATCCGTAGGTAGTTCCTGTTGGACTCTGGCAAGTAGCCACCTTTTCAAAAATATTAGCTTGTTTCTTGGAAGTTCCCATTTTCTTATATCAAATTCATTATTAGTTAAGATAAGACAGATACTTTTTGCAATCACTCTTCAATACCAGTCTGTGAAGAAAGTAAGTGCCATTGTATCGGTTGATCATGGGTCTTCCGCTTATACGAAGAAAGTCTATCTCAGGAAGTGTTTCCCAGAAAGTACCATTTACTACACAGTAATCTTCAAAGTCCGGGCAATCTTCTTTCGTTGCGTTTCTCACTTGGTATCTGTTTCCTTCAATAAACGCACTGTACTCGCAGTTAGTAGCAACTGCCAGATAATATGTCTTCTTGTCTAATTTTGAAATAACTGTTTTCATAATCTTGTCTTTTAATGTTGTTAGGTGATTAACTTCACTACACAAAGATAGTAATTTTATGTTAGATAACAAACTGAAAAGAAAGTTTTATTCAAAAGGTATTGTTATTTTTAGATCAATTAACAGTTATCACATGCAAAGTAACTGTATAGGTGTACGCATCAGATAGGCGTACCGTTTTAGCGTCCTTTTTCGTTCGATCACACACGCAGTCACACACCACCACACTACATTTCTCAGACACACACTACACACCACACACTGTCTATCACACATGCAGTCACAAAAATACAGGTCGTCTTTTCCACTCTGTGACCTAAGCGTACTACCCGAACCTAACCGCCCTGCTAAGTCCATTTAAGGGTACCCCTCTCTTGGTTCAGCTCAGTCAGCTCACGTCCAATCACTCTATGTATCTACGGGTAGATCTTTCTGGGAATAAGGAATAAGAAATTGCCGCAAAAAATTTAAAGTTATCTTTCCTTCGATGTTTCTTTGAATAAATCCATCGGTTACTTAGTAGGTAATAGTAAGTATCTCTACTTAGTATATGATTTACTAAAAGTAATTAGTTTATTTGCCGTTTTTAATTTAGCTTATTTAATTTCTATTAGAAAGAATCGCTACGCTTAGCAAAGTAGATTTAATTTCGCACGCTATTTTATTCTATGTATACCTATATCATAAGACATAGATAAAATTAGAATTAAAAACTAAAATATTCGCCGCAAATTAATTTAGTTTCTAGTATATAATAGGAGTATAAGATAAGAATGAAAGTAGAAATTAATTTCCGCAAGTAATTTCCAGTTTATTTTTAATCGCTAAGTTAGTTATATAAGAAAGTAGAAAGAATAACTAAAATAAAACTACGCTAATTTTAATTCTGCGTGCGTAATTTAATTAGTTACACGGCTAATTTACTACGTAATTACGCTAATTAGCTTCTAATTATTGTTATCGCTCGTTTTTGTGTAATGATTTTTATGAATTGGGCAAAAAGATATAACCCCCGGAAATTTTTGAGCTAACTATCTGATACTCAGTGATGGCATAAATTAGAAAATAGGCTGTTTTTGTAAACTTCCATAACTTTTCTCAAATTAGAGGGGTAAAAACAGGGTTCTAAACAAGAAAAACAGTTAAAAAAGTAAGTAACCAACCAGCCAATTAAAACTAAATAAGCGTAAATACCTGCGTAAATACACAGCTAATTTCTATAATTGCACGAACGCTCACTGCCCTACAGCTATGTGTAGCCCTGTTTTCTTGCTACCTAGCCAGTAATCTAGTAATAGGAGATTTCTATCTTTCTTGCTTACCCATCACTCCCATTACACATACTTATATTATTAATGTTATTATAATAGTATTAAAACATTCATCCGCAAAAATCCTTAGCTTTTGGCAAACTTTCCGAGGGACTTGTTTGCAGAACCGTCTTTATATAGGGGATTCTCCTTATCGCATATAGTAAGACATACCGCTTCATGGGAGCGTTTTTTAATTACTGGAAAAGGAATTTATCAGGTAGTTATAAGAAACTAGGTAGAAAGGAAAATAAATAGGGGAAAAATAGGTAGTTTTAAAATGCGATTTTTAGGTACATATAGTTATAACTAACTTGGACACAAAAATACCCTCAAACTCTTTTTTAGGAGAGTCGAGGGTACTTCTAAAAATAAAAGGACTACCTTCACAGGCAATCCTTTCCTACATAATATGCAAATCGAATTAATTTTACTGGACTCTACTTTCACAAGTATTTTTTGTACGTCCGGGATCGAATGAATTTTATAGCTAATCAATTATGACTTAAAAATGATTCTATAACTGGGTTTGATTCTGTTCTCCTAACCATGAAGATAAGAACCAACTTCTTAACTCGTTCGTTTTACTTAGCTGCGTCATTAAGTCAGCCGTTACATAATCTCCTACTTCATCAGCCTCCGAATAAATTTCATTTTGTAAAGCGGTAAGCTGTGCATAAGATCTGATTAGGTCGATTACCATTTCCCGGTCATCGGTCGTAGAAAATCCGGCATCTCCGAGAACGGATAATTCGGCAGCATCTTTTAGCGACATTTCTACGAAAACTCCTACTTGTCGTAGACGTTCTGCGCAACTATCCATACTATTCACTGCTTCATCATAGAGTTCCTCAAAATATTTATGCAGTTCATTAAAACTACTTCCTGTAATATTCCAGTGGAACACATGCGTTTTTTGTCTAACAGAAGTCCAAGAAGCAAGCAGTACCCGAATCTTTTGGACAGTAGACGAAGTTAACTGTGCCATACCATATAATTTTGTATCCGAAGCAAAGATAATGAATTTTTAGACATACAATCTCCGAAAAGCGAAAAACTATTTAAAGAGCGATTTTATCACTTCTTAGTTTTGTCCTTAATTGTTACAAAACCAATCGCATCCTGAAGTTTCTCAAAAGGTAGTTCTACGGAAAATCCATCAGGGATAGTTACGGCAACCCCAAAATTATCAATTTCTTGTTCAACAATTGTTCTAGCCTCAACCCAATTGTTCGCTTTAAAAGCGATTTTTCCTTTAACTGTAATAGCTACAGGGACTATATAAGTTTCTGAATCCATGTTAGTATAAATTTTCAGTACGTTTTATTTTTTGATAGTCAACACAACCTCCTACCGACTGTATATAAGCGGATCGAGAGGACAAAGTACATTCCGTAAAATTCTCCGACTCTTCCGGATAGTTCAAAATAATAAACTTATCCTTCTTTCGGGCAACTAGTAAAAACTTATGTCTATTTTCATGGGCATAAATACCATTGCCTTTCAAGTCTATTCCGGTTAGTCGGAGGACCAGCTTATTTTTAAGGGAGATAAATTTCGGGAAATTCTGAATCTCCTTTTTCAGAGTTGTTTTCACTGGCACGGATAATTATTTCGTCACAAGGCAGATAATCTGATATGTATTCCATTACTCCAAAGATTAAAGTCCTTCAAAAGTGACATGCACTGCCCGCAAACAATCACGAACATCCGAACCGATGTGCTTGTAGTATTTAGAATGTTCTACCAGTACCGCTAGTAGTTCCCCGGCAGTAATCCCGGAAATGTTTCGAGCAACTTTACTGGCTTCGGTTGCATCGTTTGACATCTCTCCCATTGGTAAAAGAGTTAGTTTCAGGAAATTCCCATCGAAACGGTTATCCCTATCAACGGTTCTTATATAAAATGTTTCTCCATCGGAGACAGAAAAAATAGAAGGGACTCCATCTTTTTCAAGAAGAGGCATCACGGAAGATCCCGCAGGAATCTCAAACATAATATCCTGAGCTTTAAACGCATTAACTACAGACAAAGGAAGTTCTATCACATCCGTGACACTTCTAAATGCTTTGTAGTCAGATAGCCAAATAAAAGAACCGTCTTCCGTGGCGACAATAAAAGGTCCGTCATCATCAGTACAAGAAGCACAAGTCTTATAGCCTAAGTTAATTAAGTGGTCAACGGTTTCATGAAATTTTCCACCGCAATAAACTTTAAAAGATCGCATAATTTTTTTGTTTTTAAGTTAGTAAATTATTGACTCCGCAGAGGTAAACCTATGGAGAAATTTTGTAGTTATTGGATAAGATTCTTCTGAAGCATAAATAGTCCCTTCAAAAGCAGTATCTTTCTTAGATAGTTTAAAAATAGGATTGTTATCATCTTTCTTGTTGACAGAAAAACCTTCTCCAGAAGAAATGACAAAGAGGTGCTCTTTCAATGACGTTTCCGGAAAGGAATGTTCTGTACAATACTCCTGTAGAAAAACATTCAGTAAATCGGTAGCGTTTTCAACGGTCATTCCGGAACAGGTAAAGTCAATCATTTCTTCTTTCATTGTACATGCTTTTGAGTAGTAAAACTTTCTCTACGTTAACCCCTCTTCTGGAGAGTTCGGTCAAAGCTACTAAAGCAATATCGGCAAGCTCTTCGACTGCTTCAGTATATTCAGGTAAATGCTCGGAAGGTTTACACTCACTTGCTTGTAAAAACTCGTCAACTTCTTCACGAAGACTGTCACAAGTCTCTTGATGGACTGAGGCTTCTTCAGAAAAAATGGTTACTTTATTTCTCAGGAGTGTGATCCTAAGAGAATCTAATGCTAAACTGTTTATACTTTTCATCTGTTTTTTAAGAAATTTTGGTTCAAATATAGGAGATAGTTAATAACTCTCCAAATTACATCTCTATCAATACCCACAAGTAATACTGATTCAATGTACCACGGTCTAAAATTTTATGTAGGGGTATTTCGGAGATCACTTTTCCTTCGTAGAAAGGTTTGAACACTCTTAATATTGTGTCTCCCTTTCGATAGTCTATATAGTAAGCACACTCCTTTTGTTTCTTAGTCCGTATAAACTTATACCATAAAATAAGATTGGTGCCTACCTGAAATAGTAAAGTAGTTAGTAAAATAGTTATCATACTACCGGAATATTTAAATAAGCATTGTATTCGTCCTTTGTAGGGAAGCTACACGTAGAAAGAGGTACGCTTGACATAGCACAAGAAACCTCTAAGCGATTTCTAGAGTCAATAAAAAAGCAAGAACCTTTCAAAATAGTAACCAAAGGGGCTTTTTCACTCTTTATGGAATAAACGGTCTGAAAAATTATTGAGAATAATTTCCCTTTATATCCCTTAGTCGTTGCTACTAATACAGTAGACTTTTTAATAGAGTTGGCACTTTTTAGGTAAGATAGAACACTTACTCTGAAGTCTGCATCTGTAGAAAATACTGGAGGAGTCATAGTTCTTTTTTATTTTAGAGTTTATAGTTTTTAAGAGCATCAAAAAATTCTGTTCCCAATAAGCGGATAATAGAATCTTTCACAAAGTCAATAACGCATATTTTTTCTCTGTTTCCCTTTTCATAGGCACACCCACAAAATTCATCAAACGTATGTAAAAGCTTTAAATAACCAGCTTTGTTATTCGGTCCTTCATAACTCAACGGATACAAAGAGCACTCTACCGGAATAGGAAAAGATAAATCGCCACTTTTGTGAGCGTTTTTAAGGGCGCAACAACGATTTTCAGAATCAGAGTAACAACATACGTTGTTATCAGATAAACAAGTGAAATTTCCGAAAGCTGTGTACACTACAGGAGTAACAGCAAACTGCTGTAGTTTGTTAGGTACATACTTCAGGAGTGTATGTCTTTTTCGGGTTAGTTCCTTAGCCTCGTCATTGGTTAATCCACCACCTAAAAGATAGGTTCCGTCTGATAAGGAAGCATAACAACACTTTCCCTTGCATACATCATAGTCACAAACAAAATACGTAGAGAATATTGCTTTCTCTACGTAGATTCCATTAATAGCAACGTATTTTTTATTAGCCATTATTCATGCCGATTAAACTGTAAAACTCTCCTCTGGTAGCTACTTCATTAAACGCACCGGAGAATCTGCACGTCTGCGTGTCAGAGTTAATATCTTCAATGCCTCTTACTTTTACGCATGAATGTTCTGCCCGAATAAGAACGGCAACGCTTTCGGTGCCTAAAATATAGCGTAAAGTATGGAATATCTGTTCACATAAACGTTCTTGCACTTGCGGTCTTCTACAGAAAAACTCAACAACACGATTGATCTTTGAAAGACCTATCACCCGTTCGTTGGGAATATATGCAATAAAAGCTTCTCCGATAATGGGTACGAAATGATGCTCACACATAGAATGAACTTTAATGTGTCTTTCCATTAGCAAGGAATTATACTGCATTTTATTCTCAATAGTTGTTATTTTCGGGAAATTATCGTAGTCAAGTCCCCAAAACAATTCGTCCAAAAACATCTTGGCTATTCTATGGGGAGTACGTGCCAAACTGTCATCCTCCGTGTCAAGACCCAAACACTGCATAATATCAAAAACAGCATCTTTTATACTGGCGTATTTATCTTCGGACGTTAACGGAGTTAACCCAGCCATAGGAGTTTCAACTCCCAACTCTAGAAGCATTTCATTTACGCTTGCTCCTAATACGGAATCGGTTTTTGTTTTATCTAACATATTACAAAGAGTTTAGTTTTAAAAATAATTCTTGTTTTTTATTGTCAGAAAGAGTAGTCTCAGCAATTACTTTAAGAACGTCTCTTAATGAAACTTCCTTATCACTGATAACTCTATTTACCTGAAACATGGAAGTATTTTCTAAGCAAAAATCTTTTGCAAAGGAAATAGCCACCGATTTAGTCACATCAAAAAACAATACTTGACCTAACTGTTCTACCCCTTTAGTCTGCGTCCGGATAGAATACATATTTCCGTTTTGGTACACAGATAAAGGTTCCTTTAGAAAAAAATCCATAATCACCTGTTTAAAATTAATTGTTCGTATTTAGGAAAAGCTTCGGATATTTCTTTCTGAATTTCTTCAGCGGTGAGAACATTTTGATATATGGCAACAGAATATATAGCTACATTACTATATTCCATTGGTCTACCTGAATTACTTAATTTACAACCTAATGTAAGAGGAGTTGCAGCGTTTTTATCTATATTAAATGTTCCAACACTATATTCTCCATAATTTTTATATGTTGTAAAATTGTTGTTAAGTACACCAGAAGTATCATATTGTAAAGCTACTTCATCTGTATGAATATTTAATATAGAATTAACAATATTGGGTTTTATATTAATAGGTTTAAATTTTATAATTATAGTACCCACCTTATACCCTACTTTATCAATCTTTAGATAATCATTAACACCCTCCGTAACTATTGCTCCTTCATATAGAGGAATTTGCTCAATTGTTACATTCTTAGTCAACGCATTTCTAAGAAAGAATCCAATATTTAATTCAACTTGACTGGTTACACTTTCTGGCAACTCATATATTCCATCTTTCGGTATTGGCATCATTATCCTCTTTCCTTCGGATGAAGGAATGTAACCATACTCTAATTGATTATCAGATGTAAGTCCAGTTACTTTTATCTTAGATGCTTTAAGTGTAGCTTTACCAGATTTATAAGCAACCCAGTTATTAACCGGAACAAAATTCATTATAATAATACCATGATCATCTGTTACGAACACATTGTCAGCCCTTTTGTACTTTAAATAGTTTTCATTATACCCTCCATACCCTGACATTAAACTCCATCCAAAGTTATATGTTGTTAACTTGTTATCTAGGAGTCCGGTTATTGTAGTACGGTCAAGGTCTAGATTATCCTTCCCTTTAAAGGTGAAGAAGTCTACTAAGTCTCCACGAAAAATAGGTTTCGCAGAACCACCATTTAGTAACGATGGGGAGACTGATCCCAACCTCCCTAATTGTGGATTCATCATAACCTAACACCCATTATATTAGCTTTACCGTTTACCACTATGGTAACTCCCGACCGCACACCAAAATATTCTACACCTCCTTTGGGAATCACTACTCCATCACCCGCTTGTGAGGAAAGTTTCAAATTAGTAGCTTCCTCAGCGTAAACCCGAATAACAGGCAAATAGGCTGTTACATTAGCAGATGTTACATTTACTGCCTCTCCCAACATTAAACATTGTACTGTATTGTTAGCAACATCTGTTGCTAGTTTACCTTGTTCATTCATACGATAAATAAGTTTTAGTTTCTGACAAATATACTAGTTAATTCTTTATTAAAACAAATATTCGGCCAAATCTTTACTCAGACGTTTTCTAGAAAGACTGATTCTGCTTTTTACAGTTCCCAACGGGATACCTAACTTATCACTGATCTCTTGGTACCCATAACCGGACACACGCAGCTTCATCACAGTAGACCACGGCTTTGGTAAATGGTCAATAGTATTCCAAATATGGGTAAAGTCCATTGGAGAAGGATCTACAACACTTCCGCAGTACTGTTCGCTTGTTGGTACAGTAGGAGGACGGGAATTTTTCTGTCTCCACTTATTATAAAACAGATTCTTCAGAACTACTTGACACCACGCATGGAAATTAGTCTCAGGAGAAAATTTATCTATGTTGGCAGTCACCGCAACCATAGTATCCTGAAACAAGTCAGAGGCATCATCCATATTCCCGGTAAAATAATAGGCACTCCTCTGTAAAGAGGGAGTCACTTCTTTGATTCTCGTAGCAAGTTCTAATTGTGTCATTATAAAAATAAAGTTAGTAGTAATGTTTCTTCGGCACATACGATCAAACGGTTATTTTCATCCCATACAGATAACCCGTTTTCATCATATCCGTTCAGATAGTAGTTACTGTATCTATTTACAAGGTCACGGCAACGAATGTGCACATGTTTCCTTGAATGGGGTGCTTTATCTAGTAACGTTATATAATCACTAAAAGACGGACACTCACAATTTTCTGTCACATCTATAATCTTATAGGGTCCTGTACCATACGAAGTACGAACTAGCATTTTAGGTATAAATCTTCCCATCACATTCTGCATTTTAAAAGTCTCGCACTATGTGTTCCAGGTATTTCCAATACCTCAGAAATGTGGAGAACATCCGTAAACTTCTCAAAAAACTTTATGCAATTATACGGAATAAACACCTCACAACCGGAAAACTTTCCTATGTAATTAGGTCCGTCATAATCTTCTTCAAAAATAGCATCTATCGCTTCGTTCAAACACTTAACAGCGAAATCATTCCCTTTGTCTTTGGTAAAAAGTATTTCTGCATGAAAAGGAAGTTCTTTATTCAAGAAATTGCAGATAGGTGTAATTTCTTCCGGAAATCTTCCTCGTATAATTATTTTGGCATCCCCTATAGGATGTTCTTCCGGAAATAGAAGCGAAAACAAATTTGGTTCTAGCATAGCGGAATTTCTTTTTTAAGATGTGTAAATATACGGGTAAACTTGAAAACTTCCAAATTGAGACAAAACGCTTAAAAAATAGGGTGTTACATATCACATGCAGCACCCTATACCGGAATAGACGAAAATAAACCTTAGAATTTATCTTCTACGTGAAAGTACCACCGAACCCAATTGGGACGGTCCTTGTCTTTTAACTGAGTAACGGACAAGTCATAGCAAGCCTCGATGTACTTGTCTTTGTTATCTCCTACCCATTTTAAGATGGCACTGTTCTGATCGGAGAAAAATTTGTTCATGGTAACGTACAGCGCCCATTTATTGTAGTATGGAGCACACTCTATTTTACCACCCATCTCTTCAATGATCTTAAACAGGTCATCAGCATCCCTCCATTTAGGGCCTTTACTTCCATCCTGATTAACGAAGTGGTCTACAACCGCATCCGCTTCGGTTTCAGTCAGGAAATTATAATACTTTAGTGTTCCATCGAAACACTCGTATACCTCTTTGGCATCACGAAAATTCGTATCAGCCAACAACAAAAACGTCTTCTTGAACATATCCATCGACATTACAATATCTTCTTTATCGTTAGTCTTCATGGCTTCTTTCAAGAGAGCGTCAAACTTTTCTAGCAATTCTTTCTTATCCATAGCTATTTACAATTAGGGCATTTTATCGGTCGAGTCGGCATTTGCTTTATCGGTTTCGGAATATATTTTGCCATAGGTTTTCTGATAAAAGTAATTAAAAACATTCAGAACTAATTCTGTCCATAATGCACAATAGGCGCAAGAAAAAGCGGCTAAGAAAGCGAGGATAATTCCCCACTTTAAAACAAGCAGGGAATATCCAAGTGTACTCCAAAAAGTCAAGCATTTGGAACAATTTATCAGGACGTTACGCTTTGTATGAAAAGTTACTGTATCAGCAAGTCCCAAATGGTTAAAGAGTACGGCTATTAGCATTATGCACAATAAGTCTTTCATCACTTCACTTTAGAGGCAGCTACAGCAGCACTTTCCTCAGAGGCAGTTGCAAACGCTATAGTTACAGGGGTCAATAAATTGTAGGCAAACACATTGCCGTTACATTTTACATTAGCTGCGGAATCCAAAGTAGAGCCTACAGTAAGTGTAGGAGCAGAAGTCTTAGCTCCAGCAAAAATACAGTCAAATGTTTCTGCGAACATCTTAGTAAGCGGTCGGCAGCAACATCTATTAGCACCTCTAGGTAAGTACGTGATACTACCTTTTGCAAGAATGGTGAGATACGTCATCCCATTAACAACTTGTTGACTAGCAACGGAAAATTTAACGTCAGCCGTAGGCTGAATATCTGCGTTCAAGCAGTAGCATTGACACAGATTCTCGGTTATACTGCAAGCATATTGCTGCGAGTTAGCCGAAATTGCGATAGGAGTTACATGAATCATAATCTTATCCAATTATTTTTTAGTTTCTTTTTCCGGGACTTTCTCTTTTACATCTTCCTCCCCCGGAATTGAAGGAGCTATAGGGGCAGTAGCTTGCGAAAATAACGGAGACAAAATTGTTATTAACGAGGAAATCATCTCTTGCTGTTGCAGGAGTAGTTCTTGGTTCTTCAAACCAAATTGCACAGCACAATATGTCCAGTTATTGATACCGCAAGTACTGCAATCTTTATCACATCCTTGTTTAGCCATTTTCGTTACTTATTTAAAAAATTAATAATTCCGGTTTTTACTAGAAAATTATCTTTCCAGTGAGAAAGAGCTTCAGCAAGTTTCTTGGCGGTCATTACTCTACCTTCTTGTCGATTCTCTTCTATAAAGTCATATACTGCCTTGGCAGCATCTTTAACTTCCTGTTCATCTTCTGCGTAGATGAAAACTTTGAGTTCAAAAGGTTTCAACATCTTATTCACGGTTTACAATTATTCTACTGGGGGTAATGGTGGCGGAACTTCCACAGGAGCAGAAGGAGCCACACTTATTGTCTTACCGGATCGAAAACTTTGTACCATGTTAAAAGCCTTCGCTAAATCTTCTTGGTTTTCTTTCACCCATCCAAAAATTCCTCCGGCAGTTTCTTTCACTTGTTGAAAAGTAGTAGGAGCTACAGGATCAACATCAGGCAAATCCATGTCCTTTGCAAAGTATTCATACATCTTCATAGCTTTGTCAACATCCCCTTTATTAACCGCTAGACAAGTTAATTTCAGAGACAATTTGCTTGTAGGTCTAATACCTTTCATCATTTCTGGGGTCACTTTATTTCTATTCCACATATTAAGGTACTAAAGGGAGAAGGGAATACTCCCTAAAGAGCACTCCCTTTTCTTTGTTGTTACTGATTGCAACCACCCGGGCAAGAGCACGGCATAGCTGGCTGGTACAAAGCAACTGGTTGAGGACAAACCTGTCCGTTGCGTCCCATGCCACCTCCACTTGCATTGTTAAGCAATGCGAGAGCTTCAGCAGTAGCCAATGCGTTAGCACCGGCACCAGCTCCGGCACCTGCTCCACTCTGAGCGTTGTTCATAATACGAATGATGTCAACTACTCCAGGTGTGTTCTGTCCCTGATAGCCGATACGTTCAGCACGATCCTGTAATTGGAAAGAAGCTAGACGGTCAATATCACGGGCATTAGATTTAGCTCCCTGAGCAGCATAAACACCTCCGAAAATCCAAGCACCAACACCTACTAAAAGGGCAGTGCTACCGATTGCCAAGCCTGCAATACCAACTCCTGAAGGTCTGCGTGCTGACTTTTCAGATACCATAAAATGTTCGTAAGAACTCATGTCTGTACCTTTGGTCACACCATTGATGGCCATTAATTCCTCTGCGGTCATAACATTAAATTTTTGATTGAATAATAAAGATTCTTCCTCTCTTTAGGAATTACTCCAAAGGTCTGAATTTAGTTATGACTGGCAAAAGATCGAGTTACTGCTTCTTTACCGTATCGTTAACAGGTTCTTTACTGACAAAAATTAGGGAGTAAACTTCTTGATAATGAAGGTTAACGAAATACCGCTTTCTTCTGTACTTGAAACTATTACGTGCCATACAAACAGCAGGTCTTGTAATTTTCATTAACTCCGCAATTTTGCAGTCAGAGAAACCTCTAACGCTTAATGTGTATATTAAGATGTGTCTGGCATCTACACATTCTTCACGGTTGGAAGTGAGTATGTCTACTACACTTAAACTGGTAACATCCGACACAACGGTCAGAATCTCAACGAACAATTCTTCGTATTTCATAATATTCTAAAAATTTCTAGGGGGGGGGGGTCAGAACAAGTGTCCCTCTAATTTGTTACTTTTGTATTACTACAAATTAACTCCTTATGGATAAGATATACAATGACGCAAAGACACCAATCTTTAGTACAAGAGAATTGGAGGTAGCCGATTACATATCAAGAGGTTTCTCAGAAAAGGAAATCGCTGACAAGCTGCATATCTCCCGTTTCACAGTAAACAACCATACAAGACACATTCGTGCTAATAACGGATTATCCAAGAACTCAGAAATAATCCCGGCATACATTGCGCATACGAAGGGAAAGAAATTCTCGTTACAAGCAATCAAGGAACTAGGTCTTGGCGTTCTTCTTGTACTTTTGAATGTTTGCGATTACACACCACGTTTCTAAAAAGTACGAACGTAAACCAAAATGCTAGAAAGCAAATCAATCCTGCTGTCGCTAATAACACATAAATGTAGCTGTATAACACTCGGTCTATTACATCAGTTACATAATATAAGACTGTATCCACCAACATCAAAACCATGCTCAGTAGATTCAGTTTGTACCATATACACATGTGCTTACTTGCAGCCCAAACGTATATCACAAAGCTGAAAGAACAACCGGAAATAACATTCAAAGTAAATGCTTCGTTATCGGTTAATGTTTCCTTCAGAAATAATACACCGTATGTCAAATTACAAAGGGTAACGATAAAAGGCGTATAAATCCTAATAAGTTTTCTTATACTATCCATAAATAAAAATAGGGGATGCAGAAATTCCCACATCCCCATTTTAATGGTTAATCTCTTTTATGTTCCAGCTGAAGATCCGATGTTAGCCCAATCGGCAACCTTGGCTTCTTCTTTTGTACGAACATAAAACTTTCCTCCGGTCAGATCGGTATACTGTGACCCAGCAGGGTAAGTACGAATGTCTGTTACTAAAACATCGTCTGCATCAGCAGGAGCACCCTTTCCTGTTGCAACGGAATACATACGGGTCTTATCCGATGGATTCAAAATGGTCAATTCTGTAATTTTAGCCATGATTTTCTTTTAATTAAAAGTAAAACAAATAATTTATACGCCTCCAAAGATACAAATAAAAGCATGATCTACAAATCTTTTTTGATTTTTATCCTTTGTAAGTCAAGTTTCGGAGTCTGATCGTAAAGGCTTATCAGTTTGTGGGTTTGCATATTTAAGCAAAATCTTACAGAGGGAAATTCCACAGATAAAGAAGATATGTGGGCCAACAGTTCCTCTTGACTAAAACAACATACTTCCCACATAGAACCTATTGCAATAATTCCTTTAAAAGAAGCAGCGTAAAGTCCTAACCATGTACGTAGGTTTAGTAAGTCATCGCCGTTTGAAACCACAAATTTTAGATAGTCATCTGCTTTCATAAGAGGCCACACAGTAGAATCCATTTTACCATCTTCTCCTGTCGAGGGTAGTTTATAGTCTACTACAAAACTAACATTTTCTATGTTTCGGTACTTAGAAATACCCACACTTCCATTAGTTTCCACTACTACGTTATACCCTTTTGAAGATAACGTTTTAAGAAGAGTTTCAACTCCCTCTTGTAGTAGAGGCTCTCCTCCGGTTAAACAGATTATTTTGTTTCCCAGTTTTTCCACCGTATCAACTATACAGGGAATTGTCTTCTCTTTTTCAGGAAAACTCTTCTTGACTAAGAGAGCTTCAGGGGTGTCACATAAAAATCCGCAAGTTCGTTTATAACATCTGAGGTTACACCCTTGTAATCGTACAAACGTACATAAAGAACCGATCCCGAATTTATTTACTTCTCCCATAAAAGAGGAATAAATCGTATCTACAATAAGGCTTTCAGAATCTTCGTCAGCAAGATCATAAGTCTTCTCGAAGATGTCCGGTTTACAAGGATAAAATTCACCGTTTACACCTTTAATGATGTAATCACCGTCTTTAGCCTCCATTTTTCCTTCTAACGTATAAATATAAAGAGAAGCTACTTCTGGTTGATATATAAATATTTCAGCAACATCATTTCTATAATGTATAGGAGCAGCTTTACTGTCTACTAATTGATACTCTTCTGTTAAACCTAAGAAATTCATTACTGGAACTTCTGCCCCAACAATGAATCTAACAGCTTCAATAACTACTGGTTTTTTTCTATATTTTGGCATAAAATACTTTTTAAAATTATTTTGTAACAATCTCCCAATCTTCGGCAAACACATCACTGATAGACGGAACCCATGAATCAGCACGTCCGGTATTCTCGTTGTAGATAAGGCACTGACTTGTATAGTCAATAAAACCTTTACCTTTCAGAATAAGGTCTTTTGCAGATTGTGGAAGCGATTGCATCTTAGGAATGATGTCACTCTCTATGTAGGCAGGTACTTGCTTGAATACCATCAGACCTTTACCGTTCCAGCCTTTTCTACGGATGGCAAAACCGAACTTCAACGCTTCGATTGCATCTCCAAAGGACATTCTTGGCAGTGTTGTAATGCTTGTTTCTCCTTTAGCTATGGACATTCTTTGTTCAATAATACTTCCATATCTATTCATCACATTTCGTTACAATGATAACAGAAATGCCGGATAATCCTCTTGTACAATTTCACGGAACTTATCCGAATCTACAAACTTTTCGCACTTGTCATACTTTTCTACAAGATCATCATGCTCAATCTGCAAACGGTCAAGGAAAGTGTCAGCGCATTTATATGCTTCCTCAAACGGTTCGGCAGGCGACCAGCTTTCACAACCATATTCATCCTTCACATGGTAACCTGTTTTTCTCTTTTCAACTTCAGTAGGTTCTATACCATCTGTTAGCAGTAAATTTTTCTCAAAAGCTTCTCCCATTGTCATAGGTTCCGCTTCAATTTGTTTTGTTCCAATGTACTTTTTCATTTTAATTTTCGTTTTAATTATATGATTCTACAGAGCTTTATTTAAAAGCATCTATGTTATACTAGGTCATTTACCAAAACAGTTAAGCACCTTATACTTAACTTTTACGATCGTACCAAATGTACGGTATCTTCTCCAACGATATTCTCCACGTTGAAGGTAGATAAGCCAACTACAAGCTTTAAACACTTGTCCGACATTATATAGGTACGGACGTTTTTGTATCTTTCTCTTTATCCTTGCTTTCATTTTGTTATTAGTCAAATTTGATTCTAATATTATCAAACTCTTTCTCAAAATCAAACGATTCCCCGGAAATATTTGCAAGAGTGGCTCTAAGCATAAAGTTGTGAAAGGCTATTTGACATTTCTCTATTGTTTCCTGCTTCACCATTTCAGCGGCTTCTAGGGCATGTTTTTGAGAGATGACATCGCTATACTCGTAGCAGTTACCTGCTTTATCTGTACGTTCTGCAATAAATTGCTGTACTTTTTCTGATATTGTTATTTTGACCATTTCTTTAACGTTAATTTATTTTTCGTCATCGAAATCTTCATGATGCAAATTATATCCGGCTAAAATAGCCTTTTTCAACTCTTCCCGAAGATCGCAGTTTTCAGATACTAACGAAAGCATCCGGTCAGCTATTTCGTATGCACGTTCTTCCAAAGTTTTTTCACCGACTTTGGAGTATTGGATGGCCATGCGTGTATTGTATTTCTCTCCTTCGAAAGCCATAACTTGGCTTAAAACTACTTCGGCAGCGTTCATCTGAATAGCATCTTCTGATAGTTTCATAAGAACAAACTGCATTAATCTAAACAGACTTTTACCTCCTTCGTCAGATGCGTTTTTTAAAAACTTGCAGATTACTTTATCTTCTTCTTTTGTTAATTTCATATTAGCTCCTTTCTGTTTCTAAATTATCCTTTCTCTGTAATTGAAGTTCAACCTTTTGGGGGTCAAACTCATAATTTACACATTTAGTTTGTTCGGTCATAAGAAGTGCTAACGGAAACAAAAGACCGTGTTTGCATCCTCGACCGTATTCGTCCAATGCAGATTTGCAAGTATCACACCTGTAAATGTCTTGCACACAAGCTACGCCCATATATTTACCTCCTTTCTATACTGTTATTAGTTAAATGACTACCACCACTATTCATTTCTTCTATGCCGTCTAATTTTCTCCTAAGCTCTATGATTTCATCCGAACGGGATTCATAACCGGCCGTTACACAATCACTGATGATTGTTGTTAAGTCAATGCCATGTACTTCAAGGCATTTTTCAATAAAGTCGCTATAATAGCGATTAATTTTTCCTTTTGCTTCTTCTATCTTTTGTTTCATTTCTGTTTGGTTATCTTCCACTGTAACGGATTCTATCTTTTCGTGATTGGGATTACTGCCTTTCAACAAGTCATTTTTTACTCTGTCGGCAATCCGATCATTACTAACGGTATTTTTATCTTCGTAATCGTAGGATATGATTACGGTTATTTTTTTACTCTTCATAAATATTCCTTTTTGTTCTGTTATGATTTAATTCTTTTAAAATGCGTAATCCCTTCTTGCCGCTTACAACCTAAAGCCCACCCACCTAAACGGGTAATAGCCGGAGGGTTGAACGACATATATGGTTTATCAAATCTCATAGTTTCTATCTTACCGTATGATAATACTTCTACGACCTCACCGTCTTCGGGCATATTGGCAAAAGACCATTCTTCAAATCCTGTCGGAATTTGATTTTTATCTGGATAATAGCTCATTTCTTATCGGATTTAAATTGTTGATTTCTTGATAACCTCTTTCTACAAAGAACTTGCAACCATTTTTTCTTGATGCTTTAATTCGGTGTTGCAGCTTCGTACAATACATGAAGAAATTTACACACTGGTAATATTTACACATGCTGCAATGTCTATCTTGTTCTATTTTCATAAGCGGTGGTTTACGAGCATTGATAACAATACTTTTTTAGCTTTTTTACAAGCTTGGCTTTTCATAACTGTGGGACAGTCACACTTCCCATATCTTTCGTTATACCAACAACAGTAATCACACTGGTGCATTTCACATTCCTCCTTTCTTCTAGTTAGTTAATATCGCTTCCTACAAATGCCGCTATGGTATCAAATTCATCCTTTGTATACTCATAGCCGTTAATGATTATAATTTCATTCATTTCTTATTCAGTTTAGAACATATAATAACACCTTCGCCACCGCTGCCAATATCTATGTATGACTTTTCCCTAACGAAATATTTGCAATCATAACAAGATTTTGAACCAACCATCTTTTGACTGAATGGACACTTAGTTATGTAGCTATTCCCATATACAATAAAATCTATTTCCTTCATTTTATTGACGCATAATTATTATCACATTAATACCATCTTTTATTTCAAGATAAACAACGTTCCCGGTATTTAATAACTCCATCATATAAGTACCGTTCAATGTCATACGAACGTTTTTAGGAATCATACCTATGAATACACCCTGTTTATAAGTCCTCGTCTGTATATGATATAACGAACAAATTGCTTGTATAAGGCTTTCTTCGTATTCCGTAAATCCTGTTCCCATTTTTGATCCTTTCTAAATTATTTTGAGACTACCATGTTAAACAACAATTAGACTTAGTGCCTCTTTAATACCTGCTTCCAATGCTTCTTCATATGTATCCCAAACTCCTCCATTGTTAGGACCATCTTTTAAGCCATTAGATATGTGTGTGCCATTATCTGCTTTAGATATTTCATATCCATAGCCGCAAGCATTATTATAAATACATATATGAACATTCTTTGTCTCTCTTAACCATTTAGCCACAATAGTTTGGGTAGGTCGAGAATAACACACTTTAGGCAAATCGTTATTTGTTCGGTATAAAGTTTTGCGCAATACACCGTTATTATCAATAACATTCTCGCAGTATTCATTAAATCCTTTCTCTTTCAACAGCTTCGCCGTATCTAATGTTACAAGTTTTTCGGTCATAGTTATTCTCCTTTCTTTATTCCTCCAATAGTTTTAGCAGTGATTTTTTATACTCGTCTATTTCCTTAATAGCATCTTCTTGATTTGATTTTGCATCATTTATCATTAAATCTGCTACTCCCTCCATTATTTCATCCTTATGCTTATTCAGATATTTGATAAAGTATTTCTGCATCAAAGCAGTATCCATATTTGCTATATCCGAAAATGTGTTTCCATTTCCATAATTGCCAGAAAAAGAAGAATAACAAAGATTATTTATATTCATACTCTGAATACTCTCCTTTCTGTCAAATCCATCTGTATGCTTATCTATTCCACTATTACTATGGCTTTGAAACTCTTCTCTGATTTTAGGGAGAGTTTCTTTAATAAACTTTTTCAGTTTTCTACCAGTAGTGATTAAATTACTTAATTCTTTTGCTGTCATAATCAGTCTCCTTTCTTTATATCCATGATTAATTATCCTTCATCATCAGATTCTTCTTGTGCGTTATCATCATAGGTAAAATCGACAGAATCTAATTGGGCTTCTGAAATGAAAACCTTATTTTTATCTCTAAATTTCATGATACGGTTATGCACTTTCTCATTTTCTGCGCTACTTAAAAAGCCTTGTAGTGCAAGATACCCACGACAAAGATTTGCTATTGCTAATTTTCTTCTATTTTCCATATTTTAAGCGGTGGTAATTTTTAATATTTTATTTATCTTCGAATCACATCTAACGGTGGGAAGGGCTGACAAGTATTTAATCAGCCACTTTCTACTTTTACATTGGAAATTTGATAGCGAATATACTTCCGACATATGATCACAGTTCTTTAGTACGTCATCAGGAATATTTTCCCATGTCTTCGTTTCTATAAAGATGTCAACTAAAGAATGTTCCTCATATTCTCCCCAATAGTCCTTAATACAAAAATAAACTTCGTCACGATAACCCGGAGAGCTAAACGTAGAACCTTTACGTCTGTACTTCTTGCCTGTCTTTTTATAGGAGACCCAATACAAGTTTGATAAATCTATATCAAATCCTTTGCGATAGAGAAGCCGAACTATCCGCTTCTCCTGTTTATTCCAAACTCTATTTATTTTAGGTGTTTTACTCATGATTAAAGATCTTTGTCTAAAGAAGGAATGGGTATCCAGAAAAGAACGCTCCCATCATATGATGTTAAACTTTTATCCGTATAGAACTTACCTTCACAGTAAAATAAAATTCGATATTTATACTCCTTACATGTCACAAGCACCCAGCACGGATATTCAGGCAACCGTTCCTCTACACTTATCCACGGTGATTGCTTTGATTGCCACTTTGCCCCTTCCTCAAAAGCATTTCTCATATCAAGTTCATCATAAGGATAGTCAAGACCTCCTTTAATATTTGCAATACGGCATTTATTTGCAAATGATATTGCTTCTTTTTCTACTGTCTGTTTCATAAACTTACATTACTTCAAAAAATGAATGTTATTACAGCAGCTACATCCCAATTTTTATTATTCAATAGGGAAATATCTTCAGAAAATGGAAGCAAAAATCTTCCCTCTTTATCATAGAGAAGTTCACATGCTTTCTCAACTTTTATTGTGTCTTCATCAAAAGAATTAATACAGATTCCGTTTAAATCAGAATAATCACCTTCGACTATTGCATAGTGCAAAGGTGAATCTGTTGAATTATAAATTATCAATGTTTTCATATCTTTGGTAATCTTAAAGTGCGAATTTTAAAAGAGTAGTTGAAAAATAGGGCTACACGGTAAACTCCATTTTCCATAACATCAGAAATAATACCTTTGCGAACACACCTTTCAAGAGTTGCATACTCTTTGGAATGATACTTATCCTTTTCATTAAGGATAACGTTGAAATACTTTCTTCCCGTATTTCCAAATGTACGTATTCCTGTAAAATAGTCGCATGGTTTAACAGAAAGACCGCAAAACATTTTTATCTCCAAAAGTTTTTTGGTTATAAAGCGATCTTCGATATGTTTCTTCAAAACCTTCATAAGACAAAATGATTAATAAGTTCTTCTACTGTAGCCTTGTGAGGTGAGCACTCACATTTGTATATCCAAGCATTAATATATACTACTTCATAGGGGCATTTTTCCCAATGGCAACCATCAGTAAACCATTGAAACTTATCTGTATCATCTCTCAATGCAGCGATAGCCAAGAAGAGTTCCTCGTTGGTTCCACAATCAATGGCACTGTCTATTTCCTCTTGATAACCAATTGGAAATCCCACAAAGAACCCACGATTGCAAATTAGAAATTGTGAAGATGTATCTACATTCATCATCGTAGGGTGCTCAACATACCCTAAATATTTTAATTTACCTTGAAGCTTCAAGGTATTTTTGTATATAAAACATGGTGTTGTAAATCCCATAGCTAGTCCTCTTTAATGGTTTGAGTCCAAGCTTTAGGCAACAACGGCAATAAAGCAACAAGGGACTTTATACTATATTCTATACGGTTATCCCTAAAGTAGTATTTTACTTTTCTTTCGTAACCTACACTGACATAAGTCTTGTAAAAACCGGTTGGAAGTTCTTTTTTATCTTTGAATAGTATATCACAAGCCATATGGTCGTCATACCCATAAGCTTTCATTAGGTAACTAATATCAAATAAGGGCTGAATGGCTTCTCTATTCTTTTGTAAAAGAGCGAGTCTTTTTTGCGTGGATTCTCCTGCATTTGTAACAGGTGTTATCTTGGGCTTACTGGCACGTTTCAATAATAGATCCCGCATATTTTTTGGAAATCTGTACACACACTTAAACCCTTGTTCATTAGTTACCTCGGTTATACACAAACCATTTTTTAAAGTGGCATTGTCTAAGATGGAGGTTATCTCTTTCCTCAAAGAAACTTTTTTCATGATCTACTAATATTTTCGGCTGTTTTTCTACGGTAAAATGTACTTTCATTGTTAACCTCCTCTGATAAACAAGGTGGTAAATCTTGTGGCTTTCCGCACATTGTGCGTTGTTTTATAAAGCAACATCTATAACAGGAAGCTTTAAAATCTCTTGATTTAGAAAAAACTACATCTTCAATGCAGCCGGTTACATGTTCGACTTGTCCGAAACCGGGAACATACAAAGTTCCTAGCACTTTAAATAATTCTCGTCCCATATCATTTACGTTAATTTTAATACTTTGTCATAAATATACGAAACATAAAGAGGTTCTCCAAATCGCTAACATATATGTACTAGCTGTATCACTAGGGAAGTAAAGAAGGTAAAACTAAATGAAAGAACGGCAAAAATAACCATAATACGCTCGATATTTCGGTTATTTTTGACTGAACAAAGTAAACCAATAAGGGAGGATAAAATAAACGAAAATGCGAAAAAACAGAGTATATAGTGAAGTAATACGAGTTTATCCATAGTATTAGCAATTTAAATTTTGGGAGTTTTTCCTTTCAGGAATCTATTTATTTTCTTAATTCTCCTAGTAAGGAGACCTAATTTTCGGGGAGGTAAAATATCTCTTCCCGCCAAACCATCAGCAAGATCTTTCTGGTACTTGGCACGTTCTTTCACTAAACGTTCATACGTCCACCCCGCTTTAGGAGCATTAGGATAGTCATCGTGTTTCCAAAAACCATCCACAAAAACATACTTTACACCATTTACTGTTTTATGGGTACTTCCTTTACGATAGTGCTTCTTTACTACAGAGGCACTATTTTTTCTTTTTCTAACATGTCTTTTTACAGTGGTCATTCGGCACCTCTCTTTCTACGTTTTACCTTTACAGGTTCTTCTACGGGTTCATACTCAGTAATATCTGTAATATCAGATCTGGACTCAGGTTTCTCTGCAATGGCTAACGGCTCCGGTTCTGAAGGGGTGCTTTTCCCAAAAATAGCAGCTAAGATACCACCGCTTTTTGCAGCGCTAGAAGGTCCTGACGCTTCTACACTCACTGAGAATTTCGCACGATCCATATCAACACGTCCTAAAACTAAAGATTGTAACCTATCCAACTCTCCAGATAAATTAGCATCGGGCACACCACCGTCTATTTTTTCTATAACTACTGCTCTCTTCACACGCTCGTATTGAGTGGAAACTAAGAAATCCATGAACTCCGCAGGAGTACCCGGTTTATTACTTCCTATCCAGTCTATCGCACAGGAATACCCTTTCTTGTAGTAAGGGCATTTATCATACATAATACAAGAATCACAATTAAGTCCTATACCGGCTAAAGAATCCACAGATATTTTATCTCTGGAAAGGACTACTTGTTTATCAAAATCCTCTGACCATAATTCCATCGGATTCATTTTTATCTTTTCCAAGTAGTAGTCCCTACATCCTAAAACCGAATCTTCATCTTTAGGACACCCGATACAATCAGAACAGCCCCCTTTTTCAAAGAAAGGACACACGCAATCTTTCAAGTCATCAATATCGTCTCCTGCTTCTGTAATTAGGGAAATTCGTTTTTTAATACTTTCATCTAACATAAGCGCTTACTTTTTTAGAATGTAACTTTAAATTAGCTACACGAAGATACTCTTTTCTAAAACCAATCCATCCTAAAAGATTCATTTTATTAACAGCGTACCGATCTTCTTTGTTTCCGGTAACATCATGAATAGAAACTCCGATAGATTCATATTTTAGTCTGCGAGCTTTTCTACGGTATTTATGTTTGTAGTCTATGGTGCGAAAATTTTTTCCGTCATAGTCATAGGTAGTTCCATAGCGGACACCTCCCAACCATGTAGTAGAATCTAAGGAGGCAAACGGATAGTGTTTAACAATACCTAACTCGGTCCAGGCAAAACCATGAACTCTTACACGATAGTGTTTTGCTATCTGATAAAAGCGGGAAGCATAATCTTTCTGAGATTGGTTAATACCCACATATTTGTAGGAACGGCAATATTCTTTAAAGTGTTCGATCCCGTGTTTGTCACGCTGGTCATCTTCATGGGCAACATAAACTATCTGAAGTCCCTCTTTTTCCAAGGGTTCAAAATATTTTCTGTTCCACTTTCTGACCACATCCCTACCAACCACTTTATCAAGGTCTAGATTAGCAGCTACATAAATATGGTCTTTATGTTTTCGAAGCCAATCAACATATTCCTCTAAATAAGGTATCCAGTACTTTTCCGTCCGCATTTCATCAGTTAGGGTAGTTCCCATAAAACTGAATCCTCCTGAGTCAGTCATAAAAAGACCTCTGTCTTTTTGGATAGTTTTCAGTACTCCATCATAGAAGCTCAGACTTTTTTTGATATAGAAATACGAGACAAGAATTTCCCGGATACCAAAATCAAGAAGCTGTTTAGTATCTCCAACAGAAGAAGCAGAGAAAAACAATATTCCCTTGTTATCCCTTCTGTCGTATCCGTTTATATGCTTTTTTAAGGTCGGCATAATAATTTTTAGAGTGTTCAGATTCCTCGGTTTTCTTGATCAAGTCTTTTATACTCTCAGGAGTAACCGGAGCATCAAAGAGGTCATCTGAATAAATACCGTTATTTATCAGAGACACTGCTCGATTTATGCAAGGGCGACAAACACCACAACCTATCTTAGAAACTCCGTCATAGCAAGACCGGATATGTCTGATTACTTCAGGGTCCATTCCTTTTTTAAGGCATTTGGCAACCAGTTCTGTTTTTGTCAGATGTTTAAAAGGAGCGTTAAAACTGAATTTCCTATTCTCCCATCCCATATCTCCAATACAATTTACGTTCAAATGTTTGAATAAGGAAGTGATTCTTTTTAAGAAGAGATCATCTTTATCAGGAGCGTTATCAGCTTCATTAAACCCAAAGTAAACGTGTTGACCATATTCCATAGCAAGAGTCCCTAATATCAAATTTCGATAAGGGAGGTACTTATTTTCACGTTCATACTCTCCTAGGGGGCACTCTTTTATAATAAGCCGATCTGTATAATAAGTGGGAAGTGTTTTTAAAAATTCTATTTCAACCTCCGAATAAGAAGTCTTCATATCCACATACAATAACACATCAGGTTTAATCAGCCATTCCTGTAAAGTGGAGTCAAAACCTCCGGAAAACAATAATACTTTTTTCTCCATATAATTTTTATAATGAAAAAGCCTCTCCAAGTGAATGAAAAGGCTTTTTGTGATTAATCAATCAGTTTACCAAAAATCAGCTAGATGATTTAGCTGTCTTAGCAGCCGCTTTCTTACCACCACCGGCTGTCTTTCTACCTGGTTTTGTTGCAGGAGCTTTCTTTCTAGGCATAGTTCTAAAAATTTAAATGATGCAGCAGTATTCTTTTATAAAGCGATTAGCTGGTATTAACCGCTACGGTGCAAAGGTATAAAAACTTTTAGTATCTCCAAGGAATTTCAGTTATTAATTCTTTAAAAGAAATACTTTTAGTTCTATCACTGTTACGTTGTTCTCTGAATCTTGAAATGAAGGAACTAAACCTACACGCAATCCCTTTTTAGAAAAGAATTTATTGCTTAGGATAGAGGCTTTCACTGCTTGATTCAAAGCGCCTGCTCCGATAACACGGATGCTTAACTTAACATTAGCATCATTCTTACAAGAAGAATAGATACTTTCAGCAAGTTTATTAGCATCTGTGGCTGTTGAACACCGAAGTACTTTCTGTGTCTCGTTAACTACTTCCATAATTTCCACGATTTAAATTAGTCCTTCGGTAACTTTGTTTTTGAGATTTACAAACATACAATAATTATTCCGGTTCTGCAATACCTTCCCGTTGAATTTTTGCGATCTCTTGCAAATCTTCTGGACGAAGCACCAACAGATACCCTTTGCCTCCTTTTTGTTTAATGGCAACTACGGGAAACTTTTTCTCCACCTTTGCTTTTTCTTCCGTATCTGTAAATAGCTGCCACAAAGAAATTTTCTGGCGTACTTTGCACTCAATGTACAACTTATCATGCAAAGAGTCACTATTCGTTCCATGTCCACTATTACTTCCGGACAAAGGAACTCTGCGGGTACTGAAAAACTTAGCAACAAGAGCTTCGAAAGACTTCCAAGAAACTTTAGAAGTAGGTTTATTTACTACAACGCCATTTCTTCTAAGAACAGGTGTAACATGTGGTTTAAATTCAGAAATAGGAAGTCTCTTCCATATTAAACCATAAGCAGTTCTGAACTCTCCTGTAGATGCCTTAGCAACTAAACCATAGTCAAACCCTTCGTTTACAATATCTTGATATTTTAAGGTATCAATATATTTCCCATCTACAGTAAACCTCTGGTATACGTAACGAGTCAAAACTTCACTGGCTTTTTTATTTCTGTCACCATAGTTAACATTATACTCTCTCGTACACCACTCCAGATTCTCTACTCGATTATCATCTTTTATTTCGTTTTTATGATTTACATCAGGAAAATTCTCAGGGTTAGGAATAAAAGCTGAGGCTACAAGCCTGTGCACTTTGTAAGTTCTTGAAATTCCATTCTTATAAAGACTAACTCCTAAATACCCATCTTTATCAGAGGAAGGTCTTATTATCTTAGAAGCAAGCTTTCTAGAAGAACGTCCTTCTGGATAAGGCACATTTCTTTCTACAGATCTTATCTTACCTAAAGATGATACTTCATAAAATCCCTCGTACCCACTTACAGGTCGCCAACAACTTTTACTAGTAGGTTTTTTCACAACCACATTATTCTTTCGAATAAGCTCTTTGGAAAGTCTTTTTTTCCTCGTAAGTTTTACTTTTTTTATTTTTGGCATCTCAGGTCTTTGTTAGAATATACTCGATAGCTGAATGTACTAAAATATAGTGAGTATCTGTCTCTCCACAACTAGAGTGCCACGGATTGTAATAATCCAAAGCAAGATCTTCATATAAAGAGGGAAGTTGCTCACGAATTTTTTCGGTTAACTTGGAATAGTCGGTAGGGATCATACCCTTCATAAAAGCGTTTATCTCTTCAGTAGTAGAGGTTACACAGGTAGTCACAAGTTCCATAATTACATATTTTCTACACCTCTACGGGTTAATTCACGACTAAGCATAGCCAATACATTACTAAAGGAGTCCAGTTTATTAGCTAGCAGATCCCGAAATATTTCCGCTTCGTTCAAAGCTCTATAAAGGGGTTCTATGTCACTATCACCAAACTTTGCTTTCGCTTTCTTTTCAGTGACAGTAGCTCCGTCAGCTTTTAACATGGCTTTGTTACAAGCTAAGTCATACTCTGATTTACATTGGGCAAAAACAGCACAAGCTTCCATGTGGCGATCTTCCGTATACTCTCTCCAAGCGCTATACCTGGCTATCATATCTCCTAATTTAGCAGAGGAAGTGCTTGATATAGCAGTAGGCATTGTAGGAAGACCCCCTGCCGGACATGCAATCTCAGAAAAATGTTCTCTAAACCTTTCAAGTGGATTTTTAACCACCTCTTTAACTTTTGGCATAATCTTATGGTTTTAGTTGTATAATAATCACAAATATACTTTACGATATGGTTACAGTTATAAATCTTTAAAACAGCGTGTTCTATAAGGGCAATTCAAGGCAGTATCACAACTTTCAGTAGCACACTTTCTCTTTGGTAGGGTACCGTCCTCAACACACTCGATTATAGAATCCATTTTCTTATCAGCAGCTAGCAACATATCTTCTTGCAAGGGCCTCAAAAAATCACGAATCTCACAGGTATTTTTATTGATATACAAATAAAGTACCTTAGTAGCACCTAATTCACGAGCATAGAGGGACGCTTGAAATTCGTGTTTTTTAAAAGGAGTAAAGATAGCCTTTCTATAATTAAAATCATTCATAGTCTTAATTTCTAGAACGGTTTTTTCTCCAAAAACAGAATCTTTAAAAACACCATCGGCTTTACCGTTTATATACTTCTCTTTGTTGATTACCGGAACTTCCGCCTGTTGCAAAAGACCTAACCGATATAACAAAGCCTGAAAATAAATGTGATTCCAAGTACCTGTGTCAAAAATACGTTGTAACTCTCCGGACACAGTGTTTACTTTCTTATCACTAGGAGGACATCTTGATAGGGAATAAACTAATTGTCTGGGACAATCCTCCATTAAGCTGGAAGGATGGAAAACTCCTTTGGCTCTTTTAGAGGGTGCCATTACCAGAGCATAGAGTTCCATGAACATGGAGAAAAATTTATCCCTATCAAAATCGTCATCTAAAGAACGAAGAATTTTTTTCAAAAGTCTTCTTATTCCCATAAGAGAAAAAGACCCTGCTTCGGTTATACCATCAGCACAAGCCTTATTCAATAACTCAGAAACGGAAACTTTTTCCGTCATCTTTTTCTTTCTCGGTGAGTAAGCTTCTTTTAAGAGTTTTCCTATATTTACCATTATAACTTTATTCTATGAATTTTCACCTCTTCAAAAGTAAGGTCTCCTTTGTAACCTCTTACTTTTAATTCGGTTATTAATTGTAAAGGGGTGAACGAAGCTAGATCGGGATTCGGATACGGCTCGTCTTTTTTAAGAGCCTTTCGATACTTAGCTTTTTCATTACGGCATATCTTACAAGTATTCAAATAACCATCCCGCATACCTGGATTCTTCGAAAAGGAAGAAAGGGGAAGTTCCTGACCACATACAGAACATTTCTTTGTTTTAATTTGAGGATTTTCTATCATTCCAGACATAATATCTTTAAAATGGGGCTTTGATTAAATCAGGAGGGGGAATCCCACTTAACCCCCCCCCGACTGTTACAGACAATAGTCTCTGTAACTGACTACAAATATAAGGTATTTTTAGAGGTTTTACAAACTATCTTTTCGAAGGCCAAAAAAGATATACCAAGCAAACACCTAAATAAGAACTACAGGACAGAGCCATTAATTCAAGAGAAAGAAAAGTTCCAAATTCTATTAAACTGGATAACTTCAAAAAGTCTATGATCATAAGGTATGTACTTTTGCTTTCTTTACTATTGCATTTTTTATCACCTTTCCTAAATCAATAGAAAGTCTCGCAATATCTGTTAGTATGACATAATGTTTAAACATCAGTTTAGGATCATAGCACGAGTCTATGCAAACTTGTACAACAGAAAAGTCCATTTTCTCCACTTGTAATACCGCATCTTTAGTATGTTGTATAGCCTGCATGCCATCGTAAGAATCAGCAGCAGGAGCGCCATCAGAAATTACAAAAAAGAGGACAGGATTCTTCGTAAACTTTCTAACTCTTTTTGCTGTTTCAAGAATAGCGATACCGTCCCTGTTCTGACTTCTAGCAACAGCAGAGCCTAAAGCATATTTAGGAGAATATCCAGGTTCTTTATACACATTTAATTCAGTAGCACCCGAATAACGCATATCACCTGAATGACCGTAAATAAATAATTCTATGGCTGGTAACGAGGAAACGGCTTCATTCAATAATACAGCAGCATCCTTAGCAGCATCCATTTTGCTTCCTCCGGATATACTTCCACCACACATAGATCCTGATTCATCAATAAGAACACACACAGCTACTTTATCAGTAAATACCTGTCCCTCCCGCAAATAAACAGTCGGAACACCCTGAATGGCTTCGGCAAGCTTATTAGTGTCAAGAATACCACTACGCATAGATCTATGTATAAGCCGGTACTCCTTACAATGACCCTTAATAACTCTAGAAACAGAAGGAATATACCTCGACACTTTGCCTAAAGAGGATAGATACGGTCCCTTAGCAGCAGGGGCTTTCTTAAAATAAGAATCATGATCACCTACTTCAATTCTACCCTCACATAACTCACCAAGTAAACCTCCATCTTTCAACACTTCCTTGGAGGTATCTTCTTTGCCCAAACCTTCTTCACTAGGAGAGGAAGATAACTTATCTAACGTTTTGCTGAATTTCTTAGCATCCTCTTCAAGACGTTTAAAAGCACGGGAAGTCCTAGTAGCTTCAGTATCGACACTGGAATCACCATCAGAAGATCCTTCCCCATCTCCTTCTTTTCCTCCCTTTGACTTTTCCTCGTCACGTTTCTTTTCTTCTTCGATATACAGGTCACGGATAATATCTGCAATCATTAAAGAACATTCCAAAGTAGTTTTTCCGTCAGTAGGAAAAGGAAGAAGTAAATCTTTTATTTCGGAAAACTGGTAAAGAAACTCTCCCACGGCATCTTTGTTCACATACCTGGGATACCTAACAACCTGAAGAAAAGAGATCATAAAACGTTCAAATAGTGGTTTTTCTTCCAGAGTTAACGCAGTATCCTCAATAAAAAGTTTATCGAAAAGGTAGTATTTCACTTTTTCAATAAAACGAGAAAATCCTGGTTTGCGATCACCACAGATAGTCTCTATACGTTCGTCTTCCAAGATATTAAATATGTTCTTACTCAGAGAGTCTAACCGGGTATCAGAAAGTAACGACATATCTGTATATAACAGATGGCATCCTTCATGCACCACAACACCTAGAAATATATCTAGCATTTCGGAAGGCTCTAACTCAGAGTCATCAAAAACTCCGGTTTTTACAAAAACAGTTTTTCCATCAGTACAACCGCCAATCTTTCCTGGACTTATCTGCACGTTAAACTTACAAGGAGGATTCATTGCAACAAGCATATCCCTTGCCAGTGGGTATGCTCTTCTGATTAACTCTCTGGTAGAAGGAGCTTCCAAATAATACGAAGAATAAGAAGACCCTTCTTCTAAAGAAGATTCCCACCCAATTCTTCCGGACTTTCGTGTCTTTACATAAGTAGATCCACGATCTAACCAATCTCCTAATAAAGAATCTATTTCTTTAGAGACACGTTCATCAACACTTTCCATATCAATATGTTATTTTTAGTAATTCCTTTTTATAATATCCGGTAGCAAGCAGTCTTCGTTTTTCTGCCTGCAATATCGGAAAAGCCCTATTTGACAGTATAACCTTACCATCATATAAAAGTTTACCATACCTAGGCTTAGAAACCGGAAACTGCTTACTCTTAACCATAAACTATCTACTTGAAATGATTTTTTTCACGATACCCCTTTCCCCATCACTTCCTGAACCTTCAAACAGAGGCAAGAATGAAAGTTCCAAAGATCTTAAAACAGACCAACCATCGGCTACCAACTCAGCAGCCATTAATGTTTCTCTTGTAGAGATGGAACAACTAATCTCCTGTTTTATATATAAGTCACGTATATTATTTGCAACCGCTACAATATGTCCCGCATTAACACGCCCAATAAAGCAGCGTTTTTTCAAAACATTGATCTCTTCATCAGGCGGCAAATAAGAGAGTTCCAGAGGGAAAAATCTGTTTTGCAACGCACGGTCAATATCCATAGTACCGGTATATTCAGACCCTATATTTGCAGTAGCTATAAAACAACACTCCGGAGAAACGGGTATTTCCCTCAAATCATTTCCTCCGGCAATTTCAACCGGGAGAGATCGTCTAGAGTCTAGACAAGGAAACAAAATATTATTAGTAGTAGCCGGAGCACGGGAAAGTTCGTCCAAAAGAACTACTCCAGGTTTTGAAATATCTTTCGTAAATTTAGCGTAGTCAAAAACAGAAACTCCCCCTTCATGCAGACGGTGAACACCTAACAAACCAGCTACCGGATCATACATGGCTCCCATATCGTAAACAGAGCATGAAATTCCAAGCTTCTTGCAAGCAAGCATTACCAATTCGGTCTTTCCCGTTCCTGTAGGACCTACCATTAAAGTATTTACTTGTGATCTGATATTACGTAACAATAAATACCAAATATCTTCTTGTACGTAGAATCCATCAGAAAGAACAGTGGGAACCTTAAAATTAGGATTCTTCTTCATTTTGGAAAGATAGGTATTCTTAACTGGCGGTTCCTCAGCTTCCTCAGAATCACCGTCTGTTTCGGAAAGAGCAAGTCCTATAAACGATTCATACGCACGTAGCATATCTTCAGGAGCTTTATGATATTTATCTTTCAAATCACTCTCCGAAATATTTATAGGAAAATACGACTCCGTTTTATAATAAGTGCCAAAAGAGACCAGATCGGAACAACCAAAGACAGTACCTATAGGATAGGCTGTACGTATAAACGGTTTTCCTGCGACATTAATAGAAGGGTCAATACGGGCACCTGTCTCGAAAGCTTGACCTGGCAATGCTCTTAACCTTACCGAAGTGGTCGATCCTGTTTCATAAACAGACTTTAAAAAATAATACTTCATTTGTGGGATTCTTTTTAAAAATTATGTTATGTTTCTTTTCAAACGATTCGCATTTTTAGTTTCTAACTTGTACACATGATCTTCAGCGTCAGAAATAGTCAGATCTTTAAACAGCGTTCTTTTTCGTAAAGAAGTACCGTCTACTAAAGACGAGTACTCAATTACTTTAAACAAGCCGTGTTGTTGTTTCTTAATACGATAACCGTCTATGTATCTGTAAAATTTTACCATAAAAATAAGATGTTTTTAGAAAAGATCAAAACTACTCCTTATTAGCTTGCGATATAAGGAATTTTAAATCCTCAAATGAAAGGACGGCAAGACTAGTTGGAGTTCCTTCGAAATCTACCACCATTACAGGCATTTTAGCAATGTTACATTTGCGCTTTAGTTTATACCAATCAGCAAGCGTAAGGCTGTATGATTTATGTGTAGTAGTTTTGGCTTCCACTTCACAATAATCTGTATATACATCATTTTGCCCGAAAGTAGCACCACTGTTAATGGTGGTTTTTCCTTTCAGTTCTTTGGCGATTCTACTTTCTTGTTTATAAGAACGTGCTCGTGTAGTTTTAGGAGAATCAAGTGCCTCTAGATATTTATATTTTCGTTTCATTAGATAGCGTTTTTAATTTCTCTTCCTCCGACAAAGATACCCAAAAAGACATGTATTTTTTCATAGTGGAAACCGTTTTTTCTTTAACGGGACTTCTCTCAGCGTATTCCAAAAACCTTTCCCAATAATGTACCACTGCCGAAGTAAGGTCCGGAAAAGAAGGGTTATATTTCTCGGTAAGTGGGGAACTAGCTCCACAACTACATCCATAGAATGTAGAAGAACATTTCCATAACCCATTAATTCTACAAAGTTGGAAATACAGATTTTCATTAATTTTCTTATCCGGAACCTGTAAAACTAACGAAGTTGTGACAACCCCAAATTCATTCACAACAAAAGTTCTGGGTAAAGTATCCTTTACCAAAAACGAAAATAAGTAAGCGTCTATCATAATACGAATAAAACCCGGTAATAAGATACTACCGGGATTTTCTTTAAGTTACTTTTTACGAGTTCTTCTTTTACGAGAAATAACAGGTTCTTCGGGAGAGGAATCTTCTTCGTGTTCCTCCCCACCTTTCTGTTTAATTACTTTTCTACCTTTAGACTCAACTACTTCATAACCATTCTGGCGTAATATTTTCTCAGCAACTTTAGGAGCAACCCTCCACAAATTACCAAGAAAAAGATCTTTCGGGTCTAACTTAACAAAAGGTTTACTACACAAAGCCATTAAAAGAAGCTTTTTTAAGTCGGCTTCATCAATCTGCATTTTCATAATTACGTATTTTAAAATTAGTCTTCTGAATCATCTTCATCACAATCTTTAGGGTTTGACATGGCAGCATAAACTTCCTTTTCGAGTTCTTTTAACCGCTTCTGTACGACAAGTTCTTCTGAAAAAGCATCAATACCTTGTACTTTCATATCCTTGTATGAAATCCAGGCACCAGCCCTTTTTATCAGATTAAACCGGATACCAAGATCTACTAACTGTCCGGCAACATCGGTAGAGCAAGCTTTATTGTATCCATGATCTATATAAGAATAAAAGAAAGTAGCATCTCTACTAGGGCGACCTACTTTACTCTTCACGCATTTTATAGTAATGTTCTTACCAACAACCGCATCTCCCCCTTCTAATTTAGAAGAGATCTCTTTAAGAGCCTTAAACTTAATGGAAAGAGATTTGGTCCGTTTTAATTGTTCACCGTTCCTAATATTTTCAGGATCTCCGTAAACAATGCCTACTTTTTGATAAGCTGAATTGATAACCAGTAAAGAGGATTCCGCAGTAGGATTAGCCAACATAGCAGCCTGTAATTTTCGAAATGCTTTATTCCAGAATTTAGCACCGGATGCCATTTGATTATCTTCCATAGACTTATCAACTTCATCATCCGTACCAATGGCCGATAAGCTGTCAATAACCACAAGGGAAATGCTTTCATCAGCAAGAAGCATCTGAACAATATCTACACACTGAGACAATAACATAGGACGAATCAAAATAAGTCCCTCGTTATCAATGCCAAAATTTTCTCCCCAGTCAGGAGTGTAAGTAGCTTCAATATCAACCAAAGCAACCCTTTTTACTATAGGGTCATTCTTAGGTTTATATCCTCTACGAAGGGTGTACTTCTTCAGTTCTCTAGTAGCACCGCTTCCGGTATATTCAAAACTAGTAAAAGCATTTTGTTCATGGTTTCCCCAATCATAATGCTGAAATTGAGCTATTGCATCATAAGCGCAATAACTCTTCAACGAACCATTTTCTCCAAGATGTTCAATAACTCTACCTACCGGATAACCTCCATCACTTACATAGTTGTAAGCCGGAATAGTAGAAAGTACCTTTCTACAAGGAGGTAACACAGAGGCAGTATGTATAATTCCATCGCCCATAGTTTTATTAAATTTTTCTAGGGCTTCATTCAAAGGTGATAAACTATCTTTCTTAGCCATTGTTTTTAATAGTGTTTAGAGTCTTGGTCATCGTCATCTGTATGGGAGGCATAATATAACCCTCCTAAAAATCCTACGATAACTCCGGCAGCAAGACAAAAAAGTTCCAGTTTTAGCATGATTATCTAACTTAATAAAGGTGCGTATAATGAATAGTCAAACCTATAAGGTAAGCTCGGTATATCGTCATCTTTCATCTCTCCCCAGTTAGCAAGAATCTTACCGTCCACTGTTAAAGGTACATCCAGTTTCGTTGTATTCTCCATCGCATCAATCAAAATACGTTCCGCTTCAAGAGCCTGATCAATACGTACCTCAAAAAGAAGTTCATCATGAACTTGCAATAAGAAATGGCAGTCTAATCCGGCTTCCTGCATTTTTTTAACTGCGGCTATAGTAGCAAGTTTTACGATTCCCGCACCAGTACCCTGAATAACCGTATTACATGCTTGTCGTAAAGCTTCATAAAACGAGTAAGCGGTTCTCTTAAAAGGACTTTTCATTGCTTCAGGAAGAAGCCTGCGAAAACCGAATAAAGTTTCTACATAACCGTTCTTTTGTACGTATTCCTCGGTACGAACTTTCCATTTAGCATATCCATAATATGTATCATGGTAACGGTCTATGATTTTTTGGGCTTCTGCATTGGTTGTTTTAAAGCGTTTTGCAAAATTAGGAATACCTAAACCATAAAGAACTCCGAAGTTACAAGTCTTCGCATTTTTTCTGGTTGTATTTAATAGTTTTGCAGTTTCCGCATGTGGATCACCACCGGATAAAAAGATCTTCTTAAATACCGGGTCAGGAGCCATGTGAGCCATCACACGAAGTTCCAATTGAGAGTAGTCGTAATTCAGAAAGCAATATCCGGGTCTTGGGATAAATGCTTGTCGTATGGGAAAATCATGATTATTCGGCTGATTCTGCAAGTTAGGATTAGAACTACTAAACCTGCTTGTTACCGTACCACAGCTATTCAAGTCTCCACGAAGTACATTATGTTCATCCACTAGGTTAGGGATAGACCTAATATATCCCGAATTTAATTTTTGGAGTTCTGAATACTTCACAAGAAGTTCACCTATTTTATACCCGGCATCTGCCCAAGCACTAGCGGTTTTTGCATCCGTACTGTAACCTCCGCTTTTTGTGGTAGAAATAACCGGAAGTTTCATCTTATCAAAAAATACACGTTGTTTCTGTGGAGTAGAATTAATATTAAAGACGCAGCCACATTCATCATATATTTCTTGGATATACTGAGATAAACGTTTATCTACTTCGACTCCCATATCTTTCAATAAGGGAACATCAATCAAAACGCCCCTAATTTTAGCGTCCCGCAAAATTTTTACTAAGGGCATCTCCATCGAACAGTGCATTTTCCATAATCTAGGAGTCATTTTAGGACGATACTTCTCGTACATTTTAAGTTCCCAATAAGTATCCTCCCCAGCATAGGCAGCAAGAATAGGTAACAGATCGTCCCCATCAGTAGCCCAATTAATCCGGTTCCACCGTTTACCACAAAGTTTTTCAAACTTCTGTTTTTCATACCCAAAATCGAGAGCAACTCTTTTTTCAAGGTTCATATCCATATTAGGATCTACCAAATGAATCATGATTAAAGTATCCGCATACCAGTTACAATTGGCATCCTCGATACCATTCATCTTATTAATCATGCTATCATATTTCGCATTATGGGCCACTAATTTAAATTTAGGATACTCTTCATTACAGACAGAAGCAATTTCTTCCATAGGTATTCCCTTAGAGAAATAAAAATCTGTGGGTGCAAAAACAGGAGGTTTATCTCTGGCACATAACGATAATCCAAGAGGCGTGGCGTTATATTCCAATCCGGTAGTTTCCCAGTCATTTACAAGTATTTCCCCTTCATCAATCGAACGTAAATAATCTCTAAGTTCTTTGATATTTTCAAGGAGTCCTACATATCCTCCGTACACATCTAATTTCTTCATGGTTCTGAGATAAAATAAGGTATCGGAAACATTTCTGTCTCACGACACCTTATAGTTCTAACTAAACAAAATAAAAGCAAATCACAACTGTTACTCTACAGAAGAATAACCGGCTTTATCAATATCCTCAACTGTAGGAGGTTGACAAAGTTCTTCGGCAGTAGCCATTTTTTCGGTCCACCGCTTCGGTTTCATACGTACATCGTCATCATCCAAAGCTTGTTCGAAATTGTAAGTAGCATCTTTATTTGCTCCGGAACGAGAAACTTCAAAAACCATCTCGGAAAGTTGCTTTCCACGTTTGTCACAAATAGATTTTAGCTGTTGGGCAATAGTAGTACCTACTTTCCAAATTTTTTCCTGTGGAGTATCGTACTTGAATTTACCTTTAGCCTTATCCCAACTACCTCGATAGTCGATAAGTTTAAAAGCGGCTCTCCAAGTAAGTTTGATACCGTCTTGACACATCAAGCAATGTTTTCCGGTGTTCAACTGGCAAGGTACATACTGGAAATTACCTCGTTTGTCTTTCACGCTGTGAGCGTCATAACAGTAAGGTTCATCTTGCAAAAATTGGATGATCGCAGATTCTCCATCCTTCAAGAAAAAATCTCTGGGAATGTTACGAATTTCTTCCTCACGTTCTGCTATTTCAGCTTGTCTACGAGCAACTGCTCCCCATCCTTGGGGTTTTGCTGACGATTTTCTTCTAGGTGCGTCATCCTCTTCAGAGCGTCTTCTACGTCTGGTGCTTTCTGTATAAGGCATAATCTTTAAATTTTATGGACATTGCATTGTCCGGTTTAACACTATGTGTTTTAAAAATACGTTGTAAATATAACGTTTTATTTGAAATGTTCCAAAACGGTTATTTTCTCCGCATGTTCAATAGCATGCACATTGGCTAGTACATGTACGCCAAAAAGAAACGTTCAACGGTGAATGTACCAAAACCTTATAACCGGGATCTTGAAAATCGCTGGTCCATCCTGACCGATTTGTAAACGAAACTAGTATACCGGTATCTTTTTTCGAAGCATAATATCCGACTACCATACCCGATACTAAGCTACCATTTTTTATAAGCATAACTCTCTTTCCCAAATTTTTTAGGGCAAATTTACGTTCATAACATCTATTCATAGCTATTGTTATTTATCATTTTGATCTTATGCTTCTTAACACTTTATCACGCATATCTACATAACCATCCCAATTAAGGGACATCTCTAAAGAATAAGTCAGGTAATCGGTTGCTGCGTGAAAATGTTTACTCCATATCCTCGGAGAAATACAATCTCCCGGATCTTTTGTATTATAAGGGATCAATAAGATCTCCGTATCATTTTTCAATGTTGCGTAGCAGCGTTCGATTCCTATTCTTCCTGGTTCGTCATTATCAAGGGCAAGGTAAACTGTCTTAAACTTGCAGAGTTGTTCCTTTTGCCAGTCAGAGATGGAGTTACCCATTAATCCGGTAGCATTGTAACCATGTTGAAATAACCTCCAACAGTCAGACTGTCCTTCAACTAAAATTGTATAATCGTAGGAAAAATCTAAGTTATACAGATAAGATGTTTTCTCGAAATTTTCATTATTCCTCACAGTCCTACCTTTCCGATAATCACGTATCTGATAACCTACTAGATCTAAGGGACACTTAAAATCTTTATAGTACGGAATCACAATACGGTCATCTTCAGTCATACCCACCCGAAAATACTTCAGGGTATCCTTTGAATAACCTCTGGAAGTGAACTCTGAAGGAGGAGTCAAGTTCCACGATATATCCAAGTCAAACGATTTTTTGTCTTTTTCAGTATCCTTTTCAAACAAAGGGTTTACCAAATCAAGAGCTTCAAACAAAGGAACGCCAAAATGTTTGGTTAATAATCTGGTCAATGTCCCTTTAGCCTCGCAACTGAAACAATGGTAAGCGTTTTTCTCAGGAGTAGCGAAAAAAGACATTTTTCCGGAACCGTCCGTATGATTCTCTGTAAACGGACACATCATACGAATTTGTCCGTTTGACATTTTTCTAGGACGGTAGTCGGAAAAAATATCTAAAAGGGATAATTCTTTAGGCATCTAACTTATTTTTAAAAGAGTCAAGCGACTTTCTAAGTTGTTCGTTCTCTCCCGCTAATTCACGAAGAGACTCTATGTTTTTAAGAATACCTTCACGCAAAGCTTTAGAAGAAACTTTTGTATCAGTTATAGCTTTGTTTGTTTTAGGAAGTTCTATCAAAACACCTCCCAAAAGCTTATGTAGTTTAATTAAAAACCTAGTATTGTTCACTGTAGCGTTATACGAGCGTAAAATACCAAAGGTACTAATAACCACCAAAAGCAAAAATAAGCGTGCATAAAAGCGAATTTCTGCATAATTCCCACCATTTACGAAGGGATCGACAAACACGAGATAACAAACTGTTAAGATAACGATAACTAATAAGCTTATTACAATAATACGTTTAACCATGGTTCTAGTTCTATTGAGGTACGTTCTTTAAAATTGTTCACAGTAACACCCAGAGGTCTTCCGGACCGTCTTATTTTATCTTTCAGACTTTGCGCAAGAACTTTAATCTGGGCATCCGGAAGTACCGGAAATCTACTAGGGGGGTAGTCTGTCGTTACAAAAAGTTTCGAAGTTACCAACGCTCCCGTAGAGGCTTCTAACAAACAAGGATCTTCGTTTACAGAATCTCTAGATTCAACAAAATAAAACTTAAACCCTTCTAAGTAAAAGTAGGCACTATAGTCAACCATCCGATATTCGGCATACGCAAACCTTGCATACTCCGGTTGACCTTCATAGGGATTCTTTATAAAAATATTTTTTGTAGTTCCCTTTTCGAAAATAATATCTATATCATCCATAAGTAATAAATAAACAAGGGTCGATTAAAGCACAATTATAAGATAAAAGGTTCTCCTGATACTTAACTAGGATATTTCCTACAGACGTGGAGAAATAGTATTTCTTATGTTCGAAATAAGTTACTGCTTCTACCAATGCTTTTTCAGGATCGGTTTTAAAAGTTTGAATAGCTTTTGCTCCAGTAGAACATTCGGTGACATCTCCATTTAGGTGTATCATAAAGTAGTATTTGTTCCATCGAAAAATTGCGCAAATAGGAACGGCAATTATCCTTCCGGTTCTGAGACGTACCATACCATATCTATGAACCCGCATAAAATTAGTAGTCATCAGTAACTTTTGGTGCTCTGTCTGCTTCATCGTCATCTATAGGTAAAGTAAGTGATAAATCCATTAAGTCGAGATCATTTTTAAACACGATAGTAGTTCCTGTAACTACACGTCGTCCCTTTACTACTTCAGCTCCGATTTCTGAATGAAATTTCATATCGGCATCTTGAAACAACCGGAAAGCAATATCGGAGTCCTGCGTATAAGACGAAGAATACGCAAAATCATCTTGTCCGTCAAGAGCCATTTTAGAAACCCCTTTACCAGTTCCCTTTTTTAACTGGGTGGTATTAACTATGGGGGTCAATGTATTTTTAGCCAGTCGTTTCAGTCCTCTGGTAATAAAGGTTATTTTTTCCCAACCTTCCTGCATCCTAGGCTCCATCATATAAGAACCGTCCACAAAGACAGCACAAGGCTGATAGATACCGACTAAAGTAGTCAGTTCGTCTAATGTCTGGCAACTGTAGGCTAGACGTATACGAGAGGGCTTCTCTTTTAATTCGGAAAGACCTTTATAATATCGGGCACGTTCCCTTTTTGTTAGAGAACCTTTCAAAAAGGATTCATAGGGCAATCGGAAACGTATACAGTCAAGACGTTCCTTTATTTCCTCAGAACCCATTTCATTCGTGATAAATAAAATATCATTGAACGTCTCTCCGGTAGCATCAGAACGTTCCTCCAATGCACATTCAAGAAGATACGCCAAATAGATAAGAAGCCATGTTTTACCTTGACCGGCTCTACCACCAATCGTAATAAGGTCCTGTTTACGATAGCCGTAGAATGTTTTATCCAGGTCATTATTACCCATACTTAAATAGGTAACACCATTACAACGCATCCTTTCTTCATAGTCAAGCTTTCTTTGTTCGGTATCGTCAGAGTACAGAACATCCCTAACCTCACTGGAATCGGAGGCTAGGGCAGCTACTAAAGATTGCAGTTCCGTTAGTTTAGGTCTGGGATCACTTTTCAACCCTCTCAGTATTTTAGGAACCTTATCAGAAAGTTCCGTAATAATGAAACGCTCCTTTAAAGCGTTCAAATAAAAAGAAGGTTTTGAGTCCACGTCAGAAGAGTCCAATTTAAATTTGGTACAGAAAGTATGTAGTCCTAACAGTTCACCATGTTCCCGATAATAAGAAACGATACATCTGTACTGGCGTAATTCTTCTCCTTCCAACCAATCTTTTTGGATCATGGAAAACGTTTTCTGATCGGTGTATTTCAAGCACGCTATAAAAAGTTGTTCTGCGGTAGTCATTTCAAAAGAAGCTTATTTCGTTTCTGAATAATTTTACGGTAATCACATCCACAGACCTTTACTGGGACACAAGCTTCACTGAGTAATGAAGCAACGTCTTCACTAAATACAGAAGCAACATTCTTAGGCTCTGTATTGGAAGTAATCCAGATCGGTTTTTTTGTATGGACCCGATACCGAATCACTTCCTCGATAACCCTTTTTACTAGGTCAGGTAAATAATTAGGCTCTCCATCAGCACCTACATTCTTACCAAATTCATCAATACCTAAAAACTGCACAGTAAGGAGCATCCGGTGAAAGTTAGCTTTTACCTCCTCGTTATACCAAGAAGCTGTAAACTTATCAACCAATTCATCCAGTGTAAGAATCTTAACCGTATATCTTTGATGCAGAAGCGCTTTAAAGGTACAGTGCATAAGATGGGATTTTCCAGTACCGTTTGCACCCCACAGATACAACCCTATTCCTTTACGCACCATATCCTTTAACTGTTGAAGGTAACTCTGGACCATCTTCTTAGCTTCAGGGTCATTCTCGAACTCCTTCACTGTTTTATAAAACCAATTTTCCCGAATACCACACGCTCTATAGTAAGCGTGGTTTTTTTCTTTAGAACTCTCCATTGTCTTCTTGTTTTTCACGCATATATTCTTTACTTCCGGCACCGACTCTAGTCAAACCGTTTACAACGTCATCCTTAATACAAGCTACTGTGGTAAGAGTGGGCATCCCCTTTCTCCGATACTTATCAAAATGCAGAGTACCTTCAACTAAAATGGCAAACGTTGTATATTTATCGTAAGCTTTTAAAATATTGTTAGTTTGAAAGTACTCTACTTTATTCCGGATAATATAAGATTCTCCTCCTGTATACAGTTCATAAAGATAGCCATGTAAATCGGTAAAGTCCTTAGGAGTCAATTTATCAACGCCTGTTTCCAGAAGCATATTTATTTGATCCTGCAAGTAACGTCCCCTCGATCGCATCTTAGCGACTCTGGAAGACTTATATGTATTTAACGTATCATTCAGTAACTCAACCGCTTTATCAAAAGTAGAACTTTTAACCTCGAAAGGAAAGAATTTTTTTCCACGGAACTCCCCTAAATAAATGCGTTGTTCGTCATCCAGAAAAATAAGATCTTCTTCGATAAGTTCATCCAAGGCTTTCAAAAGTTCGTCCTTTCTGTCATCAAGACTAGTCCATTCTACTAAGTAGTCAAATAAATCGTCATACTCCTTGCCGAATATCCCGTATTTAATACCATCTTCCTCGCAATAGTAACTAGTAACATCTGATAATAGTGCGGCATAAACTAAGTATTTGAACGGTACGAGGCTTGAAATAACCATATCCTTTCGTAGCCGTAACAATACATTCATATTATTCAGATTCTAAAAGTTCATTTACTTGTTTTTCTATCTCACGAGTAACAATATTATCTCCTACTCTTAGGGTAGACCGGATAGCAACCACTTCTTCTTTAGAGGGATCTATGGGAAGAGTAACACCTACTGTTATTTTGGCACTATTAAAGTCACCCATATTTTTAGTAACCGACTTTTCATAATATACGGTACAATTCTGAGTTCTCAAAAGTTTAACAGTATCTTCGGATACCGGAGAACCTTTACTTTCAATTTTTGGCATACTTGTCTTTCTCCTCTTTGAAAAGTTTATTAATACTTACCACTGTCTTTGCATCAGGAGCTTTTGACAATGGCATTTTCTTTACCAGTTTAGCAAGTTCGTAGGCAAAAGGTACTGGATAGTACCGATACCCATTACAAATTAATGGGGCTGGCGGAAATGTACCATTCCTTTCGTAGCGTAATATAGTATCTCTAGAGCGTCCTATAATTTCACCAAGTCCGGCAACGGTAACAGCTTCCACTAATACCCCATTTACTTGTAAACGACTTTTTTTATTTCTTTTTATACCATAAGGTCTATTCCTCTTCTTCATCCAGAAAGCGATTTTTTATATCAGCACTAAAAGCATAAGTGGCTTTATAAGAATAAATCTTTTTCATCAGTCGTTTACTGATCTTTCCGGCAGCGTATAATTCGGCAACTCTATCGTCACGAACTACAGGAGTTACCTCAATACAGTCAGACAGACCAGCCTTCTCCAATTCCTCTATAGCAGTAGGCATCAAGGAGGCATAATTTCTAAGTGTTTTCTTTAAGACTACTACTTTATCTGCGTATTCAATAGTAGAAATAATAGATCCTGTTTCAGTCTCAGTTCCGTTTTCGGAAACAAACGAATCAAGAACACTCTTGATTTTTTTATTTTCGCTTTCAAGAACTGAGATCTGTTTTTTATTTTCGATCAGACGAAATGCCTCCCTTGCAATATCCTCTGCAACGGAATTATGTTTCTTCCGAACCTTTGGCATTATTTAAACAGGTCCTTAAAAGACGCAGAGAATTTAAACGTAGGAACATCCTTTGCCGGAACGGTTACTTTCTTACCAGTAGCAGGATTTCTAGCTTCACGGGATTCTTTGTGGGTAATAGAAAACTTACCAAGACCCGGAAAACTAATCGGTTCGTCTCCACTTAAATTTTCAGAAAGTACGGAAGGAAGGGCATCCAGGACATTGGCAACCTTAACTCTAGAAACTTGTGCCTTTTCAGCAATAGCTGCAATTAAATCATTTTTCTTCATAATCTTAATGTGTATTAGTTATTAGATAATAAAAAAGTCGGGACATTTATATCCCGACTCTTATTTAATTTAGGGACTTATTAGTCATCCAGTCTCTTAATTTTAGTATGTACTTCCGGGTCTAATTTTTCATCCGTGTCATCGTCATAGTGAATCATGATTTTCTTACCCTTAATGGATTTTACTTCACCATCGAACCAATCCTGTTCGTCATTGTCCCACCATACAGAAACACGATCACCTACTTCCAGATCTTCCGGAGCAACTAGATCTTCATCCTTCGACTTTTTACCTTTTGCAGCAGGTTTCTTTTTCGCTACCTTACCGGTTTTGATAAAGTCAACGATTTTATCAGTCCAGTCTTCGATACTGTCTTCTGATTCGGAAAATTCATCAAGCAGATCGGCAACTACATCCGAATCAAGGTCATCACCCAGAGCGACAATTTCATCAATAGCTTTCTTCTTTTTCAAGTCACCTTCATCGAAGCGTTCAAGAAGATCTCCTACTGTTTCTTCCAAATCCTGTTCGTCATCAGACGGTTTCTTAGCAGATTTTTTCGGTTTCGGAGCCGGTTTGTCATTTTCATCATCCTCTTCATCTTCTTCGACAGCTTCTTCACCACCGTCAGCCTGAGCTTTCAAAATAAGTAAGCGGAGTTTCTTGTTGGTATTCTTACCATCATAGTCATCGGGATTAATACCGAAAGTTCCTTTCAAAATTTTGGTAAGTTCCTTAACGTCCATCTCTGTCAACTCGTCCTCAGTAAACGACTTGTTAGCGGTTTTTTCTTCGGGTTCAGGAGCCGGAGCAGATTTCTTAGTTTTAGGTTCAGGAGCCAGAGCTGCATGTTCCGTATCAGATTCTCCGAACAGAGAAGCGAAGTTAGCCATCGGAAAATACATGATACCTTCGTGTTCAATAACATTAATTTCTACACCTGCGGGAAATTGAAGGACGGTAGTGCTTACCGGTTTAATCTTTCCAGTTTTCATAATTGTTCTTTATTTAATTAGTGATTATTAATTACCCGGTTAATTATCGGGTGTTGTTTTTAAGATTGGTACAAATATAGTTACTTGTTAGAAACGTTCCAAATCAAGCTAGTAGATCTAGCTGTTCATGGTAACAATACAATGCTCAGGTCCGTACATCGTATATAACGGTAAACCGGGAACAATAGGAGCATATCTAAAATTAACCGTGGAGGATTTTTCCTGCAACAAGTCATTAATGCGTCTGGTCACAGTTTCAAAATCTCCTTCATAGATTCTAAAAACAGTACCTATGGGAGACGAAAAAAGTTTCTCGTACTCTCCCATAGGAGTCTGTTCATTGAAAGACAAGATAGGTTTGAGTTCCATTTATCTGAATATTTTTATTCCGGTATATTTCAGTACAGCTAAAAATTTTCGGGTATACAAATAATCTGCATTAGGTGCATGGCAGATAGCTTCTCTTTCAAAACAAGTGGCAGACCTTATTTCTTGCAAGGAACGGTAGACTTTTCCTCTCCGAATAAGTCTGTGCAGAATAAAAGCATACCCGAAATTTAGCATATATAAAACCGTTGGTATAAACGGCAAAGTACAAAGATAAGGAATAACATTAAATATGTTATTAATCTCCGCATAGCAAAGGAAAACAAGCAAAGGGAGACTTACTAAAAGGTGTATATCATACTGTTGTCTGACATGTATACGTTCATGATTAAGAACGGCTATTGGGTCAGCAACTCTCAGATCAGAACGTACAAAAAAGAACGGGTAAAACGCCCACGCAGGATACCAAAGCTTTGGTACTACAACTGGAAAGCCATTATGAAAACACCCAATAATCACATTGAAAAATGACGCAATTTTAGCGACCCATTTATAGTCGTACTCACAACCTTTGTTGTCTAAATACGTCACTCTTTCATCCTTACGTGCTCCCCTTCTGAGGAGTAAGCGTCTTTCCCGTCTATTTACGCCTGTATTTATTTTGTTCATTTCTACTTAAGTTTAATTTTCAGAATGTTCAATAATTCTCTCAATATCTTCGTAATGATTGAACAGCCAAATAGTCCCAAGTATAGAAACGCTAAATAAAAACAAGTAGTTGTTATTGTTATTCATCCAAGAAAGCAAAATGGGTATTCCCCAAAAGATCGTGAACATAATCACTTTGCAAACTTCTCTAACGATTCTTTGAAACATGGTTTTTGAATTTTTAGAAAGAGGGCCGTAGTAGGTTTTTGTTCGCCGCAATGATTAGAATTTACTAACTACGACCCCTTTCTTAATTGACTAATGATTAAAAACACTGGCAAATCATATTGACAGCAACAAATAAACGAAAGTTTTAGATAACTTCCAAATCATTTGTTATAAAATCGTGTTTATTGTTTGTAAAGTCCTGGAATCGACATAATCGGCATACTTCTTCATCATCCGTTTAGCGTTCATAAACGTTGCCCAAGTTAGGGCACAGTTATCAAGCATATAAAAAGCGATAGGGTCTTTCTTTTTCGGATGTAACCGGGAAATACGTCCCAAAGCTTGTTCAAGGTCTTTCAAGGGAAGATACACAATAAGGGTATCCAGTCGGTCAACATCTAAACCCTCTTTAGCAAGTTGGGTAACTCCCAAAATAAGTGGGCAAGCCTCTTGCAAATACTTTGATTCCTCTGCGGATAAATCATCTGTTCCGGAGACAATCAGCATAGGACGGTATTTAGCAAAGTGCTTGTACAGAACGTGCAGTATATCTTTGCGCTTAGATAGGAACAGTACGGTACGTCCGGCATCCAGACAGCGCTGTATTAACGAGATGACACGCTTACGTCTGGAAGAACTTTCATTCAGATACGACTCAACGACTGAATAAGACAATTCTTTGCCTCTTCGTAAACAGGAACAAATCTCGGCATAGGCTGTTTTTGTCAGGGAACCCACTTTTAACTGGCGGGCAGCAATCTCTTCATAGGGAACATCTTTAGGAAAAGCGATTGTTTTCTGAGTTTCAGTGTAGTCCAGATCATTGGAGTCTAAGAACTCAATGAAGTGCTGGTATTTTTTGTTTTTACTAAGGCACATTTCAACGGTAACTCCGGTAGGCATAGAAAAAACTCTAGGTTTCGGAAAGCGATTTTCCATTTGAATATGTTCCCCGAAATGGTATTTCAAAATTTTATGTACTCCGTCACTGCGTCTAAAGGTAGCTGTGAGAGCCGTTCGATAACGGGCAGGTATTTGATCCAGAATAGGCATATACGTCTCGGCACCGATCCTGTGAGCCTCGTCAAGAATAACATGGCCGACGTTCTTTACAAATGACTCAGGAAGTGTCCGCACTGAAAACAAATCCATTACGGCAATCGTAAAATCACTGTCTATGGGAATGGCGGAATCCTTCGAAGTAACAATATAAACGCTGGCGGTAGAAACTTGTTCTATGCGTTCTTTCCACTGGCGGGCTAAATAATACGTAGGTACTAAAACAAGAGTCTGTACATAGCGCAGGTAGGCTAACCAAATGCCCATGACCGTATTATGGGTAACTGTTCCATCTTCGAGGCAATATCTATGATTTCCATCAATCATAAAACCATAATAATCCCCTTCCCCTATAGATTTTACGGAAATACCGTTAACAAAAGGATCTTTGTTAATTGTACGAACCGGAGCTTTTTTTCTGGGTAGTTTAGTAGGAATCTCGTGAATGTTTCCAGAAATACTCAATCGCCAATAAGATTGTCCTCCTAAAATTTTTTCGGTTAACCGTGCTCTGAAACCTAATGACCAACACAATGAACGTATCTGCAAAATAAGATTTTTGCGTTTCTGCACAAGATCAAAAATACCCTGTCTTAAATGACCGTCAGTATCCAGAATACCGGCAAGAAGTTTTAATCTGTTTTCTCTGGAGTTAACCAAAAAGTCATCAGGGATGTGTTTATTATCCTTCAGTCCGTATTCTTTAAACAGATCCCAAAGAGTATTTTTCCAATGACCTTTTACCCTAACTGAACTTTTAAGTCTGTATAAATTCGAATTATTTCTAGTACCATCACCTAACCAACATCCAAGTAAGTAGGGATCGAATTTAAGGTTTCTTTCGGGATAGTCAACGGGAACACAATAGCCATAATACCCAGACTTTTTTGAAGGAGCGTAGTCCAAGTATTCAGTAAGGGGAAGATCGAATACCTGATCGTAGTGATCTCTTTCGTAGGAAGTAGCTTTTTTACTTCTACCACTCCAAGGACGATACCTTAGGGACAGAATATGGGACTTATTCACGGTATACGTTATTCCCTTCTTCTGAATTACTTCAAACATTTCTTCTCTGCCTCTGGCAAGAGACAATACACGTCTGGGGGTACTGTCATCTCCCATAAGCAAATCACCGACTTTAATATCCTCGACATTTTTAACGGTGCCATCGTACATAAGAATACGAGTACCTTTACCGTGGCATTTTCCATGTCCGCAAGGAGCTTCCAGAAGAAGTCCCGTACTGGAATCAATCTTGGAACTATTGGCTTTAAAGAAGTCTTTTTGATAACCACGTAACGAAATGGTATGGTCTGACTCCAAAGAACGTCCTACGTTTACATGACTCTCGTAAGTTAGGTCAGAACCAAGTTCCCCGAAAAAATAACGAGGCAAGACGTAACGGGGAATCCGAATACCTTCCGTGCGTAAATAGCAAATGTGGGAGGGAACATTCTTGTAGAACTTCCCTTTCCCAAACCGCATAATATTTTGATATTCCGGATTCGGTAACGAAAGCATATCCTGAATATCTTGTACCGAACCCTTAAAATATTTTGTTATCTCTCGTTCAGTTAATATTAAATTACTGCCTACTTCCATACAGCTATTTTTTAACAAGTTATTAAACATGCGCTAACAAAATCATCTGCAAAGTCTAACTTCCATCGACACACTATATTTATATATTAATATATATTATATAATATACTAATAGATATAATATATTGTCCGGTCACAATTTTGTTAGTTGCATCTACAACTACTTTAAATTGAACTACAAGTATACAAAATTTTTAGACGATCTCAAAATTCTTTTAGAAATACACACCAAACAGTAAAAACGTTCCAAGTGACTTTACGTTATTCGGGTCATCCGCTTTTAATGTGATCGCAAGTGTGCCGTCTGTATTAATATGCCACAATAGGGAGACTGTTTTATTAATATCCGTGTCTGAAGCATACCCTCCGGTTTGCATCCGAGTTCTTCCGGTCGTAGTAGGGAATGTTCCTACAGGAGACATGCCAGATACGTTCACTCTGGTTTTATTCGTAGGAGTCCACGAAGTGAAATCTGCAAGCAATTGTACCTTAACGATACCTAGATATGTCTCGACACTTCCATTGATGGATACCGGAATCGTATCCGTACCATCCAAAGTCATTGTAAAAATAGCGCTTTTCTCCGTTTTCGGTAAGATAAATTCGAGAAATCTTGTACTTATGGCTGAGGTAGCTTTCCACAATACACTGAACGCTTTATCATAAGCCATACCGTTAACAGGTTTATTTTCTTCCGGATTTTCTTCGAAATTACGAAGTACCGGAACAGTTTGTTTTAGTAGGGCGCTTTGGTATCTCGTAATGGTGTTCAATGTTTGTTCTACAGTTCCATTACTATTTAGGGAATACATGGCAAGAATAGCGACAAAATTACTTACTCCTGCCGGGTTGGAAGTAATGACCAGACCTTCGTTCTTATAAACCATTTGGTTAGCAGCCTCCATCGAAGTACCATCTTCGAACTTAGCTCCGGCTATATCGTGCGAAAAATCAGTAGCATACGTTACTTCTTCTTGTTCTGCGGTAAGACATACATAGACTTTTCCACTACCCGTTAAAGCAGTGGTAAGTACAGCCTTCGAAGGATTAAAAGAGCAGCCTTTTACTTCCAAATATGTAAAGATAGGAGTAACAGAAATACTTCCAGATTCGTAAGTAATAGAGGTCATAAAATCACTGAGAACCCCTACCTTTTCATCAAGGGAGTCCATTTGATATTTGAGAGCCTCAATTTGTCTGTTAAGGTCTGCGGATGTGATTAAATTCGGAGACCCTTTAAAGATGGTCCTGAAAATTTTAATCGCTGCGTTGAACGGTTTATTTATGATCTTACTCATGGAAATAGGTGTTTAAAAGTGGGTGATAATAAAAAGAATCTCTGGTTGCGTATGTAAAGTTGATCGTCTTATTTGGAGAAAATCCTAAGAACTGACCTATGTTGGTGGAGATGAAACTCTTGATTAGGGAAGCTTCTGTAGGATAATTCCCGTTAAAGTATCTACTTTGTATGGAGATGCCTAAAGACACTGCCGGATTAATTTTTGAGGAATCATTTACTAAGCAAAGTTTGGGATCAGTGCTGTCATCCACGATAAAACCTTGTACTTTAGAGTCCAGTAATAAAGTGATCGGATCAGCATAAAATTTAGAATCGTCCACTGTAACACTTCCTAAGGAGAATACACTACAGAAAAATTCAACTCCAATTTTACTTCCTCTAGTTCTGAAAAGAGTGTCTATGTTTAAAAGAACCTGTAACAGTACAGGTAACGGAAACTCCACCGGGACACTGTTAAGTCCACAGTCGATTAATCTCTTGACAATCCATTTCTTATTTAGGTTGACCGCATTATTGTTTACTCGAAGTCCTTCAGAAATTATTTCGGTTTTAAGTTCTTGGACCAGATCCATGACGTTTAAAAAGTTCCTGGCTTCACCTGACTCCAGAACTTGTTCGGGAACATACTCACTAAACGACATTTGTCCTAACCTCCACTTTAGTTAAATCAATCGGTGTAAATATCTCAGCATCTCCTAAAGTTAAGTCGGGCATTACACTCTCGGTTTGTCCTTTGAGCATTTTAAAAGTGACACTTTGAACTCCGGCAACAGAAGATCTTATAAGAAGGTCCATATCGGACTTTATCAGAGAACCTCCGTAGGTAGCCTTTACAAGTGGGTTTGTCACATCCCTTATAATTTGTTGCACGGAGGACATAATAGCCGTTTTATTATAATTGGGTGCAATTATGCAGTCAATATATAATTTATCAGCAGAGAGGCGGGAAAGTACGTTTACATAGGTGTTAGGCGTATACGTGGCAACATAGCCAGTCATTACATACGGAGCAAAATTCTGATTAATATATTGCTTCTCAGAATCGTTGGGTTCTTTAGCACCTGATACCGGAATAATCCGGTAATTTACTTCTCTACCTATGACAGATACCTTAGATTGTCGAACAAACGAAAAACTATTAAGAGTATCCTCGGAAATTTTTTCATTGATGGCTGCGCCTTTCGTACTAAAATACAAAGGAGCCTGTTGTTTAATGGAAGTAAAGGAAGCAGGATAAGTGCCTCCGGAAGCTTCTGCAAGCATAGTGGCAGAAGTAGCCTGTCTATTAGATAAGCTATCGGAAACAGTAGCCTCAGTTTTTGCGATGTTACCATCCGTACCGTTACATCTACGATATTCAACCCGGATACCTTTGCCGACTTTAGGTTGTACACCAAGTCCGTTACTTCCGAAAAATATGCTGGCAGAACCGTCTTCTTCCGGTAATACCATGTAGTGCGTACTTGTAGGACCGGAGGTGCCGAAATTAGCGACTCTGGTGTATATGATATTGTCTATAATTACTCTCAGACTGTCTATATCAATGTTTTCTTTACGTATCAATACAGAATAGCCGTTATAAGTAACATCCTCGGCAATCTGTGTCCCTTCACGCAAAGAAAGGGTCTTCGTTAATGCACCGCTAGCGGCTTCTACTGCAAAATCGGTGTCATTCGTGAATTTAGAGTCTCCGGCACTAATAACAATGTCCCCTCTCCGGTACGTAACATCAGATCCGGCAGCAAAAGTTACCTGAAACTGTGCAGTAGCTCCTTTACACAAAGTAGGTCTGAAACCTAAAGAAGAAGCTTTGGCAAACGCATTGCTGTAGGAACGCATTTTTTGGAGAATACCTTCATTGGCGAACGCATTAAGATACCAAAAATCCTTTTCGGAAAAAACAGCAAAGAGTTCCACTAAGAACTCTCCAAAATCGGACTTACTTCTATCAGTCCATTGCGGAAATAAAACATCGGCCAACGAATGTGCCTTATCAACCATCTGTATCATGGTGGCATTTGTCAGCAGATCTTCATCCGGAATAATCAGCATTTTGGAGTACCTCTCTAACTTTTGAAGGAGAGCCAAGTCAAGTCCGGAAAAGTATTGCAATAATTCTTCTTTTGTCTGAGCCATATTTAGATAAATGTTACGTCTCGTATTTCAGTTTTTGTATCGTCCGGGGATGTATACTCTACCATCACCGCATAAGAGGTACGTCCTTCAAGATAGCCAATATCTAGGTTCTTTACAGTAACATAAGAAACATACTTAGAAATCCCCCTGCGGAGATTCCCAAGTATTAATGTTCTATTTGCCAATAGATACGAAGCAGATTTCTGCAATAGTGTATAAAAACCGGCTCCGTAATCAGACGTATAAATCCGGAATTTATCGAAAATGCAATAAAACCAAATAGCATCCCGTGCTTTGGTAGTTCCGTCAGTCAGCAAAAAACATCCTCTTTCAAGAGAAAATCTGCTAGGTAGTCCTTTTGGCATAATGTTAGTCCTCCTGTTCGGTTAGATATTGGTAAATGTACACGAATCCTTCCCCATTGATGGCGCTTTCATTAGCCTCCATCAATATTTTATAGTCGGCCATTGAAAGAGGGATAATCTTCATCGGAACCTGTTCGGCATTAAGTGCAGCAAACATCTCGTTAAGTTTGATACCGTATTGCTGGTTCATTTTGGAGAATCTATCGCTTTCCTCCGGAGTAAGATCTTCACCATTGGTTTGTTTCTCCTCCAGTTTTTTATATTCTTCCGGGATAAATCCGTCATAAGCGAGTTTTCGTTCCTCTTCCAATTCTTTAGACTTTTGTATGATCGTAAGACCATTCTTTACAAGAGCCATTTTTCCGTTAAAGGACATTTTTCCGTAGTGGATTGTCTTTAATACACTGGACAATTTCTGAATATCACCTTTGGCCATATCAATAACCAAAGCAACATTTTTCTTTTCAGTTACTTCTTCGTTTTCTGCGGGTGCAGTTTTCTTTCCAGACATAATCAATTTTTTAAAAGGTTATTCACACAAAGTATTCGTAGGGAGCTCGGAAAATTTAGCAATCCCAAGCAACAAAGCTTCAGTAGCTTCAACCTGTTTATCCGCGTAGGATTCATTTGTAATCCGAACTACCGATTCATAGCTAGAAGCAGGAATCATAGCTCCGGAACTTCCGGCATTGTTATTGTACTCGAAAGTTCCAATAACAGTTTTGGAAGCTTTACTATGTACGTTTCCTTTAAAAGAAAGAACTTTTCCTGTAGTAATAACCAACTCGGTACCTACCAAGTTCAGGTTCTCGCTAACAACGGTAGCATCCCTTCTAGTTACATTTACCAAATCACCATTGTCTACAGTTACACTAATAGCTGCCATAAATACGATTTTTAAATTAAACAATTAATTCTCACGGTGCTAAGATAGACTATTTTTAGGAAAAATGCAAAAGTTATTTAGCTCTAAACAAAATAGAACCTGCTTGATAATTATCTCCTAAGTATCTAGCCGTATAATTCACATAGTTATTCTGTGAAGTCTGCACACGAGTAAATGACTGAGAGTTGAATGTATACGACTCTCCCTGTGACAGCATTTCTCCGATCGGAGCAGGAGATAAAGACTCACCCATACCGCCAAGGAAAGCACCGACTGGCTCTGATTCAAGCATAACTGAGAATCGGGCTTTCTCCCATGCACCTTTAATAGACGTAAATGTACATTCCAAATGATATTCATTCGCAAATTCATTAACGACCTTGTACTCGAATTTAAAGCTGTTCGGTTCAGGTTTGGCAAGAGTCCTAATTTCATGTGCTGTTTCAAGATGACTCTGGTTCAGTGAAAAAATCGTGGTATTGACTCCCACATACGACTGTTCAGATGCTTCAGCCATAGAAGCGACCATATAGACATCCACCTTACCATCGGGCCATGCAGGAATATCAAGGGTAACTATGTATTCTTGCGCCATCATCTCCATCACGGATTTATTCAAAGTCCTGAATCGAAGTTCTCCGTTTGCCTGGTGCCGGACAATACAACCGATATAAGCAGTTCTGATAAAGTTTATTTCATTCAAAGAAATCTCAGCGTTCTGTTTTAATAGAATAGAACACCTAAATTGTGCACTTGGATAAACTGCCGGGTCAGGGTGCATGTTAAAAATAGTGGGTGCATTGTGGTTATATCCTATATAATCAGTAAGTCTATAAGGTTCTGAATCTCCACCAGTAGGATAATCAAACCCCCATCTTGCCATAGGTTGTCCGGCAGAGGGAAGTGCAGAACTACTTCCGGATTCCGGCAAAACAATTCCAAAATTACCATTAGCGGCTTTATACCATTCAGGATAGTTATCTGTAAACAGTTGCGGGTACTTCACAGGTTTTTTCCTACTAAGTACATTGATCTTATCTTTTACGGCAGCTCCGCAAATATAACCGACATCCCAACCGGAACTAGGAGCTGCAACACCCAAAACATAATACGGGTCAGAAGCAGCGATAGGAGCTGTTATCTTACCATTAGCGTAAGCCATCGCAACCTCCTTTCTTTCTACTTGTTACTGCACCTGTGCATACAACAATGCCACAACCCGTTAAAGAGATTATATCCAGGTCTCCTTCTATGATTGTGGCATTTGTCAGGTCATACTTACTGGGGTCAGCCAGTGTTGTTACGTCTAGGGAAAGCTCGCCCCCCCCTCCACTTTGTCAGCAAATAAATTGCCTTTAATCAATAAATCTACTTTTTTCATACTAGCTATTCATGCGATTAATAGTTACGACTAATCTTGCAAGTTCTTGTATCTGATATTGCCACCAAATAAAGATGACTTTTTCTCCTACATAGGAATCCCATCCATACGTGTCTACTTCAAATTCAAAAGGTATGCCCGGCATTGTGTAGTGATCTCCGGCAGCAACAGTAGTTTCAGGGAAATCTTTTTTCCACAATTCAAGCTCTCTAACATAATCCGTACTGTCCGTATAATACCTATACATGGCAATGGTAGTAGCAGGCAAAGTTCCCCCTGCGTAGTTCATGGCATTGATGATAGGTGTGAGATTCATAACCTTTAATTGATAAGGTTTGCTTACCAAGTAACGTAGGACAGCCTGACAGCGAATCTGTAACAGGAACGGATCGCTGGAAATGTACTGCATCTCAAATATGGTTTTGGTAGCTTCTGTATTTCTAAGACTTACATACCTCCCCAAATGGTTTTTCATGTAAACATGGCACCAAAGCTTACCACCTACCGTACCTCCCAAACGAACTTCATCATCGGTCCACTGGATAACATTATTCTCGGTAGTGACGGGAAGCTCACGCTCTACATACGTTGCATTAGGATTACTAGGGCTTCTAAGATTAACCACAAACCGGATATAATCGCTGTCAAAAGCGACCTTATTAAAAATATCCGGAAGGCATAAAGCACCGTCTCTTGATTGGGGAATATGGACGGTCATCCTGAACCCTTTATTAAGACCTACTTTTTCAGGGACTCCTACCGTAAACAGGTCTTTGGGCGCATTGTGATTGTAGCCTTCAAAATCATGAAGTCTGTAATAAGTGTCAGGTTTCAGATACGTCCATACCGGATCAGGAAGATTGGGGTTTCCTACATTATTTACCTGGTCCATCTGGAATCCGGCATAACCGTTTTTACTTCTCCACCAATCCGTACTATAAGGTACGCTCGTTCGGGTATCTTCGATTTGAAAATACCCAGACTCCAAACTTCCTAGAAGGCTGTCAAGTCTGACAGGTTTATACTTCGCATGGGAATTAACAGCGTCGCTGATACAGAGAGTACCAAGGTCATCTGAAGAAGTTCCGATCGTATACTTTACATCATCTATAGAAATAGGAGCCGTAATTTTTCCATTACTATGTGGCATACGACCTCCTATTTTTTAGAGACAACATGTCCAATTACTACAACAAAACCGTCATAGAAGAAATTATCCACCTGGACATCTCCCTCTATGACGGTAGCAGATGATATGTCTAAATCATTTAAGATATTGTCAGAAAGGTCGCATAAAAATCTGCCCCCCCCTCCCTTGCGGGAGCAATACGTCCAAGGGATTTCAAGTTCCCTTTAATAAGTAAAGTTACTTTTTTCATCATTTTTATTTATATATTACGGTTAATAACCTATGCTTCTTTCTCCGGCAATGGCTAGTTCAGTTATAGGGTCATTAGCACCGATGGGTCTTTTGAATACCAAAGTCCACCCATTACCTCCATTAGTAGGAGAAATATACCAGGCAATATCTCTTGCTGTTTGCCATTCATTACCAATAGTTAAAGTAATAGCGGTAGTAAATGGTTTATTTCTTGTTCTATATTTAATAACTAAATCATTACCCGTCATCAAGTTTCTAATGTTTTCTATTCTTATATAGGAATATCCGTTATAGTCAAGATTCCCAATCTTAGTATAAGGAACTGTAGAGGGAGAAGCCGGAGAAAACCAGTTAATAGGTATTCTATAATCATAATCTTCCGGATAGTTAGGACTTGGAACTTTAACTCTGTAAAGATTGGCATTAAAGGACAAGAAGTCTATATTTTCTATATAAGAATTGGATACCAATACATAGTATTTAAAAGTATTTGAATATCCTCTTGACGGAAGATTCTTGGTTTGTCTGCATGGTATTGTAATAGTCTTATTAGCATAATTAGTTAAATAAGTATCCGGATTATTATTACATGCGGCAGTTACATCAAGTCTACCTATTTCTTCTTTAAAATCAGAGCTGCCGAATACTCCAAAATTAATCGTTATAACTCCTGTGTTTTCAGGGTGATTAAATAGCCATACCGGTATTTCAGGAAGAGTTACCTTAACATTGAACTGTGCATCTGTATCTGTCTCTCCGATTCTAACGTCCGTACCGGAAGGAGTATCTGTCCATCCTCTTTTCTCTACAGTTGCATTAGGAGTAGCGGCATTATGATTATACCCGTCAAAATCTAAAACTCTAAACCATGATCGAGGTTTTTTGTATTTAAAAACCTTAACCGTAGTGTTCCACGGAGTTGTTTCATTCTCAGGGAAAAAACCGGAGATAAGTTTTCTTTGTTCCGTTGTAGGGAACGGGTTGTCTAGTTCAATAGGTTTCAACCAACTCCATTTGTTAACTCTGTCTGACGTACACTGAGTACCTACGTCATAGCTTCCTATACCTAAAACAATAGGTATATCATCGTGAACGCCTACCGGAGCAGTAATTTTTCCGTTATTATGTGACATATTACTTCTGTTTTAGTTTCTTCATTTCAATATTGAGTTCTTGCATAGTTTTTTCAAGCCGTTCAAGACTCTTGGAAAGTTCCTCAACTCTTTTTTCAAGGAGAGATGTTTCCTTGGTTTTTGCGTTCCAAGGAAAAGAAGGGTACATACTTTTAGCCATATAATTGATATTTTAATTCGGTAATTCCGCAAATATACTAAAATCTTGTAAACTACCTATCTACATTGATATTTTAATTCGGGTTAAAAAGGCTGGGGATACTATGACTGGATCGCTGTACATCTCGGTAGATGCTATTAATCCGCCATCTCTTGCGGCTCCTTCCAAATTACAATTTGCTTCCGCAAATGGATCTCAACCAGTGGCACTTGTCTATACTGATTTTGACGCTTACAGACCACCCGCAGGACTAAAGCTTATGGGTAATCAGGGTGGAGAATGGCTTGAAGCTCCTCTATTAATCGGAGACAAATTAGTAACGGCTACTTCGTTGAAAGGATCTAATCCTTACGAGGGCTTTGTTGTAAGCTTGTATAACGGTGCAAGTTATGCAAACCGAAACAGCTCTGTAATAGGCACGGTAAAGATTACACTTCCGTTCGGTTGGAATAACGGGATGAATGTCTACAAAATTATGATCTATGAATATAACGGTAGAGGTGCTTCGGAAATTACGGTATCTGGGTATAATTACAATTCAGGAAGTGCTTGGTATAACTATACGACACAAGTTAATGGAGCCTTTGAAGGAGCTATAAGGCTTGGATACGATGGTAGCCGATGCTGTATCTTATTAGGAGATACTAGTTATAACTGGAATTACCCGCAAATTTATGTACATCAAGTGTTTTCCGGATTTGGAGGTAATAACAGTGATATAGACGGAGCTTACTCTATTAGCATTATTACTAGTGAGACAGGATTGTCCTCAGTAACAAGTGTGCCTAAGACTTCCATGAATAAAGGGGATACAAATTTTATCCGTGCCTTAAATAAAAACGGTTATTATGGTATGGCTATTGTAGGGGATTCTGATAATGTTTATATACGAGCACCCCGATTAGGTATAATTCCTTATAGTTCCGGAAATCCGGGTGAAGGTATGTTGGGAACAGAAGGCTGGCAATTTTCACACATCTATGTAAATCAAACAAAAACACAAAGGGTAAGTTCTATGTCAAATGATTTAAGAATAGGCTCTTCAGATAATGCCGGTTGGGTATATTGCCAAGACATTTGTTCTGCCAATGGAGCTGCGGAAGCTTATTGGAGTATAAGAACAAATGGAGCTGCGGTATTTACCAACTTGACCTCTAAGAATACAATTACTGGAAATATAGATGGCTATGCTACATACTTGCCTACAAGATATAATGGAGGAACTCAAGCTAATCCTCAAACTTATTTTAATCAGCACATGGGTCTTAGGGTAGCCATGACTGGTATTGGTTTTGGAGGACCTTGGTCTGATACGCTTTGGATTAATGGTTATTCAGGAAACGATGTACTTCCCATGTGTGCCTTACACTTTATTAGAAATGGAACACCTAGATTTGGTATAAGCACTCAAAGTTCCAATGGGACTTCTTACGGTACAAACTATGAAGTATGGACTGCCTATAACAGTAATAAAGATGGTGTCAATTGGTCAGCTCAAACCTTCTTTTCAAGTATTGGTTTGAAAAGTAGAAATATTTGTATAGAGACTGATAATTCTGGAAATGATGGAGGGTGTTCTTCTGAGATAAATAACTGGAACTCTAGATTGTACCTACAGCATAAATCAAGCCAACATTTACAGATGTGTAATGGAGGAGGTAATGTTGCTATTGGAGGAATTGATACTACTTATAAACTAAATGTATCTGGTGATATTAGAGCTTCATCTTGGATACGTACAGACGGTGCGACCGGATGGTACTCTCAATCTTATGGAGGTGGGATCTATATGACTGATTCTGATATGGTTCAGGTGTACAATAACAAAGTATTTTATAACTCTGGTTACAGACAATGGGGTATTGGTGGCCATTATTGTGGTTTAAAGCTATATAACACCAGCCACATAGGTATTAACTTAGCAAATGCTAAATACACATGGGGAATTTACTCCAATAATAACGGTAATATGTATATAGGCCGTAGAGATGGAGATGTTAACAACTCTACCGGTAGTTACATGATAGAGCTTTCCTACAGCACTCTACAGATGAACGGAAACTTAGTAGCCTCCGGTGGAGTTACTGCAAAGAGTACTTCAGACCTTCGACTGAAAAACGTATTTCTAGAATCTACAGATTATCAAAAAAAGCTGTTATCTTTAGGAAGGGTTTTTGATTTTGAATATAACCATATAGCCAAAAGCCGGAAAGAAAAAAATGCGGATAACTGCAAACATATTGGTCTGGCTTACCAAAATGTAAAGGACATTATGCCGACTATCTGTGGTCTGGATAAAGACGGGTATGGTTACATTAACTACATAAGTCCCGATTTTATTTCCTTAATTGCAGGAGCAGTCCAACTGAATATCTTAGGTTTATATAAAGTTGAAAATAAAACGCAACAACTCGAAAGACGTATTAAAGATCTAGAAGCAGAAATTTCCATGTTGAAACAAAGAGGGTTAGGCAATTAAGCCTAACCTTTCTTTTAACTGTTTATTCTCCGCTTCTAATTGCCGGACTCTGTTTTTAAGGGAGTCAATATCCTTTTTGATAGTATACTCTTCGGATATTATTTCTTGAATGGCTCCAATAGATAAAGCGATCAAATCAGGGTGGATATAGTTTATGTAGCCGTAACCATCTTCGTCAAGTCCTGTAATGACGGGCATGGAAACTTTTGCCGTTTGATAACCTAGGCCGATATGGTTTAGACTATCAGCGTTTTTTCCTACTCTTGATTTAGCCAAAGAATTAAACTGATAATCAAAAACAGGACCTAATTCTAAGATTCTCTCCTTATAACTTTTTGGGGATTCCAATTTAATTTTTAGGCGCATATCCGATGTTGATTTAGCGGTCACACCTCCGGTAGCTACGATATTACCATTAACTTGGAAATAACCTCCCATACCTAGATACATTAGCTCTATATCATTATGTTTCCAGCTAAATTTTAGAATATCTGTTCCTCCTCCTCGATGTACGTCAAAGCGTGCCCATTCAGAATACCAGTTTACAGCATATCTAGAAACTACTGTATTTACAGCAGAGCCAATTTTTCCATAGATGATAGTCCTAGTAGATTCAGAACCATCAATTTGTAAGCCTATAGAACTATTACCATTGCTTCTAAAACCTCCCTGAGTTAATATAGCATCTACCTCTGCATTGTCAACATAGAACTTTCGACCGTTATAAGTTCTTATCCAAGTATCATCTGTCATATACATACCACCAGCATAGGTTTCATTATACCAGCCTGTAGCCCCAACAGTCCTAAGCCAACCTGATGTAAGGTGTATTCCATCACCATTTATATAACCGAAATTTGTATACCATCCATTCAAACTAAGGTTTGCTAGGCCACTACCACCCTGAGCATAGATTCCAAATGTAGAACCATCATTCATTCTTATAGATCCTGCAAATACTCCGGGTTGGTGAAAACCGATTCCAGGTTTAATAGTATTGGCAGTACCGTTACCGTTGACCATTATGCCTAATTGAGAATAGTCATTTCCACTAGGTATCCTGAAATATGCGTTATGGAATCTTGCTTCTGTTGATCCCCAATATCCAGCATTAACAGCATTGGATACAAAATTAATATATCCATCATGATCCCAATTAAATCCGGTATCAGTGTCTCCGATTGCTAAGGATATAGCAGGAGCTGCATCAGCACTATATGCGTTTCTATGAACATATAAATAACCTCCACAAAACAGTCTACTGGAAGCAATAATATCACCACCTGTATAGATAGTGCTAGAAGCATTAATGGTAGTCACATATTGCAAAGCTCCAGATACATCTCTTGTGCCATTAAAAGGTTGACCCCATAAATTTCTTGTTGTTCTTAGATTCGCAGGTGCCCAATATACCTGATCAAATGTTTTCTCCATTGGAGAATTATCTTGTGAGGTTTTTACTGCTGCACTATACGTATAAGATCCGTTAGCCCAAGAATATCCATTTGGATGAACAGTTAACTGTCCGTGATTAGTAGTTCTATAATAATAGACACCTCCACCACGTAGATAAATAATTTCGTGAGATCCCATTGTGTTTTGTTGTCTACCTCCAAAAGCAGTTTCTCCACCATAAGATCCGTGATACCAGTCTAACTTAGAAACAGCACTTAACGTTCCCCAACCGGAACCTGTTACATAATAATCCAATAACAAAGAGAATCCGGAAACATGTGATGCCCATGATGGTTTATTACCTCTAAGACCATTAAATATAGTGATTCTCAATGGAGTTCCTCCGTAAGCCGGAGCATCGACAGTACAGGGATACCACTTATTAGAATCAAGGCTTGAAAGATCTAGAGTTAATTGATTTTGGTTTAAACAGTTTAGGGCGTAATCCCAAGTAGTTCTTCTTATAAAAGCATCGTTTGAAGTATAGAAATAATTCCCCGCATATTCAGTATCTATATTAGGACGGATATAACCAGTATCCAGATAACCATTAATATCTATGGAGATTCCTTTACCCGGTTTTGAAGTGTTGGAAGTTTCAGTTCCAGCTAGACAAATCTGGAAATACTTCACCGGATTTCTTCCTATAAGCCATTGCCCATCAACTTTACCGTTCCAAGCATTTTGAGATCCAAATTGAACATTAGACCATCCGTTTGAAGCATTTCCTATTCTAATGCCCTCGTTATAACCACTACCTGTTGTCGGTAAGACCAAGAAAGTATCACGTACTTCTGTCTTAACATAAAAGTCATTAATATTGTCTCTAAAGATAGCGTTCCAACTAGATACTTTACTATTGTATATACCTAATTGATAATTTTCGGTAGAATCTCTAGCTGTAATAGACCAATATCTTTGATTATTAGCTCCCATCCATATATTACAAGGATTATTTGTTAATGTGATTATGTTTAATTCAGCTCTAGACGAAGATAATTGTTCTACAGGAACTCCGACAGAGATCATATTGTTCGCTCTAAAAAAAGGCGCAGTAAGTCGTCCAGTCATAGTATCCCCAGCCTTTTTAACGTAGTTCTTGTCACATTCTACATCGGTCATAATCATTTTCCAATCACCCCATGTATCACCAATACCTGTTCTATAACGAAGGTTATAAGCAGTATTATTAGTAGAAGAAGGTCCGGCAAGTTCCCATGCACAATAGCCTTCTCCCCAACCATTCACCTGAATACCTGACCACCAGTTACCGTCAGGCATATTTCCACCAGCCTTGAAAAAGGTACTGATAGTTCTATACTCTAAGTTTGAAGGAAGTATAGTATCATTTCTTCTATCAATAACATGTAGAGAATTACTAACATTAGATTCTAAGACTTTATTTTGATTGTTATTATAAGCTAAGGCATACAAATTCCCATCCACACTACCATCTGCCTTAAGGAATTGAGAAGAAGTACCTGAAGTTTTTTTAAATAAAGAAGCTTCGATCCCTGTTTGAGCAGTATTTGAAATATTTGCAACTATTAAATTTCCAGCAGCACTATCTGAAAGAGTTACTCCCTTAGCCCCTTTAATTTTTAATCCTCCTGGGGTACTAAAAGTTTTAACTCCTATAATAGTTTGGGTAGAATTTATAGTAACGTAGTTATTCAATGCGGATGTTATATCAGAGGGCATTGCTAAATTAGGCAAGGTAATAACTCCGTCTACTGATTCGTACAAAGTACCATTCAAAGAGATAGAGCCAGCACCACCGCCACCACCTCCACCGGAGGGACTGAATCCTTTGGCAGATATTCCACCTGTAGCATAAAGAGAAGCGACAGTCTCAGTACCATCAGCCAGATACCGAACTACTTTCAGAGCCGTTCTTTCAGCA
>OJKL01000010.1_pt1 | contig 186832 bp, 167 predicted proteins | sample 1596581 | NCBI WGS metagenome assembly OJKL01 (sample SAMEA4350109, study PRJEB24818) | metagenome | biome: human; feature: gut; material: faeces | place: Denmark | collected 2013-09 | reverse complement strand
TATCAATGATTTTCTGGTGCGTACCGGGTTGAGAAGCGGTGTAAGTGAACTGCAGTTGCCATGTTTTACGGCAGTGAGAGCAGAGATAGCGCTGATGTCCGGCGGTGCTTTTGCCGTTACGCACCACTCCGTCAGTAGCTGAACAGGAGGGACAGCTGATAGAAACAGAAGCCACTGGAGCACCTCAAAAACACCATCATACACTAAATCAGTAAGTTGGCAGCATCACCGGCTGTTCCACAGAAACGATATTGAGATTGAACTGCATTTCTCCTCCGGTGAGGATAAGGTTAAATCATTGTTGATGAAAAAAACAAAGATTTAATTTATTGATATAAAGGATTTGTATCAGCGTATGTCCACGCAGTGACCACATTTTCGAGAGGTAGAGTAAGCCCGCAACATTGCGGGCTTTGTCTTATAGTCTGATCACTGTTTCAAGTCGGTGAGGACACCAAAAAGAAAACCCGCAGTTTTTATGCTGCGGGTTTGTTGTTCATGTCTGTGAGATAGGGTGCCTTATCGACCTTACCCTGGCAACCGATTGACGGGGGATTGCTCCCCCGTCGCGGTTTCCTTACTTCTTACATTGTAAGAACGCCGCAAACTCCGCTCCCCAGAAGCTCATCCGTATTTCGCACAGCGAACCGTGCAATATCCAGATGATGAGGATTGCCGTCACGCAGAACGTGATGGCCGTAAGCGATTTTTGCGACATAGCACTTGCTCCTTTTCCGGAGAGGCGCTAACCTTTCACTTGTCAAGGTAATGCGGTTAGGGCCTCGGTTAAACAGAAATGTTTTCCGGGGCCTTTCCACATCCGGCCTTCAGGTTTTCCCTCCGGCCATCAGCCGAAAGGCACCCGCGCGTAATTTAACTGTTTCTTTTTGTTGCGGCAATATTTCAGGTGTCAGTTGGGGTGGGCTGTATCTTGTCTGATGCATAAAAAAATGCCCGCGCTTCGGCGGGCAAAAAACAAGACTTTTCGTTTGTATATCATGGATAATGGACACCCTTCCTGTTGTCAGGGGGAGGTACCCGTAGCTAATCTACTCACTTTGTGCCCGCAGCTCAACCCTGAAGTTTTCATGGAAAATCAGGGCTGCTTTGTGTGCGCCAGGGAAGGCGCCTCGATGGCAGGCGCAAAAAAAATGCCCGCTCTCCGGCGGGCAAAACAATGATCTACGTCACATTATATTGATAACCGGGCATTCCTCCATGCCCATTTTTAATTTAGCCATTTTTCATTTTGTTCACAATATAGTTATCTATCATATTCATGAATGAAATTATAATTTCATCTATAGGTATAAATGATTTGTGTTAATATGTTTCTCCTGTCTAACTGTTTTCTCATTTTTCGATACTAGTATTTCTGATATATTCAGGGGGCGTATGAGATTGTTCCGAAGAAACGATATTGAGATTGAACTGCATTTCTCCTCCGGTGAGGATAAGGTTAAATCAATAAAGGTGAAACTAAGACATGCCCGGGATGTTCAGGCGTGTCAGTGTCTTATTGATGAACTCGTTGCTGCCGGAGGAACGCCAAAAAAACAAAAATATAATCTGCACGTGGTTCCTGATGACCCCATAACCACAAAAGAATAAAAAAATGCCCGCTTTCCGGCGGGCAAAAAACAATTTAGGTCATATTTCATCATGGATAATTAAATACTTGCCCGTGGTTGCGGGAAAGTATCTGCCGTTAATCTACTTGCCTTATGATGTCCTCTCAACCTGATTATTGTTCTTAAATATCAAGATTAATCTGAGTATTCCCCCTGTGAGATCCCGGAAAATCTTCCCACGGTATCCGCTCTGTACCCTGCGGCGACGGGGCGCGTTTTGATGTGAATTTGTTAAAACCCTCCAGTGTGGTAAAGCCGATCCCGCATTCGAGGTTATTGCACTGGTAGTACTTCAGGCGAACTGTGCCTGAATCATTTTCATTGCGACTGGTGCGGATACGTGCGGATGCACCGCATAGGGGACAACGGAACATGGCTTCTCCTTATCTGGCTGAGTGGAGATGGCTCATTTTAATTTTATCCGCCTGAATCTGCTATCCATTCGGGGATTTTCGCTTCCAGCTCCAGTTGTGTGGTGAAGCCGCTTTCATCTATGATGTGCTCCACCCTGGCAATAATCCAGTCCTGATTGTCCACCTCGCTTTTAAAACCTGTTACCCTGCCGTGCATTTCGGGATACAGGTCGGCACGACCCCGTGCCAGAGTGATGGAGAATGCCGCTGCTCCCCGCTGTAACTCCTGCCACTTTGCCGCAGCTGCACGTCGTGCGGTTTCTTCATTCTGGTAAGTCCTGCGCAGAACGTAGACGTTCCCTTCCGCGCCTTCCATGTAATCACCCTCCCGGCTGCTGCTCTTCTCCTGTTTCTGTTTCCCGGCTTCCCTGCGTCGCTTCACGTTCACTTTTTTCTTGTGCCCGAACTTCAGATCGAGCCAGTGCGCCCGGACCCCCGTATACGCATCACGGTCAGCAATGCGAAAGCGGTGACTGTCGCCGCTGCTGCGGGTAATGGCGAACGAAGGCAGGGCTCTTCCGTCCGGCCCGGTTCCGCCACCCGGCAGAATGAATAACAGGCTGCCGTTTTTTACGGTGGCAATCGCACCCAGCATTTCAGCCATGCGGGTCAGGAAGGATATATCGCTCTCTTCGGTCTGGTCAGCGTGGTCAATTTCGATATCCATGAGGATTTCGCTTATCTGTGTCTTCAGGCCGTAGCGGTGAGCGATGGCTGACACAACCTGTTTTACGGTCACGTCGTGCCAGGATACCTCCCGCCTCACGTTGAACTCTTCCCGAAAATCTGCGCTGCTGGCGGTGATGATCAGTTTATCTGGAGGTCCTTCCCACGCAACCTCATCAACGACGTAGGTGCCCTTGTTAACCAGTGATTCTCCTCGCCAGCCAATCATCACTCTCAGGCGTGCGCCACGTGGTGGCAACTGTAACTGCCCGTCCGTATCGTCAAGGGTGAGGGTGACGCGGTCTGCCTCAAAGGCCCGGTTATCCGTCAGGGTCAGCGTCATGAGTCGCTCTGTGAGGTTTGCCAGTGTGTTGTTGTTGATGGTGATGTCGATATCCGGTGACGGAACGGTAACTGACAGCTCTTTCATGGTGTTCTCTCCTGGTGCGTTCTGTAATGGTTTCATGCACCGCAGCGGCGTTGAATGGCTGTTTTGTTGTCGCTGTCAGGAGACAACATCAAAGGGGTGAGATTACCGCGTGTGTGGGTAATGATTACGCAAAATCAACCAGCCAGACAAGGGTGAAACATATGAGTGAAACACGCTTTCATGGTGCGCGCGTAAGGGAAAGTACCGGCCTTGCCACCGCCATTAATGATGTGGATTCCAGTGTTATTGGTATTGTGGCTACGGCAGATGACGCGGATGAAACTCTGTTCCCGCTGAACAAACCCACACTGCTGACCCGCGTCAGTGATGTGCTGGGTAAGGCCGGCACAAAGGGGACGCTTTACAAATCGCTTAAGGCTGTCGCCGACCAGGTGAGCACGAAGGTGATTGTGGTGCGCGTTCCTGATGCCAGTTCTCAGGGCGCCCCGGATACAGGAGTTACATCATTCGGTCATCTGGATCCTGAAGACAGGGCATTTTTTGGTATTGATGAGTCTGAAGATGCACATCCTGTATACCCACACAAAACGCAGGACCAGTATGTCATTGGTGGCACGGATGGCGACGGTAATTATACCGGTATGTATGCACTTCTGATAGCTGAACAGGATGATGCCATCGGTTACCGTCCGCGCATCATCGCAGCTCCCGGACTGGATACTGAAGCTGTCACAAAATCCCTGTGTGTAATTGCAGAAAAACTTCGCGCATTTGTCTACGCGGGCTGTCACAACTGCAAGAAGCCCGCCGATGCAATCAGCTACCGCGCCAGATTTAACGAGCGCGAACTTATGCTGGTCTGGCCGGACTTCATCGCCCATAACCCGAAATCCGGCGCTAATGAGGTCTTCCCGGCTGCGGCGTACGCCTGCGGTTTACGTGCACGTATTGACCACGAACAGGGCTGGCATAAATCGCTGTCCAACGTGCCGGTAAGAAATGTGCTGGGTATTTCCAGCCCGGTGTTCTGGTCCCTTCAGTCCGAAGACAGCGATGCCAACAATCTCAACAACAAGGAAATCACTACCATCATTTGCCGTAACGGTTTCCGCTTCTGGGGCAACCGTACGCCGGAAACGAAGGCGTATATCTTTGAGGTGTACACGCGAACCGCTCAGGTGCTGGCTGATTCCATTGCGGAAGCGCAGTTTGAAACGATTGATGCCCCGCTGACCCCTGCTAATGTGAAAGACGTGTTAAGCGCAATTCGCGCAAAACTGGATGCGCTGGTTACGTCAGGACGTCTCATTGGTGCGGAGTGCTGGTATGACGTGGTGGATAACAGCACCACGGAACTTCGTCAGGGACGCGTGCGTATCCGCTACAAGTACACGCCCGTTCCGCCGCTTGAGGATATGGAACTTTACCAGGCGTTTACTGATGAATTCTTTGGTCCTGCATTTGCGACGCTTGGAGGTGCTTAATGGCCGTACCAAAAAATCTCAGGGTGTTCACGCTGTTTACTGACGGGGTGAACCAGATTGGCAGGGTGACCGGCTTCACGCCCCCCAAACTGACCCGTAAAACGGAAGCCTATCGCGGTGGTGGTATGGCCGGCGCGGTGAATATCGACCTTGGTCTGGATGACGGCGCGCTGGATGCGAGTTTCACCATGGGCGGGCCGACCCGCGAACTGTTCCTTAAGTACGGCGGCACGATCGACGGTACGCTGCTGCGCTTTGTCGGTGAGTACTACAACGATGAAGAGCAGAGCGACCTGTATGAAATTGAGCTTCGCGGCCGCGTGACGGAAATTGATACGGGGGAGGCAAAACAGGGTGAGGTCACGTCTCACACCTATGCGGTCAGGAGTACCTACTACAAACTCAGCATTAACGACCGTCCGGTGCTGGAGATTGATTTACTGAACCACATCGAACGCAAGGACGGCAAAAACGTCTTCCCGGACCGCGTGCGCTCGGCGATTGGTCTTGGTGGTTAATGTTTCCCACGGCGGCGCGCGGCGTCGCCCCCTGATTTGAGGTTTTATGCATGAAAGAAAATCCGGTTGTTGCCCCTGTTACTGACGGTGCTGATGCGGCGGACGTGACCAGTGAGCGCGGCGTGACGCTGAAAACGCCCCTTGTGCTCGGTAACAAAAAAATCACGTATGTGGAAATCACGCCTGCTGTACAGCAGGCCGGTTCACTGCGCGGGCTGTCACTGCTTGACGTGCTGAACATGAAAACGGACGCGATGTTTGAGTTACTCCCGCGCGTCACTTCGCCGCGACTGGACGAGGTTCTGCTTAAGCGCATGGGGTCCGCTGATTTTATTCAGCTGTGCGGGGTGGCGGTTAATTTTTTGGCCGGTCAGGACTCTGGCGGGAAGAGCGGGGCGGCGACGGCAGGCTGATAACCGTCGTGCCCTTTGAGCACATTGAAGACTTTGTGGCGGATATCGCCGTTATTTTCAACTGGTCTCCCGCTGAAATCTTCCTGATGGATCCCGGCGAGGTGGTCGCCTGGCGTGAGCGGGCGGCCCTTCGCAGCGGGAACGCAGAGCATGAAAACGCTTGATATACGGGTCGCCTTCAGCGCTGTTGACAGGCTGACCCGTCCCACCGAAAACGCCCGTCGCATGATGGGCCAGCTTGGCGACTCCATACAGAGAACGCAGGGTGCGATCAAAAACCTGGAACGCTACGCCCGTTCATTTGATCGCGCCCGCGAGGCTGCAAACAAGGCCGGAAACGGCATTGTCAGGGCGCAACGCCAGTTAAGCGCACTTCAGCAAATTCAGCGCGCCGGAACCGTGCTGTCTGACAAACAGAAAAAGCTGATGAACGATTTGAGCCTCAAACTTGAGCGTCTCAATGAGGTCCGTGCGCGTGAAGTTCAGCGAATGCGCGAACTGGGTGGTGAGCTGCGGCGCCACGGTATTGCGCTTTCCGGCAGTGACAACACCATTCAACAGGCCATACGGCGAACACAGCAATACAACGACCAGCTGGAACGCGAACGGCAGGCGCTGGCACGTGTCACGCAGGCACGCCAGCAATATTCCCGTGCTCAGGAGACGGCGGGAAAACTTAAAACGGTCGGACTTACGGCGGTTGGTACGGCGGCGGCAGGCGGCTATGCGGCCGGACGTTTCCTGCAACCGGCGGTCAGTTTTGGTAAGGAGATGTCACGCGTCCAGGCGCTGACCCGTATTGACAAAAACAGTCCGCAGTTTAAGGCGCTGCGCGAACAGGCCATTAAGCTGGGCTCTGAAACGCAGTTTACCGCCGGTGATGCTGCCAGCGGTCAGGCGTTCCTTGCCATGGCCGGCTTCACACCACAGGCCATACAGGCGGCGCTACCCGGCGTGCTTGATCTGGCAATGGCTGCAGGGATGGACCTGGGACAGACTGCCGATATCAGTTCGAATATCCTCACACAGTTTGGTCTGTCCGCTGACCAGATGGATCGCGTGGGTGACACGCTGGCCGCCACCTTCACACGAACCAATACGGATCTCCGTTCACTGGGTGAAACCATGAAGTACACGGGTCCGGTTGCAGCTTCACTTGGCCTGTCCCTTGAACAGGCGGCAGCCATGACGGGTGTCCTTGGCAGTGTGGGGATCCGTGGAAGTGATGCAGGTACGGCGCTGCGTGCCAGTCTGTCACGTCTGGTTGATCCGCCGAAGGCCGCTGCAATGGCACTGAAAGAGCTTGGCGTGGAGACGCAGGATGCTTACGGGAACATGCGCCGGATGGAAAATATCCTGAATGAGCTGTACCAGGCCACCCGAAAATACGGTAATGCCGCGCAGGTCTCCTTTTTCAGGGCTATTGCCGGGCAGGAGTCCTATGTTTCCCTGATGAATCTTGTCACTGCGGCGGGGGAAAATAATCTTCCCCGTCTTACGCAGGAGATTGAACTGGCCACCGGGGAACTTAATCACACTGCCCGTGTTATGGCTGATAACCTGGACGGTGACCTGAAATCACTGAACAGCGCATGGGAAGGACTGCGTATCCGTGTCGCTGACCTCGTTGACGGGCCGCTGCGTTCTGTCACGCAGTCGTTCACCCGGGTTATTGCGAAAGTCACCGCGCTGGCTCAGGCGCACCCTGAACTGACAAAACAACTGCTGATTGCCGGTGGTGTACTGCTGGCTGCGGTTGCGGCCATGGGGGCGCTGTCACTTGCCACTGGTGTGTTGATGGGGCCGCTGGCAAAACTGCGTCTTGGGTTTGCCCTGCTGACCGGCACATCCGGCCTCGGTCGTGCGCTGCCGTTACTGACGCAGCTGCGCGGCGTACTCGGTGGTCCGCTGGGCGGTATCGGTGGCTGGCGCGTGCTGTTTGTCGGTATCACCTCCGGTGCCGGACGGTTTGCTGCACTGCTGGGCGTAGTTGCGGGGCGGCTTCGTGGTGTGCAGGCGGGACTTGGCGCGCTGCGTGGTGGTCTGCTGGCTGCGTTCACTTCACCTGGCGGCGCACTGATTTCACTGGGGCGCGGTATCGGAATACTGGCGCTCAGACTGTCAGGTCTGCCCGCACTGTGGGGGATGGTGAGTGGTGCGGTGGGCGCACTTGGCGGGGCGCTGGGTTTTCTGTTAAGTCCGGTGGGCCTTGTGGTGGCGACACTGGTCGGTGCGGCAGTGCTTATCTGGCGGCACTGGGACCAGCTGAAGGCTGTCGTGGGCGGGTTCTTGTCCGGCCTGTGGCAGGGGCTTACGCCACTGCGCGAGGCTGTGGCACCACTGGGACCGCTGTTTGAGTATGTCGGGCAGACAATCGGGCGTGTGTGGCAGTGGTTCGTGGATTTGTTCGCGCCGGTAAGCACAACAAAGGATGAGCTGGACAAGTGCACGGAAGCCGGGCGTACGTTCGGGCAGAAGGTAGGGGAGTTTATCAGCAATCTGGTGACCGGTCCGGTTACGCTGCTGATTGACTCATTAACCCGGGTGCTGGAAAAACTCGGGCTGATTCCGTCGGCGGTTGAGCGCGCCCGGAAAAAGGCGGAAGAACTAAAACAGAAGGAGTTGCTGAACGAGAAAGCTGCCATGCTTCTGGCGGATGTTAACGTCATTAATCCGCCGAAAAAGGACGAGGATAAAAAAGACGGCGAAAAACCCAAAGGGGGGCAACCACCCCTGACGGGGGAGAATACCGGCACTATGCGCCGCCTGAACAAAATCGTCGATAACACCGGTGGTCTGCTGGATGAGGCGAAACAGGCGAAAAAACGCGCTGGTCCCGGCGATATTATCTTTAAAAACCTGCCGGAAGCGCTGGCCGTTCGTGGTGAGTGGAAGGAGGAACGCTTTAACCGAGCAGCTTCCCTGTTACCGGGTAGTGTCAGTGAGCCACCTGTCAGACTGCCGCAGGTGCCGTCGGTCAGTGTGCCTTCGTTGCCACCGCTGCCAGCGCCACCGCCTGTCAGTGTTTCGCCGCTGATATCCACCACGGCGAACGTGTCGCCGGTCGTGAAGCCGGTGGTGTCCGTGAATAATGTGCCGGTTATTCCTCCGGTCGTCCGTCCGGTACTGTCCGGTAATATTACGCCAGTGGTTCCGCCGGTGATCAAACCGGTTATGACTCACGATGTCATGCCGACGTTCTCCCCGCTAATGACACCAGTGATGGCGGCAACATCCCGTCCGGTGGTTGAGGCTGTGCGCCAGCCCATATCCCCCGCATCGCCCCGACCGCGCCAGAGTGAGCCGGCACCATGGGGATTAACTGGCGAACTGCATATTCACCTGCATGATGTTCACACGCAAAACCCGCGCGAACTGGCAAAAATGGTGGGTGATGCCGTCCGTGCGGAAATGGAACGCCGTATCCGCCAGACAGTCGGTAGTTTCCGTGACAGAGATTAGGAGTACCTCGCATGATGATGATTTACGGCATGTTTGTTTTTGAGTTGCGTACGCTGCCTCATCAACAACTGCAACATAATAAAACCTGGCGCCACGTTAAAAATGAACGCATCAATCGTTCGGCCAGCTGGCAGTATATCGGGGCGGGTGACGACCAGATCACGTTGTCCGGTGTGCTTTATCCCGAAATTACCGGCGGTGAGGTTTCCCTCAGCCTTTTAACGACGCAGGCTTACACTGGTCGCCCATGGCCGCTGATTGACGGTGTGGGGCAGATATACGGCATGTATGTGATAACGGCTGTCCGCACAACGCGAAGCGAACTTGACCGCCACGGTAAGGCCAAAAAAATTGAGTTCACTGTCAGTCTGGAACGCTGTGATGAGGATTTGCGGGAGAGTATGGCCTCGTCGCCGGTGTCTGATATGCTTTCGGGAATGAAAGGGAAGTTAAGTTCGGTCTGGAATACCACAGTAAGCGGCGTAAATGATCTGATGTGAAGGTAATGTGCCGCATTCTTGCGGCACCTGCATGATGAATTATTTATGAATGCCCGTTCCTTTTCCCCGCTCATTCCATTTCTGGTGGTGTTTCCGGCCAGCTTATTTCAGGCTCCGTGCTGATATCCAGTGCGTTCAGCTCGTCGATATAATCCAGCACGGCATTCAGTTTTGCCGTTTCTTCTGGTGTCAGACTGCGACCTGCCCGCAACTTAAGGTTGATGAGGTCGATGGACTTCATCGCCTGATCCACCCGTTCCTTGCGTTGCTGTCTGGCAACCTCCAGCTCTTCGGCTTGCTGCCGTTCTGTATCGGTTACCCACGCCTCACCGTTCCAGGTATCCCATGGTGTGGCAGGCTGTTTTGTCGTTGTCCCTTCCGGGTAGTCACCTGGTTGGGTAATCTGGACCGGATTACCGTTCTCTGTGCTGTATACCGTCTCTCCACGATGATCGGGGACATACTCCCACCCGTCCAGCGTGGACGTCCGGCAAATCACGTAACCCGGCATTGCCTCTGGCGGGGCATCGGCGCATGAATGTGCCGGGGTACCCACCCCCAGGGCGAGATACTCCACAGAGGATGAGGTGTATTCCCGGGTTTCCTCATCATAGTGATATACAGTGATATCGCCTGCGAAAGTGGCGATACCGTTTTCATCCAGAACTGCAGTGTTACTCATTAAACTGCCCTCACAATATAATTAAAAGCGATATTGCGCGGTCTGATCGCTATCCATCTGTCTTTTTCATTACTCACCAGCTTACCGGCTCTGGCTATTGCCCATCTGTCAACTGGTTTTGTGCCGTACAGGATGCCGTTACCGGTTCTGGGTTGATCAGGGGTTATGTTTATGATGTCGTTATCATGTGATGCAAATGAAATCCCTGCCTGAATATCTGCACCTCCCGCTACGCCGTGGTACGCCTGTATGGCGGTACAAATATATGTTGCTTCCTGTGTGGATAACAATAAGCGTCCCCTGTCAATCATTCGCAGGTCATCCCATCCACGAATAAATTCCCCGCGCAAATCTGGTAGCCTGAGGTCAGGGTAGGCCACCGCCAGTTTTGGGTATTTTGTACGCGTGAATGCGGCACCGTTGCACTGTAACCACCCCTCAGGTGGTCTTGACGAAGGCCACGGAACGGGTACGCCAACTGGCAGCGTCGAGCCTTCTCCTAAACCAAAGTAATCAAGAATATCTTTTATGCTTTGTTTACCCATGATGACGCGGGCAACAGACGAAAAAACAGGGGCGTCTGTGATCTGAGCCCAGCGATGAGTGTGGGCTGCCGAGGCTTTGCTGTTGGCAAGGTCATACGCAGCTTTAACAGCTTTTGGTGTGGCCGCCAGCGTTTCGGAATTGCTGTTTGTGGCGCTGCTTAGCTGTACGATGCCTTTGCGTCCGGTGGTTGCATCCTGTCCTGTATACTTGCTCGTCAGCATATCGTGTAAGGCTTTAACCGCTTTGGGGGTGGCGGCCTCAGTCTCTGACTCACTGTTTGTGGCACTGCTCAGCTGTACGGTGCCTTTTGCCGTCAGCGAGGCTGATGGCACACCTGTTATCTGATTCCACGGGTGGGTGTGGCTGGCGGGTGCTTTACCGGCTGCAAGGTCATATGCAGCCTTGACGGCTCTTGGTGTGGCCGCCAGCGTTTCGGAATTGCTGTTTGTATCGCTGCTCAGCTGTACGATGCCTTTGCGTCCAGTTGTTGCATCTGTGTTTGTCACCTCCACCCACTCTGACCATGGGCCGTTACCGTTAAAGTTTCCGGTAACTGTCCTGATAAATTTTCGTGGCGGATCCCAGCTCGTGTATTCATGCTGGCAGAATCCCCATGCACCAACACGGATGCGTAACTCTCCTGCCTTCTCTACAGGATAGTTTCTGTCTGTTCTCGCACCTGAGTCACTCTGCTGGTAATAATCTCCCGCGTCTTCCTTACGCCCCAGAGTGTTCAGGTCTGTTTCCCCCAGGGATGTTGTTGGCTTCACGAACGCCATGCTCAGTGCATCACTTACTGCCTTCGGTGTGGCCGCCAGTGTTTCGGAATTGCTGTTTGTGGCGCTGCTCAGCTGTACGATGCCTTTGCGTCCGGTGGTTGCATCCTGTCCTGTATACTTGCTCGTCACCATATCGTGTAAGGCTTTAACCGCTTTGGGGGTGGCCGCCTCAGTCTCTGACTCACTGTTTGTGGCACTGCTCAGCTGTACGGTGCCTTTTGCCGTCAGCGAGGCTGATGGCACACCAGTTATCTGATTCCACGGGTGGGTGTGGCTGGCGGGTGCTTTACCGGCTGCAAGGTCATATGCAGCCTTGACGGCCTTCGGTGTGGCGGCCAGTGTTTCAGAGGTGCTGTTTGTGGCGCTGCTCAGTTGGGTGAATCCTTTTTCTGTCAGTGTCGCGTCAGGGTGGTTACGGGAACGTGCGTGTTCCGCCATTTTCTCATCAATGTAGTCCGTGGTCGGCAGAATTGTTGTTGTGTCCATGACCAGTTCCACCACGGCGTCGGAGGTGACGGTGATTACTGCACGGAATATCTGCGCCCGCCCTGAACCTTCCTCTCTGGTGGGCTTGTAACTTTCAGCGGTATTTCCTACTGCAATCATTGTACCTGTATCATCAAACACACCAATTTCACGCACCCAGAATCCGCCGGTTTCAGGAGGAATGACCAGTTCGGCGATGAGGCGGTTCGGGTTCTCCGGGTCGGTGAAGACGCGGTTGACAGACTGGCGCCAAACATCATTGTAAAGCGATGTCTGGTTTTTCTGCGGCTGACGAAGCTCTCCATTGCCGTCCCCTACAGCCATGTGCGTAAGGCGTACAGGTCTACCGCCAGGCGCCGTTGTTGCGGCCAGCTTTGCCAGCCCGATGTCGGTGATAAGGGTTCTGAATTTTCTCGTGCTCATGGTTCAGTCTTCCGGGTAAATGGTGATGATGTCGCCGTCGTAACCTGCGGCAGCGGCGTAAATGGCACCGTGTATTTCCTGGATGATACTAAGCCCCACGAGGTGGCGGCTGACGGGGCGCGCATCGGCAATCAGACGCTCCATTTCTTCATGCAGCTCTTCACTTACTCCGGTTTCAAGTGTGCCAATCTCAATGGTGAAGGTCCCGGGCGAGCCGTCAAACTCCCACCATTCTGATACACGGATGAGGTAGCCCAGTGGTTCAACGATGCGGCGGAGTGCACTGATGGTCCCTTTGTGGCGATGTATCATCCATGCGTCCCGAATCACCTGTCGCCTGGTCTCTTCCGGCCAGTTGCGGTCCCAGCTGTCAACGGAACATGCCCATGCAAGGTAGGGCAGGAGGTGAGCAGGGCAGCGGTCCGGCGACCACAGGGTGTCGGCGTCCACCGGTATGGTACTGATGCGTACTCCTGTCGCCTCTGTGGCGCGCATGAATGGCCCTGCGGACGGTGGAAGCAGTGATGTACTGTGCTGTGCGCTGTCTGTTTTTTTCCTGTCACTCATTGCGTCCTCCTTCGCTGATGCTGAATGTGGTACATCTGGCTGCCTGAGTGTCACTGATGGTGATGTTCTGCGTGGGTTTTATGACCTCAACGCGCTGGACACCGTGAACATGCAGCGCTGCAGTGATGGCTGACAGGGCCACGTCCTGACCGATACGGCCCTGGTCTGCCAGCCATGCACGGAAAGCGGCGTCAGCGGCCGCAAGCATGGGTTCAGACTCCGGCCCTGGATAAAAATACAGCTTCGCTTCCATTACCCAGTTCACGATGGTAGCACTCTGCACAGTCAGGCGGTCGGCAACCGGGCGCACGTTCTCGGCATTCAGGGCGGTGCGCACCGTGTTCAGTAACGCCTCACCGGCGGTGCCGTCACCGTCTGCTGACAGGATGGAGACGGTGACTGTGGCCGGTGACGGGCTGATGGCGCGCGCATCACGGACAAGACCGCTTGCGCTCCGGGCAAAATACTCATACGCGCCGGACGGTCCGGCCACACTCAGGCCGTCCCAGGCTGACTGGGCACGCAGACGCAGCGATGTGTCGCTTTCCATCACTGCTTCCGTGGTATCAGTGGCCGGATGAATGACCAGGCGGCGGGTGTTGTTGTTGGCGGCCAGATTGTCCAGGTCACTGCCCCGGCTGTGGCTGAGCATGCAGGCGCGGGCGGCTTCATTGATGCGCTGGCGAAGCAGCATTTCACGAAAGGCCATGGCCTGGGAAATGATGTTCAATGGCTCGGATTCCAGAGTAAGGGCACGGGTGACGGCGGCGCGGTATTCTTCCGGGAAGGAGCTCACCATCATGGTTTTAATGTCTGCCAGGATGGACTCAAAATCCGGCTGCGCGATGATGGCCGGTTCCGGTAACTGTGACAGGTCAACGGAAGGCATGATTTACTCCCTCAGGGTGATACTGAATGTGATGTTCTGCATGGTTTCGGTGATGATGCCGGATAACGTCACCACGGCGCGTCCGCCAGCCCGCCAGTTCACATCGACGTTCTGCAGTGCTATACGGGGTTCATGGCGCGCCAGCGCAGTCACCGTGGCGCTCATGCACTGTAAACGCGTGGTGTCGTTCATGGGCTCGTCGATGAGGTCCGGTAACAGGCTGCCGTATTCGCGGCGCATCACCCGGCTGCCTGGCGGTGTGGTCAGGATATCCCGCACGCTGTTTTTCAGGTGTTCGCTGTCGCTCAGCGTGCCGGTTCCCTGCGGGTTCATCCCCCTGTAAACAGCGGTCATTGCGGGCCTCCCGTGGTGCCCGGGCCCGTCCTGACGCCACCGTGGGTGTGCGTATGAACGGTGATACCGTTGGATGTCAGGCTGCCGCCGCTGTGGGATATGCTGCCGCGCATCTCGCCGCCGTTCTGCACCTCCAGGGTGGCGGTGATAAGTTTGCGGGTACACACCACCTCCGACGTGTCCAGGGTGATGCGCGTGTCGGCCTGAATGCTGGCTGTTTTAATCCCCTTAACCTCCAGTGCACCGGCGTCTGCATCGTAGCGGAATACCGCACCGTCCGGTGCTGTCATGATGATTTCCTTCAGTGTGCTGCCCGGTGCCGGGATATCATCGCTCCAGAGGCTGCCGATGATTATCGCGGTTTCGGGATTACCACCGATACAGACGAACGCCACCTGTTCACCGGTGGCTGGCGGCACCCAGACACTGAACGCGCCCGCCCGCGCGGTGCTCCAGCGAAGCCAGCCTGTCTCCAGTCCGCCACTGCGCACCCGGACCTCCCAGGTCTGCGGGTTCACGTCGAAAATCACGCCGGTTCTGATGATGTTGCTGATAAGGCGCATTAATTCCGCGTTCATGCCACAGCCCTCGCGATATTGTCCATAATGATACGCTGAATAAGTCGTTCATCTGCCGGTGTTATTCCAAGAAGTTCACGGGCCGGATAATCCGTATACATCCCTGCGGCCACCCGGTCGCGCTCCCCGAACTGGTGAACGCGGGCAATGCGTGCCGCCACGCCGCTGTAGCCCACCGTCACGCCTGATGCGTCCGCCTTCACTTTCAGATAACGGGCCGTGCGCAGCTTCGCAAACATCGGCACCGTTTTTGTGGTGTCACGGTTGATGCGGCGTGTCCTGATTTCAAGGAAACGGAGGATATCACTCCGGTAAAAGGTACGTATGCCGCTCCGGTCTTCATCCCAGCCGGTGATGGTCTGGCCGTATTTTCCTGAACCGTGATGCCAGTTTTTCAGGGTGCGGTTCTGGTTTTGCCAGATAAAGCTGATGCGCTCCTGAAGGCGTGATATACGGCGTTTACGGCGTGTCCACACCGAACCGTCCGGCGCTTTCTGGGCGCGCATCCGGCTCTGGTTCACGCGCCGCAGCTCCTTACCCACATGCGCGGCAATGCGCTTCACTGCCTGCGGGCTGGTTGCCAGCCGGATATTGACAAACATGTTACTCATTCCTTCAGCGGGAACGAGGTTACGGTATCTCAGTTTCCCCATAACATTCTCCGCGTGTTATCCGGTGACAATGTTCCACGTCACATCCTCCAGAATGTGTGACCAGTCGCCGTCCTGCGGGATGCGTGATTTCGGCTCCGGTAGATGTTCTGTCATGAGGGTGCCGTCATCCCTGCGGGTGACGCGCACGCGTTCACGTAACGGCAGCTCAAACAGCACGTCCGCGCTGTCGTCGTCGTTAATGGCCGCCGTGAACTGAATATCGTTGTTGCGCTCAGGATTAAGCAGCAACTGCGGCTGGTTCTCTGCCAGCCAGACAATCAGTGGAAGCGTCAGGTTGTCCAGATCGCCCGTGTAGTCCATCACGAACATCACCAGCCGGTAGTTGTACACGAACGTCGGCGTCTCGCCGGTGGTCTCTATCCCGCCACGTTCAATGAACACGGTGAACTTTTCCGGGTTGGCCCTGCACCACCGGCACGCTGTACTCATGTGTGTGCTCAGGGATTTACTTTTCAGCATGCGCCTCTCCGTTCTGTCGGTTGAGTCTCCGGCGCTCCATCGCCTCAATGGCCCGTTTGTCTGCGTTGCAGGTTTCCAGTGCATCCAGGAGGCTGTCGCTCCATATCCCGATATTTCCCCAGGTGGGGTGTTCAGGGAAGGGCGGGGGCCGTGTTCCCGTCGTCAGTCCCGCCGGAATGAACCGGAAGGAGGGCGCGGGCAGTGGCGCGTTCCGTGTGTTCGCGCAGCCGGTCAGTAAAACGGTGGTCAGGAAGAGTGCCGGCGCACTCATCCGTCGCAGCAATTTCGCGAAGCTGTTCACGTCTGACTTCTCCTTCCTGTGCCCTTTTCTGTCGCTGCGTCATCACCTCATGCAGTACGGCGGAGGCATCGCTGATAACGGCGGAGGACTCACGCAGCGCCCGGCTGTATTCGCCCAGCTGCTGCTCTGCGGCGTCACGTGCCTCACCGGCACGCCCCAGCCGGTATGACTGCCACATGGCCGCCGCCGTCAGGGTGGTCACCATGAGGGCAACAATCACGGCGTAAACCGGTCTCATGTGCTGCCTCCCGTGTCGCGAAGACACCACTGTCTGAACTCCTCCCGGCGGTTAACCAGCCCCTGTGAGCGGCGTCCGCCACTGTTGACAAAATCGGTCAGTCTCCCGCACATCGCCACCCAGCGGTGCGCCTGTGCGTGCTTCCAGATGGTGGTGCGCTGCCGGTTGCCGCTCCTGTCCCGGTACCACATCAGGCCGGTACAGCCGACGTTGAACGCCGCGTCGGTCATCGCCTCAAAGGCGGACTGGGGCATGGCGGCACCGCTGAAGTTCTGGTTGATACAGTTTTCCGCGTGCCGCAGGTCATTCACCCAGCGGCGGGCCACCTCCTTTTCTCCGTAAACCCGGTTCTCCACGCCCCCTGTTGAACCACATCCCACGGTCATTACTCCTGCAATATCACGGTACGGTGTCGCCCGGCACTCTTCCCGGGTGGCGATTTTTATCTGTGCTTCCCGTGAGGTTCTCAGTTCACCGGGTGCCATGGAGACGCCCAGCGCCACAATGGCCGCCACCGCATAACGTTTTACCGGCAGTTTCACCGCTCTTCTCCGTCCTGTCTCACGCTGTCCAGTGCCCGTCTCTCACCGTCGTGAAGCTCGCGGTTTTCTGAACGTGCCAGGATGCGGGCGATAAGGTCATTGCGGCGCTTCATTGCCTGCTCCGTACGCCTGCGGTGGCACCAGGCATGGATGGCGGAAAGTGACCCCAGAAGCAGCCCGGCCAGCGCAATTTTTTCGCTGATGGTCATAACACCAATGGTTGTTGCCGTCACTGACGCCCAGAAGGTGATCCAGTCACTGACGCGCTGAAAAAATCCCGTCACCATAGCTTTACCTTTTCGCGTTGCTGTTTCCTTTCCGGCTCCGGCATCTCCACCTCCTGTCCCGCTTCCAGAATTACCTGGCGGCAGAGCCCTGGATTGGCATCAAGTACCTGTGCGGTCACCCCCTGCGTGGTGCCGTAGTGCCGGAAACAGAGTAAATCGACGGTATCCCCCTGGAGTGCCCTCACTTTCATCACACCAGCTCCGCAAAAAGACGGGGGCGACCCAGAATATCTGCCACGGACCAGCGCACATCGCGCCATAAGTCTTCCATCTGCTCATCCAGTGCGTCAGCCCGGCGGTCCCCTTTATCAGTGGTGTCCACATCCCGCCAGCGTTCCAGAATCAGGGCGCGGGTGGCGCTGTAGACGGCGTTGCGGTAATGCCATACGTTGACGCTCTCACCGTTGATGGTGGCGGCAGGCACTTCTGCGAGGATGCTGAACCCTGCGGCAGACTGCGCCTTCTGCCACTCTTCCAGCTCCCGCGTGACGTGAGCCACGGCTCCCGTGGCAACGTGCGCCAGACGTGTGGAGGTGATGCGGCCCGGCAGGCGTACTGCAAGGCGCAGCTCCCGCAGCACAATCTCCGGCCAGAATGCCCCGGCGGTGATGGTGGCGTCGCCGTCGTCGGTGTCGGGGATATCGTCCCGTGCAGGGGCGGCTTCCGGTCTTGCGACCATGCTCATAAATCGCTCCTTCAGAAAAAAAGGCGGTGGGTGCCGGGTGTAAGGGGAACGGAAAACCGTAACCGGAACGCCCGGCACGCCGCCTTCTGACGGGGTCAGCCGTTAACCACGTTTCGCCTTCGCTTTCGCCTTCGGCGTCGTGGTCTGTTCTCTGGTTGTATCTTTCTGTGCCGCAGGCTCCTGTGCGGCAGCGGCTTCATCCTGTCCGGCCTTTTTCAGGGCCCGTGAAAGCGTGGCAATCTCACGTTTTACCCCCGCATTCGGGTTAAGGTGCATTGCCTCACGGAACAGCTTCAGACTCACCGCCATGCTGTCGGCATCGGTCAGGCCACGACGGGCAAAGGCGCATGCCTTGCACAGCTTGGCGCGGACCTCATCGGGCATGTCCCGGTTCGCGACAATTTGCCAGAGGGTGTCCAGCGGTTCGATGTAGCCGGACAAATCGGCGTGTGCATCCGTTCCGGCCTGTGTCAGAACAGGGTTGCAGATTTCCTCGGTCAGTACCGTGGCTGCCGTACGCCCGAAGTTGTCAGGCATCGTGAGGTTGTGGCGAACCACATAATCCCCGATGCGCAGTGCAAGCGCCAGGTCGCCACAGTCCACGGCCCACACCATGAGTGTGGCTATCACCTCATCCTGCTGTCCGCCGTCGGCTTCCAGCGTGCCGTCTATCCAGCCTGCAAAACCCGGCAGCATTTCACGCTTGAGCGCGGCCTTTGCCGCTTTTGCCTGGACGCCCTTTATGCGTTGCTGTGCCAGGCGCAGACGGTGAAGGACCTGCTCATGAGCCGTGCGGGCCACGATATCCTCGTTTTCTGCTGCCGTTCCTGCCCGTAAAGCCATCACGTGCTGGAAATGAGCCTGTGCCGGTGTCAGCATGGTTAATCCTCCTCTTCCCCTGCATCCTTGTCTTCAGCCTGCGCTGACAGTGCTTTTATGCCCTCCCGGTACCAGTCCGGCGCGTCATGGTCATATGTGGCAAAGCTGATATTCTCAATCAGTGCGCACTTACCATGGTCCTCAACCACATAGCAGTCGTTAACGGACTGATAGATGGCGATACGGTTGTATTCGGGCTCATCCTTCATGAGACGACGCATGGACCCCTTCTGCCAGTAAACCGACAGGTTGCTGAATGAGGTGATGAGCATTGACTGAGCCGGGAAAAATGGCGCAAGGTACACATCAAGGCCGCCAATGGTCCGCGTTGACACAATGAGCTGTCCGGCAAGCAGTTCGGCATTCGCATTCTGCATGCTGATACTGTTCAGGACCGGCAGGCGCAGGGAGTTAAAGAGGTTTCGCCCCATGATGACAACGAGGTCGTCTGCGTCCTTGTGCCATTCGTCAAGCAGGGATGAGCGTGCATCCTGGACCAGTGCATCGGGATTGGCGTATCTGCCTGTGTATGCCACCGAATTGTCCATATTGCGCGCAGTCAGCATCACGTCTTTCATGACGCGTTGCGGGGCCTGGTCCCTGATATCCTGCAGCCACCCCTTATTGACGTCCTCAAGTCGCGGGTGTTTTTTTATATCCGAGACTTCCGCATGGTGCGTACCGTTAAAACCTGTCATGATGCGATCAAGTGCCACCTGTCTGGCAATCTGGCGACTCACACGCAGCTGGAAGTCAGGGTGTCCGGCCCACATGTCAAGCTGAGGGTAGGAGATGAAGGTGTCGTAGTTCACCTGCTCGCACTCATAGCGTCGCGCTTTCATGTCCACCACATTCAGCGGGTTACGACGATTTGTACCGTCATAACTGCTGTTCGTGCGCGCAACCGGCCCGGTGGTGTCCAGGAGTACCTTTTCACCTTTCTGCTCTGTCACACCAATGCTGTTGGCTTTCTGAAGAAAATCATGGCTTTCCTTTGATGCGTTTTCAAATCTCTGCTGCACTGCCGGCTGTACCGAAAAGCGGGAGGAGAGCGCAGATATCGTGATGTTATTCATCTCCGCCTGTTGTGCCTGGTAAGCAAAAAGCTCGGCCCGCGCGGCATCGCTCATGATCAGATTCATCGGTTATCACCTCTTGTGGTTATTTCTGTCAGTAGTCAGCCAGTTGTCTGGACTGCCCGCCGGTTGCCGTAAAACGACTTTCCTGATCAGCGTCCAGTCCGCGCAGTCTGTTTTTCAGCTCTGCCAGCTCAGTGGACAGGGTGGCGATTTTCTGTCTGTCTGCCTGATGGCGCGATTCCAGTGCACTGAAGCGGTCGAGAAGGTCGGCATGCGATGAGGCTATCCCCTCAACGGCGTCATGAATGCGGGAGAACCGGGTGTCGTCAGCCCTGCGTCCTCGCCCAATCATGTTCATCACGCGGTTAAGCCACTGCGCACCTTCCTCGCTGCGGCGCTCCGTCAGTTCGATCACTTCAGCCTCAATGGCGTCAGAGAACATCGGTGCTTCCGTCTGCTGATTATTGAAGGTCATGACCGAACGGCGCTGCTGCAGGGCGAACTGAAGACGCTCCGTGCCGATGCTTGCCGGGGTGTCTGTCATGGCAAGGCCAATAAGATACGGGGTGCCCGTAGGGGTGAAATTTCGTGCCAGCTCAATACTGGAGTAAATTTTCTTACCCCGGGAGACCAGATTTTTCATGCGGTCGGTGGGTTCGATTTCCGCATACAGCGCAGTACGACCGACCAGCGGACCTTCGGTGATTTCTTCTGTGCTCAGTGCCGTCACATCACCCATGGCGGAAAATTCACTGGACGGAACCGGTGAAAGCCAGTGCTCCACGTTCACGCGTGCGCCGTAAATCTCAGGGTTGAAGTTACTGGCCGCCGCGCGCAAATCTGCGGCACTGATTTCGCGACCGTCTGCGGTGGGACCGGAAACGGCCACGCGGAATGTTTTACGGGATGTTTTTTTCTGTTCAGGCATTGTCGGGCCCTCGTGATGATCGTTTGTCTCATGATGGCAAAACGGGGCAGGGACAGACAAAGTGCGTTTGTTGTAAGCGAATGCCGACAACACCGGGCATGGCAGGAGGCCTGTAAGGGGTGAGTAAACTGCCTGAATCACATGAGGGGGAGAAATGATTCAGGATACATTTGTTCGCCAGCGGGCACGCCAGCTGTACTGGCAGGGTTACCCTGTTGCGGAAATTTCCCGCCTTATGGGTATCAACCAGAACACGATCCATTCGTGGAAAAAACGCGACCAGTGGGATGAGACGCCCCCGGTTCAGCGTGTCACGCAGTCCATGGATGCGCGACTCATTCAGCTCACGGAAAAACAGAATAAAACAGGCGGGGACTTTAAGGAAATTGATTTGCTGACCCGTCAGCTTAAAAAGCTGCATGACGGTCTGCCGGATGAGACGGCAACAGGAAAGAAAGGCCGGGCGAAAAAACACAAAAATCATTTCACGCCGGAACAGATCGCGGCGCTGCGGGAAAAAATTACCGACAGGCTGGCCGGACACCAGCGCAAATGGCTTGATGCTATCGGTGCCTGTGAGCGTGCCGGAATTACTGACAGGATGATCCTGAAATCCCGCCAGATTGGGGCGACCTGCTGGACAGCATGTACTGCGCCGACAACGGGCGGTGGTTTGAAACGCCCGTTGACTGGTACGGACTGGCACGGGCTGCCCGCCAGACGTCCTGGCACCAGTCGGCGCTCAGCTTCAAACGTAATGTGCTGCTGGGCTGCTATATTCCACATCCTCTGCTGTCCCGCCAGGAGTTCGCCGGGGTGGCGATGGACTGGTTTGTGTTCGGTAATGCCTGTCTTGAGCTGCGGCGCAACATGCTTGGCGAACCGCTGGCCCTGCGCCGGGCGCTGGCGAAATACATGCGACGTGGCAGCGATATGAAATCATGGTGGTATATACAGGAAGGACAGGAAGAGTACCGCTTTCGTGAGGGGACGATATGCCACCTGATGAATCCTGATATCAACCAGGAGATTTACGGGATGCCGGATTACCTGGGCGGCCTGCTGTCTGCCAGCCTGTCACATTCCGCCGATATCTTCCGCAAGCTCTACTACGATAACGGCTCACACGCGGGCTGTATTGTCTACATCGGTGCGGCGCAGGTTGACCGTGAAAGCATGGAAAAACTGCGGGAAACACTGCAAAGCGCGCGTGGTGGCGGGGCGTTTAAAAATCTGCTCATCCACGCGGCGGGAGGTGGTAAGGATGGCGTACAGATTTTGCCGTTTCAGCAAATCACCGCAAAGGATGAGTTCATGAACGTCAAGGCTGCATCGCGTGATGATGTGCTGTCCGTGCACCGTGTACCGCCGCAGCTGATGGGGGCCATGCCGGGTGAGAAGGGGTCATTCGGGGATGTGGAGAAGGCAGCCCGTGTGTTTGCCATTAACGAACTGATGCCCGTCATGGAAGCAATGAAACACGTCAACGACTGGCTGGGCGAAGAGGTGATCCGTTTTAACCCTTACGCACTGTTAGACACCCAGCCCATATCCTGACGCGCTTCGCTTGTCTGCTGCTTCGCCGGGGCATAAAAAATTTATGCCCCGACTCTCCAGCTCTGCTTAACGAAGTGCTGATGGCGCTCGCTTTTTCAGGTGATTAGCGATGTGCTTTTTCATGTGCATAACAACATCGCCCCAGGCTTCTTCGCTGGGTTTATTGATAAATACGCGAACAGAAATATCGTCTTCCACCCGGACTCTCAGAGACACCCGTTCCGCATCTACTGAATATAATTCAAGTGCAATAACCACGCTTACCGGGTAGCTGCTGTCAGATGACTTAACCCAGGTTCGCACGGCCATGCGGAAAATATTGTCTGGTGCAGATGCGATATTGTGGACTGAAAGAGGACTAAAATCCGCCGCTGTCTTACATGGCAAGCCTGTCTCCACGTAGCGGTGCAGGTCGCCATCATCGTCTTCCCAGTACATGGATGGAAGCCCCAGCCATTCTTCATAGAAATCAATCAGCCTTGCCGCTTCATCCCGCAAAATTTGAGCTGCCTCAGCGCGTTTTTCTTCAGCTTCACGATTGATCTGGCATAAATCATTAAAGTGGCTCATGACATTATCCTCTTTTGAGTTGATGCCTGCCGCTATTCTGACTTTGCCCGGGTTCTCCTGCAAGCTGGTTATTCCTTCAGATAATTTCACAACATCTCCAACCTTGTAGCCATCATCGCCGGGCGGATGCTTACGCAACCCCGCAACTCTGACGACATATTCTCGCTGCCTCAGTGCGATTTTGACGGCCTTATCTTTCACCCCCATCAAATCAAGCTTTTACGTCTTTTTTACGCTCAGCGTGAGAAATACAGCCATTCTGTTGTGTCGCTGCAACATCGTTCAGGGAATGCTATTTACCCCCTGAAACGCGGGCTGTTCCCCCGTCACCTGCGCGCAGAAAAAGGCCTTTTTTCGTGCACGCACGGATCCCCGACGGATCCAGACGCCACACGGGCCGGAAGGGCAAAAAGTCGTTCAAAAAAATTGTGCAAATTTGTGCACTATTGTGCATTGAAATAAACGCCCTGGAGGAGGGCGTTTTGCTCATCTATTTATAGCCTTGCCCCTTACTGGCCAGCGCCCTGATGGCAGGGCGTGCCAACACCATATTTTGGCAATGATGAATTGCCCGGCAAAATTCATCTCTACCCATTGGATGCTCAACTGGCAATGTAAAATACAGGTTCCATGCATCGCCTAAAAGTTGGGCTATCTTTTGTTCTTCAGATGTCAGCAAGCGGTACTCCCCATCCTTGATGTAGTCACTTGTGCCATCGACCTGCTGTTCTGCAATGTGGAAAGCACCTATTGGTTTTGCTTCCAGCGATGCCAAAGCAATCCGTGCCAGTTTTTCCGCTTCTTCGGCTGGCAGTACAACGTTGCTACCAGGTCCGTATGTTTCGCGCCACTGCCTGATTGTCAGTAGTCGCTCTTTGGTTATAGTGGTCATTTGTTAATCCTCAAAACTTTATGCCCGGGCGCAAAAGCACGAGTTTTGTCTTTGCTTATTCGCCAGCCATCCTTACGCGCCTCTTTTGCACAGCCAGTCCATGACGTACCGATATATTCACCGAAGTCTGGCGTTTGATATTTACCATTTGTACACTGGCGACAATCACAATAGAGATGCATGGTGTAACTTGCGGCAATAGCCATATCAGTCTCCTTTGATGCCAGTGTTTACAACCTGACAAGCCTCTTTGAGCACCCAGTCAACAGCGTCTTGCCATGCTCCGGTTTCGACTGGCGGATTCTCACGCTTTACCAGTTCATAGAAACGTACTGCTCTAACCAGTCCATCTGACGGTTTTGCCTGTAGTGCAGCCTGAGCTATGCGGTATACCTGGAGCATACAGGCGTCGTTGATATCCATTCCGAATGGAATATCTGATGACTGAGATTCCACATCTTCCAGCCTGGCAATTTCTTTACGTAAGAAGCCTTTCAGTTCCTGCTTCTGTTTCCTGTTCATATATTTTTCCTTCAAAGTTCGGTTCGCTGACAGGGTTTCTCTTTACGGCAGACAATGACGCTTCCTTTGCTCGAGTCGGTGATTGTTACCGTGCCGTCATCACACTGGACAATGACAACGGTGTTGCTCTTTTTCGCTACGCAGTTCGGCGTGGCTGATTGTGCGAATGGCGCGAAAAACAGCAGAAAAAGTAATATTCTGCTCACTGTTGTTTCCTCCCGTTCTGTGCTGGTCTGGCGAATGAATTGCGTTGTGGTGAAAAGACCATTCGCGCCAGCGCGGCCTTGTGATTGACTGTGTTCAGTGTTCTGGCCAGTCCGCCGTTGTGCCTGCGTGTCCGCTCTTCGTGATATCTCTGCATGATTTTCCCGGCAGGCGTGCACGGCTCCGGTTCCTCCGGCGAACGGCGCGGACGAATGACGACAGTCCAGCTATGGCTCTCGCTGCCCGGCCGCCTGTTGAGTATGTCGGCGATGGTGGTCTCCGTGGTGCGATCGGGGCTGACTATCGTGATTTCCAGCTCGTCGCCCGGTTGTGGCCTTGTGGCAGGCCTGAACAGTGTCAGCACCGGCATACGCTGGCGCATGATGGCCTCAAACTGTGGGCGCTGCATGGTGCAGCAAAATCGCGTCATGCTCCCGCCTCCACTGGCTGCTCTGTGATGATGTGACGGGCTGACTCATCCCAGTACGCTGTTCCCCCGTTATCCAGACGCACACGGGCACCGTTACGCACGGAGATGATGGCCGCGTCAGGCAACTGCACACCCAGCGAATCAAGTTCGCGGGCGATTTGCGTGTCCGTCGCGGTATCCGCAGGCACGACAATCCCCACCCTTACAGGGGTGTCAGATGCCGGTGTGGTGTCGTTTTGTCCGGTTTTTGCGCCCGACGGCTGATTTTTAATCTGATTACGCAGTTTTCTCCGATCGCCCCTGCTTAACGTATTCAGCCAGCTTTCCAGGTTCTCTTCGGGAAGCGTCAGTCGTCCGGGGTCCTGCCTGTTTTCTGGTCCGTGATTGTCTGTTTTTTCATCCCGGGGACAGTTATTGCCACGAGTCCAAGGGGCGACGGGGTCGCCCTGAAGGTCAAAACCCTCGCCCGTGCGGTTGTCTGGTATTATTTCTTTTTTAACCAGTTTCCACTCGTCCGGATGGGTGCATATGGTGTACCGCTCTCCGAGCGACGGGGCGCAGATTCCGTAGATACGTTGAGGGAATTCACCGTAGTCGTTGGCTTCGTCTGCGGTTTCGTATGCGGTGCGGACCAGATACTGGTTGCGCGGAATGAGCACACCACCCTGTTTCATGATGTAGGTGGCAAAACATCCCACATCTGCGGCAGCCATAATGGCGTCAATATCGTCATGATCGAGGTGCTTCGGTGATGCCGGGTTGCGCTCCATCTGGCTTGCAAGGCGGCGGAGTTCACGCCATACTTGGCGGGGCGGAATGCCGAAAAACTGGAACTGACGGATGCGGTGAAGGCTTGCCCAGGCAATGGCGTTCTCCACGGTTTCCGCCATGGTTTTCCCGGATTCCTCATCAACGTAAGGTTTTCCGGTTTTCGGATCATTGTTGTGGAAAGCGCTGGCGTCCAGGTTCTTACCGATATAGGTTGCGATATAGCTTGCCGGTGTGCCTTTTTCCGGGTCTATCTTCTCGCATTTAAAGCGCGGTGAAATATCGTCCCCCAGTTCGTGGCGATCTGATTTAATTGCTGCTTCGCGCATAATTTCGATGATGCGCTCTGCGTTCTCCGGGGAAGTGAATACCAGCATATGCCAGTGTGGCGTGCCGTCATGGTGTGGCTCAGCGGTTCGCACGCCGTACCAGCCCAGCCCCTCTTTTTTTATTTTTTTTCTTACGGCTGCGAAGAAGTCGTAAACCAGATAATCACTGGCATCTCGTACTGTGGCACCGTTGTATTTCGGGTTCAGGCTGCCGTTCTCGTTCACGCTGTGAAAGCGGGAAGGGGTGGTTACTGTGATGAAGAATGCGACGTCAGCCCGTAATTCGGCCACCATCTCCATCCCTCTGACGCAGACCATCATTTCATTGCGGCGGTTGCGTGGATTACCCAGGCCAGCCCAGTACACGTCCTCCAGACTCAGGCGCTCGCCGTCTTCGTTTTCAATATCCCAGCTTTTGAGAAAGTCACAGGTGCGCTGGCGCTTCTCGCGGAACTCCAGTAGTGACTCATGGCTGATATAGGGGGATTGTTTACGTGACACTCTGCCGGCGGCGCGCAGTAACTCCTCCCGCCAGAGATCGGCGACGTGGCGTAACTGGTTGTTCCACCAGGTCGCGCAGGTGATGCGCAGTACCGCACCCGGAACCCGTTCAGGGTCCGGCGGTGTGCGTCGGTTGTGCCTGATTTCGAGTTCCGGCCAGTATGGCGGGACCATGCCCAGAATTAAGGCTGTGCGTGCCACCTTCTGGTAGGCCAGCAGCCAGATAACCGGGCTGTCATTATCCTTGCCTGTCCGTTCAAGAACTTCATCACATATGCGTTCAAATTCTGCGGCGAATGCCTGGGCTGTCAGTGTGGCGATGCGCTGGATTTCGTCACGGGTGAGTTGCGGCAGTGTGAGCAGTTCTTCAAGGCGATGGCGCACGACGGTGGTTTTGAATGCCGGCGTTGCAAAGCGGTCGTTAACCCTTTCAATACGTTTCAGGCGCGCACGCAGTCCACGGCGAACGAAATTATCGGCCACGTATGCGCTGTTGTTTTTTACACCTTCACTGCGGGCACTTTGCTGTTTCCGGTTCAGTCGTGCCAGATCACGGATCAACACACTGGCAAGAAACGAGGGCAGGGTGCGAAGTTCGGCTATCGCCTCCGATACCGCCGTTGGCGGATTTTCGCGTCTGTGTCGTGCCAGCTTATCCAGCCTTATCTGCCGCTCTTCGTCCCGGTGAAGGTGTGAATTAATTTGCTTACCTTTGTCCGTGGTTGTCAGGAAGGCCACGGTTTCTTCATCCAGCCGGGCCTCAGTGCGAATGTCTTCGGTGAGGTAGTCACGGATTGCCCGTTGTAATGCGGTTGGCTTCTGCGGTAATGCTCTGCCGAATGTCTCAGGATCAATAACCGGCAGCGGGGCGTTCCACGGGTACGCCAGGTGCGTGTGGTGATGGCTCATTCCGCTTACTCCCCTGCTGTTGCCTTCTGAAATGCAGCCCGGTACAGCACAAGAAGGCGCTGGTATTCAGCGATAAAGTCTTCTGCTGTTTTAATCCCTTTCACGACCACGCTGTGGGTGGTCATTTCCAGAACGAGCACCATTTCTGACGATGACCAGCTGATAACGCTGCTGTCGCACCCGTTGATGTGGAACAGGCCCAGCTCCAGGCTGTGGTTCTGGTCTCTGACATCCACGCGGTAACGGTCGTCAACGGTGAAGGAAAAATCCCCGTATGTGGCAGCGCTGCGGGCTGCCTGTTTACAGGCGCGGCGGTAATAGTCGTGCAGGTCATTGAGACGGGAAGCGAGGCGTGGATCCACCGCCCACATCCAGTTAAAAAAATCCTGAATATCTGAAAGTCCCTTAACGCTCTTCATGAGAACCTCCGGAAACGGACGTGCGGAAGCCTCCCGCGTACGGGGGCGGGATGGCTCCGGGATGTTGATTAGTGGTGGTGCTGGTTAATGAGGTCCTGCAGCTCGCGCAGGTCATCCGCCAGGTAGCTGAATACAGCGGCGGAATACATGTTTGACAGTGCGTGGCTGCGCTCATGCAGCATATTGATGTGCATGATATGCGCGACGCGGAATGCGCGGAAAAGTCTGCGGTTGATTTCAGTCTGGATGTGACGACGCGCAGCGTATGCGCGCTGTTGTTTGCGGTTTGCCATGGTGTGGCCTCTGTAGTTGCAAGTTTTGAAAACTCACCATCCAGAGGTTGCAATTCTGGGTGGCGAGACGTACAGGGTTGCAACCACCGGCAACTACAGAAACCGGCCCGACCGAAGTCGGCCCCATACGCCCCGCCATAATTCTGGCGCGAAAAAGACGTGGCGATACGGTACGCACAAAAAAACCGCTGGCGCGGTTGTGCGCTGTAGTTGTCAGCGGGGGTTGCAATCCCGGCACCCGTTTTATGATGTGCAGCGGAAATGTAACCTGACTGATTGCGGCATGGCAAGCGGTTTTTTTGTGTGTGCATAGTGGTTACTCAGTCCGGTAGCAGTTCGCAAAGCACGGTGTCAGCGGCGGTATATCGTGCGTAAAGCCGGGCGAGGACCCATCTTTTAAGGGATATCCCGGCCGTGTCCCGGATGTACTTTCTGATTTCGCTGAATGTCATCCCCTGTTCATCGCGCAGTTCAGTTACCAACTCCACCAGGTGATCGCTGTATCTGGCTCTGTGGTGGAGTTCCCCGTATTTCCTGAACCGGTACCCTCTTTTTCTCAGGTTCAGTCCCACCGTGGATGTCGAGCGCCCCAGTTCATTCGCGAGTTCCCGGATGGTTTTTGTGTGGCGATTCCTGATGAGCGTGTTGAGTTCTTTTGTATTCAGGGGGGGTTGTTTGGTGTGGATAACCCCCTGAGAGAGCAAAAGACGGATGCGGCTTCGTATTGCTGGCCCGGTTCTCTGAAAGTGTTTTGTCAGTTCTGGTACGGTGTGGGAGGGGTATAAACCGACCAGTAGAGCATCTTCCTGTTGTGTCCAGGCTCTGACATGCTTCGGTGGTACACCTGATACACCCATAGGTTTAAGTGCGGGCATAGTTGTTCTCCGTTGTTCTGTTTTGTGTCGGGGTAATGGTCCGGTTTTTTCGCCTTCAACCGGAAAAGAAGGGCGTGTTAGCATTGATGAATCCGCCGTTCAGTGGATCTGGCGGACACTTTGTTCAACACGCCCGGGGGTAAAGATGTCTGGCTGCAAAAATTCCACGAGCCAGGTTACCCTGCACTCTGCGCTGATTAGGGGCAGAGCGATGACGATGAGGGATAAAACACCATGCAAAACAACCAACGTAAAAAATCGAGAGAACGGGATGAGGTCATGTTCCGTCTCTGGTACAGCTACTGGCTGGAGCGCATCGCGGCGGTATTCAATCGTCGCCTTGATGCGATCATCAACATTTTGATCCTTGCGGCGGGTGCGTTCATCGTAGCCGGCTGGCATTTCGGCTGGGTGCTTGGGGCAGTGGTGGTGGTTCTCGGAGCCTGTAATTTCATATGTCGTTTCGGGCAACGTGCGCAGGCGGCGAGTGAGCATGCCCATCGCTACAATGAGTTGATTACCAAAAGCGCCCTCCTCAGTACGGAAGCTCTGCTGGCACGCCTTCCAGAGCTTGAGATGCATGACTCTCCTGTCCTGGAATGCATGGAAAATGTGGCGTACAACAAAGCCTGTATGTCTCTGAATATCAGTCATCGTGAATCTCTCTCTTTCGCTGAAAAGATGATGGCTGCCATTACGATCGGTTTTTCCCGATAAGTGCCCTGCGTGTGTCATCTGACGCTCGCCATGTTCCCGTCAGTCGTTCGGGTTTATGACGTAATCCACGACGTTTTCCACGCGGCGGCGTAATTCCCTGTGTATCTGGCCTGGTGTTGCTGGTTCGCCCGGTTGCCCCAGGCCTGCCACAAAATCGTCGATTTCACTCATAAGCAGGTTGCGCATTACGGCGATATGGTGACGCGCCTCTTTGCCTGGTCTGCGTGCGTTGGTATCGTGTTTGCTGCTCATGTTCTTACCTCGCTTATTATCTCGAGTTCGCGCCATGACTCTGTCAGGACGGTTATCTGTGACCCGTCCGTCAGGTGGACGTAAATCAGTTCGTCACCTGCCGGGCATCGGGTGGTGGTGGCGATGACACTGCTTTCCACTTCGTATTCCATCCCGGATGTATCGGTAAAAAGCGTTTTATTGCGTCTTCTCAGAATTGCAGTCATGGTGTGGCCCTCAGTGTATTCGTGATGACGTGCCAGCCTCAGTGCTCTGAAGCTGACGTCTGAGGTTTTTCAGCTCCTGAGCCAGCCTGATGTTTTCTTCCCGGAACTCAGAAAGCGCCTGCACGGCAAGGGCGATGGCTATCGCTTCTGTCTGGTGCATCATGGCTAATAATATTTCTTCCGGATGTTCCATTAATTCACGGCTTAGTTTGTTTTTTTTCTTAATTAATTTGTTTGTGCCTTCGATTATTTTGTTGACCTGTTCACTGTTATCAATGATTCGGTTTTTTTTATTATTAAGCATTCCTGATTTCTCCTTTTTGAGCGGGTCAACCCCTCCGCGTGAGCGGATGTTTCTGGTTGTTTCTGGTGTTAAACGCCTGTTTATTTACGGCGCTTATCGCCAGTAAATAACGATTCAATGGTGTTAATGCTGTTAATTACCCGCATAATCCCCACAGCGCAAATAATGGCAAGGATAAGAATTAACCATGACATAAATACGCTCATGCTTCCTCCTGAATTACAAAGGGGGTTATTACGTTTCCTTCAGACAGGTCTTTATTAATGGCCTGTAATTCCGTCAGAGCTTCATTATCTCCGGAACCAAAGGCGCAACAGGTCAGGCCCTTGATTGCTGTAGTCAGTGCTGCAAGTGAAACAGCGTCACCGTTAGTGCCACGGCTTGTAAGTCCGTAATGGTAATTCTGAAGCGCGTCGTTAATGAGTTCTTTATAGGCTCTTTTCATCTTGCTGCCTCTTCTGTCTTATTAAGACTCCTTTTGCCTTAGTAGTCGGTATGCTGAAAGCTGCGCCCCTCGATTAAGCGGTCGGCAGTTCGCAAGGCTTCGTGCAGTGTGAAATCCTGTCCGAACTGATTGTCGCCGCTGCTCAGTGCAAAAATGCGGTTTCCGGTAAACGGATTGCGGTGGCATCTGTGGATCACGAGTCCGGCCTGCTCAATCAGCCAGGTGTGTTGACCAGTCTGTTTTACAGCATGACCGCCCGGCGTTGCGTGTGTTTCGCGCAGGCTCCAGCGGTTATTGCTGCGTGGTGCACTGTTGCGGAAATGTGGCTGTGAATAATGTTTTCGCATTATTTATCTCCTGCGCTTATTTTTCCTTCTATGCAATCTTTCATGAATAACAAATACTCATTGGCTTCCTCTTCCGTTTTTAATGTTCTCTCCAGATAGAAATTCTGAAAGTGTATATAGACTTATGCTCCTACCTTTGTTGTGGCTATTATGTCTTTTGCTTTAAAGTGCAATGCGTCACTACTTCTGGAGGTTAATCTTTGTCTTGGTTTCATGTTGTTGTCTTCCTTTACTTGAATACTATTGCGGAAATATAGCTACGAATGATTACGTTGTGTGCCTCTACCTGATGAGCCAGATGACAAACGCTGTAAGTCCCGCGCCAACAACTATTGGAAAAAGCCCTTTAGAATAAGCTGCGACGTAATGAACGTTGAGGACAATAAAACGTTCTTTTTGTCCTGTTAGCTTGCCAAGCAGATAAATCACTACTACGCCTAATTCCAGGAATATAATGTTCAAAACGGCATTGATGATATTGCTGGTCATTTTCGTGTTTAGCCGGGCTGGTTGTTTTTGAGTTGCTCCAGTTTTGAAACTCTGGGGGAGTAAACCTGCTTACCTTTAACGGTCTGGCAGTCCTCCTTGTTTGCCGGTGAAAACTTTCTTTTCTTGCGGTCGTACGTCCAGTAGCTTTTCCAGTTGTGCCACTCTGGCGGTTCGCACTCCAGTAGTTCGTCGGCTAGTTCGTCCCAGGCTTTGGCGTTAAACCACCATGTACCGTCTGACTTTTCATCTTCGGGATTTGAGCGCGTTTTGTGACCCGGCATCTGCCCGCGCTGAATGGCGGCGCGTAGCGCAGATTTTGTTACCCCCAGATAGGCAGCCCCTTTTTCCAGTGACACAAGTCCTGCGACTGGGCCGTCCAGTCGTAGGGTTGCGCCCTTTTTGTAGGACGGTCTGGTTTTGGTTTCCAGGTGTTCGTTGTCGTTGGCAGCTTCAATGAATTCATTGTCCGCGCCATCATCCTGAACCGGTTGAGCGCCAGATAACTCTTTGTCGGCAATAATCTCCCGCATTTGTTATCCTCTTGCATTGGTGCGCTTGTTGCGCCTTTTGATGATTTTTGATGACTTGTAAAGATAATCGTACGGTTATCTTTTGTAGGAGATTAATCCCCAAATGAGTATCTTGTCAATAGACTATGCGAAAAAGTTGCGTTTGATACGCAAGACGGAAGGGCTAACTCAAAAGCAATTTGCTGATATTACAGGGTTATCTCTGGCAACTGTCAGGAATTATGAGTCAGGGCAAAAGATCGCCAGAGCAAAGATTGTTGAGGCCGTCCTTCAAGTGGATCGGTTTGAAAAATATATGTTCTGGCTAATCAAAGATAAGACGCTACCTGTTGCCGGTCAGATCGCCCCGGCTCTCTCTCTTGATGGCTCCACGCAGTCGGAGGACGATCAGGTTTCAACCCGCAATACCCAAAAATCACCCCAATCAGGCCGCAATGCTGGCTGACGCTGTATATTGAACGGGCGGCGTTCAGTAAGCAGGGGTTAACAGGTTTATCCGTCGGAGGTGCTGATCATGTCGATTAAGCAACTCAAAGACGGACGTTATCAGGTTGATGTAAGGCCTCAGGGGGCGGGAGGAAGGCGGATTCGTAAGATTTTCACCCTGAAATCAAAGGCGCAGGAATTCGAAAGATACGTTCTTCAGAATTTCCACAATAACCCGTGGCAGGCAAGGCCCGCCGATCAACGGCGGTTATCAGAACTGATTGAGGTGTGGTGGATGCTTGATGGTCGTAATCAGGCATATGGTGATACCTACAGAACCAGACTGGAGAAGGTGATACGTGAAATGGGGGACCCGCGCGCCAGCCAGATGACACGAAAATTCGTGATTGAGTATCGCTCGGATAAGTTGCAGGCGGGACTGATGCCGTCCAGTATCAATCGCGACCTGTGCGCCTTATCTGCGATGTTTTCGTTGTTAATTGACGCGGAGGTTTATCATAACGAAAACCCTGTGCGCGGAATACGTAAACTCAAGATTCAGAATACAGAAATGGCCTTTCTTTCAGATGACGAGATTGATCGCCTTCTGAAACGGCTTGAGGGTGATGCACGACGCATTGCCATTCTGTGCCTTTCGACCGGGGCCAGATGGAAAGAGGCGTCAACGCTTCGCGGGGAACACATCGTGGGTAACAGGGTGACGTTCTTTAACACAAAGAACGGGAAATCGCGCTCGGTTCCTGTAGCTGATTCCGTTGTGCCGTTAATTAAAACCCGCCGGACCGGCCTGTTATATCAGGTTGATTATCTCAGTTTCAGGGAGATCCTTCAGGAGGTGAAGCCCGACTTACCCAAAGGGCAGGCCACGCATGTCATGCGGCACACGTTCGCCACGCATTTCATGATGAACGGCGGGAACATCGTCACGTTGCAGAGGATCCTGGGTCACGCCACGATTCAGCAAACGATGACGTATGCGCATTTTTCACCGGACTTTTTACAGGATGCGATCAGCTTTAATCCGCTGGCTGAAAGTGTCCATAAACTGTCCATCGACCAGTAATTATTTGTGATAATTTGCTCCCCTTGTTTTTGTTTACTTATTGAAAAATAAGGAAATCAGCAAGAGGAGTAAGTACCGTTAAATCTCCTGCGGGCGCTTTTTTTGTCTCCCTTTGATACCGAACAATAATTACTCCTCACTTACACGTAATACTACTTTCGAGTGAAAATCTACCTATCTCTTTGATTTTCAAATTATTCGATGTATACAAGCCTATATAGCGAACTGCTATAGAAATAATTACACAATACGGTTTGTTACTGGAATCAATCGTGAGCAAGCTTGAGTGAGCCATTATGAAAACGAAAATCCCTGATGCGGTATTGGCTGCTGAGGTGAGTCGCCGTGGTTTGGTAAAAACGACAGCGATCGGCGGCCTGGCAATGGCCAGCAGCGCATTAACATTACCTTTTAGTCGGATTGCGCACGCTGTCGATAGCGCCATTCCAACAAAATCAGACGAAAAGGTTATCTGGAGCGCCTGTACAGTTAACTGTGGTAGTCGCTGCCCGCTACGTATGCACGTCGTGGACGGTGAAATCAAATATGTCGAAACGGACAATACCGGCGATGACAATTACGACGGCCTGCACCAGGTTCGCGCCTGCCTGCGTGGGCGTTCCATGCGTCGCCGTGTCTACAATCCGGACCGCCTGAAATATCCGATGAAACGAGTCGGGGCGCGCGGTGAAGGCAAATTCGAGCGCATTAGCTGGGAAGAAGCCTACGACATCATCGCGACCAATATGCAGCGCCTGATCAAAGAGTACGGCAACGAGTCTATCTATCTGAACTATGGCACCGGTACGCTGGGCGGCACCATGACCCGCTCCTGGCCGCCGGGAAATACCCTGGTCGCGCGGCTGATGAACTGCTGCGGCGGCTATCTGAACCATTACGGCGACTACTCCTCCGCGCAAATTGCGGAAGGTTTGAACTATACCTACGGCGGCTGGGCAGATGGCAACAGCCCGTCGGATATCGAAAACAGTAAGCTGGTAGTGCTGTTTGGTAATAACCCTGGCGAAACGCGAATGAGTGGCGGTGGGGTGACTTACTATCTTGAACAGGCACGCCAGAAATCTAATGCCCGCATGATCATCATCGATCCGCGCTATACCGACACCGGTGCCGGGCGCGAAGATGAGTGGATCCCTATTCGTCCGGGAACAGATGCCGCACTGGTTAACGGTCTGGCGTACGTCATGATCACTGAAAACCTGGTGGATCAGGCATTCCTCGATAAATATTGCGTTGGCTACGATGAGAAAACCCTGCCAGCCAGTGCGCCGAAAAATGGCCACTATAAAGCTTATATTCTGGGTGAAGGGCCAGATGGCGTGGCTAAAACGCCGGAATGGGCCTCGCAAATCACTGGTGTTCCGGCAGACAAAATCATCAAATTGGCTCGTGAAATCGGTAGTACCAAACCGGCGTTTATCAGCCAGGGATGGGGCCCGCAGCGTCACGCTAACGGTGAAATCGCAACCCGTGCTATCTCGATGCTGGCGATTCTGACCGGTAACGTTGGTATTAACGGAGGCAACAGCGGCGCGCGTGAAGGTTCATACAGCTTACCGTTTGTCCGTATGCCGACCTTGGAAAACCCGATCCAGACCAGCATTTCGATGTTTATGTGGACCGATGCCATTGAACGTGGCCCGGAAATGACGGCGCTGCGTGATGGTGTACGCGGGAAAGATAAGCTGGATGTGCCGATCAAAATGATCTGGAACTATGCCGGTAACTGCCTGATTAACCAGCATTCTGAAATCAACCGTACCCATGAAATCCTTCAGGATGATAAGAAGTGCGAGCTGATTGTGGTTATCGACTGCCACATGACCTCATCGGCGAAATATGCTGACATCCTGCTGCCTGACTGCACCGCTTCCGAACAGATGGACTTTGCGCTGGATGCATCCTGCGGGAATATGTCTTACGTGATTTTCAACGATCAGGTGATTAAACCGCGCTTTGAATGTAAGACCATCTATGAAATGACCAGCGAACTGGCAAAACGTCTTGGCGTTGAGCAACAGTTTACTGAAGGCCGTACCCAGGAAGAGTGGATGCGGCATCTGTATGCCCAGTCGCGGGAAGCGATTCCTGAACTGCCAACGTTTGAAGAGTTCCGCAAGCAGGGGATCTTTAAAAAGCGCGACCCACAAGGGCATCACGTTGCTTATAAAGCCTTCCGTGAAGATCCGCAGGCAAACCCACTGACTACGCCATCGGGCAAAATTGAGATTTATTCGCAGGCGCTGGCTGACATTGCCGCTACCTGGGAATTGCCTGAAGGCGATGTGATCGATCCACTGCCGATCTACACGCCGGGCTTTGAAAGTTATCAGGATCCGCTGAACAAACAGTATCCGCTGCAGCTTACAGGTTTCCACTATAAATCTCGCGTTCACTCAACTTACGGCAACGTTGATGTGCTGAAAGCGGCTTGCCGTCAGGAAATGTGGATCAACCCGCTTGATGCCCAAAAACGCGGTATCCACAACGGCGATAAAGTCAGGATCTTTAACGATCGTGGTGAGGTTCATATTGAGGCGAAAGTGACGCCACGAATGATGCCGGGTGTGGTCGCACTGGGTGAAGGTGCCTGGTATGACCCGGATGCAAAACGTGTCGATAAGGGTGGTTGTATTAACGTACTGACCACTCAACGTCCGTCTCCTCTCGCTAAGGGGAATCCGTCACATACAAACCTTGTTCAGGTTGAAAAGGTGTAAGGAGTAACCGATGACAACCCAGTATGGATTTTTTATTGATTCCAGCCGTTGCACCGGTTGCAAAACCTGCGAGCTGGCCTGTAAAGACTACAAAGATTTGACGCCAGAAGTCAGCTTCCGCCGCATTTATGAATATGCTGGCGGCGACTGGCAGGAAGATAACGGTGTCTGGCACCAGAACGTGTTTGCCTACTATCTGTCGATTTCATGTAACCACTGCGAAGATCCGGCTTGTACTAAAGTCTGCCCGAGCGGTGCGATGCATAAACGTGAAGATGGTTTTGTTGTGGTCGATGAAGATGTGTGCATTGGCTGCCGCTACTGCCATATGGCTTGCCCGTATGGCGCACCGCAATATAACGAAACGAAAGGCCATATGACCAAATGCGATGGTTGTTATGACCGTGTTGCGGAGGGTAAAAAGCCGATCTGTGTTGAATCTTGTCCGCTGCGGGCGCTGGATTTCGGCCCTATCGACGAGCTGCGTAAAAAACATGGCGATCTGGCGGCCGTTGCGCCGTTGCCGCGAGCTCACTTTACCAAACCGAATATTGTGATCAAACCCAATGCCAATAGCCGCCCGACCGGGGATACCACTGGCTATCTGGCAAACCCGAAGGAGGTGTGAGATGGGAAGTGGATGGCATGAATGGCCGCTGATGATCTTCACGGTCTTCGGGCAATGTGTAGCAGGTGGTTTTATCGTTCTGGCTTTGGCGCTGCTCAAAGGCGACCTGCGAGCAGAAGCCCAGCAGCGTGTTATCGCCTGCATGTTTGGTTTATGGGTGCTGATGGGCATTGGCTTTATCGCCTCTATGCTCCATCTTGGTTCACCAATGCGCGCTTTTAACTCGCTCAACCGGGTAGGGGCTTCAGCACTCAGTAACGAAATCGCCAGCGGTTCGATCTTTTTTGCCGTAGGCGGCATCGGCTGGTTGCTGGCAATGCTGAAAAAGCTGTCACCGGCATTGCGTACGCTGTGGCTGATAGTGACGATGGTTCTTGGCGTCATCTTTGTCTGGATGATGGTGCGTGTGTATAACAGCATTGATACCGTTCCGACCTGGTACAGCATCTGGACGCCGATGGGCTTCTTCCTGACGATGTTTATGGGCGGCCCGTTACTGGGTTACCTGTTGTTGAGTCTGGCTGGCGTCGATGGCTGGGCGATGCGTCTGCTGCCAGCAATTTCTGTACTGGCACTGGTAGTGAGTGGCGTGGTGTCAGTGATGCAGGGCGCAGAGCTGGCGACTATTCATAGTTCTGTGCAGCAGGCCGCAGCGCTGGTGCCGGACTATGGTGCGCTGATGTCCTGGCGGATCGTGCTTTTGGCCGTTGCCCTGTGCTTGTGGATTGCACCACAGCTAAAAGGTTATCAGCCTGCGGTTCCGCTACTTTCTGTATCATTCATTCTGCTTCTGGCAGGGGAATTAATCGGTCGCGGCGTATTCTATGGTTTGCATATGACCGTGGGGATGGCCGTCGCAAGCTAATCATAACAACCGGGGTTTCGGCCCCGGTTCTCTTTTATTTCTGCTTCGTTAACGTGTCATAACTGGTCATCAAATTACGATAATCAGGAATGTGGTTAGAGAACAACGTCGCCAGTCCTTCAATATCATTACGCCAGTCGCGATGCAGCTCGCACGCCACGCCGAACCATGTCATCAATTGCGCACCAGCTTGCGACAAGCGATCCCATGCCGAATGCCGGGTAATTTCATTAAAGGTCCCTGACGCGTCAGTCACGACAAAGACGTCAAACCCTTCTTCAATGGCTGAAAGCGCCGGGAATGCCACGCAAACTTCGGTTACCACACCGGCAATAATTAACTGTTTTTTACCTGTCGCTTTGACAGCTTTTACAAAATCTTCGTTATCCCAGGCGTTAATATTTCCCGGGCGAGCAATGTAAGGTGTATCGGGGAATTGTGCTTTCAGTTCTGGAACTAATGGGCCGTTAGGACCGGTTTCAAAACTGGTGGTAAGAATAGTTGGTAAGTTGAAATACTTAGCCAGGTCACCCAGCGCCAGCACGTTATTTTTAAACTTATCGGGTTCGATATCCCGTACAAGGGAAAGTAAACCAGCCTGGTGATCAACAAGCAAAACGGCAGCATCATTTTTATCAAGACGAACATACGGTTTGGTCATCCTCTTCTCCTTTCGAGAGTCAGTGGTACGTCTGAAATCGATCAGACGCGATGCATTGCTCTGAAAGCATAGACGGGAAATATGAGTTTGCTGTGACCATGAAATTTTTCGACTGAACGAAGCGTATGAAATTTGTGTTAGTTCAATAAAAACAATCAGATGAGACTAATCATCTCTTCAGCATTAGCGTTATGAATGAGTAATATAAATCGATAATACCGCCGCTGGGATATCGCGTATTTTCACCCATTGACAATGTTTTTGGCGGTGGCATGATGCGCATGAAATTTGAACTTCCTCACGGTTTTAATTCATGTCCACGTATACCCAGCCTGTCATGCTTTTGCTGTCTGGCCTGCTTTTGTTGACTCTGGCGATTGCGGTGTTAAATACACTCGTGCCGCTTTGGCTCGCCCAGGAACACATGTCCACATGGCAGGTAGGCGTTGTCAGCTCATCCTATTTTACCGGCAACCTTGTCGGTACATTGCTGACAGGGTATGTCATTAAGCGCATTGGCTTTAACCGCAGCTATTATCTGGCCTCCTTCATTTTTGCCGCTGGCTGTGCCGGCCTTGGCCTGATGATTGGATTCTGGAGCTGGTTGGCTTGGCGTTTTGTCGCGGGCGTCGGCTGTGCCATGATTTGGGTGGTTGTTGAGAGCGCGCTGATGTGCAGTGGGACGTCACGTAACCGTGGGCGTTTGCTTGCTGCGTATATGATGGTTTATTACGTGGGAACGTTTTTAGGCCAGTTACTGGTCAGCAAAGTTTCAACCGAGCTGATGTCCGTATTGCCGTGGGTTACAGGTTTGACGTTGGCAGGGATCTTACCGCTGTTGTTTACGCGTGTGCTGAATCAGCAGGCTGAAAACCATGATTCGACGTCAATTACGTCAATGCTAAAACTCCGTCAGGCGCGGCTTGGCGTGAATGGCTGCATTATCTCAGGAATCGTTCTGGGATCTCTATATGGCCTGATGCCGCTGTACCTCAATCACAAAGGGGTGAGCAATGCCAGCATTGGTTTCTGGATGGCGGTACTGGTCAGTGCGGGTATCCTTGGACAATGGCCGATTGGACGTCTGGCGGATAAGTTTGGTCGACTGCTGGTGTTGCGTGTTCAGGTCTTTGTCGTCATTCTCGGCAGTATCGCGATGCTTAGCCAGGCGGCGATGGCCCCAGCGTTATTCATCCTCGGTGCCGCTGGCTTTACGCTATATCCGGTGGCGATGGCATGGGCTTGCGAGAAAGTTGAACATCATCAACTGGTGGCGATGAACCAGGCCTTACTGTTGAGCTATACTGTGGGAAGTCTGCTTGGCCCGTCATTTACCGCTATGCTAATGCAGAATTTCTCCGATAATTTATTGTTTATCATGATCGCCAGCGTATCGTTTATCTATTTGCTGATGCTGCTGCGCAACGCCGGTCATACGCCGAAACCCGTTGCTCACGTGTAAATGAATTCAAGCAGAGTGTGAACTTACTGTTTCACACTCTGCTTTTTTGTTTCTTCTATCTGACTTGCTTTATTCCAAATTTTATTCGTTTAAAAATAAAATGTGCAGCAGGTTATAATTTTGCATTTCGCTATTTCCGCACTTCTTATTTGCCGCGCATAATCCCTCGTTTTACAGATGCCCCTTTAATTTTGGCGAAGGATTTGTCTATGGCTGGGAATGTTCAGGAAAAACAGTTGCGATGGTACAACATTGCGCTGATGTCTTTTATCACTGTCTGGGGTTTTGGCAACGTTGTTAATAACTATGCCAACCAGGGGCTGGTGGTTGTTTTTTCATGGGTGTTTATCTTTGCACTCTATTTCACACCTTATGCGCTAATTGTTGGTCAGTTAGGCTCGACCTTCAAAGATGGGAAGGGCGGGGTCAGTACCTGGATTAAACACACGATGGGACCCGGACTGGCTTATCTCGCCGCGTGGACCTACTGGGTGGTGCATATTCCCTATCTGGCACAAAAACCCCAGGCAATTCTGATTGCGCTCGGTTGGGCGATGAAAGGCGACGGTTCGCTAATCAAAGAATATTCAGTCGTAGCGTTACAGGGGTTAACGCTGGTGCTGTTTATCTTCTTTATGTGGGTTGCTTCACGCGGTATGAAATCGCTGAAAATCGTCGGTTCTGTGGCAGGGATTGCTATGTTTGTTATGTCGCTCCTGTATGTGGCGATGGCGGTAACCGCGCCTGCAATTACTGAAGTGCATATTGCGACCACAAACATTACCTGGGAAACGTTCATTCCTCATATCGACTTTACCTACATTACCACTATTTCAATGCTGGTTTTCGCGGTTGGCGGAGCAGAGAAGATTTCTCCTTACGTTAATCAAACGCGCAACCCAGGAAAAGAATTTCCAAAAGGGATGTTATGCCTGGCGGTGATGGTTGCGGTTTGTGCCATTCTGGGCTCGCTGGCGATGGGGATGATGTTTGATTCGCGTAATATCCCGGATGACTTAATGACCAACGGTCAGTATTACGCCTTTCAGAAGCTGGGCGAGTATTACAACATGGGTAATACTTTAATGGTGATTTACGCCATTGCGAATACCCTGGGACAAGTAGCGGCGCTGGTATTCTCGATTGATGCCCCGCTTAAAGTGCTATTAGGTGATGCTGACAGCAAATATATTCCAGCCAGTTTATGTCGTACCAACGCTTCTGGTACGCCCGTTAATGGCTATTTTCTGACCCTGGTACTGGTGGCGATTCTGATTATGCTGCCGACTCTCGGCATTGGTGATATGAACAATCTCTATAAATGGCTGTTGAACCTTAATTCGGTAGTGATGCCGCTGCGTTATTTATGGGTATTTGTTGCATTTATTGCAGTCGTTCGCTTGGCGCAGAAATATAAACCAGAATATGTCTTTATTCGTAATAAGCCTCTGGCAATGACCGTCGGGATTTGGTGTTTTGCCTTTACCGCCTTTGCCTGTTTGACGGGGATCTTCCCGAAAATGGAAGCCTTCACTGCAGAGTGGACCTTCCAGTTGGCGCTGAATGTTGCAACGCCGTTTGTGCTGGTAGGATTAGGACTGATATTCCCGCTGCTGGCGCGTAAAGCGAATAGTAAATAATTATTGTGGTCGGTGACGCTGACTCTGGCAGATCTGACCCGTTTTTACATAATCGAGAAATGCGCGCAAGCCGCAGGACATATACTGGCGGTTTGGATAATAGATCTGGAAGCCTGGACGCTCTGTGCTCCAGTCTTCCAGTACACATTCTAAACGACCAGTATCAAGGTACTCCTTGATCTGTTCATAGAGCAGATACCCGATACCAGCACCCATCAAAACGGCCTCCAGTTCAGCATCAACATCATCCAGAATGATATTTCCTGCGACAGCAATTTCCAGCTCCTTTGCAAATTGCCAGTGGAAAGGTTTGCCGCTGGGATAACGAAAAACAACACATTGATGATTAAGCAGATCATGAGGATGGCGGGGTTTGCCATATCTTGCAAAGTACTCTGGCGTTGCTGCTACACATAATTTCACTGGCGGGCCGATCGCCACGCTGATCATATCTTTTTCGACGATGCAACTAAGTCGAACGCCAGCGTCAAAGCCCTGTTGGACGATATCGACAAGAGAGTCGTCAGTTGTGAGCTCGACTTTAATATCAGGATATTCACGTGTGAAACCAACCAGTAAAGACATTAAAAATATACGTGCAGCTACCCGGGCGGCATTGATTTTGAGCGTTCCTGTCGGTGTCAGACGAAAATCATTCATCTCATCTAACATGATCTGAATTTCGTCGAAAGCTGGGCGCAATCGTTCATAGAGATTAGAACCCGCTTCCGTTAACGATACGCTTCGGGTTGTCCGATTGAATAAGCGAATTTTAAGACGTTGTTCCAGTGTTTTAATACTATGGCTAATGGCGGACGAGGATAAGCCTAACTCATCGCCCGCTGCACGAAAGCTTTGATTACGGGCCACGGCAAAGAAAGTGGCAAAGTCAGACATATTCATCCGCATTAGTGAAAATCCTTCATTAACTCATCCTGAATCATCACGTTTACAGGATTATGCCGCCTGCGTAAAGTGCGCTCCAGAACTTAACGTGGAGGTAAAATTATGCAGTCTGAACGTATTTATTTGGTATGGGCCCATCCTCGTCATGATTCATTGACCGCACATATTGCTGATGCGATCCATCAGCGGGCAATGGAGCGGAAAATACAGGTGACGGAACTCGATTTATATCGGCGTAATTTCAACCCAGTGATGACGCCGGAAGATGAACCAGACTGGAAGAATATGGATAAACGTTATTCTCCAGAGGTTCATCAGCTTTATTCAGAGCTGCTTGAACATGACACGTTAGTGGTGGTTTTTCCTCTCTGGTGGTACAGCTTCCCGGCAATGCTAAAAGGATATATTGACAGAGTATGGAATAATGGGCTGGCTTATGGAGATGGGCACAAATTACCATTCAATAAAGTTCGTTGGGTGGCGCTGGTTGGAGGAGACAAAGAATCATTTGTCCAGATGGGCTGGGAAAAAAATATAAGCGATTATTTAAAAAATATGTGCAGTTATCTTGGTATTGAAGATGCCGATGTCACTTTCTTGTGTAATACAGTGGTATTCGATGGGGAAGAACTTCACGCGAGCTATTATCAGTCGTTATTATCTCAGGTACGGGATATGGTAGATGCACTATAAGATGTGTTAAAAACGCTGTAGCAGAATGAAGCGCGGAATAAAAAAGCGGCAACTCAATAAAGTTGCCGCTTTACGGGGAAATTAGAACATTACCTTATGACCGTACTGCTCAAGAATGCCTTTCACGCGTTCCATGGTCTCTTTCTTCGGTGGTTTAACACCGTCGAGTTTGTACTCTTCACCCATTGCCACCCATTTGTGTTTGCCCAGCTCGTGGTAGGGGAGAAGCTCGATTTTCTCAACGTTGCCCATATCACGGGTAAATTCACCGAGGCGATGCGCTGAATCGTCATCGTCAGACCAGCCTGGGACAACAACGTAGCGGATCCACACCTTCACATTTTTGTTCGCCAGATATTTAGCGAACTCCAGCGTGCGGTGGTTGGAAACTCCAACCAGATTTTGGTGGATCTCGTCGTTCATCTGTTTGAGATCGAGCATTACCAGGTCGGTTACTTCCAGCAGTTCATCAATCACCGGATCGTAACGACGAACAAAACCGTTGGTGTCCAGACAGGTATGAATGCCTTCTTTTTTGCAGGCGCGGAACCAGTCACGAACAAACTCAGCTTGCAGGATTGCTTCACCGCCGGATGCGGTAACGCCGCCGCCGGAAGCGTTCATAAAGTGGCGATAGGTCACCACTTCCTTCATCAAATCTTCAACGGTAACTTCTTTACCGCCATGCGTGTCCCAGGTGTCGCGGTTATGACAATACAGGCAGCGCATCAGGCAGCCCTGGAAAAAGGTGATAAAGCGAATACCCGGGCCGTCTACGGTTCCACAGGATTCAAAGGAGTGAATGCGACCAATAACTGACATTGCGGTGTTTCTCCAGATGTGGCCCATCTGAGGCCGTGTTGGTGCGCAGCTCGAAGGCTACGTCGAGTCTGTTTTGGCAGTCACCTTAAAGTATAGATAGCTGACAAAAAAGGCTCTCGCGCTAAAAAAGGCCCCACTTTCGTGGAGCCTTTATTGTACGCTTTTTACTGTACGATTTCAGTCAAATCTAATTACATAGATTGAGTGAAGGTACGAGTAATAACGTCCTGCTGCTGTTCTTTAGTCAGCGAGTTGAAACGTACTGCGTAGCCAGATACACGGATGGTCAGCTGCGGATATTTTTCCGGGTTTTCCATCGCGTCGAGCAGCATTTCACGGTTCATCACGTTAACGTTCAGGTGCTGACCACCTTCGATGGATGCTTCGTGGTGGAAGTAGCCATCCATCAGACCAGCCAGGTTGGTCTTACGAACTTCGTCGTCTTTACCCAGTGCGTTCGGAACGATAGAGAAGGTGTAGGAGATACCATCTTTAGCGTAAGCAAACGGCAGTTTAGCAACGGAAGTCAGAGAGGCTACTGCACCTTTCTGGTCACGACCGTGCATCGGGTTAGCACCCGGTCCGAACGGCGCGCCAGCACGACGACCGTCTGGGGTGTTACCCGTTTTCTTACCATACACAACGTTAGAAGTGATGGTCAGAACAGACTGAGTCGGGATAGCGTCACGGTAGGTGTGCAGTTTCTGAATTTTCTTCATGAAACGTTCTACCAGGTCAACAGCCAGGTCATCTACACGCGGATCATTGTTACCAAACTGCGGGTATTCGCCTTCGATTTCGAAGTCGATAGCCAGACCGTCTTCGTCACGAATCGGTTTAACTTTCGCATATTTGATTGCAGACAGGGAGTCAGCAGCAACGGACAGACCAGCGATACCACACGCCATGGTGCGGATAACGTCACGGTCGTGCAGCGCCATCAGAGAGGCTTCGTAGCTGTACTTGTCGTGCATGTAGTGGATGATGTTCAGTGCAGTGATGTACTGTTTAGCCAGCCAGTCCATGAAGTGATCCATGCGCTCCATCACTTCATCATAGTTCAGGACATCGCCTTTGATCGGTTCAGACTTCGGACCAACCTGCATTTTCAGTTTTTCGTCAACGCCGCCGTTGATTGCGTACAGCATGGTTTTCGCCAGGTTTGCACGCGCACCGAAGAACTGCATTTGTTTACCAACGATCATCGGGCTTACGCAGCAAGCAATAGCGTAGTCATCGTTGTTGAAGTCCGGACGCATCAGGTCATCGTTCTCATACTGCAGAGAAGAGGTGTCGATGGACACTTTAGCGGCGAATTTCTTGAAGTTCAGCGGCAGTTTTTCAGACCACAGAATGGTCATGTTCGGTTCCGGAGACGGACCCATGGTGTACAGGGTGTTCAGGAAACGGAAGCTGTTTTTGGTAACCAGGGTACGACCGTCGAGGCCCATACCACCGATAGATTCGGTTGCCCAGATCGGGTCGCCAGAGAACAGTTCATCGTATTCCGGAGTACGCAGGAAGCGAACCATACGCAGTTTCATGACCAGGTGGTCAACCATTTCCTGCGCTTCTTGTTCGGTGATCTTGCCAGCTTTCAGGTCACGTTCGATGTACACATCCAAGAAGGTGGAGGTACGACCGAAGGACATTGCAGCACCGTTCTGAGACTTAACAGCAGCCAGGTAGCCGAAGTAAGTCCACTGGATAGCTTCCTGAGCGTTGGTAGCCGGACCAGAGATGTCGTAGCCGTATTTCGCAGCCATTTCTTTCATCTGACCCAGAGCGCGGTGCTGTTCAGCGATTTCTTCGCGCAGACGGATAGTCTGTTCCAGGTTTACGCCGTTTTCCAGATCAGCCTGCAGAGAAGTGAACTGTGCCAGTTTGTCTTTCATCAGGTAGTCGATACCGTACAGCGCAACGCGACGGTAGTCACCGATGATACGGCCACGGCCATATGCATCTGGCAGACCGGTCAGAACACCAGATTTACGGCAACGCAGGATGTCCGGAGTGTAAACGTCGAACACGCCCTGGTTGTGAGTTTTACGGTATTCAGTGAAGATTTTTTTGATCATCGGATCCAGTTCGCGGTTGTACGCTTTGCAGGAACCTTCGATCATTTTGATACCACCGAACGGGATAAGAGCACGTTTCAGCGGAGCTTCAGTCTGCAGACCAACGATTTTCTCAAGCTGCTTGTTGATGTAGCCAGCGTCGTGAGAGGTGATGGTGGAAGCAACAGCGGTGTCAAAGTCAACTGGCGCGTGAGTGCGGTTTTCCAGTTTAACGCCTTCCATTACTTTGTCCCACAGGGTGGTGGTCGCTTCAGTAGCGCCAGCCAGGAAGGACTCGTCACCCTCGTACGGAGTGTAGTTTTTCTGAATGAAGTCACGGACGTTTACTTCATTCTGCCAGTCACCTTTGGTAAAACCTTCCCAGGCTGTGGCTAACTTTTCATTAAGCTCGGACATGTAACACCTACCTTCTTAAGTGGATTTTTTATTTACTGCGTACTTCGACAACCATTAATGGTGGTCGTTTTCACGCAGGTAAATGACCCAGTATGTCAACCCAACCAACAAACCACCACCGATAATGTTGCCGATCGTAACCGGAATCAGGTTATCAGTGATGAAATTCATCACGGTCAGGTGAGAAAAATTTTCCGGTGCAGAACCGACTGCGGTCCAAAATTCCGGGGATGCGAAGTCGCGGATTACAATACCCATCGGGATCATAAACATGTTTGCGATACTGTGCTCAAAACCGCTGGCAACAAACATCGCGACCGGCAGCACCATAATGAACGCTTTGTCCATCAGGCTGCGGCCAGAATAACTCATCCATACTGCCAGACATACCATCAGGTTTGCCAGGATACCAAGACAGACGGCCTCAATAAAAGTATGGTGCACTTTGTGGTCGGCGGTTTGTAGGACGTTTAGTCCCCATTGACCATTTGCGGTCATATACTCGCCGGAAAGCCACATTAAAAGTACAAATAGCAGTGCGCCGACCAGGTTGCCAAAATAGACATTTAGCCAGTTTTTCGCCAACTGACCCCAGGTGATGCGCCCACTCGCCTTAGCAACAACAATCAACACGGTGGAAGTAAAGAGATCGGCTCCGCAGACAACACAAAGAATCAGCCCCAGAGAGAAGCAAATGCCGCCAACCAGTTTTGCCATGCCGAAGGGCATTGTGCCTGTGCCAGTGGTTGCTGTGATATAGAAGACGAATGCGATTGAGATGAAAACACCGGCGGTAATCGCCAGATAGAAAGTCTTAAGCGGATGTTTCGTTGCTTTATAGACACCCGCCTCTTCGGCCACTTTGGCCATTGCAGCAGGAAGTAAAAGATCAAAAGGGTTGTCAGCTTTCACACTAACTCTCTCTTTATTAAGTCGGCGACGAGATACTAACAAAGCATTATAGATGAGAAATTGATATAGATCATATCTCGCCTGGCTTATAGGCCCGTAACTCGCATGGTTTTTATGCAAATACGGAGTAAATATTTGATTATCCAAATAAAAATAAATTTTAAAAATTAACAAATGAGTTGAATTTTTTCCGCATCCTCCGCTAAAACAGTTAATTAAAAGGGAGCATCAGGCGAATAAAGTAACAATATCGATCGTATTTATTAAATACAAATTACCGATATTTAACCTTATAATTACAATTATTTTATTAATGCAAATATATGTAAAGCGGGGCATTAAAAAACGCCCCGTAATATAACTCAGACTAATCATTAAGCCTACATTGCGTAGGCTATTTGATTTTATTTTGCCCAGAATGCTGCTTTGGCGCGCTGCAGCTTTTCGTAGGCCTTCAACAACGACTGATGTGCAGCAAACGCGTGCAGATCGCTATCTACCGGTTGCAGGCCGTAAAACGCCGCTTCGCCGCTCATTGCCGCACTGGCGGCTTCTACGGCATCTGCGCCGTACATGCGAACAAACGCATTCAGATATTGCAGCGGCTGGCGATCTTCTTCCTGTGCCAGTAATAACAACGTTTGCAGGCAGCGATAATAGTTGGCGCGTTCCGGACTAAATACTGATGAGTTAAACTCCATCGTCCATTCGGTCCAGACCAGAGCCTGTTCCAGATCGCCACCAGCCAGCGCCAGCATGGCTTTTAATTCACCGATACGCAGGGTGTACCAACCGTTATCCGACCCGGTCGCCAGACCCAACAGCTCACGCACGCGGGTAAAGTCATCAAAACCTTCTTCATCCAGTTGCTCGATGAGGTTCAGGTAATCTTCTTTTTCCCACTCGCTGCCTGGTAGCGAAAGAATCGTTTCACGTAAATGGCTGCCCATACTGTTATTCGCGAGCCACAGATCTTCAGCCGGATAAATATCGGACATGCCAGGCACGATAATACGGCAAGCATAAACGCCCAGATGCTCGTAATCGGCAATATAAACTTCTTTATCTTCTTTGTTGAAGATAGCCATCAGTGTGGCGAACTCTTCTTCCGTGGTGCCGGAGAAATTCCAGTCCACAAACGGATAATCGGCATCCTGCTTGAACAGGTCCCAGGAGATTAAACCGCTGGAATCGATAAAGTGCGTTTCGAGGTTGGTATGTTCAGCGACTTCTTCATCATCGAAGGTTGGCGGAGTAAACACATCCAAATCTTTCAGGCCACGACCTTGCAGCAGCTCGGTCACGGTACGTTCCAGTGCTACGCCAAAATCAGGATGCGCACCGAAAGAGGCAAAGCAGGTACCGTTAGCAGGATTGAACAGTACCACGCAAATCACCGGATACTGGCCGCCAAGCGAACCGTCATAAGCGAAGATTGGGAAACCCTCCGCTTCCAGCGTTTCGATGGCTTCAACTACTGCTGGGTAACGCGCCAGCACGTCTGCCGGGATCTCTGGCAGGCTGATGCTTTCAGCAATAATGCGGTTTTTCACGTAGCGTTCGAAAACTTCAGACAATCCCTGAACGCGTGCTTCGTTGCGGGTATTACCTGCGGACATACCGTTGGAGACGTACAGGTTACCAATGATATTCATCGGAATATAAACGGTCTGATTGTCGGACTGACGCGTAAACGGCAGGCCGCAAATACCACGATCTTCGTTACCGGATTGTAGGTCAATCAGCATGCTGCCGGTCAGTTCATTCTCCGGATCATAAAACGCGCGCAGACGGTCATCGAGCAGCCCTTCTGGCACATCGTCATTTTCGGTCAGTGGGAACCATTTTTCGTTGGGATAATGCACGAACGGACCGTTGGCGATGGTTTCGCCCAGCCAGAAGTCCGCAAAAAAGTAGTTGGTTGAGAGACGCTCGAAATATTCACCGAGTGCAGAAGCCAGCGCCGCTTTCTTGGTTGCGCCTTTACCGTTGGTAAAACACAGTGCGCACTCTTTGTCGCGAATATGTACAGACCAGACGTTAGGCACGGGATTCAGCCAGGAGGCCTCTTCAATCTGAAAGCCGAGGTCTGAAAGTTTTTGCTGGAAGCGAGCGATGGAATCTTCCAGAGCGGCATCTTTGCCGGGGATAAATGTTTGCGTCATGAAAATCACTTTAGTCGTACGGAAAGCGCGCAATAATACGGGTTTTATCTCAAAGGCGCTATCACCGCCGCCATGCCGATGAACTGTTGACTATGCTTTTAGCGGATAAACCACGTTAAGAGCATAAAAATGAAGGCGTTCGATCTCCACCGTATGGCATTTGATAAAGTGCCTTTTGATTTCCTTGGCGAAGTTGCACTACGTAGTCTTTATACCTTTGTACTGGTCTTTTTGTTCCTCAAAATGACCGGAAGACGCGGTGTGCGGCAGATGTCGCTGTTTGAAGTTTTAATCATTCTGACGCTGGGATCAGCGGCGGGAGATGTGGCGTTTTATGATGATGTGCCGATGGTCCCGGTACTTATCGTCTTTATTACTCTGGCGTTGTTATACCGCCTGGTAATGTGGTTGATGGCGCACAGTGAAAAACTGGAAGATCTTCTGGAAGGCAAGCCAGTTGTCATTATTGAAGATGGCGAGCTGGCCTGGTCGAAACTCAATAACTCCAACATGACGGAATTTGAGTTCTTTATGGAGCTACGATTGCGTGGCGTGGAGCAGCTGGGGCAGGTACGTCTGGCGATTCTCGAAACCAACGGGCAAATCAGTGTCTATTTCTTTGAAGATGACAAGGTGAAACCGGGTTTACTTATTTTACCCAGTGATTGTACGCAGCGTTACAAAGTGGTGCCGGAGTCGGCGGACTATGCCTGTATTCGTTGTAGTGAAATCATTCATATGAAAGCGGGGGAAAAACAATTATGTCCGCGCTGTGCAAATCCAGAATGGACGAAGGCAAGTCGGGCAAAACGGGTGACCTGACAGTAAAAACATCGGCTTTTTGCTAATAATCCGAGAGATTCTTTTGTGTGATGCAAGCCACATTTTTGCCCTCAACGGTTTTACTCATTGCGATGTGTGTCACTGAATGATAAAACCGATAGCCACAGGAATAATGTATTACCTGTGGTCGCAATCGATTGACCGCGGGTTAATAGCAACGCAACGTGGTGAGGGGAAATGGCTCAAATCTTCAATTTTAGTTCTGGTCCGGCAATGCTACCGGCAGAGGTGCTTAAACAGGCTCAACAGGAACTGCGCGACTGGAACGGTCTTGGTACGTCGGTGATGGAAGTGAGTCACCGTGGCAAAGAGTTCATTCAGGTTGCAGAGGAAGCCGAGAAGGATTTTCGCGATCTTCTTAATGTCCCCTCCAACTACAAGGTATTATTCTGCCATGGCGGTGGTCGCGGTCAGTTTGCTGCGGTACCGCTGAATATTCTCGGTGATAAAACCACCGCAGATTATGTTGATGCCGGTTACTGGGCGGCAAGTGCCATTAAAGAAGCGAAAAAATACTGCACGCCTAATGTCTTTGACGCCAAAGTGACTGTTGATGGTCTGCGCGCGGTTAAGCCAATGCGTGAATGGCAACTCTCTGATAATGCGGCTTATATGCATTACTGCCCGAATGAAACCATCGACGGTATCGCCATCGACGAGACGCCAGACTTCGGCAAAGATGTGGTGGTCGCCGCCGACTTCTCTTCAACCATTCTTTCCCGTCCGATTGACGTCAGCCGTTATGGTGTAATTTACGCTGGCGCGCAGAAAAATATCGGCCCGGCTGGCCTGACAATCGTCATCGTTCGTGAAGATTTGCTGGGCAAAGCGAATATCGCGTGTCCGTCGATTCTGGATTATTCCATCCTCAACGATAACGGCTCCATGTTTAACACGCCGCCGACATTTGCCTGGTATCTATCTGGTCTGGTCTTTAAATGGCTGAAAGCGAACGGCGGTGTAGCTGAAATGGATAAAATCAATCAGCAAAAAGCAGAACTGCTATATGGGGTGATTGATAACAGCGATTTCTACCGCAATGACGTGGCGAAAGCTAACCGTTCGCGGATGAACGTGCCGTTCCAGTTGGCGGACAGTGCGCTTGACAAATTGTTCCTTGAAGAGTCTTTTGCTGCTGGCCTTCATGCACTGAAAGGTCACCGTGTGGTCGGCGGAATGCGCGCGTCTATTTATAACGCCATGCCGCTGGAAGGCGTTAAAGCGCTGACAGACTTCATGGTTGAGTTCGAACGCCGTCACGGCTAATGCCGAAATTTTGCTTAATCCCCACAGCCAGCCTGTGGGGTTTTTATTTCTGTTGTAGAGAGTTGAGTTCATGGAATCCCTGACGTTACAACCCATCGCTCGTGTCGATGGCACTATTAATCTGCCCGGTTCCAAGAGCGTTTCTAACCGCGCTTTATTGCTGGCGGCATTAGCACACGGCAAAACAGTATTAACCAATCTGCTGGATAGCGATGACGTGCGCCATATGCTGAATGCATTAACAGGGTTAGGGGTAAGCTATACGCTTTCAGCCGATCGTACGCGTTGCGAAATTATCGGTAACGGCGGTCCATTACACGCAGAAGGTGCCCTGGAGTTGTTCCTCGGTAACGCCGGAACGGCAATGCGTCCGCTGGCGGCAGCTCTTTGTCTGGGTAGCAATGATATTGTGCTGACCGGTGAGCCGCGTATGAAAGAACGCCCGATTGGTCATCTGGTGGATGCTCTGCGCCTGGGCGGGGCGAAGATCACTTACCTGGAACAAGAAAATTATCCGCCGTTGCGTTTACAGGGCGGCTTTACCGGCGGCAACGTTGACGTTGATGGCTCCGTTTCCAGCCAATTCCTCACCGCACTGTTAATGACTGCGCCTCTTGCGCCGGAAGATACGGTGATTCGTATTAAAGGCGATCTGGTTTCTAAACCTTATATCGACATCACACTCAATCTGATGAAGACGTTTGGTGTTGAAATTGAAAATCAGCACTATCAACAATTTGTCGTAAAAGGCGGGCAGTCTTATCAGTCTCCGGGTACTTATTTGGTCGAAGGCGATGCATCTTCGGCTTCTTACTTTCTGGCAGCAGCAGCAATCAAAGGCGGCACTGTAAAAGTGACCGGTATTGGACGTAACAGTATGCAGGGTGATATTCGCTTTGCTGATGTGCTGGAAAAAATGGGCGCGACCATTTGCTGGGGCGATGATTATATTTCCTGCACGCGTGGTGAACTGAACGCTATTGATATGGATATGAACCATATTCCCGATGCGGCGATGACCATTGCCACGGCGGCGTTATTTGCAAAAGGCACCACCACGCTGCGCAATATCTATAACTGGCGTGTTAAAGAAACCGATCGCCTGTTTGCGATGGCAACAGAACTGCGTAAAGTCGGTGCGGAAGTAGAAGAGGGGCACGATTACATTCGTATCACTCCACCGGAAAAACTGAACTTTGCCGAGATCGCGACATACAATGATCACCGGATGGCGATGTGTTTCTCGCTGGTGGCGTTGTCAGATACACCAGTGACGATTCTTGATCCCAAATGCACGGCCAAAACATTTCCGGATTATTTCGAGCAGCTGGCGCGGATTAGCCAGGCAGCCTGAATGAACAACGGGCAATAAATAGCCAAATCTTTCTTTATCAAAACGTCGGCACATTGTCGGCGTTTTTTTTCGGACCTTGTGAGTCATTTTGATTAATGGTAGCGTCGCTTGTCAATGTAAGTTGTTGATACATAATATTTATATATGATTAATCAACGGATGATTCACATGAAGAATACTAAATTACTGCTGGCGATTGCGACCTCTGCAGCATTACTGACAGGGTGTCAAAATACCCACGGTATTGATACCAATATGGCTATCAGCTCCGGTTTAAATGCCTATAAAGCAGCAACATTAAGCGATGCCGATGCAAAAGCGATTGCCAATCAGGGCTGTGCCGAAATGGACAGCGGCAATCAAGTCGCAAGTAAATCCAGCAAGTACGGTAAACGTCTGGCAAAAATCGCCAAAGCATTGGGTAACAATATTAATGGCACGCCGGTCAACTATAAGGTTTATATGACCAGCGACGTCAACGCATGGGCGATGGCGAACGGCTGTGTTCGTGTCTACAGTGGCCTGATGGACATGATGAATGACAACGAAATTGAAGGCGTTCTGGGCCATGAACTGGGCCACGTCGCGTTGGGTCACTCGCTGGCTGAAATGAAAGCTTCTTATGCGATCGTTGCCGCACGCGATGCCATTTCAGCTACCAGCGGTGTGGCTTCCCAGCTTTCCCGCTCACAATTAGGTGATATCGCAGAAGGCGCTATCAATGCTAAATACTCCCGTGATAAAGAGTCCGAAGCAGATGATTTCTCCTTTGATCTGTTGAAGAAACGTGGCATCAGCACCCAGGGGCTGGTTGGCAGCTTTGAAAAACTGGCTAGCCTGGATGGCGGTCGCACCCAGTCCATGTTTGACTCTCACCCACCATCAACAGAGCGTGCGCAACACATCCGTGATCGTATCGCCTCTGGTAAGTAAATCATTGTCATCTTTCGGGCTGGTCTTCTGCCAGCCCGCTATAATTGCGCAATAAATCCCCATCTGAATACAGACAAAACTGGTTTTTGCACACAACGTTAACGATTTGTGGCGTCGGCGCGTATAATGCGCGCGGTTATGTTAACGGTACGCCTGTTTTAAGGAGATAAAGATGACGGCAATTGCCCCGGTTATTACCATTGATGGCCCAAGCGGTGCAGGGAAAGGCACCTTGTGTAAGGCTATGGCGGAAGCGTTGCAATGGCATCTGCTGGACTCGGGTGCAATTTATCGCGTACTGGCATTGGCGGCATTACATCACCATGTTGATGTTGCGTCGGAAGATGCGCTGGTACCGCTGGCATCCCATCTGGATGTACGTTTTGTGTCGACCAATGGCAATCTGGAAGTGATCCTCGAAGGGGAAGATGTCAGCGGCGAAATTCGTACTCAGGAAGTGGCGAATGCAGCTTCACAAGTCGCGGCATTCCCACGCGTTCGTGAAGCATTATTGCGTCGCCAACGCGCGTTTCGCGAATTACCAGGTCTGATTGCCGATGGCCGCGACATGGGAACGGTGGTATTCCCTGATGCACCAGTGAAAATTTTCCTTGACGCCTCCTCGGAAGAACGTGCGCATCGCCGCATGCTACAGTTGCAGGAGAAGGGCTTTAGTGTTAACTTTGAGCGCCTTTTGGCCGAGATCAAAGAACGCGACGACCGCGATCGTAACCGAGCGGTAGCGCCACTGGTTCCGGCAGCCGATGCTTTAGTGTTGGATTCCACCACCTTAAGCATTGAGCAAGTGATTGAAAAAGCGCTACAATACGCGCGCCAGAAATTGGCTCTCGCATAAGCGACCGAATTTGCAGTACCCCCGTTGCAATGGAATGACAGCGGGTATGTTAAACAACCCCATCCGGCATGGAGCCAGGTGGACGTTAAATATAAACCTGAAGATTAAACATGACTGAATCTTTTGCTCAACTCTTTGAAGAGTCCTTAAAAGAAATCGAAACCCGCCCGGGTTCTATCGTTCGTGGCGTTGTTGTTGCTATCGACAAAGACGTAGTACTGGTTGACGCTGGTCTGAAATCTGAGTCCGCCATCCCGGCTGAGCAGTTCAAAAACGCCCAGGGCGAGCTGGAAATCCAGGTAGGTGACGAAGTTGACGTTGCTCTGGACGCAGTAGAAGACGGCTTCGGTGAAACTCTGCTGTCCCGTGAGAAAGCTAAACGTCACGAAGCCTGGATCACGCTGGAAAAAGCTTACGAAGATGCTGAAACTGTTACCGGTGTTATCAACGGCAAAGTTAAGGGCGGCTTCACTGTTGAGCTGAACGGTATTCGTGCGTTCCTGCCAGGTTCTCTGGTAGACGTTCGTCCGGTGCGTGACACTCTGCACCTGGAAGGCAAAGAGCTTGAATTTAAAGTAATCAAGCTGGATCAGAAGCGCAACAACGTTGTTGTTTCTCGTCGTGCCGTTATCGAATCCGAAAACAGCGCAGAGCGCGATCAGCTGCTGGAAAACCTGCAGGAAGGCATGGAAGTTAAAGGTATCGTTAAGAACCTCACTGACTACGGTGCATTCGTTGATCTGGGCGGCGTTGACGGCCTGCTGCACATCACTGACATGGCCTGGAAACGCGTTAAGCATCCGAGCGAAATCGTCAACGTGGGCGACGAAATCACTGTTAAAGTGCTGAAGTTCGACCGCGAACGTACCCGTGTATCCCTGGGCCTGAAACAGCTGGGCGAAGATCCGTGGGTAGCTATCGCTAAACGTTATCCGGAAGGTACCAAACTGACTGGTCGCGTGACCAACCTGACCGACTACGGCTGCTTCGTTGAAATCGAAGAAGGCGTTGAAGGCCTGGTACACGTTTCCGAAATGGATTGGACCAACAAAAACATCCACCCGTCCAAAGTTGTTAACGTTGGCGATGTAGTGGAAGTTATGGTTCTGGATATCGACGAAGAACGTCGTCGTATCTCCCTGGGTCTGAAACAGTGCAAAGCTAACCCGTGGCAGCAGTTCGCGGAAACCCACAACAAGGGCGACCGTGTTGAAGGTAAAATCAAGTCTATCACTGACTTCGGTATCTTCATCGGCCTGGACGGCGGCATCGACGGCCTGGTTCACCTGTCTGACATCTCCTGGAACGTTGCAGGCGAAGAAGCAGTTCGTGAATACAAAAAAGGCGACGAAATCGCTGCAGTTGTTCTGCAGGTTGACGCAGAACGTGAACGTATCTCCCTGGGCGTTAAACAGCTCGCAGAAGATCCGTTCAACAACTGGGTTGCTCTGAACAAGAAAGGCGCTATCGTAACCGGTAAAGTAACTGCAGTTGACGCTAAAGGCGCAACCGTAGAACTGGCTGACGGCGTTGAAGGTTACCTGCGTGCTTCTGAAGCATCCCGTGACCGCGTTGAAGACGCTACCCTGGTTCTGAGCGTTGGCGACGAAGTTGAAGCTAAATTCACCGGCGTTGATCGTAAAAACCGCGCAATCAGCCTGTCTGTTCGTGCGAAAGACGAAGCTGACGAGAAAGATGCAATCGCAACTGTTAACAAACAGGAAGATGCAAACTTCTCCAACAACGCAATGGCTGAAGCTTTCAAAGCAGCTAAAGGCGAGTAATTCTCTGACTCTTCGGGATTTTTATTCCGAAGTTTGTTGAGTTTACTTGACAGATTGCAGGTTTCGTCCTGTAATCAAGCACTAAGGGCGGCTACGGCCGCCCTTAATCAATGCAGCAACAGCAGCCGCTTAATTTGCCTTTAAGGAACCGGAGGAATCATGACCAAGTCAGAATTGATAGAAAGACTTGCCACCCAGCAATCGCACATTCCCGCCAAGACGGTTGAAGATGCAGTAAAAGAGATGCTGGAGCATATGGCCTCGACTCTTGCGCAGGGCGAGCGTATTGAAATCCGCGGTTTCGGCAGTTTCTCTTTGCACTACCGCGCACCACGTACCGGACGTAATCCGAAGACTGGCGATAAAGTAGAACTGGAAGGAAAATACGTTCCTCACTTTAAACCTGGTAAAGAACTGCGCGATCGCGCCAATATTTACGGTTAAGTTTTTTACTCAAACTTGAACGAGAGAAAAGCACCTGTCGGGTGCTTTTTTCATTTCTCTAATCTGGAACTGGAAGCTGCCTCGCAGAGTTTTGAACAGTTTTCACCCTTTCGTTAAATTCTTCTGAATATGCCTCGGGGAACGCAAAATTCCCACCAGACAACCGCTCAACAAAGTTGCACACTTTCCATAAACAGGGAGGGGTGCATGAAAATAACGACAGTCGGTGTATGCATAATTAGCGGAATTTTTCCGTTGCTGATTTTGCCCCAATTGCCTGGGACATTAACCCTTGCGTTTCTGACTCTCTTCGCCTGCGTACTGGCATTTATCCCTGTTAAAACCGTCCGTTATATCGCGCTGACGTTGCTGTTTTTCGTTTGGGGCATATTATCAGCAAAGCAAATTTTGTGGGCAGGAGAAACCTTAACTGGCGCGACGCAGGATGCAATTGTTGAGATCACTGCAACTGACGGCATGACCACTCATTACGGTCAAATTACTCATCTACAAGGTCGACGTATATTCCCTGCGTCAGGTCTCGTGATGTATGGCGAATATCTTCCGCAAGCGGTTTGTGCTGGACAACAATGGTCAATGAAACTCAAAGTTCGTGCAGTTCATGGCCAACTTAATGATGGCGGCTTTGATAGCCAGCGTTATGCCATTGCCCAGCATCAGCCGCTCACCGGCCGTTTTCTGCAGGCAAGTGTCATTGAACCGAATTGTAGCCTGCGTGCACAGTATCTGGCGTCACTACAAACAACGCTGCAACCCTATCCGTGGAATGCGGTTATTCTTGGTTTAGGTATGGGGGAACGGTTATCCGTCCCCAAAGAAATCAAAAATATCATGCGCGATACTGGAACGGCGCATTTAATGGCGATATCGGGATTGCACATCGCTTTTGCGGCGTTGCTGGCTGCCGGACTCATTCGCAGTGGACAAATTTTTCTGCCTGGGCGCTGGATCCACTGGCAAATACCATTAATTGGCGGAATCTGCTGTGCTGCTTTTTATGCCTGGTTGACGGGAATGCAACCTCCTGCATTGCGTACCATGGTGGCGCTTGCTACGTGGGGAATGCTTAAGTTAAGTGGGCGACAGTGGAGTGGCTGGGATGTATGGATATGTTGTCTGGCGGCAATTTTGCTGATGGATCCTGTTGCCATTCTCTCGCAAAGTTTATGGCTCTCTGCCGCTGCGGTCGCGGCATTGATATTTTGGTATCAGTGGTTTCCCTGTCCTGAGTGGCAACTGCCGCCGGTATTGCGTGCAGTTGTTTCCCTCATCCATCTGCAACTGGGAATCACACTTCTGCTTATGCCCGTGCAAATCGTCATATTTCATGGCATTAGTCTGACCTCGTTTATTGCAAATCTATTAGCTATTCCCTTGGTGACATTTATCACGGTTCCGTTGATCCTCGCCGCGATGGTTGTGCATTTAAGCGGGCCGTTAATCCTGGAGCAAGGGTTATGGTTTCTTGCCGACCGGTCTTTGGCTTTACTTTTCTGGGGGTTAAAGAGTTTGCCGGAAGGGTGGATCAACATTGCTGAATGTTGGCAATGGCTATCATTTTCCCCATGGTTCTTACTGGTGGTATGGCGATTAAACGCCTGGCGAACGTTGCCAGCAATGTGTGTGGCTGGAGGCTTGCTGATGTGCTGGCCGCTGTGGCAAAAACCTCGACCTGACGAGTGGCAGCTGTACATGCTTGATGTCGGGCAAGGGCTGGCAATGGTGATAGCCAGAAACGGCAAAGCGATTCTCTATGACACAGGACTGGCCTGGCCTGAAGGGGATAGTGGGCAACAACTGATTATCCCCTGGCTCCACTGGCATAATCTTGAACCGGAAGGCGTTATTCTGAGCCATGAACATCTGGATCACCGGGGAGGGCTGGATTCAATATTGCATATATGGCCGATGTTATGGATCAGAAGTCCGTTAAACTGGGAACATCATCAGCCCTGTGTGCGTGGCGAAGCGTGGCAATGGCAAGGATTGCGTTTCAGCGCGCACTGGCCTTTACAAGGTAGCAACGATAAAGGAAATAACCATTCCTGTGTGGTTAAGGTTGATGACGGGACGAATAGCATTCTTCTAACCGGTGATATTGAAGCCCCAGCTGAACAAAAGATGCTAAGCCGTTACTGGCAGCAAGTGCAGGCAACATTGCTTCAGGTACCTCACCATGGCAGTAATACCTCATCATCGTTGCCATTAATTCAGCGAGTGAATGGAAAAGTGGCACTCGCATCGGCATCGCGCTATAACGCATGGCGACTGCCCTCTAACAAAGTTAAGCATCGCTATCAACTGCAAGGATATCAATGGATTGATACTCCACATCAAGGTCAAACAACGGTCAATTTTTCAGCGCAAGGCTGGCGGATTAGCAGCCTCAGGGAGCAAATTTTACCTCGTTGGTATCATCAGTGGTTTGGCGTGCCAGTGGATAACGGGTAGAATATGCGGCTATTTCAACAAATGCTGGTTTTTTGAATGCATAACGACAAAGATCTCTCTACGTGGCAGACATTCCGCCGACTGTGGCCAACCATTGCGCCTTTCAAAGCGGGTCTGATCGTGGCGGGCGTAGCGTTAATCCTCAACGCAGCCAGCGATACCTTCATGTTATCGCTCCTTAAGCCACTTCTTGATGATGGCTTTGGTAAAACAGATCGCTCCGTGCTGGTGTGGATGCCGCTGGTGGTGATCGGGCTGATGATTTTACGTGGTATCACCAGCTATGTCTCCAGCTACTGTATCTCCTGGGTATCAGGAAAGGTGGTAATGACCATGCGTCGCCGCCTGTTTGGTCACATGATGGGAATGCCAGTTTCATTCTTTGACAAACAGTCAACGGGTACGCTGTTGTCACGTATTACCTACGATTCCGAACAGGTTGCTTCTTCTTCTTCCGGCGCACTGATTACTGTTGTGCGTGAAGGTGCGTCGATCATCGGCCTGTTCATCATGATGTTCTATTACAGTTGGCAACTGTCGATCATTTTGATTGTGCTGGCACCGATTGTTTCGATTGCGATTCGCGTTGTATCGAAGCGTTTTCGCAACATCAGTAAAAACATGCAGAACACCATGGGGCAGGTGACCACCAGCGCAGAACAAATGCTGAAGGGCCACAAAGAAGTATTGATTTTCGGTGGTCAGGAAGTGGAAACGAAACGCTTTGATAAAGTCAGCAACCGAATGCGTCTTCAGGGGATGAAAATGGTTTCAGCCTCTTCCATCTCTGATCCGATCATTCAGCTGATCGCCTCTTTGGCGCTGGCGTTTGTTCTGTATGCGGCGAGCTTCCCAAGTGTCATGGATAGCCTGACTGCCGGTACGATTACCGTTGTTTTCTCTTCAATGATTGCACTGATGCGTCCGCTGAAATCGCTGACCAACGTTAACGCCCAGTTCCAGCGCGGTATGGCGGCTTGTCAGACGCTGTTTACCATTCTGGACAGTGAGCAGGAGAAAGATGAAGGTAAGCGCGTGATCGAGCGTGCGACTGGCGACGTGGAATTCCGCAATGTCACCTTTACTTATCCGGGACGTGACGTACCTGCATTGCGTAACATCAACCTGAAAATTCCGGCAGGGAAGACGGTTGCTCTGGTTGGACGCTCTGGTTCGGGTAAATCAACCATCGCCAGCCTGATCACGCGTTTTTACGATATTGATGAAGGCGAAATCCTGATGGATGGTCACGATCTGCGCGAGTATACCCTGGCGTCGTTACGTAACCAGGTTGCTCTGGTGTCGCAGAATGTCCATCTGTTTAACGATACGGTTGCTAACAACATTGCTTACGCACGGACTGAACAGTACAGCCGTGAGCAAATTGAAGAAGCGGCGCGTATGGCCTACGCCATGGACTTCATCAATAAGATGGATAACGGTCTCGATACAGTGATTGGTGAAAACGGCGTGCTGCTCTCTGGCGGTCAGCGTCAGCGTATTGCTATCGCTCGAGCCTTGTTGCGTGATAGCCCGATTCTGATTCTGGACGAAGCTACCTCGGCTCTGGATACCGAATCCGAACGTGCGATTCAGGCGGCACTGGATGAGTTGCAGAAAAACCGTACCTCTCTGGTGATTGCCCACCGCTTGTCTACCATTGAAAAGGCAGACGAAATCGTGGTCGTCGAGGATGGTGTCATTGTGGAACGCGGTACGCATAACGATTTGCTTGAGCACCGCGGCGTTTACGCGCAACTTCACAAAATGCAGTTTGGCCAATGATCGAAAAAATCTGGTCTGGTGAATCCCCTTTGTGGCGGCTATTGCTGCCACTCTCCTGGTTGTATGGCCTGGTGAGTGGCGCGATCCGTCTTTGCTATAAACTAAAACTGAAGCGCGCCTGGCGTGCCCCCGTACCGGTTGTCGTGGTTGGTAATCTCACCGCAGGCGGCAACGGAAAAACCCCGGTCGTTGTCTGGCTGGTGGAACAGTTGCAACAGCGCGGTATTCGCGTGGGGGTCGTATCGCGGGGATATGGTGGTAAGGCTGAATCTTATCCGCTGTTATTGTCGGCAGATACCACAACAGCACAGGCGGGTGATGAACCTGTGTTGATTTATCAACGCACTGATGCGCCTGTTGCGGTTTCTCCCGTTCGTTCTGATGCGGTAAAAGCCATTCTGGCGCAACACCCTGATGTGCAGATCATCGTAACCGACGACGGTTTACAGCATTACCGTCTGGCGCGTGATGTGGAAATTGTCGTTATTGATGGTGTGCGTCGCTTTGGCAATGGCTGGTGGTTGCCGGCGGGGCCAATGCGTGAGCGAGCGGGGCGCTTAAAGTCGGTTGATGCGGTAATCGTCAACGGCGGTGTCCCTCGCAGCGGTGAAATCCCCATGCATCTGCTGCCGGGTCAGGCGGTGAATTTACGTACCGGTATGCGTTGTGACGTTGCTCAGCTTGAACATGTAGTGGCGATGGCGGGGATTGGGCATCCGCCGCGCTTTTTTGCCACGCTGAAGATGTGTGGCGTACAACCGGAAAAATGTGTACCGCTGGCCGATCATCAGTCTTTGAACCATGCGGATGTCAGTGCGTTGGTAAGCGCCGGGCAAACGCTGGTAATGACTGAAAAAGATGCGGTGAAATGCCGGGCCTTTGCAGAAGAAAATTGGTGGTATTTGCCTGTAGACGCACAGCTTTCAGGTGATGAACCAGCGAAACTGCTTACGCAACTAACCTTGCTGGCTTCTGGCAACTAGTTACGCCGCGGCAGCGTTCGATTGATGGAGTCATGAATGTCGCTGCCGCACCTCTCCCTTGCTGATGCGCGTAATCTTCACCTTGCCGCACAAGGCCTGTTAAACAAACCCCGCCGTCGAGCGTCGTTGGAGGATATTCCGGCAACGATCTCCCGCATGTCCTTGCTGCAAATCGATACCATCAATATTGTTGCCCGTAGTCCATATCTGGTGCTTTTCAGTCGTCTGGGAAATTATCCTGCCCAGTGGCTGGATGAGTCTCTGGCGCGTGGCGAATTAATGGAATACTGGGCGCATGAAGCCTGCTTTATGCCGCGTAGCGACTTTCGTCTTATTCGCCACCGCATGCTGGCACCTGAAAAAATGGGCTGGAAATACAAAGACGCCTGGATGCAGGAACATGAGGCGGAAATTGCACAGTTAATTCAGCATATTCATGATAAGGGGCCGGTACGTTCAGCCGATTTTGAGCATCCTCGTAAAGGTGCAAGCGGCTGGTGGGAATGGAAGCCGCATAAACGGCATCTGGAAGGTTTATTTACTGCCGGAAAGGTGATGGTGATTGAACGGCGCAACTTCCAGCGCGTTTATGATTTAACCCACCGTGTCATGCCTGACTGGGATGATGAGCGCGATCTCGTTTCGCAAACAGAAGCAGAAATCATCATGCTGGATAACAGTGCGCGTAGCCTGGGAATATTCCGCGAACAGTGGCTGGCAGATTACTATCGGCTGAAACGTCCGGCACTGGCGGCGTGGCGCGAAGCGAGGGCTGAACAGCAGCAAATCATTGCTGTGCATGTTGAAAAATTGGGCAATCTTTGGCTGCATGATGATTTGCTGCCGCTACTCGAGCGAGCGCTGGCCGGAAAGCTCACTGCAACGCACAGCGCGGTACTTTCGCCTTTTGATCCTGTTGTCTGGGATCGCAAACGCGCAGAGCAGCTTTTTGATTTTAGCTACCGGCTGGAGTGCTATACCCCAGCGCCGAAACGCCAGTATGGCTATTTTGTTCTGCCGTTATTACATCGTGGGCAATTAGTTGGGCGAATGGATGCCAAAATGCATCGCCAGACAGGCATCCTTGAAGTTATCTCTCTGTGGTTACAGGAAGGTATTAAACCAACGACAACGCTGCAAAAAGGGCTACGTCAGGCGATTACTGATTTCGCTAACTGGCAGCAGGCAACGCGGGTGACATTAGGATGCTGCCCGCAAGGCCTCTTTACTGATTGCCGCACCGGCTGGGAAATAGACCCCGTCGCATAAATGATTATGATAAGATTTATGCATTCATAACCCGATCCATCTGGAGGAACTATGGATCATCGTCTGCTTGAAATCATTGCCTGCCCGGTTTGCAACGGAAAACTTTGGTATAACCAGGAAAAACAAGAGCTTATTTGCAAACTGGACAACCTCGCTTTCCCGCTGCGTGATGGCATTCCAGTGTTGCTGGAAACGGAAGCCCGCGTGCTGACTGCTGATGAGAGTAAATCATGAGTTTTGTGGTCATTATTCCCGCGCGCTACGCGTCCACGCGTCTGCCCGGTAAACCATTGGTTGATATTAACGGCAAACCCATGATTGTTCATGTTCTTGAACGCGCGCGTGAATCAGGTGCCGAGCGCATCATCGTGGCAACCGATCATGAGGATGTTGCCCGCGCCGTTGAAGCCGCTGGCGGTGAAGTATGTATGACGCGCGCCGATCATCAGTCAGGAACAGAACGTCTGGCGGAAGTTGTCGAAAAATGCGCATTCAGCGACGACACGGTGATCGTTAATGTGCAGGGTGATGAACCGATGATCCCTGCGACAATCATTCGTCAGGTTGCTGATAACCTCGCTCAGCGTCAGGTGGGTATGGCGACTCTGGCGGTGCCAATCCACAATGCGGAAGAAGCGTTTAACCCGAATGCGGTGAAAGTGGTTCTCGACGCTGAAGGGTATGCACTGTACTTCTCTCGCGCCACCATTCCTTGGGATCGTGATCGTTTTGCAGAAGGCCTTGAAACCGTTGGCGATAACTTCCTGCGTCATCTTGGTATTTATGGCTACCGTGCAGGCTTTATCCGTCGTTACGTCAACTGGCAGCCAAGTCCGTTAGAACACATCGAAATGTTAGAGCAGCTTCGTGTTCTGTGGTACGGCGAAAAAATCCATGTTGCTGTTGCTCAGGAAGTTCCTGGCACAGGTGTGGATACCCCTGAAGATCTTGAGCGCGTTCGCGCTGAAATGCGCTAATTTCACTTCACGACACTTCAGCCAATTTTGGGAGGAGTGTCGTACCGTTACGATTTTCCTCAATTTTTCTTTTCAACAATTGATCTCATTCAGGTGACATCTTTTATATTGGCGCTCATTATGAAAGCAGTAGCTTTTATGAGGGTAATCTGAATGGAACAGCTGCGTGCCGAATTAAGCCATTTACTGGGCGAAAAACTCAGTCGTATTGAGTGCGTCAATGAAAAAGCGGATACGGCGTTGTGGGCTTTGTATGACAGCCAGGGAAACCCAATGCCGTTAATGGCAAGAAGCTTTAGTACGCCCGGAAAAGCCCGACAACTGGCATGGAAAACCACCATGCTGGCAAGAAGTGGGACTGTCCGTATGCCGACTATTTATGGTGTGATGACGCATGAAGAACACCCCGGCCCCGATGTCCTGCTACTGGAGCGGATGCGTGGTGTTTCGGTGGAGGCACCAGCCCGAACACCAGAACGCTGGGAACAACTCAAAGACCAAATCGTTGAAGCCTTACTGGCCTGGCACCGTCAGGACAGTCGCGGTTGCGTCGGCGCGGTCGACAATACTCAGGAAAATTTCTGGCCCTCATGGTACCGGCAACATGTTGAAGTGCTATGGACCACGCTCAATCAGTTCAATAACACCGGTCTGACGATGCAGGATAAGCGGATCCTGTTTCGCACTCGCGAATGTCTCCCGGCATTATTTGAAGGCTTTAACGACAATTGTGTGCTGATTCACGGTAACTTCTGTTTACGCAGCATGTTGAAAGATTCGCGCAGCGATCAGTTACTGGCGATGGTCGGGCCGGGACTAATGCTTTGGGCACCGCGAGAATACGAACTGTTCCGACTAATGGATAATTCTCTGGCGGAAGATTTGCTCTGGAGTTACCTGCAACGCGCGCCAGTGGCGGAGTCGTTCATCTGGCGGCGTTGGTTGTATGTGTTATGGGATGAAGTTGCGCAACTGGTTAATACCGGACGATTTAGTCGGCGCAACTTCGATCTGGCATCAAAATCACTCTTGCCGTGGCTCGCCTGACGAACCTTTTAGCCACTGCCAGATACGGCCAAGCGTTTCATAGCCAACACGATCGCTATGCATCAACCAGACCGGAGAAGGGATTGCCCGTTCCCACGGGTTAAGCGGCGAGTCGATGGCCAACTGATTCGCCGGGGCTGGTAGCGGATTTAACCCTTCCTGCTGAAAAAAGATCATCGCCCGCGGCAGATGTGATGCGGAGGTCACCAGCAGGAAAGGGGCGTCACCAATCGCCTGTTTCACTGCTGCAGCTTCTTCTTCGGTATCTTTTGGCAAATCCAGGGTGATAATTTGCTCGCGCGGCACGCCCAGCGATTGCGCAACTCTGGCACCTACTTCCGCTGTACTCACCGTATTGGTTTTTGCTACGCCTCCCGTGAAGATCAGTTTTGATCCCGGATTTTCGCGCCATAAGCGAATACCTTCATTCAGGCGTGGCAGACTGTTATTGATTAAATTAGAGCTCGGTGCCCACTGCGGGTTCCAGGTATAACCACCTCCGAGCACCACGATATAGTCCACTTTTTGCGAATTATTCCATGTCGGATAGGTGCTTTCGATGGGACGCAGCAGGCGGTCGGCTACCGGTTGCAAACTCAATAACAAGAGCGCCAGCCACCCAATGCTAATAAAAATCTTCCCGGTTTTTTGAAAACGGCTAAACCACAGCAGCGCCAGGCCAGCGCCAATAATCAACAACATCAGCGGAAGTGGCAGCAACATATTGCCAATCACTTTTTTCAGTGTAAAAAGCATCCTTTCTGGTTCCTTTTTTAACCATATAGCAAGGGATCGCCAGCGATATTACACCAGACGGGTTCATTCTCGCCGTGGCTGTGACAAAATAGCGTCTTTATCAGAAAACGTCTTAGCCAACCGGTGGAGAAAGCAATGCAGGATCGCAATTTTGATGATATTGCGGAAAAGTTTTCCCGTAACATTTACGGCACCACCAAAGGGCAGCTTCGACAGGCTATTCTGTGGCAGGATCTCGATCGCGTGCTGGCGGAAATGGGCCCGCAAAAACTGCGTGTGCTGGATGCTGGCGGTGGAGAAGGGCAGACCGCAATCAAAATGGCCGAGCGTGGGCATCAGGTCATTTTATGCGATCTTTCTGCGCAGATGATCGACCGCGCAAAACAGGCGGCAGAAGCAAAAGGTGTGAGCGACAACATGCAATTTATACATTGCGCCGCTCAGGATGTTGCTTCGCATTTGGAAACGCCCGTTGATCTGATATTGTTCCATGCGGTGCTCGAGTGGGTGGCCGATCCCCGCAGTGTATTGCAGACCCTGTGGTCAGTGTTGCGTCCAGGCGGCGTGTTGTCGTTAATGTTCTACAATGCGCATGGTTTGTTGATGCATAACATGGTCGCCGGGAATTTTGATTACGTGCAGGCGGGAATGCCGAAAAAGAAAAAACGGACGCTTTCGCCAGATTATCCACGCGACCCGGCGCAGGTTTATCTGTGGCTGGAAGAAGCTGGTTGGCAAATTATGGGTAAGACAGGCGTTCGCGTGTTTCATGATTATCTGCGCGAGAAACACCAGCAGCGCGACTGCTATGAAGCATTACTTGAATTAGAAACGCGTTATTGCCGTCAGGAACCGTATATTACCCTGGGGCGTTATATTCATGTCACCGCGCGCAAACCGCAGAGCAAGGATAAAGTATGAGTGAATTTTCCCAGACAGTCCCCGAACTGGTTGCCTGGGCCAGAAAAAATGACTTCTCCATCTCGCTGCCGGTAGACCGACTCTCTTTTCTGCTGGCGGTTGCCACGCTGAACGGCGAGCGTCTGGATGGTGAGATGAGTGAAGGCGAGCTGGTGGATGCATTCCGCCATGTGAGTGATGCGTTTGAGCAAACCAGCGAAACCATCGGCGTGCGCGCCAATAACGCGATCAACGACATGGTGCGTCAACGTCTGCTGAACCGCTTTACCAGCGAGCAGGCGGAAGGGAACGCAATTTACCGTCTGACGCCGCTCGGCATCGGCATTACTGACTACTACATCCGTCAGCGCGAGTTTTCTACGCTGCGTCTTTCTATGCAGTTGTCGATTGTGGCGGGTGAGCTCAAACGCGCAGCAGATGCCGCCGAAGAGGGCGGTGATGAATTTCACTGGCACCGTAATGTCTATGCGCCACTGAAATATTCGGTAGCAGAAATTTTCGACAGTATCGACCTGACGCAACGTCTGATGGACGAACAGCAGCAGCAGGTGAAGGACGATATCGCCCAGTTGCTGAACAAAGACTGGCGGGCGGCGATTTCCAGCTGTGAATTGTTGCTTTCGGAAACTTCCGGAACGCTGCGTGAATTGCAGGATACGCTGGAAGCGGCAGGCGACAAATTGCAGGCTAATCTGTTGCGCATTCAGGATGCGACGATGACCCATGACGATCTGCATTTCGTCGATCGTCTGGTGTTCGATCTGCAGAGCAAACTCGATCGTATTATCAGTTGGGGCCAGCAATCCATCGACTTGTGGATTGGCTACGACCGCCACGTACACAAATTTATTCGTACCGCGATCGATATGGATAAAAACCGCGTCTTTGCTCAGCGGTTACGTCAGTCGGTACAAACCTATTTTGATGAGCCGTGGGCGCTAACTTATGCCAATGCCGATCGTCTGCTGGATATGCGTGACGAAGAGATGGCACTGCGCGATGAAGAAGTGACTGGGGAACTTCCTGAGGATCTGGAATACGAAGAGTTTAACGAGATCCGCGAACAGCTGGCGGCGATCATCGAAGAACAACTTGCCGTGTACAAAACCAGACAAGTGCCGCTGGATCTTGGTCTGGTGGTACGCGAATATCTGTCACAGTATCCGCGTGCACGTCACTTTGACGTTGCGCGTATTGTTATTGATCAGGCGGTACGTCTTGGCGTAGCGCAAGCAGATTTCACCGGACTGCCAGCGAAATGGCAGCCGATTAATGATTACGGAGCCAAGGTACAGGCGCATGTCATCGACAAATATTGAACAAGTGATGCCGGTTAAGCTGGCGCAGGCGCTGGCGAATCCGTTATTTCCGGCGCTGGACAGCGCCTTACGTTCAGGCCGCCATATTGGCCTCGACGAACTGGATAATCATGCATTCCTGATGGATTTTCAGGAATATCTGGAAGAGTTTTACGCGCGTTATAACGTTGAGCTTATTCGCGCACCGGAAGGGTTCTTCTATTTACGCCCACGTTCCACCACTCTTATCCCGCGTTCCGTCTTGTCGGAACTGGATATGATGGTCGGGAAAATCCTCTGTTATCTCTATCTCAGCCCGGAACGGCTGGCGAATGAGGGGATTTTCACCCAGCAGGAACTGTACGACGAACTGCTCACCCTGGCCGATGAAGCAAAACTGCTGAAACTGGTGAACAACCGTTCAACCGGTTCAGACGTTGACCGTCAGAAGTTGCAGGAGAAAGTACGTTCTTCGCTCAACCGTCTGCGTCGTTTAGGCATGGTGTGGTTTATGGGCCACGACAGCAGCAAGTTTCGCATTACCGAATCGGTGTTCCGCTTCGGAGCCGATGTGCGTGCTGGCGACGATCCCCGTGAAGCACAGCGTCGCCTGATTCGTGATGGCGAAGCAATGCCGATTGAAAATCATCTGCAACTCAACGATGAAACCGAAGAGAATCAGCCAGATAGCGGAGAGGAAGAATAATGATTGAACGCGGTAAATTTCGCTCACTGACGCTGATTAACTGGAACGGCTTTTTTGCCCGAACTTTTGACCTTGACGAGCTGGTCACGACGCTTTCTGGCGGTAACGGGGCGGGTAAATCCACCACCATGGCGGCGTTCGTTACGGCGCTGATCCCCGACCTGACCCTGTTGCATTTCCGTAACACTACGGAAGCCGGGGCCACCAGCGGTTCGCGCGATAAAGGTCTGCACGGTAAGCTGAAAGCGGGTGTCTGTTATTCGATGCTCGACACCATTAACTCGCGCCACCAGCGCGTGGTGGTCGGTGTGCGTCTGCAACAGGTTGCCGGACGCGATCGTAAAGTGGATATCAAACCATTTGCCATTCAGGGACTGCCGATGTCGGTGCAGCCGACACAGCTGGTGACCGAAACCCTGAACGAACGCCAGGCGCGCGTGCTGCCGCTTAACGAGCTGAAAGACAAGCTCGAGGCGATGGAAGGCGTGCAGTTTAAACAGTTCAACTCCATTACCGATTACCACTCGCTGATGTTCGATCTGGGCATCATCGCGCGTCGTCTGCGCTCCGCATCTGACCGTAGCAAATTCTATCGTCTGATCGAAGCTTCGCTGTATGGCGGGATCTCCAGTGCCATTACCCGTTCTCTGCGCGACTACCTGTTGCCGGAAAACAGCGGCGTGCGTAAAGCGTTCCAGGACATGGAAGCGGCGCTGCGTGAAAACCGCATGACGCTGGAAGCGATTCGTGTCACCCAGTCGGACCGTGACCTGTTTAAGCATCTGATCAGCGAAGCTACCAACTACGTGGCGGCGGACTACATGCGTCACGCCAACGAGCGCCGTGTCCATCTCGACAAAGCCCTGGAGTTTCGTCGCGAGTTACATACTTCGCGTCAGCAACTGGCGGCTGAGCAGTACAAACACGTCGATATGGCGCGTGAGCTGGCAGAGCACAACGGTGCCGAAGGCGATCTGGAAGCGGATTATCAGGCGGCCAGCGATCACCTGAACCTGGTGCAAACCGCACTGCGTCAGCAGGAGAAGATCGAACGCTACGAAGCGGATCTCGATGAGCTGCAGATCCGTCTGGAAGAGCAAAACGAAGTGGTGGCAGAAGCCATCGAACGCCAGGAAGAGAACGAGGCTCGCGCGGAAGCTGCCGAACTGGAAGTGGACGAGCTGAAAAGCCAGCTTGCTGACTACCAGCAGGCGCTGGACGTCCAGCAAACGCGCGCGATCCAGTATAACCAGGCGATTGCTGCACTTAATCGTGCCAAAGAACTGTGCCATCTGCCGGACTTAACCGCCGACAGCGCCGCCGAATGGCTGGAAACCTTCCAGGCGAAAGAGCTGGAAGCGACTGAAAAAATGCTCTCTCTTGAGCAGAAAATGAGCATGGCGCAAACCGCGCACAGCCAGTTTGAGCAGGCTTATCAGCTGGTGGTGGCAATCAACGGCCCACTGGCGCGTAACGAGGCGTGGGATGTCGCTCGCGAACTATTGCGCGAAGGGGTCGATCAGCGTCACCTGGCAGAGCAGGTTCAGCCGCTGCGGATGCGATTAAGCGAACTGGAACAGCGTCTACGCGAGCAGCAAGAAGCTGAGCGTCTGCTGGCAGATTTCTGCAAACGTCAGGGCAAGAATTTTGATATCGACGAACTGGAAGCCCTGCATCAGGAACTGGAAGCACGCATTGCCTCTCTTTCCGATAGCGTGTCTAACGCCCGTGAAGAGCGCATGGCACTGCGCCAGGAGCAGGAACAGCTGCAGTCTCGCATTCAGAGTTTGATGCAGCGTGCGCCGGTTTGGCTGGCAGCGCAAAACAGTCTCAACCAGTTGAGCGAACAGTGCGGCGAAGAGTTTACCTCCAGCCAGGACGTCACCGAATATCTGCAACAGTTGCTGGAGCGTGAGCGAGAGGCGATTGTTGAACGCGATGAAGTGGGCGCGCGCAAAAACGCCGTCGATGAAGAGATCGAACGTTTAAGCCAGCCTGGCGGCTCTGAAGATCAGCGTCTGAACGCGCTGGCGGAGCGTTTTGGTGGTGTGCTGCTGTCAGAAATTTATGACGACGTTAGCCTGGAAGATGCGCCGTACTTCTCAGCGCTGTATGGCCCGTCACGCCACGCCATCGTGGTGCCAGATCTGTCACAGGTAACTGAACACCTGGAAGGCTTGACCGATTGCCCGGAAGATCTCTATCTGATCGAAGGAGATCCGCAGTCATTCGATGACAGCGTGTTCAGCGTTGATGAGCTGGAAAAAGCGGTAGTGGTGAAAATCGCCGATCGTCAGTGGCGTTATTCACGTTTCCCGGAAGTGCCGCTGTTTGGTCGTGCTGCGCGTGAAAGCCGTATTGAAAGCCTCCATGCCGAGCGTGAAGTGCTTTCCGAACGCTTCGCCACGCTCTCCTTTGATGTACAGAAAACTCAGCGTCTGCATCAGGCGTTCAGCCGCTTTATCGGCAGTCATCTGGCGGTTGCGTTTGAGTCTGACCCGGAAGCAGAAATCCGTCAACTGAACAGCCGTCGCGTCGAACTGGAGCGGGCGTTAAGTAATCATGAAAATGATAACCAGCAGCAGCGTATTCAGTTTGAGCAGGCGAAAGAGGGCGTTACGGCGCTGAACCGCATTCTGCCGCGTCTCAACCTGTTGGCTGATGACAGCCTGGCGGATCGCGTCGATGAAATCCGCGAACGTCTGGATGAAGCCCAGGAAGCCGCGCGTTTTGTTCAGCAGTTTGGCAATCAACTGGCGAAACTGGAACCGATTGTTTCGGTATTGCAGAGCGACCCGGAACAGTTCGAACAGTTAAAAGAAGATTACGCGTACTCTCAGCAGATGCAGCGCGATGCCCGTCAGCAGGCGTTTGCCCTGACGGAAGTGGTGCAGCGTCGTGCGCACTTTAGCTATTCTGACTCGGCAGAAATGCTTAGCGGTAACAGCGATCTCAACGAAAAACTGCGTGAACGTCTGGAACAGGCGGAAGCGGAGCGTACCCGCGCTCGCGAAGCGTTGCGCGGTCACGCAGCGCAGTTGAGTCAGTACAACCAGGTGCTGGCTTCGCTGAAAAGTTCTTACGACACCAAAAAAGAGCTACTCAACGATCTGCAACGTGAATTGCAGGATATCGGCGTGCGTGCTGATAGCGGGGCAGAAGAGCGGGCGCGTATTCGCCGTGACGAGCTGCATGCGCAACTGAGCAATAACCGTTCACGCCGCAATCAACTGGAAAAAGCGCTTACCTTCTGCGAAGCGGAGATGGACAACCTGACCCGCAAACTGCGCAAGCTGGAGCGGGATTACTTTGAGATGCGCGAGCAGGTAGTGACCGCCAAAGCGGGCTGGTGTGCGGTGATGCGCATGGTGAAAGATAACGGCGTTGAGCGCCGCTTACACCGTCGTGAGCTGGCTTATCTCTCCGCTGATGATTTGCGTTCCATGTCGGATAAGGCGTTAGGTGCGCTGCGTCTGGCGGTGGCGGATAACGAACATCTGCGCGACGTGCTGCGCATGTCGGAAGATCTGAAACGTCCGGAGCGTAAAATTCAGTTCTTCGTGGCGGTTTATCAGCATCTGCGTGAACGTATTCGTCAGGATATTATTCGTACCGATGATCCGGTGGAAGCTATCGAACAGATGGAGATTGAACTTAGCCGTCTGACCGAAGAATTAACCTCCCGTGAACAGAAACTGGCGATCAGTTCCCGCAGCGTGGCGAACATCATTCGCAAAACCATTCAGCGCGAGCAGAACCGTATCCGTATGCTCAACCAGGGGTTGCAGAACGTATCGTTTGGTCAGGTGAACAGCGTGCGTCTCAACGTGAACGTGCGTGAAACGCACGCCATGCTACTGGATGTGCTCTCTGAACAGCACGAGCAGCATCAGGATCTGTTTAACAGCAACCGTTTGACCTTCTCGGAAGCGCTGGCGAAACTGTATCAACGTCTTAACCCGCAGATTGATATGGGGCAGCGCACGCCGCAGACCATCGGTGAAGAACTGCTGGATTACCGCAACTATCTGGAAATGGAAGTTGAGGTTAACCGTGGTTCCGATGGCTGGCTGCGCGCAGAGTCTGGTGCATTGTCGACCGGTGAGGCGATTGGTACCGGTATGTCGATTCTGGTGATGGTGGTACAAAGCTGGGAAGATGAATCTCGCCGCCTGCGCGGTAAAGATATCTCTCCTTGCCGCCTGCTGTTCCTCGATGAAGCAGCGCGACTGGATGCTCGTTCTATCGCCACGCTGTTTGAATTGTGTGAGCGTTTGCAAATGCAACTCATCATCGCAGCGCCGGAAAATATCAGCCCGGAGAAAGGCACCACCTATAAACTGGTGCGTAAAGTCTTCCAGAATACCGAACACGTTCATGTCGTCGGCCTGCGAGGATTTGCGCCGCAACTCCCTGAAACGCTTCCAGGAACTGACGAAGCGCCTTCTCAGGCGAGTTAAAATTAAGGCGGCAGCAATGCCGCCTTTTCTTTTTCCGAAAACTCCGTTTCTGCACTAAAAAAGTGGCACATTACGGCGCGCTTTTCTTTAAACTTCTTTACATTAGGTTATGTAAAAACGTATCGGCGTTTATATACTGAAGATAAGCCTGATGAGTAACAGGCTTGCTCGTCATACTTTCGTGAGTATTGGCGTTGTACAGGCAAGTCGTAAAATAACAGCCTGGCTATTCAGAGTATGATAAAAACAGGGGGCAAGGGATGTTGCTTAATATGATGTGTGGTCGTCGGCTGTCGGCAATCAGTTTGTGCCTGGCCGTAACATTCGCTCCACTGTTCAATGCGCAGGCCGATGAGCCTGAAGTAATCCCTGGCGACAGCCCGGTGGCTGTCAGTGAACAGGGCGAGGCACTGCCGCAGGCGCAAGCCACGGCAATAATGGCGGGGATCCAGCCATTGCCTGAAGGTGCGGCAGAAAAAGCCCGCACGCAAATCGAATCTCAATTACCCGCAGGTTACAAGCCGGTTTATCTTAACCAGCTTCAACTGTTGTATGCCGCACGCGATATGCAACCCATGTGGGAAAACCGTGATGCTGTTAAAGCCTTCCAGCAACAGCTGGCAGAGGTGGCGATTGCCGGTTTCCAGCCGCAGTTTAATAAATGGGTAGAGTTACTGACCGATCCTGGTGTTAACGGGATGGCACGCGACGTGGTGCTCTCTGATGCGATGATGGGCTATCTCCATTTCATTGCAAATATTCCGGTCAAAGGCACTCGCTGGCTATATAGCAGTAAACCTTATGCACTTGCAACGCCGCCGCTCTCGGTGATTAACCAATGGCAGCTGGCGCTGGATAAAGGTCAATTGCCTACGTTTGTTGCAGGACTGGCACCGCAGCATCCGCAATATGCGGCGATGCATGAATCGTTACTGGCCTTACTCTGTGACACCAAACCGTGGCCCCAACTGACCGGCAAAGCAACGTTGCGCCCAGGGCAGTGGAGTAACGACGTACCGGCGTTGCGCGAAATATTGCAACGCACAGGCATGTTGGACGGGGGGCCGAAAATTACTCTACCTGGCGATGACACGCCAACTGACGCGGTAGTCAGCCCATCCGCTGTTACTGTTGAAACAGCAGAAACTAAGCCGATGGATAAGCAAACGACGTCTCGTAGTAAACCTGCGCCTGCCGTTCGCGCCGCCTACGATAATGAACTGGTGGAAGCCGTTAAACGTTTTCAGGCATGGCAAGGATTGGGGGCAGATGGTGCTATTGGCCCGGCAACACGTGACTGGTTAAACGTAACGCCCGCCCAGCGTGCTGGCGTGTTGGCTCTCAACATCCAGCGATTGCGCTTGCTGCCAACAGAGCTTTCTACCGGGATCATGGTTAACATTCCGGCCTATTCGCTGGTCTACTATCAGAACGGCAATCAGGTGCTGGATTCGCGAGTCATTGTCGGTCGCCCCGATCGCAAAACGCCGATGATGAGCAGTGCCCTTAACAACGTAGTGGTAAACCCGCCGTGGAACGTACCTCCAACTCTGGCACGCAAAGATATTCTGCCAAAAGTGCGCAACGATCCGGGATATCTCGAAAGCCATGGCTATACGGTGATGCGCGGCTGGAACAGCAGAGAAGCGATTGACCCATGGCAGGTTGACTGGTCTACAATCACGGCCTCGAATTTACCGTTCCGCTTCCAGCAGGCTCCAGGCCCACGGAACTCGCTGGGGCGCTATAAATTCAATATGCCGAGTTCAGAGGCCATTTATTTGCATGACACGCCGAACCACAATCTGTTCAAGCGTGATACACGCGCATTGAGCTCAGGCTGTGTACGAGTGAATAAAGCTTCCGATCTGGCGAATATGCTGTTGCAGGATGCAGGCTGGAATGACAAACGTATTTCTGATGCGCTGAAGCAGGGTGATACACGTTACGTCAATATTCGGCAGTCGATTCCGGTGAATCTCTACTACCTGACGGCCTTTGTTGGTGCAGATGGTCGTACCCAGTATCGTACAGATATTTACAATTATGATCTGCCTGCGCGATCCAGCTCGCAAATCGTATCGAAAGCGGAACAATTAATCAGGTAAATGAAGTAGTTCGGGGAAATCAGTTGTCGTAATAATTAGCATGATTGGGGGCGATTCTCTGCAGCCCCCGTCACTGCTGGGGTTGAGTCATCTTGACGTCTGCTTTACGGGCGGTTAAGGTGCCTCTTGTGCGCCAGAAGTGCATATAAACGATAACATTGACCTGTAGACTTGATTATCATGGACAAATTCGACGCTAATCGCCGCAAATTGCTGGCGCTTGGTGGCGTTGCACTCGGTGCCGCCATCCTGCCGACCCCTGCGTTTGCAACACTCTCTACCCCACGCCCGCGCATTTTGACACTCAATAATCTTCATACCGGAGAGTCAATCAAAGCGGAGTTTTTCGATGGCAGAGGCTATATTCAGGAAGAATTGGCAAAACTTAACCATTTTTTCCGCGATTACCGCGCGAACAAAATAAAGTCCATCGACCCAGGATTATTCGACCAGTTGTATCGCCTGCAAGGGTTGTTAGGCACGCGCAAACCGGTGCAACTCATTTCCGGTTATCGTTCTATTGATACCAACAATGAACTACGCGCCCGCAGCCGTGGAGTAGCGAAGAAAAGCTATCACACTAAAGGCCAGGCGATGGATTTCCATATTGAAGGTATCGCGTTAAGCAATATTCGCAAAGCCGCGTTATCTATGCGCGCAGGTGGTGTAGGATATTACCCACGTAGTAACTTTGTGCATATTGATACCGGGCCAGCACGGCACTGGTAGCAATCGCTTAACGAAACAGGGGCAGTATGAACTATCGTATTATTCCGGTCACCGCATTCTCCCAGAACTGTTCATTAATCTGGTGTGAACAAACCCGTCTGGCCGCACTGGTCGATCCTGGCGGCGATGCGGAAAAAATCAAACAGGAAGTTGATGACAGCGGCCTGACACTGATGCAGATCCTGCTGACGCATGGTCATCTGGACCACGTTGGCGCAGCGGCGGAACTGGCGCAACATTACGGCGTGCCGGTTTTCGGCCCGGAAAAAGAAGATGAGTTCTGGCTGCAAGGCTTGCCTGCGCAAAGTCGTATGTTTGGTCTGGAAGAGTGCCAGCCGCTGACGCCAGATCGTTGGCTGAACGAAGGCGATACCATCAGCATAGGGAATGTGACTTTACAGGTGTTACATTGCCCTGGGCATACGCCGGGTCATGTCGTGTTTTTTGATGATCGGGCAAAGCTGCTGATTTCTGGCGATGTTATTTTCAAAGGCGGAGTAGGGCGCAGTGACTTCCCGCGTGGCGATCATAATCAACTGATTTCTTCAATCAAAGATAAATTGCTGCCACTGGGGGATGACGTGATATTTATTCCGGGTCACGGACCATTATCCACACTTGGTTATGAACGCCTGCATAATCCCTTCCTGCAAGACGAAATGCCCGTCTGGTAAGGCACATAAAAAAGCCCGCTTTTAATGCGGGCCTGGATTTCTGGCAAAGTGCGCTTTGTTTATGCCGGATGCGGCACGAGCGCCTTATCCGGCCTACAAAATCGTGCAAATTCAAAATATTGCAGGGGACGCGTAGGCCTGATAAGCGTAGCGCATCAGGCAATGTTGCGTTTGTCATCAGTCTCAGCCCGCTTTTCAGCGGGCTTCATTGTTTTTAATGCTTACAGCACTGCCACAATCGCTTCGCACAGCGGAGCCATGTTATCTGGTGTCATCCCGGCCACATTTACGCGACCAGAAGCAACCGCATATACGCCAAACTCTTCGCGCAGACGCAGCACTTGTTCTTTTGTCAGGCCACTGAAGGAGAACATGCCGTTCTGTTTGATGATAAAGCTGAAGTCGCGGTTTGCGCCTTTTTCCTGCAGCGTATTGACGAACAACTGACGCATACGCTGAATACGCTGGCGCATATCAGTCAGCTCTTGTTCCCAAATCGCACGTAACGCATCGTTGCTCAGGATGGTGGCAACAACAGAAGCGCCGTGTGCTGGTGGGTTAGAGTAGTTAGCGCGAATCGCCGCTTTCATTTGGCTGAATGCGCGATCAACGGTTTCACTGTCGGCAGCAACCAGAGTACAAGCGCCAACACGCTCGTTGTACAGGCCAAAGTTTTTAGAGTAGGAACTGGCAACAATCAGCTCTTTATGCATAGCCGCGAAAGCGCGCAGTCCTTCAGCATCTTCTTCCAGACCACGGGCAAAACCCTGGTAAGCGAAGTCAAACAGCGGTAACCAGCCTTTCTCAACGGAGAGTTGTGCCAGTGTTTGCCATTGTTCCAGCGTAGGGTCGATACCGGTTGGGTTATGGCAGCAGCCATGGAACAGCACTACGTCGCCAGCCTGAGCTTCATTCAGGCTGTTAATCAGTGCATCGAAGTCAAGAGTGTGATTTTCCGCATCATAATAAGCGTATTCACGAACTTCCAGACCTGCAGAGTTAAAGACGCTCTTATGGTTCGGCCAGCTTGGGTTGCTCACCCACACACGCTTAACGCTGGTATTTTTTGCCAGGAAATCGGCAGCCACGCGTAGTGCGCCAGTGCCCCCCGGAGTCTGTGCCGTGCGAGCACGTTTGTCATTGATCAGGGCGCTACCTTTACCAAACAGCAGTTCCTGAGTGCAGCGACCAAATTCAGGGATGCCGTCAATGCCGAGGTAATTTTTGGTGGTTTCATTTTCGAGCAGATACTGTTCAGCCTTTTTCACGCTGGTCAGTACCGGGGTTTTGCCCGTCTCATCTTTATAGACACCAATCCCGAGGTTAATTTTGCCGGGACGTTCATCGGCACGAAACAGATCGGCCAGGCCCAGAATCGGGTCGGCAGGAGCGGCGGTAATGTTCTCAAACATGACGAGGTTCCATTATGGTTACAGAAGGGAAGTCCGCTATCAGGGTAACGGGAGATTTACAAAATTCCAACTATTACTGATGAAAACTCAGGCTGTTTTTGCAAGACGTGAGATTGCTCTGGAAGGTATAAAAAAAACAGGACCAAAGTCCTGTTTTTTCGGCATTTAACAAAGAGGTGTGCTATTAGAACTGGTAAACGATACCCACAGCAACGGTGTCGTCTGAACCTACGCCCAGTTTGTTGTCAGAATCGATCTGGTTGATGATGTAGTCAACATAGGTGGACATGTTTTTGTTGAAGTAGTAGGTTGCACCCACTTCAAAGTAGTTCACCAGATCAACATCACCGATACCTTCTACGTCTTTCGCTTTAGATTTGGTGTAAGCGATGGACGGACGCAGACCGAAATCGAACTGGTATTGCGCAACTAACAGAACGTCTTGCGTTTTGTTGGCGAAGCCGCTGGTGTTTGTAAATTTATTAGTGATCGGCGTAGCGTTACGGGTTTCACCGTAGTTCGCTGCCAGGTAGATGTTGTTCGCGTCGTACTTCAGACCAGTAGCCCACTGTTCAGCTTTTTTACCGTTGCCAAGAGGTTGAGCTTCTTGCAGGTTGGTACGGTCAGCTGCACCATAAGCACCAACGATACCAAAGCCTTCGTATTCGTAGCTGATAGAACCGCCAACACCGTCGCCGTTAGAGCGGCGTGCAGTGTCACGCTCGTTTTTACCCAGGTACTGAACAGCGAAGTTCAGGCCATCAACCAGACCAAAGAAGTTGGAGTTACGATAGGTAGCAACGCCGCCAACACGACCAACGAAGAAGTCATCGCTGTATGCCGTGTCACCGCCAAACTCAGGCAGCATATCGGTGTAACCCAGTGCATCATAAACCACACCGTAGTTACGGCCGTAATCGAAAGAACCAACGTCAGCGTATTTAAGACCCGCGAATGCCAGACGCGTTTTGTTACCAGTTTGAGCGTCAGCGCCTTCAGAGTTGTTACCCTGGAAGTTATATTCCCACTGACCATAACCGGTCAGATCGGAATTGATTTGAGTTTCCCCTTTAAAACCAAGACGGGCATAGGTCATGTCGCCATTGCCACCGTAACTGTTTTCACCGTTACCCTTGGAGAAATAATGCAGACCGACAGCTTTACCGTACAGATCTACTTTGTTGCCATCTTTGTTATAGATTTCTGCAGCGTTTGCAGTACCTGCTACTAACAGAGCAGGGACGATCACTGCCAGAATATTGCGCTTCATCATTATTTATTACCCTCATGGTTTTTTTTATGACACCTGCCACTGCCGTCAATAAGTTCTGTCAATAAAAATTTACGGAACTATTGATGAGAGTTTGGTGTCTTTATGTGTCTGCAGGCATCTTTCCATTCAAACTAACGTTTCGCTACCGTGAAAGTGCTACAAAGATAAAGATTTGGTTTCAAAAAGAAAAAATATGTAACCAAAAGTAAAATTTAAGGAACTTTGTGAACACCGTCATATTTCCATAGAGACGTGATGATATTTACAGCAATTTTAATCTATTTATATGATTTCCTTATATTTAAATTAACTAAACGGAAATTTTGTTTCTGATGGAAACTTTATCGACCTGGCACAAAATCTTCTTTCAGACATCCAGAATGCCAAAAAATAGTATGAAAATTGTGCTATTAGCTAAGAAAAAACTAATCCGCAATAAGAATGCGGATTAGTTTTTGCGCGTAAATGTTGCGATGTAATATTCCGTAACAGGATGATCGTTATGGCGGGGTTGCAAATAGATTGCTTGACTTAACAAACAGATAACTTGACAGAAAAGATAAAAAAAGAGCCAGCGGGCGCTGGCTCTTGAAGACGCTAAATTAGAAGCTGGCGTTACGCGGAGTACGTGGGAACGGAATCACATCACGTACGTTTTGCACGCCAGTTACGTAAGCAATCAGACGTTCAAAACCAAGACCGAAACCTGAATGCGGAACAGTACCGTAGCGACGCAGATCGCGATACCACCAGTAATCTTCTTTATTCAGGCCCATTTCCAGCATACGCTCGTCCAGCACGTCCAGACGTTCTTCACGCTGGGAGCCACCAATGATCTCACCGATGCCCGGAGCCAGAACGTCCATAGCCGCAACGGTTTTACCGTCTTCGTTAAGGCGCATATAGAACGCTTTAATATCTTTCGGATAGTTTTTAACCACTACCGGTGCTTTAAAGTGTTCTTCCGCCAGATAACGCTCATGCTCAGAAGAGAGATCGACTCCCCAGTAAACCGGGTTTTCAAACTTCCTGCCGCAGTTTTCGAGAATGGTCACTGCGTCGGTATAATCCACCTGCGCAAAATCGGCTTCAATGAAGCGTTCCAGACGTGAAACGGCATCTTTATCTACGCGTTCAGCGAAGAATTTCATGTCGTCAGCGCGTTCTTCGAGAACCGCTTTGAAGACATATTTCAGCATGGCTTCAGCCAGACCCGCAATATCGTTCAGGTTAGCAAACGCCACTTCCGGCTCCAGCATCCAGAATTCCGCCAGGTGACGGCTGGTGTTGGAGTTTTCAGCACGGAAAGTCGGGCCGAAGGTATAAATTTTGGACAATGCGCAAGCGTAGGTTTCGCCGTTCAACTGGCCAGATACGGTCAGGAAAGACTCTTTACCAAAGAAGTCTTTGTCGAAATCCACTTTGCCCTGATCGTTACGCGGCAGGTTTTCCAGATCCAGCGTAGAAACGCGGAACATTTCGCCTGCACCTTCGGTATCAGATGCGGTAATCAGTGGCGTTGAAACCCAGAAGAATCCCTGCTCGTTAAAGAAGCGATGCAGCGCCTGCGCCAGCGTATGGCGAACGCGCGCGACGGCACCAATCAGGTTTGTGCGCGGACGCAGGTGAGCGACTTCACGCAGATACTCAATGCTGTGGCGTTTTGCCGCCATCGGGTAAGTGTCTGGATCTTCAACCCAACCAGCAACTTCAACCTTGCTGGCCTGAATTTCAAATTGTTGCCCCTGGCCCGGCGACGCCACGACTTTACCCGTCACAATGACCGAGCAGCCGGTGGTCAGACGCAGGACGTCTTCATTGTAATTGGGCAGAGAATTATTGATGACAGCCTGTACAGGATCAAAGCAGGAACCGTCATAAACGGCGAGGAAGGAGATGCCAGCTTTTGAATCTCGGCGGGTACGTACCCATCCGCGTACGGTGACTTCGCTGTCAACGGCTACGCGGCCCTGGAGTACGTCGGCTACAGGCACAACGCTCATAATATTCTCTCTGTTAATAGTCGGAAAAAATAAACACTTGTCCACCCGTAAATGGGGGGATACCTATGTTACCTGGCATCTGCAATCAGACAAGCAGAATTCGCAAATGCAGCGAAAGATTTCGGAATTAAAGGTAAAAAAAGGGAGCCGATTAGCTCCCTGATGATATTAACTGGCTTTTTTAATATGCGGAAGGTCGAACGCTTTGCGCAGCGCCCGAACAAACGCTTTATCGTGGCAGATAGTTTTGCCAGGGCTGTCAGAAAGTTTCGCCACCGGTTTACCGTTACACTCTACCAACTTAATCACAATATTCAGGGGTTTTACCTGGGGGATATCGCAGGTCAGGCGAGTCCCAATACCAAAACTTAATTGCACGCGGGAAGAGAAGTGGCGGTATAGCTCAACCGCTTTGCGTAAATCCAGATTGTCAGAGAAAACCAGCGTTTTACTCTGTGGATCAATTCCCAGCTTTTCATAATGTGCAATGGCTTTTTCACCCCATTCAACCGGGTCGCCAGAGTCATGACGCAGGCCTTGATACCGACTAGCGAACTCGACACCGAAATCACGCAGGAAAGCATCCATAGTGATGCAGTCGGTTAATGCAATGCCAAGTTGGTCGGGATACTCTTCCAGCCAGGCAGCAAGTGCAGCTCGCTGGCTGTTGGCTAGATCCGGGCTGATTTGCTGATGTGCCTGGAACCATTCGTGTGCCTGTGTTCCCATCGGCGTGAGGGAAAGCCGACGCGCCAGATCGTAGTTGCTGGTGCCCACAAACCAGGATTCCTGTTGCAGACGCTTAACGATGGTTTCTTGTACTTCGCGAGAAAAACGGCGACGGGTGCCAAAATCCATCAGATGGAAGCGCGACATATCAAGACCGGCGGTTAACGCCGAGAAGTCGACTAATTTGCTTTCCAGCGTGTCGAGGGCTTGCGCAACGTCGGCCTGCGGTGAGCGATAGCGATGTACCATTTCACTGATAACCGCCAGCAAAGGAACTTCCCAGAGGATGACTTCACGCCACGGGCCGCTTAAACGAATATCCAGCTTGCCATTATCGTTGGACACGGTGACTTGTTCCGGGTTAAAGCGGAACTCGCGTAACCAGTTAAGATAGTCGGCCTTAAAGAAAGGCAGGGCAGAAAGCCACTGATATTCATCATCCTGCAGGCGCAGGTGCTGCATCGCCTGAATCTGTTCACGAATAGCATCGGCATAAATACCCAGCAGATCGTCACCTCGGCAACGAAACTCCGCCGCGACATGCACATCGTAATAATGATGAAACACGGCTTGCTGCATATGCAACTTATAAGCATCTGTATCCAGCAACGAGTGCAGAACAGGAGAAGCGAATTGTGTCATAGGTGCGCAGTAGCGTCCTCGTACAGGAGCGTTTAGTACAATAAACATCTTCAGGAACTGCTGGAGTATACCTTGTTTCGCAATTTATTGAACCCCGATCACACCATATGCCACCTTTCTGGTCGATGGCATTACGCGGTGTATGTTATAAAAATGTAGCAATAAAGGCGTTTGTACCTGAAAAGATGAAGATTCTGCATAGCGCGATTTACGCAACAGGAATAGACTGAACACCAGACTCTATAAAAGATGCTAAAGGTTATTTATGACTCAACAGCCACAAGCCAAATACCGTCACGATTATCGTGCGCCGGATTACCAGATTACTGATATTGACTTGACCTTTGACCTCGACGCGCAAAAGACGGTCGTTACCGCGGTCAGCCAGGCTGTCCGTCATGGTGCATCAGATGCTCCCCTTCGTCTCAACGGCGAAGACCTCAAACTGGTTTCTGTTCATATTAATGATGAGCCGTGGACCGCCTGGAAAGAAGAAGAGGGCGCACTGGTCATCAGTAATTTGCCGGAGCGTTTTACGCTTAAGATCATTAATGAAATAAGCCCGGCGGCGAATACGGCGCTGGAAGGGCTTTATCAGTCAGGCGATGCGCTTTGCACCCAGTGTGAAGCCGAAGGTTTCCGCCATATTACGTATTATCTCGACCGCCCGGACGTGCTGGCGCGTTTTACCACCAAAATTATTGCCGATAAAATTAAATATCCCTTCCTGCTTTCCAACGGTAACCGCGTTGCGCAAGGCGAACTGGAAAACGGACGCCATTGGGTACAGTGGCAGGACCCGTTCCCGAAACCGTGCTACCTGTTTGCGCTGGTGGCAGGCGACTTTGATGTACTGCGCGATACCTTTACCACGCGTTCTGGTCGCGAAGTAGCACTGGAGCTGTACGTCGATCGCGGCAACCTTGATCGCGCGCCGTGGGCGATGACCTCGCTGAAAAACTCCATGAAATGGGATGAAGAACGCTTTGGCCTGGAGTATGACCTCGACATCTATATGATCGTCGCGGTGGATTTCTTCAATATGGGCGCAATGGAGAATAAGGGTCTGAATATCTTTAACTCCAAATATGTGCTGGCCCGCACCGACACCGCCACCGACAAAGATTACCTCGATATTGAACGCGTTATCGGCCATGAATATTTCCATAACTGGACCGGTAACCGAGTGACCTGCCGCGACTGGTTCCAGCTCAGCCTGAAAGAAGGTTTAACCGTCTTCCGCGATCAGGAGTTCAGCTCTGACCTTGGTTCCCGCGCAGTTAACCGCATCAATAATGTACGCACCATGCGCGGATTGCAGTTTGCAGAAGACGCCAGCCCGATGGCGCACCCGATCCGCCCGGATATGGTCATTGAGATGAACAACTTCTACACCCTGACCGTTTACGAGAAGGGCGCGGAAGTGATTCGCATGATCCACACCCTGCTTGGCGAAGAAAACTTCCAGAAAGGGATGCAGCTTTATTTCGAGCGTCATGATGGTAGTGCAGCGACCTGTGACGACTTTGTGCAGGCGATGGAAGATGCGTCGAATGTCGATCTCTCCCATTTCCGCCGTTGGTACAGCCAGTCCGGTACACCGATTGTGACCGTCAAAGACGACTACAATCCAGAAACTGAGCAGTACACCCTGACCATCAGCCAGCGCACGCCAGCTACGCCGGATCAGGCAGAAAAACAGCCGCTGCATATTCCGTTTGCCATCGAACTGTATGATAACGAAGGCAAAGTGATCCCGTTGCAGAAAGGCGGTCATCCGGTGAATTCCGTGCTGAACGTCACTCAGGCGGAACAGACCTTTGTTTTTGATAATGTCTACTTCCAGCCGGTGCCTGCGCTGCTGTGCGAATTCTCTGCGCCAGTGAAACTGGAATATAAGTGGAGCGATCAGCAACTGACCTTCCTGATGCGTCATGCGCGTAATGATTTCTCCCGCTGGGATGCGGCGCAAAGTTTGCTGGCAACCTACATCAAGCTGAACGTCGCGCGTCATCAGCAAGGTCAGCCGCTGTCTCTGCCGGTGCATGTGGCTGATGCTTTCCGCGCGGTACTGCTTGATGAGAAGATTGATCCAGCGCTGGCGGCAGAAATCCTGACGCTGCCTTCTGTCAATGAAATGGCTGAATTGTTCGATATCATCGACCCGATTGCTATTGCCGAAGTACGCGAAGCACTCACTCGTACTCTGGCGACTGAACTGGCGGATGAGCTACTGGCTATTTACAACGCGAATTACCAGAGCGAGTACCGTGTTGAGCATGAAGATATTGCAAAACGCACTCTGCGTAATGCCTGCCTGCGTTTCCTCGCTTTTGGTGAAACGCATCTGGCTGATGTGCTGGTGAGCAAGCAGTTCCACGAAGCAAACAATATGACTGATGCGCTGGCGGCGCTTTCTGCGGCGGTTGCCGCACAGCTGCCTTGCCGTGACGCGCTGATGCAGGAGTACGACGACAAGTGGCATCAGAACGGTCTGGTGATGGATAAATGGTTTATCCTGCAAGCCACCAGCCCGGCGGCGAATGTGCTGGAGACGGTGCGCGGCCTGTTGCAGCATCGCTCATTTACCATGAGCAACCCGAACCGTATTCGTTCGTTGATTGGCGCGTTTGCGGGCAGCAATCCGGCAGCGTTCCATGCCGAAGATGGCAGCGGTTACCTGTTCCTGGTGGAAATGCTTACCGACCTCAACAGCCGTAACCCGCAGGTGGCTTCACGTCTGATTGAACCGCTGATTCGCCTGAAACGTTACGATGCCAAACGTCAGGAGAAAATGCGCGCGGCGCTGGAACAGTTGAAAGGGCTGGAAAATCTCTCTGGCGATCTGTACGAGAAGATAACTAAAGCACTGGCTTGATAAATAACCGAATGGCGGCAATAGCGCCGCCATTCGGGGAATTTACCCCTGTTTTCTCAGGCGAGTTTCAGATTCACCACGTTGCATCACCCGTTGCAACACCTCCGCTTCCAGCTCCGCTAATCGCACCGACCCTAATCGACGCGGACGGGGGATATCCACTGTCAAATCCAGACCAATTTTTCCCTCTTCAATTAACAGCACCCGGTCAGCCATCGCTACCGCTTCGCTCACATCATGCGTCACCAACAGTACGGTAAAGCCGTGCTCCTGCCAAAGTGACACAATCAAATCCTGCATCTCGAGTCGCGTTAAGGCGTCCAGCGCCCCGAGCGGTTCATCAAGCAACAATAATCCCGGTCGATGAATCAACGCTCTTGCCAGCGCCACTCGCTGTTTCTGCCCGCCAGAAAGTGCGGCAGGCCATTCCCCTGCGCGATTCTCCAGTCCTACCGCAGCCAACGCTCGACGTGCGGCATCGCGCCACTGGCCTTTAAGGCCTAACCCAACGTTATCAATCACCGATTTCCACGGTAGCAGACGCGCATCCTGAAACATCATTCGCGTGTCTTCCTGAATTTCAGCCAGCGGTGTGGTGCCCGCTAACACATCGCCTGCGGTTGGCGTTTCCAGACCTGCCAGCAGGCGCAGCAGGGTACTTTTGCCACCACCGCTGCGGCCCACCACCGCCACAAACTGACCTGCCGGAATATGTAAATCCAGTTGGTTCAGGACGATATTTTCCGCGTAATGTTTGCTTACTGCATTGAGCAACAATGGCGTGCCCTGGTTCAGACGAGCAGTATTCATACCGTGGCCTCCTTCAAATGATAAGCCGGGTTCCAGCGCAACCAGAGGCGCTCTAACAGCTGCGCGCTGACGTCAGCCAGTTTGCCGAGCAGGGCGTAAAGAATAATAGCGACTACCACCACGTCCGTTTGCAAAAACTCCCGCGCATTCATCGCCAGATAACCAATGCCTGAATTGGCAGAAATGGTTTCGGCAACAATCAGCGTCAGCCACATCAGGCCCAACGCAAAACGCACGCCGACCATAATTGAGGGCAGGGCACCAGGCAGGATCACATGGATAAACAGCGGTATGCCGGATAATCCATAGCTACGCGCCATCTCCACCAACCCGCGATCGATATTACGGATGCCATGCCAGGTGTTGATATAAATGGGGAATAGCGTACCGAGCGCCACCAGAAAGATTTTTGCGGATTCATCAATGCCAAACCACAAAATCACCAGCGGGATCAGCGCCAGATGCGGCACGTTGCGCAACATCTGAATTGAGGTATCCAGCAGCCGTTCTCCCCAGCGAGATAGCCCGCTAATCAGTCCCAAAATCAACCCCAGCGATCCGCCAATTGAAAAGCCAATCAGCGCCCGCCAGGAGCTGATCGCCAGATGCTGCCACAGTTCGCCGCTGGCGGAGAGCGTCCAGAACGCCGTCACCACTCCTTCCGGTGAAGGCAAAATACGCGTCGACAGCCAGCCAACCGAGGAGGCCAGTTGCCACACCGCCACGATGCCCACCGGTAAAAACCAGGGGGCAACGCGCAATAACCACTTCTTCACTGGCGTTGCCATTATTTCTTCCTTAGCTTTGCGCGACTTTACGGGGGATAAAATCATTCGCCACCGCTTCGCCTTGCGGATTCAGCGGCTGCGGCTGGGGAATTTCCGGGATGGCGACATCCAGAAGCGGGAACAGCAACTCGCCAACCCGATACGCTTCTTCCAGATGCGGATAGCCCGAAAGCACAAAACTGTCGATGCCAAGCGCGGCATATTCGTTGATTCGCGCAGCGACCGTAGGACCATCGCCCACCAGCGCCGTCCCGGCACCGCCGCGCACTAAGCCAACGCCCGCCCATAAATTGGGGCTGATCTCCAGATTGTCGCGCTTGCCGTTATGTAACGCCGCCATTCGCTGTTGCCCTACGGAATCCGTCCGGGCGAATGCGGCCTGTGCTTTGGCGATAGTTTCATCATCAAGATGCGAGATTAACCGCTCGGCGGCCTGCCACGCTTCGTCGTTAGTTTCACGAACAATCACATGCAGACGAATACCGAAACGAATTTTGCGTCCATGCGCGGCAGCTTTCGCCCGCACTTGTTCGATTTTCTCTTTAACCAGTTCCGGCGGTTCGCCCCAGGTGAGGTAGAGATCAACCTGTTCTGCCGCCAGCTCCTGGGCGACATCTGACGATCCGCCAAAGTAAAGTGGCGGATACGGCTGTTGAATCGCCGGGAAGAGCAGTTTTGCTCCGCGCACATGAATATGTTTACCGTTGAAATCGACGGTTTCTCTCTGCAATAAACGCCGCCAGACCTGGGTAAATTCCGCCGAGGCTTCGTAGCGCTCGCTATGATCAAGGAACACTCCGTCGCCTGCCAGCTCTTGTGGATCGCTGCCTGTGACCAGGTTAAACAACGCACGTCCATTTGAGAGACGGTCAAGCGTGGCGGCCTGGCGGGCGGCAACGGTAGGTGAGGTTACGCTGGGACGCAGGGCGACAAGAAACTTCAGCCGCTGCGTCACCGGGATCATCGATGCGGCAACCAGCCACGCATCTTCGCAGGAGCGCCCCGTTGGAATTAGCACACCGGTATAGCCAAGACGATCCGCCGCTTGCGCAATTTGTTGCAGATAACCGTGATCAACCGGGCGTGAACCTTCTTCCGTTCCCAGATAATGCCCGTCACCGTGGGTCGGTAAAAACCAGAACATATTCAGACTCATAATTGTTTTCCTTCCAGTTGAGTGGGCTGCCAGATGCGCTGGCGAATATCGACTTTTTTCGGCACCAGACGATTTTCATAAAACAGATCTGCCGTTTGCTGCTGTAAGGCGGCAACCTCGGCGTTAACCGGTTTGATGGTGGTAGGAGGGCGATGATCTAAGTAAGAGGCAATCACCGGTGCCGGTAAGCCCATCGTTTTTGCCAGTAAAGCGATGCTTTGCTCGCGCTGGCTGCGGGTTAACGCATCGGCCTCACTAAAGGTTGCCAGTACGCCCTGAATAAAAGCGCCGTTTTTTTCTGCATAGGGACGAGCTGCCAGATAAAACGATCCAGTTTGATTGAGATCGGTGCCGTCTTTCAGCACCCGCACGCCGCCCTGTAATAATGCAGCAGAGTAGTAGGGATCCCAGATAGCCCAGGCGTCAACGTTACCTTGCTGGAACGCGGCGCGGGCATCAGCGGGCGTCAGGTAAGTGGGTTGGATATCGGTAAACTTAAGTCCGGCCTGACGCAGTGCACGCAGTAAAAGGTTGTGTGAACTGGAACCTTTCTGAAAGGCAACTTTGTGACCTTTAAGATCGGCTACGGTTTTGATCGGGCTGTTTTCTGCCACCAGAATCACTTCGGCTTTGGGCTTCGGTGGCTCGACGCCCACGTACACCAAATCAGCCCCGGCAGCCTGGGCAAAGATTGGCGGAATATCCCCGGTACTGCCGAGATCAATACTGCCAACGTTTAACGCTTCCAACATTTGCGGACCCGCGGGGAACTCCACCCAGGAGATTTTTGATTGCGGATAGCGTTTTTCCAGTAACTGGTGGCTTTTTGCCAGTACCATACCAATACTGCCTTTCTGATAGCCTATACGTAACGCTTCAGGCGAGGATTCTGCAGCAACCGCAATCGTAGAGACGCTAAGCAATCCCACCAGCGCCAGTTTAATGATGTTACGCATGGGCATTACCTCGCAGAGACAGAAGGTCAGGAACCTGAACATCGCGGCGGTGCAATGCCTGCCAGAAAGTTTCTAGCGCGGTATCAAGACGGGTTTGCAGATTTGGCGTGAACTGGGGTCTGTGATGGTAATCAATTACTTGTGAGTCATCGGCAAACACGCCGTGCAGGATCTCCTGAGCTTTCAGTGCGCTTAAAACTGGTTTAAGGGCATAATCGACCGCCAGCAGATGGGCCACGGTACCGCCCGTCGCCAGCGGTAGCACCACTTTGCCTTGCAAAGCGCGCTCTGGCAGCAGGTCGAGCAGGGTTTTCAGCGCGCCGGAATAGGCGGCTTTATACACAGGTGTAGCGACTATCAGTCCATCAGCCTGTTGCAGCTGTTCGGTGAAGGTCTTGAGTGCCGGACTATCGAAACGAGCATAAAGCAGATCTTCCGGGGCGAAGTTTTGCAGATTCCAGTGATAAACCTCTACATCCAGGCCATTTAGTTTTTCCCGCGCATATTCCAGCAAGGAGCTGGAGCGAGAAGGAAAGCGAGGACTACCCGCCAGGGTGATGACACGCATACTCTCTCCTTATAACCAATTGTTCTTTTTTTGTTAACATTGATAACAATTCGGTCAGTCTGTCGGAGAGACAAGAAAATTCCAAATATAAATTTTGTGTATCTTTTTCTGAAAATAAACTAAAGAAAGGGCTTTATATATCACGCATATTTATTGGATAGTCATTAGATGTTGAATCAATGAATTACTCGTTCAGTTAATATTTAAATATTCATGAAATCTATAAATTAAAGATTTGTCACTTATTGGATTTAGTATGCTTGATTTAAATGGCGGACAATTATTGTTATTATTAAGTCTAATGTCATTTAAAGGCATTATCATATTTACGAAGAGATCAGGATGATAACGATGAAAAAAAGTGTATTGACGGCGTTTATAACTGTGGTATGTGCAACGTCCAGCGTTATGGCTGCTGATGATAATGCTATCACGGATGGCTCAGTAACATTTAATGGTAAAGTTATTGCTCCAGCTTGTACCCTGGTAGCTGCGACGAAAGATTCCGTGGTGACTTTGCCAGATGTTAGTGCCACGAAGTTGCAAACCAATGGTCAGGTTTCTGGCGTGCAAATTGATGTGCCAATTGAATTAAAAGATTGTGATACTACCGTAACAAAAAATGCAACGTTCACCTTTAATGGCACTGCGGATACTACTCAGATTACAGCGTTTGCTAACCAGGCCTCATCTGATGCTGCTACAAACGTGGCCCTGCAAATGTATATGAATGATGGTACAACGGCCATCACGCCAGACACAGAAACCGGGAACATTTTGTTGCAGGATGGAGATCAGACGTTGACTTTTAAAGTTGATTATATCGCTACGGGGAAAGCGACTTCAGGTAATGTGAATGCGGTAACAAATTTCCATATTAACTATTATTAATAGAACTCATTAATTGTTTTATTAATTAGTACCCCTCCAGTGTTCTGGAGGGGATATTCATATTTTTTAAGAGTGACTATTTATGAAAACTTGCATAACAAAGGGAATTGTGACCGTAAGTTTAACGGCAATATTACTCAGCTGCTCATCCGCATGGGCGGCAGGTAAAGGCGGGATTGGACTTGCAGCAACACGTCTTGTTTATTCAGAAGGTGAAGAGCAAATTTCACTGGGTGTACGTAACACCAGTCCGGATGTTCCTTATCTTATTCAGTCATGGGTGATGACCCCAGATAATAAAAAATCAGCAGACTTTATTATTACACCACCGCTATTTGTGCTGAATCCGGCAAATGAGAATCTGTTACGCATTATGTACATTGGAGCGCCGTTGGCGAAAGACAGAGAAACCCTTTTCTTCACTAGCGTACGGGCAGTCCCTTCAACAACGAAGCGGAAAGAGGGAAATACCCTGAAGATTGCCACACAAAGCGTCATCAAACTTTTCTGGCGACCAAAAGGTTTAGCGTATCCCTTAGGCGAGGCTCCGGCGAAACTGCGTTGCACTTCGTCAGCTGACATGGTTACGGTCAGTAACCCAACACCTTATTTCATTACCCTGACAGACCTGAAAATAGGTGGAAAAGTAGTTAAAAATCAAATGATTTCCCCCTTTGATAAATACCAATTTTCTCTGCCAAAGGGGGCCAAAAATAGCAGCGTAACGTATCGAACCATCAATGACTACGGGGCGGAAACGCCGCAACTCAACTGTAAATCGTAAGCCGTCTTCAGTTAAGAGAGCGAGATGTATAGAACTCATCGACAACACAGCCTGTTAAGCTCTGGTGGAGTGCCATCGTTTATTGGTGGGCTGGTGGTGTTTGTGTCGGCAGCGTTCAATGCACAAGCTGAAACCTGGTTCGATCCTGCTTTTTTCAAAGATGATCCCTCAATGGTGGCCGATTTGTCTCGTTTCGAAAAAGGACAAAAAATAACGCCAGGGGTTTATCGTGTCGATATTGTTCTGAATCAGACAATTGTAGATACGCGCAACGTCAATTTTGTTGAGATAACGCCAGAGAAGGGGATTGCCGCCTGTTTGACGACTGAAAGCCTGGATGCAATGGGTGTTAATACTGATGCGTTTCCGGCTTTTAAACAACTGGACAAACAAGCGTGTGTGCCATTGGCGGAGATTATTCCGGATGCCAGCGTAACGTTTAATGTGAATAAACTCCGTCTGGAAATTTCAGTACCGCAAATCGCCATCAAAAGTAATGCCCGTGGTTATGTCCCCCCTGAACGTTGGGATGAAGGGATCAACGCGCTATTACTGGGATATTCGTTTAGCGGGGCTAACAGTATTCATAGCAGCGCAGACAGTGATTCTGGCGACAGCTATTTTCTGAATTTAAACAGTGGCGTTAATTTAGGCCCATGGAGATTGCGCAACAATTCAACATGGAGTCGTAGTAGTGGCCAAACCGCAGAATGGAAGAATCTCAGCAGCTATTTGCAACGGGCGGTTATTCCTCTGAAAGGCGAACTGACCGTAGGTGATGATTATACTGCAGGCGATTTTTTCGATAGTGTCAGCTTTCGTGGTGTGCAGCTGGCGTCAGATGACAACATGCTGCCAGACAGCCTGAAAGGGTTTGCGCCTGTGGTGCGTGGTATCGCCAAAAGCAATGCCCAGATAACGATTAAGCAAAATGGTTACACCATTTACCAAACTTATGTATCGCCTGGTGCTTTTGAAATTAGTGATCTCTATTCCACGTCGTCGAGCGGTGATTTGTTAGTTGAAATCAAAGAAGCGGACGGCAGCGTCAATAGCTACAGCGTACCGTTCTCCAGTGTGCCATTACTCCAGCGTCAGGGGCGAATCAAATACGCGGTGACACTGGCGAAATACAGAACCAATAGTAATGAACAGCAGGAGAGCAAATTTGCCCAGGCCACGTTGCAGTGGGGCGGACCGTGGGGAACGACCTGGTATGGTGGTGGACAATATGCTGAATATTACCGTGCCGCCATGTTTGGTCTGGGATTTAACTTCGGCGATTTCGGAGCAATTTCGTTCGATGCGACCCAGGCGAAGAGTACGCTAGCAGATCAAAGCGAACATAAAGGTCAGTCATATCGTTTTCTGTATGCCAAAACGCTCAACCACTTGGGCACTAACTTTCAATTGATGGGCTATCGCTATTCGACGTCGGGTTTCTACACCCTTTCCGACACCATGTATAAACATATGGATGGCTACGAATTTAATGACGGTGATGATGAAGATACGCCGATGTGGTCGCGTTATTACAATTTGTTTTACACCAAACGTGGCAAACTGCAGGTCAATATCTCCCAGCAATTAGGCGAGTACGGTTCGTTTTATTTAAGTGGTAGCCAGCAAACTTACTGGCATACGGATCAACAGGATCGGCTATTACAGTTTGGCTACAACACGCAAATTAAAGATCTTTCGCTGGGGATTTCCTGGAACTACAGTAAGTCCCGTGGTCAACCTGATGCTGATCAGGTGTTTGCTCTAAATTTTTCCCTGCCGCTCAATCTGTTGCTCCCCAGAAGTAATGATAGCTATACCAGGAAAAAAAATTACGCCTGGATGACCTCTAACACCAGTATCGATAACGAAGGGCACACTACACAAAACCTGGGTTTAACGGAGACATTACTCGATGACGGTAACCTGAGCTACAGCGTGCAACAGGGATATAACAGCGAGGGGAAAACGGCTAATGGTAGCGCCAGCATGGATTACAAAGGGGCGTTTGCGGATGCCCGAGTGGGCTACAACTACAGCGATAACGGCAGTCAACAACAACTGAACTACGCTCTTTCAGGCAGTTTAGTTGCCCATTCACAGGGCATTACCCTGGGGCAATCGCTGGGGGAAACTAACGTTCTGATTGCAGCACCAGGCGCAGAGAATACTCGTGTGGCGAACAGCACCGGGCTGAAAACTGACTGGCGCGGATATACCGTTGTTCCTTATGCCACTTCTTATCGGGAAAATCGAATCGCACTTGATGCGGCGTCGTTAAAACGTAACGTGGATCTTGAAAATGCAGTAGTCAACGTGGTTCCCACCAAAGGGGCGTTGGTTCTGGCGGAGTTCAATGCCCATGCGGGTGCAAGGGTATTAATGAAAACATCAAAGCAGGGTATACCGCTGCGTTTTGGCGCGATAGCGACGCTGGACGGCGTACAGGCTAATAGCGGCATAATTGATGATGATGGCTCGCTCTATATGGCGGGTTTACCGGCGAAGGGAACAATAAGCGTGCGCTGGGGCGAAGCTCCCGATCAAATTTGTCATATCAATTACGAGCTTACCGAACAACAAATTAACTCTGCGATTACGCGAATGGATGCCATATGCAGATAATCTTTGGAGAAAAATGCGTGTCATTACTACGACTATTTTTTGCCGCCGTCTTAATGCTATGGTGCGCTCAAACCGCTGCTTATAGCGGGCAGTGTCATACTACTCAGGGGAATCCGTATATTGGCGTCAATTTTGGCGTTAAAACCCTGGAGGAAGAAGCAAATACGGCAGGGGTAGTTAAAGACAAATTTTATCAGTGGAACGAATCGAATGATTATTATGTTTCCTGTGATTGCGATAAAGACAATGTCAGAAGTGGCCGATGGGCATTCGCCGCGGATTCACCGTTAGTCTATTTAGGCGACAACTGGTACAAAATTAATGACTATCTTGCCGCCAAAGTTTTATTGCAGGTTAAAGGCAGTTCTCCTACTGCGGTTCCTTTCGAAAACGTGGGCACAGGGGGGGATACCCGATGGCATATTTGCGACCCTGGCGGTCAACGTTTAGGTGGGCAGGGGGCAAGCGGTAATAGCGGTAGCTTTTCCCTGAAAATATTGCAGCCGTTCGTTGGCTCGGTCGTCATTCCTCCTATGGCGCTGGCGCGATTATATGAATGCTACAACATACCCGCAGGTGATTCCTGCACGACTACAGGTACACCGGTTTTAGTGTATTACCTGTCTGGTACGATCAATTCACTTGGCTCATGTTCCGTCAATGCCGGAGAGACAATTGAAGTTGATTTAGGTGATGTCTTCGCTGCCAATTTCCGTGTTGTAGGGCATAAACCTCTTGGGGCCAGAACGGCAGAACTTGCAATTCCAGTCAGGTGTAACACGGGAAACGCGGGATTAGTTAATGTCAACCTGAGTCTGACGGCAACCACAGACCCCAGCTATCCCCAGGCGATTAAGACGTCACGTCCTGGCGTGGGCGTGGTGGTGACCGATAGCCAGAACAACATTATTTCCCCTGCTGGTGGAACATTACCGCTCTCTATTCCTGATGATGCAGACAGTATCGCGCGAATGAATGTCTATCCAGTCAGCACGACAGGTGTACCACCAGAAACCGGGCGATTTGAAGCCACGGCAACGGTGAGAATAAATTTTGATTAACGCGTGAACGTATGAAGAAAAAAACGATATTTCAGTGCGTTATCTTGTTCTTTAGCATTCTTAACATCCATGTCGGGATGGCTGGGCCTGAACAAGTTAGTATGCATATTTATGGGAATGTGGTCGATCAGGGCTGTGATGTCGCCACCAAAAGTGCATTACAAAATATTCATATTGGTGATTTTAATATCAGTGATTTTCAGGCCGCGAATACCGTAAGCACTGCTGCTGATTTGAATATCGATATCACCGGTTGTGCCGCTGGTATTACTGGCGCGGACGTCCTTTTTAGCGGCGAGGCTGACACCCTTGCGCCGACACTGCTCAAACTAACTGACACAGGCGGAAGCGGTGGTATGGCAACGGGGATTGCCGTGCAAATTCTTGATGCGCAAAGTCAGCAAGAAATCCCGCTCAATCAGGTCCAGCCTCTTACGCCCTTAAAAGCCGGGGATAACACACTCAAATATCAACTTCGTTATAAGTCCACAAAGGCGGGAGCAACGGGCGGTAATGCGACGGCGGTTCTCTATTTTGATCTGGTTTACCAGTGAAGGAGTGATGTTGAAACGGATAATCTGGATTCTGTTCTTATTGGGATTAACGTGGGGCTGTGAGCTATTTGCCCATGATGGCACGGTCAACATTAGCGGATCGTTTCGCCGTAATACATGCGTGGTGGCACAGGATAGCAAGCAAATCAATGTGCAGTTAGGCGATGTCTCGCTGACACGTTTTTCTCATGGGAATTATGGCCCGGAGAAATCTTTCATCATTAATTTGCAGGATTGCGGAACAGATGTCAGCACGGTTGACGTCACCTTTTCAGGAACCCCCGACGGAGTGCAGAGCGAAATGTTGTCCATTGAAAGTGGTACGGATGCAGCCAGCGGGCTGGCAATTGCGATTCTGGATGATGCGAAGATATTGATTCCGCTTAACCAGGCGAGTAAAGACTACAGCCTACATAGCGGTAAGGTGCCATTAACTTTTTATGCGCAATTGCGACCTGTCAATAGCGATGTGCAGTCGGGTAAAGTGAATGCCAGCGCGACATTTGTACTTCATTATGACTAATACGTGGAACAGATTGGCGCTCTTGATTTTCGCCGTTTTATCGCTGCTGGTGGCGGGTGAATTGCAGGCAGGAGTGGTGGTCGGCGGAACGCGATTTATCTTTCCGGCAGACAGAGAATCGATATCTATTTTACTGACTAATACCGGTCAGGAATCCTGGCTTATTAACAGTAAAATCAACCGCCCAACGCGTTGGGCCGGGGGGGAAGCGTCGACAGTGCCAGCACCATTACTGGCCGCTCCGCCACTTATTCTCCTGAAGCCCGGTACGACAGGCACGTTGCGCTTGCTGAGAACGGAAAGCGACATCTTGCCTGTGGATCGCGAAACGCTATTTGAGTTAAGCATTGCCAGCGTGCCATCCGGCAAAGTTGAAAATCAGAGCGTAAAAGTGGCGATGCGCTCGGTATTTAAACTGTTCTGGCGACCCGAAGGTTTGCCGGGCGACCCGCTGGAAGCTTATCAACAATTACGCTGGACACGGAATTCGCAGGGTGTACAACTCACTAACCCAACGCCTTATTACATTAACCTGATTCAGGTGAGTGTAAATGGTAAAGCGTTAAGTAATGTGGGAGTTGTGCCGCCTAAAAGCCAGCGTCAGACAAGCTGGTGTCAGGCAATCGCACCGTGTCATGTCGCCTGGCGGGCGATAAATGATTACGGCGGGTTGAGTGCAAAGAAGGAGCAAAATCTGCCCTGAAACAGGTTCGGAAAACGTTTGCGTTTTTTTTGCCGCAGGTCAATTCCCTTTTGGTCCGAACTCGCACATAATACGCCCCCGGTTTGCACACCGGGAATCCAGGAGAGTTCATGTACTACCCCTTCGTTCGTAAAGCCCTTTTCCAGCTCGATCCAGAGCGCGCTCATGAGTTTACTTTTCAGCAATTACGCCGTATTACAGGAACGCCGTTTGAAGCACTGGTGCGGCAGAAAGTGCCTGCGAAACCTGTTAACTGCATGGGCCTGACGTTTAAAAATCCGCTTGGTCTGGCAGCCGGTCTTGATAAAGACGGGGAGTGCATTGACGCGTTAGGCGCGATGGGATTTGGATCGATCGAGATCGGTACCGTCACGCCACGTCCACAGCCAGGTAATGACAAGCCGCGTCTCTTTCGTCTGGTAGATGCCGAAGGTTTGATCAACCGTATGGGCTTTAATAATCTTGGCGTTGATAACCTCGTAGAGAACGTAAAAAAGGCCCATTATGACGGCGTCCTGGGTATTAACATCGGCAAAAATAAAGATACGCCAGTGGAGCAGGGCAAAGATGACTATCTGATTTGTATGGAAAAAATCTATGCCTATGCGGGATATATCGCCATCAATATTTCATCGCCGAATACCCCTGGATTACGCACGCTGCAATATGGTGAAGCGCTGGATGATCTCTTAACCGCGATTAAAAATAAGCAAAATGATTTGCAAGCGATGCACCATAAATATGTGCCGATCGCAGTGAAGATCGCGCCGGATCTTTCTGAAGAAGAATTGATCCAGGTTGCCGATAGTTTAGTTCGCCATAATATTGATGGCGTTATTGCAACCAATACCACACTCGATCGTTCTCTTGTTCAGGGAATGAAAAATTGCGATCAAACCGGTGGCTTAAGTGGTCGTCCGCTTCAGTTAAAAAGCACCGAAATTATTCGCCGCTTGTCACTGGAATTAAACGGTCGCTTACCGATCATCGGTGTTGGCGGCATCGACTCGGTTATCGCTGCGCGTGAAAAGATTGCTGCGGGTGCCTCACTGGTGCAAATTTATTCTGGTTTTATTTTTAAAGGTCCGCCGCTGATTAAAGAAATCGTTACCCATATCTAATTATTTCTTCGAATTCCTCTTTATAAGATAATCAGGGCTTTATTTTCAGCCCTGGTTGTTTTATATTCATCGCTGTTGCTTATTTAGACATTTTGTACTTTTATTGTTGAGGTTATTAAGCGAAGCGACAATGGATTGTGTTGCTGCGGTTTTATAGGGTAGGGGAGAGGCAGATGCGAATTAAACCAGACGATAACTGGCGTTGGTATTACGATGAAGAGCACGATCGAATGATGCTCGATTTAGCCAATGGTATGCTATTTCGCTCACGTTTTGCGCGCAAGATGTTGACTCCAGATGCCTTTTCTCCCGCAGGCTTTTGCGTTGACGACGCCGCGCTCTATTTCTCTTTTGAAGAAAAGTGCCGCGATTTTAATTTATCTAAAGAACAAAAAGCCGAACTGGTGCTGAATGCACTGGTAGCAATTCGCTATCTCAAACCGCAAATGCCGAAAAGCTGGCATTTTGTTTCCCATGGTGAAATGTGGGTGCCCATGCCGGGCGATGCGGCCTGCGTTTGGTTGAGCGATACTCACGAGCAGGTCAATTTGCTGGTCGTTGAATCTGGCGAAAATGCCGCACTATGCCTGCTGGCACAACCCTGCGTTGTTATTGCGGGTCGCGCGATGCAGTTGGGCGACGCCATTAAAATCATGAACGACAGGCTGAAACCGCAGGTTAATGTTGACAGCTTCAGCCTCGAACAGGCAGTCTAACGCGCCAACTTAAGTGCAGTCTTCGGTACACAGCTACAGCAAAGAATGGTGCCATCATCGCCCATTGCTGATTTTTTCAGCGGCGTGACTTCGCCTTCTAAAAGCTGAACACGGCAACTTCCACAAATGCCCGCGCGGCAAGAATAAGGGATACGAATTCCCTGATTTTCTAATTGCTCCAGCAACACCTGTTGGTTATTTCCACGAAATGCCTGTCCCTGCCAGTCAATATCTACATTTGCGTCCGGTTGTTGCGTGATGTTGGCGGTATCATCAGCGGCAGCTGCGCCGTAAATTTTTGCCGGAGCCGTTGCCAGAATTTCCACCTCATCGCCAACGCGAATCACGCCGCTATTACGGGCAATTAAATTCTGACCAAAATCGACATCGCCGTTATCCTGGGCAGTGCGGAAAGATTGCAATGTTTTTAATGGTTCGCCTGCCGGATGTTTTTGCCCTTTTTCTGGGCTGACGGTGGTGAAAATACAGCGGCTACAAGGTTTAACCACATCAAACACCACATCACCAATGCGAATCACTTTCCAGCGATCTTCTTCCCAGGCTGACGCGCCGGAAACCACCAGATTGGGGCGGAATTGCTCCATTTTTACACTGGCCGGACAACGTTGTTGGAGATCACGTAACGAGGCTTCGTTAGCAAGAAGGTAAGGATAGCCATCAGCAAATGACAGAGGTACAGTGTTGTGGCGTTTCACGCGCCGGGTCATTTGTGGCCCCACCCAGCGTAATTGCACTTCGCGGGAGAAAAATCCACTTAGCCATTTGTTGATCGCGTCTGGCGCAATTCGCGCGGTAAAATGTGTGCCCCAAACTTCGGTTGGTGCGTCTTGTGTGGCGAAATCAGCAAAACGAACATATGCGCTACTGCCATCTGGTGCGGTGAGATGCAAGCCATCATGCACAGGTGAAGGAGTAAACCGTACCATCTGGGGAAACTGGCGAGCGGTAATAAACGTACCGTCAGGTTCCGTGATCATAAAGATGCGATCGAAGGCCAGACCACTGACATCTGCCAGAGCATGTGTAAGACCAATGCCGCGCATCGATTTAACAGGATGAATAAAAAGCCGGATTAATGTCGCCACGGTGCGGTCCTCAAATGAAAATAAGCCCTCAACTTTATGACATGACGCGCTTATTAGCTATAATGCGCAACAATTTTCTTAGCGCCTGTCCCATTAGGCTATTTTATTTGTCAGTTTGGCCCTGGGTTATGCTCGAAATCCTCACGTACTTGTGTACGCTCCGGTTTCTCCGCGCTGTCCATGTCCAGACTGACTGCAACAATTACGCCTACTGCGGTAGGCTCTTAGAGTAAAAGTGACGATATGAATTCTCTGTTTGCCAGTACGGCCCGTGGGCTGGAAGAGCTGTTAAAAACTGAACTGGAAAACCTGGGGGCCGTTGAATGCCAGGTGGTTCAGGGTGGGGTCCATTTCAAGGGCGACACACGGCTTGTTTACCAGAGCCTGATGTGGAGCCGCCTGGCCTCGCGTATTATGTTGCCGCTGGGCGAGTGTAAGGTTTACAGCGATTTAGACCTCTATCTCGGTGTTCAGGCGATCAACTGGACAGAGATGTTTAATCCTGGCGCGACCTTCGCTGTCCACTTCAGTGGTTTGAATGACACCATCCGCAACAGTCAGTACGGCGCGATGAAAGTGAAAGACGCGATCGTCGATGCTTTCACGCGGAAAAATCTGCCGCGTCCAAATGTTGATCGCGATGCGCCGGATATCCGCGTTAACGTCTGGCTGCATAAAGAAACCGCCAGTATCGCTCTTGATCTGAGTGGTGATGGTTTACATCTGCGTGGCTATCGCGATCGTGCTGGTATTGCGCCGATCAAAGAAACCCTGGCAGCCGCTATTGTGATGCGATCCGGCTGGCAGCCAGGAACACCGCTGCTCGATCCGATGTGTGGTTCCGGTACGTTGCTGATTGAAGCAGCGATGCTGGCGACCGATCGCGCACCAGGCTTGCACCGTGGGCGTTGGGGCTTTAGCGGCTGGGCGCAGCATGATGAAGCTATCTGGCAGGAAGTGAAAGCGGAAGCGCAAACTCGCGCCCGTAAAGGCCTGGCTGAGTATAGCTCTCATTTTTACGGTTCGGACAGCGACGCACGGGTGATTCAACGTGCACGCACTAACGCCCGTCTTGCGGGGATTGGTGAACTGCTCACCTTTGAGGTGAAAGATGTCGCGCAACTGACCAATCCGCTGCCGAAAGGGCCGTACGGCACAGTGTTGAGCAACCCGCCATACGGGGAACGTCTGGACAGCGAACCGGCGCTGATTGCGCTGCATAGCCTGCTGGGTCGGATCATGAAAAACCAGTTTGGTGGCTGGAATCTCTCTTTGTTTAGTGCCTCGCCGGATCTGCTAAGCTGCTTGCAGCTGCGTGCAGACAAACAGTACAAGGCGAAAAACGGCCCGCTGGACTGCGTACAGAAAAATTACCACGTTGCCGAAAGCACTCCAGACAGCAAACCGGCGATGGTAGCGGAAGACTACACCAACCGCCTGCGTAAGAACCTCAAAAAATTCGAGAAGTGGGCTCGCCAGGAAGGGATTGAATGTTACCGCCTGTATGACGCCGATCTGCCAGAATATAACGTTGCCGTTGACCGTTATGCCGACTGGGTGGTGGTGCAGGAGTATGCGCCGCCAAAAACTATTGATGCTCACAAAGCGCGTCAGCGTCTGTTCGATATTATCGCTGCAACCATTTCGGTACTGGGGATTGCGCCAAACAAACTGGTGCTGAAAACCCGTGAACGCCAGAAGGGCAAAAACCAATACCAGAAACTGGGCGAGAAGGGCGAGTTTCTTGAAGTTACCGAATATAACGCTCACTTGTGGGTGAACCTGACGGATTATCTCGATACTGGTCTGTTCCTCGATCACCGCATCGCCCGTCGTATGCTCGGTCAGATGAGCAAAGGCAAAGATTTCCTCAACCTGTTCTCTTATACCGGCAGCGCCACCGTGCATGCGGGATTAGGCGGTGCACGCAGCACCACCACCGTGGATATGTCGCGTACTTATCTGGAATGGGCAGAACGCAACCTGCGTCTGAATGGCCTGACCGGGCGTGCGCATCGCCTGATTCAGGCCGATTGCCTGGCGTGGCTGCGTGAGGCAAATGAACAGTTCGATCTGATCTTTATCGATCCGCCAACCTTCTCTAACTCAAAACGAATGGAAGATGCGTTTGATGTTCAGCGCGATCATCTGGCGCTGATGAAAGATTTGAAACGTCTGCTGCGTGCAGGTGGGACGATCATGTTCTCGAACAACAAACGTGGCTTCCGTATGGATCTCGACGGCCTGGCAAAACTGGGACTGAAAGCACAAGAAATTACGCAAAAAACGCTCTCCCAGGATTTCGCCCGTAACCGCCAGATCCACAACTGCTGGCTGATTACCGCAGCCTGAAAGGAATAGTAATGTCATTAATCAGTATGCATGGCGCATGGCTGTCGTTCAGCGACGCGCCGCTTCTCGATAACGCAGAACTGCATATCGAAGATAACGAACGTGTTTGTCTGGTGGGCCGCAACGGCGCAGGCAAATCGACGTTAATGAAAATCCTCAACCGTGAACAAGGGCTGGATGACGGTCGCATTATTTACGAGCAAGATTTGATTGTAGCGCGTCTGCAACAGGATCCGCCGCGTAACGTTGAGGGTAGCGTTTATGATTTCGTTGCCGAAGGCATTGAAGAACAAGCGGAATATCTGAAACGCTATCACGATATTTCGCGCCTGGTGATGAACGACCCGAGCGAGAAAAATCTCAACGAACTGGCGAAGGTTCAGGAACAGCTGGATCACCACAACCTGTGGCAGCTGGAAAACCGCATCAACGAAGTGCTGGCGCAACTGGGGTTAGATCCTAACGTTGCGCTGTCGTCGCTTTCCGGCGGCTGGTTGCGTAAAGCGGCATTAGGACGCGCGCTGGTGAGTAATCCGCGCGTGCTGTTGCTTGATGAACCGACAAACCACCTGGATATTGAAACCATCGACTGGCTGGAAGGGTTTTTGAAAACTTTCAACGGGACGATTATTTTCATCTCCCACGACCGTTCGTTTATCCGCAATATGGCGACGCGCATTGTTGATCTCGATCGCGGCAAGCTGGTGACCTATCCAGGGAATTACGACCAGTACCTGCTGGAAAAAGAAGAAGCCCTGCGCGTGGAAGAATTACAAAATGCCGAGTTCGATCGCAAACTGGCGCAGGAAGAGGTGTGGATCCGCCAGGGGATCAAAGCACGCCGTACCCGTAATGAAGGCCGCGTACGCGCCCTGAAAGCGATGCGTCGCGAACGTGGTGAACGTCGCGAAGTGATGGGTACCGCAAAGATGCAGGTGGAAGAGGCCAGCCGCTCCGGTAAAATCGTTTTCGAAATGGAAGACGTTTGCTACCAGGTTAACGGTAAGCAACTGGTGAAAGATTTTTCTGCCCAGGTTCTACGTGGCGACAAAATTGCCCTGATTGGTCCGAATGGGTGCGGCAAAACCACGCTGCTAAAACTGATGCTCGGTCAGCTTCAAGCGGACAGCGGGCGTATTCACGTTGGCACCAAACTGGAAGTGGCTTATTTCGATCAGCACCGCGCGGAACTGGATCCCGATAAAACGGTGATGGATAACCTTGCCGAAGGTAAGCAAGAGGTGATGGTTAACGGCAAGCCACGCCACGTATTGGGCTATTTGCAGGACTTTCTGTTCCATCCGAAACGGGCGATGACGCCGGTACGTGCGCTTTCTGGCGGTGAGCGGAACCGCTTGCTGCTGGCGCGTTTGTTCCTCAAACCAAGCAACTTATTGATTCTTGACGAACCGACCAACGATCTTGATGTCGAAACGCTGGAACTGCTGGAAGAACTGATCGACAGCTATCAGGGCACGGTATTGCTGGTTAGCCACGATCGTCAGTTTGTCGATAACACCGTTACAGAATGTTGGATCTTCGAAGGCGGCGGTAAAATTGGTCGTTATGTCGGCGGTTATCATGATGCCCGTGGTCAGCAAGAGCAGTATGTGGCGCTCAAACAGCCTGCGGTGAAAAAAACCGAAGAAGCCGCCGCGGCAAAAGCAGAAACTGTAAAACGCAGCAGTAGCAAACTAAGCTATAAATTGCAGCGCGAACTGGAGCAGCTACCGCAATTGCTCGAAGATCTGGAGGCGAAGCTGGAAGCCCTACAGACGCAAGTGGCGGATGCTTCCTTCTTCAGTCAGCCGCATGAGCAGACGCAAAAAGTGCTTGCTGATATGGCTGCTGCAGAGCAGGAGCTGGAGCAAGCCTTTGAACGCTGGGAGTATCTTGAAGCGTTAAAAAATGGTGGCTGATCGCAAAATAGTCGATTTAAACAGAGACAGCTGACAACGGTAAAATTGCCTGATGAACTGGGTTTATCAGGCATGAAAACCAACACTTTGTTAGTCATCTGTAAAATAGCGCATCATTAAGGAGTACCAATGTGCGAACATCATCATGCCGCGAAGCACATCCTGTGCTCGCAGTGTGACATGCTGGTGGCGTTACCGCGCCTTGAGCATGGTCAGAAAGCGGCATGTCCCCGGTGTGGCACAACGTTAACCGTGGCGTGGGATGCCCCTCGGCAGCGTCCCACCGCCTATGCGTTGGCTGCACTGTTCATGCTGTTGCTGTCCAACTTGTTTCCTTTTGTGAATATGAACGTTGCAGGAGTTACCAGTGAAATTACATTACTGGAAATTCCCGGCGTGCTTTTTTCTGAGGACTACGCCAGCCTCGGCACCTTTTTCCTGTTGTTTGTGCAACTGGTTCCCGCGTTTTGTCTGATAACCATTCTGTTACTGGTGAATCGCGCGGAATTACCGGTCCGTTTAAAAGAGCAACTGGCACGGGTGCTTTTTCAACTCAAAACCTGGGGAATGGCGGAGATTTTCCTCGCTGGTGTGCTGGTCAGTTTCGTTAAACTGATGGCTTACGGCAGCATTGGGGTAGGCAGCAGCTTTCTCCCCTGGTGTTTATTTTGTGTCCTGCAACTGCGCGCTTTTCAGTGCGTTGATCGTCGCTGGTTATGGGACGACATCGCCCCGATGCCAGAACTGCGCCAGCCGCTAAAACCAGGCGTCACGGGGATACGTCAGGGGCTGCGTTCGTGCTCCTGTTGTACGGCAATCCTTCCTGCTGATGAACCCGTGTGCCCGCGTTGTAGTACCAAAGGGTACGTTCGGCGTAGAAACAGCCTGCAGTGGACACTCGCGCTGCTTGTAACGTCCATCATGCTGTATCTTCCGGCTAATATTTTGCCCATCATGGTGACGGATTTATTAGGCTCGAAGATGCCGTCGACGATTCTCGCTGGGGTCATTCTGTTATGGAGCGAAGGCTCTTATCCCGTCGCTGCGGTGATCTTTCTGGCCAGTATTATGGTGCCAACGTTAAAGATGATCGCCATCGCGTGGCTGTGTTGGGATGCCAAAGGGCATGGCAAGCGCGACAGTGAAAGAATGCATTTGATTTATGAAGTTGTTGAGTTTGTAGGCCGCTGGTCGATGATTGACGTTTTCGTTATCGCGGTGCTCTCGGCGCTGGTGCGTATGGGAGGTTTAATGAGTATTTATCCGGCAATGGGTGCATTAATGTTTGCTTTAGTCGTCATAATGACAATGTTTTCTGCTATGACGTTTGACCCGCGTTTGTCGTGGGATCGTCAACCTGAATCAGAGCATGAGGAGTCCTGACAGTATGGAATCTAATAATGGGGAAGCCAAAATCCAGAAAGTGAAGAACTGGTCTCCCGTGTGGATATTTCCTATCGTCACGGCGCTCATTGGGGCCTGGGTTCTTTTTTATCATTACAGCCATCAGGGACCGGAAGTGACCCTGATCACCGCGAATGCGGAAGGAATTGAAGGTGGCAAAACCACCATTAAAAGCCGTAGCGTTGACGTCGGCGTGGTTGAAAGCGCCACACTGGCTGATGATTTGACGCACGTTGAAATCAAAGCGCGGCTGAATTCCGGTATGGAAAAATTGCTGCATAAAGACACCGTCTTTTGGGTGGTGAAACCGCAGATTGGTCGCGAAGGGATTAGCGGCCTGGGAACGCTGCTGTCTGGAGTTTATATCGAACTGCAGCCAGGCGCGAAAGGCAGCAAAATGGATAAATACGATTTGCTGGACTCGCCACCGTTGGCCCCGCCTGATGCGAAAGGTATCCGTGTGATTCTCGATAGCAAAAAAGCCGGGCAGCTCTCGCCAGGAGATCCGGTGCTGTTCCGTGGCTATCGGGTAGGTTCGGTTGAAACCAGCACCTTCGATACACAAAAACGCAATATCAGCTATCAACTGTTCATCAATGCACCTTATGACCGACTGGTGACCAACAATGTTCGCTTCTGGAAAGATAGTGGCATTGCGGTTGATCTGACGTCAGCAGGGATGCGTGTGGAGATGGGCTCATTGACAACGCTGCTGAGTGGCGGTGTCAGCTTTGATGTGCCGGAAGGTCTGGATTTAGGGCAGCCAGTGGCACCGAAAACAGCTTTCGTTTTGTATGATGATCAGAAGAGCATTCAGGATTCGTTGTACACCGATCACATTGATTATCTGATGTTCTTTAAAGATTCGGTACGCGGTCTGCAACCGGGAGCTCCGGTAGAGTTCCGGGGTATTCGCCTGGGTACCGTAAGCAAAGTGCCATTCTTTGCGCCGAATATGCGTCAGACATTTAACGATGATTACCGTATTCCGGTACTGATTCGTATCGAGCCAGAGCGGCTGAAAATGCAGCTTGGCGAAAATGCGGATGTTGTTGAGCACCTTGGCGAATTGTTGAAACGTGGTTTACGCGGATCGCTGAAAACCGGAAACCTGGTCACTGGTGCACTGTATGTTGATCTCGATTTCTATCCAAATACGCCTGCAATAACCGGTATTCGTGAATTTAATGGTTATCAGATTATCCCGACCGTTAGCGGCGGCCTGGCGCAAATCCAGCAACGACTGATGGAAGCGTTGGATAAGATCAACAAACTGCCATTGAATCCGATGATTGAACAGGCAACCAGTACGCTTTCTGAAAGTCAGCGCACAATGAAAAACCTGCAAACGACGCTGGATAGCATGAACAAGATCCTCGCTAGCCAGTCGATGCAGCAGTTGCCGACGGATATGCAGTCAACGTTGCGTGAATTGAATCGCAGCATGCAGGGCTTCCAGCCTGGCTCCGCAGCCTACAACAAGATGGTGGCGGATATGCAGCGCCTTGATCAGGTGTTGCGAGAACTGCAACCGGTGCTGAAAACGCTCAATGAGAAGAGTAACGCGCTGGTATTTGAAGCGAAGGACAAAAAAGATCCAGAGCCGAAGAGGGCGAAACAATGAAAAAGTGGCTAGTGACGATTGCAGCACTGTGGCTGGCCGGATGCAGCTCCGGCGAAATTAATAAAAACTATTACCAGTTACCTGTGGTGCAGAGCGGTACACAAAGTACCGCCAGCCAGGGCAATCGTCTGTTATGGGTAGAGCAGGTCACTGTTCCTGACTATCTGGCGGGGAATGGTGTGGTTTATCAAACCAGTGATGTGAAGTATGTGATTGCCAACAACAACTTGTGGGCCAGCCCGTTGGATCAACAGTTGCGCAACACCCTGGTTGCCAACCTGAGTACGCAACTGCCCGGCTGGGTGGTTGCCTCCCAGCCTCTGGGAAGCGCCCAGGACACGCTCAATGTTACCGTAACGGAGTTTAACGGTCGCTATGATGGCAAGGTCATTGTCAGTGGTGAGTGGCTGTTGAACCACCAGGGACAACTGATCAAACGTCCGTTCCGTCTGGAAGGAGTGCAAACTCAGGATGGTTACGATGAGATGGTTAAAGTGCTAGCCGGTGTCTGGAGTCAGGAAGCCGCTTCTATTGCACAAGAGATAAAGCGTCTACCTTAATTATAAAGATTTGTAAATATAACCGTCTCCGGTATGTTGCCTGAGGCGGTTTTTTTGTCTCTAACGTGCGGAAAAATTTGTTCCTCTTCACATTTTTTGTACAACCGACATGCCCGTGTAGCTCACAAATATGACAGTGGCGTGAATTTTGCGCATTGACGGCAGTTATGATTCGCGGTATTGCTTAACTGTGATTGCACATTTAGTAATCACTGTTTTCTTTTCCACCAGAAACCAGTATGAGGGAAACGAGGCATGAAGAGACAAAAACGAGATCGCCTGGAACGGGCACATCAACGTGGTTATCAGGCCGGCATCGCCGGACGCTCAAAAGAAATGTGTCCCTATCAGACGCTGAATCAAAGGTCACAATGGCTGGGAGGCTGGCGAGAAGCCATGGCGGACAGGGTAGTAATGGCCTGATTCTGTCTCTTTAAAAAGAAACCTCCGCATTGCGGAGGTTTCGCCTTTTGATACTCTGTCTGATTATAATCAGAAGGCAGACGTATCCTGGAACAGACCGACTTTCAGGTCGCTGGCGGTATAGATCAGACGACCATCAACCAGCACTTCGCCATCCGCCAGGCCCATAATCAGACGACGGTTAACAATGCGTTTAAAGTGAATACGGTAGGTCACTTTTTTCGCTGTCGGCAGTACCTGACCAGTGAATTTCACTTCGCCAACGCCCAGCGCGCGGCCTTTACCTTCGCCGCCCAGCCAGCCGAGGTAGAACCCTACCAGCTGCCACATTGCGTCCAGGCCCAGGCATCCCGGCATAACCGGATCGCCAATAAAGTGGCATCCGAAGAACCACAGATCCGGATTGATATCCAGTTCTGCTTCAACATACCCTTTGTCGAAGTTACCACCCGTTTCGGTCATTTTGACCACACGGTCCATCATCAGCATGTTCGGTGCTGGCAATTGCGGGCCTTTAGCGCCAAACAGTTCACCGCGACCAGAGGCAAGAAGGTCTTCTTTTGTATAGGATTCGCGTTTATCTACCATGTTCTCTGTAAGCCTTATTTTATTGAAGCACGCAGGATAGCTAACACGTGTACGCTGAACAAGTCCGATCAGTTCGGAATAAACCAGTTCAGCCAACGTAATGGCCATGGAAAACGGTGACGTCCTTCCTGTTGCGATGCTTGCGCGATACGTTCCTGGATGGTTTGCATCAGCGTCGTTTGGCCTTCGCCATCCCACACCAGATTTAATAATAACGGCAGTGCGTCAGTCACATCGTCTACTGCCCAGATGGTGAATTTGCCTTCTTCTACCGCTTTCACCAGTTCACTGTGAAGACTTAAATGGCGAACGTTAGCTGTGGGGATAATGACACCTTGTTTCCCGGTTAACTCACGTTGCTGGCAAATAGCAAAGAAGCCTTCGATTTTCTCATTTAAACCACCGACCGGCTGGGCGCGACCGAACTGATCGACTGAACCTGTGATAGCGATACTCTGATTCACCGGCACATCGGCGAGGGCGCTTATCAGGGCGCAGAGTTCAGCCATCGAGGCACTATCTCCATCAACTTCACTGTATGACTGCTCAAATGTCAGCGATGCTGAGAAGGGGATCTGTTGCTCAAGCTGTAGTTCCGACATCAGGAACGCTTGCATGATCATCATCCCTTTCGCATGGATATTGCCGCCAAGCTCCGCTTTGCGTTCGATGTCGGTGAATTCACCATCGCCAATATGCACAACGCAGCTAATGCGAGAAGGTTCGCCAAAAGCGCGTGGATGACCCGGAAATTCAATGACCGAAAGGGCGTTAATTTGCCCGATGCGTTCGCCTTCGGTTTCAATCAGGATTTGCTCCTGAAGGATCTCATCCTGCATACGTTCAGCGAGGAAACCTTCGCGCCATTCACGCTGCTGCAGCATTAAGTTTAGCTGCTCGCCGGAGAAGGTGTCGCCATCACACAGGGAGGCGACCTCTTTACACTGGCGGAGGATCCACTGCGGGCTAAGCGGAAGTGTTTCTTGTTCACCGGTGTAGCGTGCTGCTTCGCGGATAAGTACCGGCCAGGCATCCGCTCCCGGTGCAGGTAAGTGATTATGTCTGGCGGTAAATGTCACCCAGCGACACCACTGGGTTACTGACTCCGCATCGACAATCTGCAGAGTATCTTCAAATTCGCTATAAATAGCCTGCTCTGAAAGCTCTGGCTCCATCTCCTGGAAATCAGCCAATGATTCGCGTTCGCCTACCAGAATGACTTTCAGCTTCAATGGCATCGAAGGCACAGAGACGGGGAGAGGGCGCGACTCATCAAACGCAACCCAGTCAAAACGCTCGCGGTTAACGATATTTTTCAGCCGCATCCACAGCAGAGGTTGCGCCAGCAGTGTACGCAAAGAGATGATGAGAATACCGCCATTTGCCTGATGCACCAGACCAGGCTGCAGGGTAATGTCGCCATTAAACTGGCGCAGGCAGCCAAAGAGTTGCTCCACTTCTACCCAGTCGGCAGCGACAACTTGCGTTAAAGTCGCAAAATTATCATCTGCACTCACTGCGTGACGTAAGCGGATGGAGTGGCCGGAAACCTCATAGTGACCGCCCACCAGTTGGCCTGCATCGCTTTGTAGCGTACGCGCGGCATTGGCAATAAGATTCAGATACTCAGACTCTTCCGGGGCCTTCGCCAGCATAAAAGAGGAGGATGCTCGCGTATGCAGCAACTGCTCCAGCGCAAATTGCAGCCGCGGTTGAGTATCACTGAATAAAGGATCGTTTTCGTCAATCAAATGTGGCTGAGCAAATATTTCCTGATAGCTATCGGTATCAGGAACCAGGTCACGCCATGCAAGTTTCGTAATGGTCAAAGTTGATGTTTTTTAGTCTGTTGTCAAAGCCGCGATTATACCGTAACCGGCACTACAGCACACGTAGAAAGCACCGACAATACTCCTGGCATGGGCGTTAAAGCTCACAGGATGGAGATTCTTTTCTTCACTGGCCTAAAAAGCTGATATTCTGTAAAGAGTTACACGGTAACATTGAGATCGCTATGAAATATCAACAACTTGAAAATCTTGAAAGCGGTTGGAAATGGAAGTATCTGGTTAAGAAGCATCGCGAAGGGGAGTTAATCACCCGTTACATAGAAGCCAGTGCCGCCCAGGAAGCCGTCGATGTGTTGCTCTCGCTGGAAAATGAACCCGTGCTGGTAAATGGCTGGATTGACAAGCATATGAATCCGGAACTGGTCAATCGCATGAAGCAAACCATTCGGGCAAGACGAAAGCGCCATTTTAATGCGGAACACCAGCATACGCGCAAAAAATCGATCGATCTGGAATTTATTGTCTGGCAACGTCTGGCTGGTCTTGCGCAGCGTCGCGGTAAAACGCTTTCTGAAACGATTGTTCAGCTGATTGAAGATGCGGAAAACAAAGAGAAATACGCGAATAAAATGTCTTCTCTGAAGCAGGATCTGCAGGCATTGCTGGGTAAGGAATAACTGACGAAAGTCAGTTCAATTTACTAAAGGCAAAAAAAACCCCGCAGCAGCGGGGTTTTTCTACCAGACGAGAACTTAAGCCTGCGGCTGAGTTACAACGTCTTTGATACCTTTAACTTCGATCTCTACGCGACGATCCGGAGCCAGGCAGTCGATCAGTGCAGCACGCTGTTTCACGTTGTCACAGGTGTTGCCAGTAACCGGGTTGGATTCGCCCATACCACGTGCGGAGATCTTGTCTGCCGGGATACCTTTGGAGATCAGGTAATCAACAACAGACTGAGCACGGCGCTCGGACAGACCCTGGTTGTAAGCGTCAGAACCGATGCGGTCGGTGTAACCCAGAACAACTACGGAACCGTCTTTCGGATCCAGGTTGCTCAGCTGGCTGTACAGCTGATCCAGAGCAGCCTGACCTTCCGGTTTCAGGGTTGCTTTGTTGAAGTTGAACAGAACGTCAGACTTCAGAGTGAAGTGCTTGGTCTGTACTTCCGGTGCCGGAGCTGGAGCCGGAGCAACTACTGGAGCTGCTTCGCCCTGACCGAAACGGTAGGAAACACCCAGGCTCAGCATGCCGTTGTCCGGACGAGTGCCGATGGTGTGTGCGTCACCGATGTTGTTGGTCCACTGGTATTCCAGACGGGTAGCGATTTCAGGAGTGATCGCGTACTCAACACCGCCAGCGAAGACCGGAGAAACGCCGGTGTCGTGGTTTTTACCATAAACGTTGGATTTAGTGTCTGCACGCCATACCATACCACCCAGACGAGTGTAGATGTCCAGGTCGTCAGTGATTGGGTAACCCAGTTTAGCGGTCAGTTGAACGCCCTGAGCTTTGTATGCACCGTTTTCAACGCTGCCTTTGTACGGCATACGACCTAACCAGTCGTAACCCATTTCAAAGCCAACATACGGGTTAACCTGGTAACCACCAAAAGCACCAGCGCCCAGTTGGTTTTCATGGGTCGGGCCATTGTTGTTGATGAAACCAGTGTCATGGTACTGGGACCAGCCCAGTTTAGCACCAGTGTACCAGGTGTTATCTTTCGGAGCGGCCTGCGCTACGGTAGCGAAACCAGCCAGTGCCACTGCAATCGCGATAGCTGTCTTTTTCATTTTTTGCGCCTCGTTATCATCCAAAATACGCCATGAATATCTCCAACGAGATAACACGGTTAAATCCTTCACCGGGGGATCTGCTCAATATTAACTCTACCGATATCTTCGGCTTATGCCGAGCACCCCTGGCGATGTAAAGTCTACAACGTAGTTGAAAACTTACAAGTGTGAACTCCGTCAGGCATATGAAAAAAAAGTCTTGTATAAGGTATGTTTAATCTTTTTTGTCAGCGACAATTTACAGAAGAGAATCGCGGAAACCGCTTCAGACAAGCCTCCGCAAGGAAAATTAGTCACGACTGAAAGCATTGGCTGGGCGACAAAAAAAGTTCCAGGATTAATCCTAAATTTACTTAATGATACAAATTAGAGTGAATTTTTAGCCCGGAAAGTTGTCTCGTGGCGTGAGAGGATGCGCTTACCGGACGCATAATAAACCCCATAGCGTTACCTTCATTTGCCGCATCAACAAGTTCAGCATGCTCTTCTTCAGTCAAATCATCTGCCAACCAACCGATCACCACACTGTAATTGCCCGTGCGTAAAGCGCGAACCATTGACTCCACAGTGTGGCAAGGGGAGAGCTGGCTAATCTGCATTACTTTCGTTAAGGGTAGCCCAGATGCCTGAACCCATTCCCGACTCAGTTTTTGTTGCGGTGTTAACCAGAGTTGCCAGCGCGATTGCTGACCGAGTTGCTGTAACAATGGCAACAGTAGAAGTTGCGTCATCATGGGCTGATCTTCGCGATAGACAACTTCACTGATAAGCCCGGCTGTAGTGTTTTCCGTAGAGACACGCGCAATTTTACTTGCTGCGGATGAGAACGACGAAGAACGATGTGCATAGCCTGAAGTGTACATAATCAATCCAGCCCCTGTGAGTTACTGTATGGATGTACAGTACATCCAGTGACAACAAAGATCAACCCTATTTTCGGAAAGAGCCTCGCAAATTTTGTCGTTGGTGACGGGAAAACATAAATTAATCTTGCCCCTTAAGAATAAGTTGCCTATTTTCGTAGTTAACGGATCCGTTAATGTGAATCATTCTTTTATGTTATGATTTTAAAAGGAATTTTATGAAAAGCCTCTCCTATAAGCGGATCTATAAATCACAAGAATACCTGGCAACGTTGGGCACAATTGAATACCGATCATTGTTTGGCAGTTACAGCCTGACCGTTGACGACACGGTGTTTGCGATGGTTTCTGATGGTGAGTTGTATCTTCGGGCTTGTGAGCAAAGTGCACAGTACTGTGTAAAACATCCGCCTGTCTGGCTGACATATAAAAAGTGTGGCCGATCCGTTACCCTCAATTACTATCGGGTTGATGAAAGTCTATGGCGAAATCAACTGAAGCTGGTGCGTCTGTCGAAATATTCTCTCGATGCAGCGCTGAAAGAGAAAAGCACGCGCAATACCCGGGAAAGACTGAAAGATTTGCCCAATATGTCTTTTCATCTGGAAGCGATTCTCGGGGAGGTGGGGATTAAGGATGTACGGGCGTTACGTATACTTGGGGCAAAAATGTGTTGGTTGCGACTGCGGCAGCAAAACAGTCTGGTGACAGAAAAGATTCTGTTTATGCTTGAAGGTGCCATTATCGGCATTCATGAAGCTGCGCTCCCGGTGGCACGCCGCCAGGAGCTTGCAGAATGGGCTGACTCTCTTACGCCGAAACAGGAGTTTCCTGCGGAACTTGAGTAATCTGGCGTTGCAGACGACCAATCTCAGGCAGTAATGCAATCAATAATCCAACTTGTTGTACGACCAGAGGTTCTTTGCTGTCTGCCCGTGGTTCAAGTTGCTGCATCCGCTGTTTCAGGCTAGCTAATGCCTCATTGACGCGTTCTTCATCAGCAGGTTGATGATGTAACGCGTCATCAACATAGCAAACTGCGTCATCAAGAAACGCCAGAATTTCAGGATTAGTTAACTGCTCCCGGTGAGCACCGAGGGCTGAGATATAGCTGGTAAACGTATGGTTAAGGCACAGCAACCGAAACGCGGCTTCGCGAATTTGCGGGGTAACGTTCGGCTCGCTGGACATATTTGATACCACCGACGCCAGCTCAGCATCACGGTTGTGTGCATCGCGGCGGGCAATACGATACGCCAGACGGTTATCACGCCCCTGATGGTATTGCTCCAGTATGGCATCGAGATACCGACAGTTGGCCTCTGTGGCGCGTTCGAGCATGCGCGGCAGATTGCGAAACTGCCAGTCAGGCCAGATGTAGCTCACTGCCGCCCACGCAATGGCACAACCAATCAGCGTATCGATTACGCGAGGTAACGCTACTTCAAAACCTTCACCCAGTAAGTTAAAACACAGTAGCACCAAAAGTGTGATGAACATCGTTGCATGAGCGTATTGCACGTTACGGAAGGCAAAAAAGAGCACGCCGGTAATAACCAGCAGCACCAGCTGCCCTTCCAGTGATGGCACAAACCACAGCACAGGAATGCCAATGGCGATACCTACCAGCGTACCAATAATCCTTAACTTCAGGCGGTGGCGCGTGGCGTTATAGTTTGGCTGGCAGACAAACAAACTTGTCAGCAAGATCCAATACCCGTGATGCATTCCGGTTATCTGAATGATGGCGTAGCCGAAGCACAACACCAGCGACATTCTTACCGCATGACGGAAGAGGGCGGATTCCGGCGTGAAGTGACGGCTAAGACGCAGCCAGATATCACTCAACCCGTGCGGGCTGTCATCAGCGAGCTCATTTTCGTCATTATTATGGGGTAGTGCCTGGGCCTGTTCTGATTCAATTGTTGCCAGTTGGGCATCAATGGCGCGTAAATTGTTCAGCAAAAATCCCAGTGTTTTGAGTAAATCGGCGGGTGCGCCGTTATCGCGCATCCGCTCCAGCGCAGCATCAATATGCGTAAAAGCGCGCTCAAAATGCGGATCATGTTGATAAGGCTGACGCAACAAAATACAGCGTGACAGTTGCTGGCACGCCTGGCCCTGCATCGACATCAGCCGCTGAAAACGGAACAGCACGTCGCTGTGGCGAAAATGTTCACGCAATGTTTGATACTGAATATGAGAAGAGCTGGCACGCTCGTGAATATCCTGTGCGACAAAGTAATAATGCAGCGTGCGACGCGTTCCCCGTTGACCACGATCGCCACGTAAGCGGGTCAGCAGCGAGAGTTTCGTCTGATTCAATGTCGCCATCAGCAGACCGTTGGCGAGAGCCAAATCGTACAGCGGTGCCTGGCTTTGATCTTCAATATCAGGATCAAACATGCGCGACTTGAGCTCAAGATAACGCGCCAGTTGTTCATAGCAACGCGCCAGGTTGTCCTGCAGCGGGCGGACCGGGAACAGCAGATGACCAATAAGTGTCAGGACGTTGTACCAGACGGCACCGGCCAGCAGATACATCGGCTGCTGATACCAGTGCTCATACAGTGATGTTCCCAACATAGTGTAAATGGCGATCAGCAATGCACCGAAGGCAATTGTTGCATAGCGTTGACCCAGACCGCCGAGCAAAATGAAGCCGCTGGTAGAGAGCGTTAAGCCAATCGCAAATAGCCAGGGCCAGGGAAACAGCAATTCTACTGAGGCCGAGGCGATAAAAAAGCAGAACAGCGTAATGATGAGGTTACGCAAACGTCCCGCCAGTCGGTCATCGAGATCGGTCAGCGCCGCTGCCACCATCCCCAGCGTTAGCGGAATCGTCAGTTTTACATCACCCAGCCACCACGGAAACGCTGTGGTTCCACAAAGCGCAATAAAAATACGCGCGTAATACAGCCAGGCGCTGTTCCAGGTATAGCGTTTGAGCAAAGGACTTAGCATAAAGGCCATATTAGTGGATTATTCAAAACGACGACGTGCATTGGCTTCACGCGCAGCTTGCGCTGTTTCTACCGATACCACGCGACGACCAACCGGCCATAGTGCAATAGCGGCAATTTTAAAGTTCGCAATGCCGACAGGAATGCCAATGATTGAAATACATTGTGCGATGCCCGTTGCAATGTGCATCAGGCATAACCACCAGCCAAAGAAAATCAGCCAGAAAATATTCAATACCGTACCGCCAGTATTCAGCAGCACATTTTTGCCAGCCGGGTTCAGTTCATCGACATGAATAGCTTCATTGCCATAAGGCACCAGAGACAGTTTAGTGATCTCCCAGCAGGATCGTGTCAGCGGTAAGGTAAAAATCAGCACAATACTGACCAGAGTCGCCAACAGCCAGCCCAGAGTGGTGGCAAATCCGCCAAGCACAAAGTTCAGAATGTTCAAAACGGTACGCATAAAACCTCGCTTTACTGTGGTTTTCAGTAATGGGCGGCAATTGTAACGTTTTTTTGGGCTGGAGCACGTTTTCTCTGACGGTTACACTGATAAGAAATAATTTCGTGTGGATCTACAGAGTCATGGAACTGAAAGCGACAACGCTTGGAAAACGTCTGGCACAGCACCCTTACGATCGGGCGGTGATCCTCAATGCCGGGATTAAAGTCTCCGGCGATCGCCACGAATACCTTATTCCTTTCAATCAATTACTGGCGATTCACTGTAAGCGCGGTCTGGTATGGGGCGAGCTGGAATTTGTACTGCCGGACGAAAAAGTGGTGCGTCTGCACGGCACCGAATGGGGCGAGACGCAGCGTTTTTACCATCATCTTGATGCTCACTGGCGGCGGTGGAGTGGCGAGATGAGCGAAATTGCGTCTGGTGTTTTACGCCAGCAACTGGATTTGATTGCCACGCGCACTGGGGAAAATAAATGGCTGACGCGTGAGCAAACCTCTGGCGTGCAGCAACAAATCCGCCAGGCTTTGTCGGCGTTGCCGTTGCCGGTTAACCGACTGGAAGAATTCGATAACTGCCGTGAGGCGTGGCGTAAATGTCAGGCCTGGTTGAAAGATATTGAAAGCGCTCGGTTGCAGCATAACCAGGCGTATACCGAAGCCATGCTTACCGAGTATGCGGATTTTTTCCGCCAGGTCGAGTCTTCACCGCTGAATCCGGCGCAGGCCCGGGCAGTCGTTAATGGCGAGCATTCTCTGTTAGTGCTGGCAGGTGCAGGAAGCGGAAAAACGTCGGTGCTGGTGGCCCGTGCAGGCTGGTTGCTGGCGCGTGGTGAAGCGTCCCCTGAGCAAATTTTATTGCTGGCGTTTGGTCGCAAAGCCGCTGAAGAGATGGACGAGCGGATTCGCGAACGGCTACATACCGAAGACATTACCGCACGCACGTTTCATGCGCTGGCGCTGCATATTATTCAGCAGGGCAGCAAAAAAGTTCCGATAGTCAGCAAACTGGAAAATGATACCGCTGCCCGTCATGAACTCTTTATTGCTGAGTGGCGCAAGCAATGCAGCGAAAAGAAAGCGCAGGCGAAGGGCTGGCGGCAATGGCTGACGGAAGAAATGCAGTGGTCAGTGCCAGAAGGTAACTTCTGGGATGATGAAAAATTACAGCGTCGCCTTGCCTCTCGCCTCGATCGCTGGGTAAGTCTGATGCGGATGCACGGTGGTGCACAGGCAGAAATGATTGCCAGTGCACCCGAAGAGATTCGCGATCTGTTCAGTAAACGTATCAAGTTGATGGCCCCGTTATTAAAAGCCTGGAAAGGTGCGCTGAAGGCAGAAAACGCTGTCGATTTTTCGGGCCTTATTCATCAGGCGATTGTGATTCTGGAGAAAGGTCGCTTTATCAGCCCGTGGAAGCATATTCTGGTTGATGAATTTCAGGATATCTCGCCGCAGCGGGCAGCGTTGTTAGCGGCATTACGCAAGCAAAACAGTCAGACGACGTTGTTCGCTGTTGGTGATGACTGGCAGGCGATTTACCGATTCAGCGGTGCGCAAATGTCGCTCACCACCGCTTTCCATGAAAACTTTGGTGAAGGCGAACGCTGTGATTTAGACACGACTTACCGTTTTAACAGTCGTATCGGTGAGGTGGCAAACCGGTTTATTCAGCAGAACCCAGGCCAGCTGAAAAAGCCGCTAAACAGCTTAACCAATGGAGACAAAAAAGCCGTCACGTTATTGGATGAGAGTCAACTTGACGCTTTGCTGGATAAGCTCTCTGGTTATGCCAAACCGGAAGAGCGCATTCTGATCCTGGCGCGTTACCATCACATGAGGCCTGCCAGCCTGGAAAAAGCGGCAACACGCTGGCCGAAGTTGCAAATCGACTTTATGACCATTCATGCCAGCAAAGGGCAACAGGCGGATTACGTCATCATCGTTGGCTTGCAGGAGGGAAGTGATGGTTTTCCGGCTGCGGCGCGGGAGTCGATTATGGAAGAGGCGCTACTGCCACCGGTTGAGGATTTCCCGGACGCTGAAGAACGGCGGTTAATGTACGTGGCGCTGACCCGGGCACGCCATCGGGTATGGGCACTGTTTAACAAAGAGAATCCCTCTCCCTTTGTGGAAATACTGAAAAATCTGGATGTGCCGGTGGCGAGAAAACCGTAAGAAACAGGTGGCGTTTGCCACCTGTGCAATATTACTTCAGACGGTCCGCGAGATAACGCTGATAATCGGGGATCAGAATATCGACCGCGTCGTTGAAATGCGGCGACTGGATTATGAAGTCTGCCGTTGCCACGTTGGTGGCGACCGGAATGTTCCATACCGTCGCCAGACGCAGCAAGGCTTTCACGTCAGGATCGTGCGGCACGGCATTTAGTGGATCCCAGAAGAAAATCAATACATCAATTTTCCCTTCTGAGATCAATGCGCCAACCTGCTGGTCACCCCCCATTGGGCCACTCAACATCGCGTTGACGTTCATGCCGGTCGCGCGGGAAATTAAGTTACCGGTAGTGCCTGTTGCATACAGTACGTGTTGTTCCAGTAACGGTTGATGCCGTTCCACCCAGCTCATCAGCATTTGTTTGCAGTGATCGTGTGCCACCAGCGCAATATGTTTCCGCGCAGGTAAAGTGCGAGTCGTCAGTTCCATAATGTACATCCGTAGTTAACTTTCCTACAGATTACTGTAAGCACTTATCGCTGCAAGATAAAGACCGAAAAAGCCTGCGCACAGGCACAAAAATCTCAGGAAGATGGTTGTTTTTCCGCCCACTGCAGGAAAGTATTTCGCGTTTGTGGGTCAGCCAGTTTAAACCAATACTTCAGCCGTTGTTCTGTGAGCACCTGAGACTGCGGTGGAATAGCATCCAGCTCGGAAACACCCGAAAGCAGCGTACTGTCATCTGCCATCATCGTGGCAAATTGCGGTAGTGAAGCGCGTTTCGCGGATTTGTTATAGCGTTCAACCTCGACCTCATAATCAATCGTTTTTGCCGTTGAGGTAATGGCGAGAATATCCAGCTTTACCGGAATCGGCGTCGCATCGCCATCCAACAATTCAAGGCGCGGCGCGGCATCAAAATGGTTAGCTTCCCGCTCATTCTCCAGGCGAGGCAGGCGAAAATTGACCTGGTTGATGAGCTGGGTATTAAAACTGACCACCAGCGGTGGGGAGATATACAGCCGTTCTTCACTATTGGAAAGATGAATCGTCTTCTCAACGCGAAACACTAACTGATGCGGTCCATTATCCAGTTCAATGCTGTCCGCACCGCGCAGCAGAGAGCTGGAAACCTTCTTGCCGTCGAGTACCAGAAGATCGACATCGGTTGAAAGCCGCAGCGTGGTGGCAAAAACGGATACCGGCAAACATAATGCAATCAAGGTGGTCACGATGCCGGTTTTCATAGGTAGCTCCTGTCAAAAGACCGCCCGAATAATAATGTGTCAAAATTTTTCTTTAATCATACTTACTAACATATAGACATATTTCCCGCTTTTGCTCTCATTCATTCGTATTAGCTGCATGGTTGGCATGTCGGCTTTGTCGTACACTTTGTTAAACAGTCTGGAGGAAATAATGAAAGAAACCGATATTGCAGGCATTTTAACGTCCACTCACACCATTGCGCTGGTGGGGGCAAGCGACAAACCCGATCGTCCCAGCTATCGCGTGATGAAATATCTACTCGACCAGGGGTATCACGTCATTCCGGTTTCGCCAAAAGTTGCCGGCAAAACGCTGCTGGGCCAGAAGGGGTATGGCACGCTGGCAGACGTTCCGGAAAAAGTCGATATGGTCGATGTTTTCCGTAATTCAGAATCGGCGTGGGGCGTGGCACAGGAAGCTATTGCCATTGGCGCGAAAACCCTCTGGATGCAACTGGGGGTGATTAATGAGCAAGCGGCAGTACTGGCACGGGATGCCGGGTTAAATGTGGTGATGGATCGCTGCCCGGCTATTGAGATCCCTCGCCTGGGCCTGGCCAAATAAAAAATCCCCGGAAGGCAAAAACCTTCCGGGGATTTGTTCAGGGATTAGTTACGCAGACGCGGGGCCTGGAGTTGTTTGCGGATGGTCTGCGCCAGCTCATCCATGGATGGCTGTTCAGGATGTTCATCCTGCAATTCGCTACTTAGCTGGGCTTCAGCCAGGTAGGTATGAACCGGTAGGCCGTTATCGTCCTCCATCACTACGTGATACCACGGAGCGGCGCGAAGCTCGTCATTCACCGCCAGCTCATCAGGCGACGGTTCAGAGAGCGAATAAACCGGGTCGATATCCACGACCACTCCGAGATAACCTAACAGGGAATGGCGGACCTGCTGGCCGATACCGAATTTGCTGGCAATCATAGTCACCTCCCGGGAAATCTTTACCTTTGATATAAGGGTAAAATTCCACATTTCAAGTTACATGACGCGACAGGCAAACCCTTTCAGATATAGCCCTTCCGGATAGGTAGCGATCACCGGATGATCGGCTGCCTGACGGAACTGCTCTATAAATTGTACATCACGACCGGCATCAATTGCGGCATCCGCGATGATTTTCTGAAATAAATCGCTGGTCATCAGACCGGAACAGGAGAAAGTCAGGAGAATACCGCCTTCATTCAGCAGCTGAATCGCCAGCATGTTGATGTCTTTATAACCACGACACGCGCCCATCAACTGGCTTTTATTCTCAACAAACTTCGGCGGGTCCATCACGATAACGTCAAATTTTTCACCGCGATCGCGATAAGTACGCAGCAATTTAAAGACATCATCACGGACAAACTCAGCCTTGCTCAGATCCAGTTTGTTCAGCTCAACGTTCTGCCGTGCAATATCCAGCGCTTCCTGGGAGGTATCAACGCTGACAACCTGGCTGCAACCGCCCATCAGTGCCGATACGGCGAAACCACCGGTATAGGAGAAACAGTTCAGCACACGTTTATTTTCAACGTAGCGGCGGGTAGCCAGGCGGCTATCACGCTGGTCCAGGTAGTAGCCCGTTTTGTGTCCGTGCTGAATATCCACCAGCAGTTTCATTCCGTGTTCTTCAATCGGCAGCAGGGCAGGTGGCAACTCGCCGGTGACGGGGCCCTGGGTCAGCTCCATTCCTTCTTTTTTACGTACCGCGACGTCGCTGCGATCGTAAATCGAACATTCCGGGTACAGCGTTTGCAGGGCACTAATTAATGCCGCGCGCTGATATTCTGCCCCAGCACTCAGCAGTTGCAGCACCAGAAAATTACCGAAACGATCGATAGTAATACCCGGCAGGCCATCAGATTCTCCGGCGATTAAACGATAGCTGTCGAGGCCATCTTTTTGCGCCAGCCAGTCACGCCATTTTTGTGCTTGTTGCAAACGGCGGGAAAAAAAAGCAATGTCGATAGACTCAGACGGGTCAAACGTCCAGACGCGCGCCCGGATTTGCGAAGCTGGCGAATAAGCGCCGCGTGCTAACCATTTTCCCTGATGATCAACAATATCGATGGTTTCACCGAGGCTGGCTTTACCTTCCATGCGGGCAACGGCCCCGGAAAAGACCCACGGATGGCGACGAAGTAATGATTTTTCGCGCCCTTTGGCTAACACTAAACGTACACTCATAATTTACTTTTCTGTCGATGCAAAGAAATGGGCGTCATTGTCCGGAGTTTTCCATGGATTTGCAACGCGTCCATTAAGGATAAGGAGAGCAGCAATGTCGAAAGTCTGCATAATTGCCTGGGTTTACGGGCGAGTTCAGGGCGTAGGATTTCGCTACACCACACAGTACGAAGCGAAAAGACTGGGTTTAACCGGGTACGCCAAAAATCTTGACGATGGCAGCGTGGAAGTGGTTGCTTGCGGTGAAGAAGGGCAGGTGGAAAAATTAATGCAGTGGTTAAAGAGTGGCGGCCCGCGTTCTGCGCGTGTAGAACGGGTGCTCAGCGAGCCGCATCATCCCTCGGGGGAATTAACCGATTTTCGTATCCGTTAAATACATTTTACCGGTTTTGGCAGGCCAGCAATTTTGGTGGCTTGCTTAGCCGGACCTTTCGGAAACAGTCGGTATAAATAGCGGCTGTTACCTTTTTCTTCGCCAAATTTATTCGCCATCGCTTTTACCAGCATACGAATCGCCGGAGAAGTATTGAATTCCAGATAGAAATCACGCACAAAACGCACCACTTCCCAGTGTTCCGGTGACAGCGAAATCCCTTCATTCTCTGCAATCACCACAGCCAGCGACTCACTCCACTGGCTGCTTTCTTTGAGATAGCCTTCGGTATCCGTTTCTATCTCTTTACCTTCGAAGATCAGCATAATTATTACTACCTTAATCAGACTGGCGGCAGTGTAACAAAAAACAAAGCCCCGCATAAAGCGAGGCTATGAAAGTGTTAGCGGGTGAGATTAATCGCGGCTAGCGAAGCCCAGAATGCTCAGCAGGCTGACGAAGATGTTGTACAGCGAAACATACAGGCTAACCGTGGCACGAATATAGTTCGTCTCACCGCCATGAATGATGTTGCTGGTTTCAAACAAGATAGCGCCAGAGGAGATCAGAATGAAGACCGCGCTGATCGCCAGATGCAGAGCAGGCAGCTGCAGGAAGATATTCGCAACCATACCAATCAGCACCACCACAATACCCGCCATCAGCATACCGCCGAGGAACGACATATCTTTGCGGGTGGTCAGCACATATGCAGAGCAGCAGAAGAACACTAACGCCGTTCCGCCCAGTGCCATAGCGATTACGTCACCCATTCCGGCAGACAGATAGGTGTTCAGAATAGGTCCGAGGATATAACCCAGAAAACCGGTAAAGGCGAATGCGGAGATAATCCCGGTCGGCTTATTCGCCGTTTTATAGGTCAGGAACATCAAACCATACATACCCACCAGCGTCAGAATCAGACCCGGAGATGGCAGCATCAGCACCGTACTGGCAGTTGCGGTAATCGCCGAAAAGGCCAGCGTCAGGCTCAGCAGAAAATAGGTATTACGCAGCACCTTATGGGTGCTAAGCAGTGATGTACGGTCATGTGAAGAACTAACAATACGATCCATTGAGTCACTCTCTATGACAGATGTAATTAATTAAGCAGCATAATGATAATGCGTAAGGGCACCCAGAAGTTTTACCCATCTTTACGCATTTGATCTGGAACAGGTTTAACAGCGGATTATCAGGTCATTAAGCAAATATAACGCCCTGAGAATTTCGACAGGCAAAAGAAAAAGGGGTTAGCATTTAGCTAACCCCTTATCTTATTTGGCGGAAGCGCAGAGATTCGAACTCTGGAACCCTTTCGGGTCGCCGGTTTTCAAGACCGGTGCCTTCAACCGCTCGGCCACACTTCCGGAATGACGCGCACTATAAACATCCCGATGCGGCGTGTAAACCCCTAATTTGTTTGTTTGCCTGAAAAACAGCCAAAAGTGCATTGATAGCGTGAAATAACAGCAGATTGATCATTTCATCACCATGAATTCCTTCTCTTTTACTCGTTTAGCAACCGGCTAAACATCCCCACCGCCCGGCCAAAAGAAAAATAGGTCCATTTTTATCGCTAAAAGATAAATCCACACAGTTTGTATTGTTTTGTGCAAAAGTTTCACTACGCTTTATTAACAATACTTTCTGGCGACGTGCGCCAGTGCAGAAGGATGAGCTTTCGTTTTCAGCATCTCACGTGAAGCGATGGTTTGCCTTGCTACAGGGACGTCGCTTGCCGACCATAAGCGCCCGGTGTCCTGCCGGTGTCGCAAGGAGGAGAGACGTGCGATATGAATAACGAGGAAACATTTTACCAGGCCATGCGGCGTCAGGGCGTTACCCGGCGCAGCTTTCTCAAATATTGTAGTCTGGCTGCCACGTCGCTGGGATTAGGCGCGGGAATGGCACCAAAGATTGCCTGGGCGCTGGAGAACAAACCGCGCATTCCGGTGGTATGGATCCACGGTCTGGAATGCACCTGCTGTACCGAATCTTTTATCCGCTCCGCTCACCCACTGGCGAAGGACGTCATCCTTTCCCTGATTTCCCTCGATTACGACGATACTTTGATGGCTGCCGCCGGAACCCAGGCGGAAGAAGTCTTTGAAGACATCATCACGCAATACAATGGCAAATATATCCTCGCAGTAGAAGGTAATCCGCCGCTGGGCGAGCAGGGGATGTTCTGTATCAGCAGCGGTCGACCGTTTATTGAGAAACTCAAACGTGCCGCTGCCGGAGCCAGCGCGATTATCGCCTGGGGAACCTGCGCGTCCTGGGGCTGCGTGCAGGCCGCGCGACCCAATCCGACGCAGGCAACGCCTATCGACAAAGTCATCACCGACAAACCCATTATCAAAGTACCTGGCTGCCCGCCGATCCCGGATGTGATGAGCGCCATCATTACTTACATGGTGACCTTTGATCGCTTGCCAGATGTCGACAGAATGGGCCGTCCGCTGATGTTCTATGGTCAGCGAATCCACGATAAATGCTATCGCCGCGCCCACTTCGACGCCGGAGAGTTCGTCCAGAGTTGGGATGATGACGCTGCCCGCAAAGGTTACTGCCTGTACAAAATGGGCTGCAAAGGGCCTACCACCTATAACGCCTGTTCCTCCACACGCTGGAATGATGGCGTTTCTTTCCCAATCCAGTCTGGTCACGGCTGCCTGGGCTGTGCGGAAAATGGTTTCTGGGATCGCGGTTCGTTCTACAGCCGCGTGGTCGATATTCCGCAAATGGGTACTCATTCCACCGCCGATACCGTCGGTTTAACCGCGCTTGGCGTGGTGGCAGCGGCTGTTGGTGTGCACGCAGTCGCCAGCGCCGTTGACCAGCGCAGACGTCATAACCAGCAACCTACAGAAACCGAACATCAGCCAGGCAATGAGGATAAACAGGCATGAGCACTCAGTACGAAACTCAGGGATACACCATCAATAATGCCGGACGCCGCCTGGTGGTCGACCCGATTACGCGCATCGAAGGCCACATGCGCTGCGAAGTGAATATTAACGATCAGAATGTGATCACCAATGCCGTCTCCTGCGGCACCATGTTTCGCGGGCTGGAGATCATCCTACAAGGGCGCGACCCGCGCGATGCGTGGGCGTTCGTTGAACGTATCTGCGGCGTCTGTACTGGCGTACACGCCCTGGCTTCGGTTTACGCCATCGAAGATGCTATCGGTATTAAAGTGCCGGACAACGCCAATATCATCCGCAACATTATGCTGGCAACGCTCTGGTGCCACGATCATCTGGTGCACTTCTATCAGCTTGCCGGGATGGACTGGATCGATGTGTTAGATGCGCTGAAAGCCGACCCGCGGAAAACCTCCGAACTGGCGCAAAGTCTCTCCTCTTGGCCGAAATCATCCCCTGGCTATTTCTTCGACGTACAAAACCGCCTGAAAAAATTTGTTGAAGGCGGGCAGTTGGGGATCTTCCGCAATGGCTACTGGGGGCACCCGCAGTACAAACTGCCGCCAGAAGCTAACCTGATGGGCTTTGCCCACTATCTCGAAGCTCTCGATTTCCAGCGTGAAATTGTCAAAATCCACGCGGTCTTTGGCGGTAAAAACCCGCATCCAAACTGGATTGTCGGCGGGATGCCTTGCGCCATCAACATTGACGAAAGCGGCGCGGTCGGGGCAGTCAATATGGAACGCCTGAACCTGGTGCAGTCAATTATCACCCGCACGGCGGACTTCATTAACAACGTGATGATCCCCGACGCCTTAGCCATCGGTCAGTTCAACAAACCGTGGAGCGAAATCGGCACTGGTCTTTCTGATAAATGCGTTCTCAGCTACGGCGCATTCCCGGATATTGCCAACGACTTTGGCGAGAAAAGTCTGCTGATGCCTGGCGGCGCGGTGATTAACGGCGACTTCAACAATGTGCTGCCAGTGGATTTGGTTGATCCGCAGCAGGTGCAGGAGTTTGTCGACCACGCCTGGTATCGATATCCCAACGATCAGGTCGGGCGTCATCCGTTCGATGGCATCACCGACCCGTGGTACAACCCCGGCGATGTCAAAGGCAGCGATACCAACATTCAGCAGCTGAATGAACAGGAACGCTACTCGTGGATCAAAGCGCCACGCTGGCGCGGTAACGCGATGGAAGTGGGGCCGCTGGCGCGCACGTTAATCGCTTATCACAAAGGCGATGCTGCGACCGTTGAGTCGGTCGATCGCATGATGTCGGCGTTGAACCTGCCGCTTTCCGGTATCCAGTCAACGTTAGGCCGCATTTTGTGCCGCGCGCACGAAGCGCAGTGGGCCGCAGGTAAGTTGCAGTATTTCTTCGACAAGCTGATGACCAACCTGAAAAACGGCAATCTCGCCACTGCTTCCACGGAAAAATGGGAACCTGCAACCTGGCCGACAGAGTGCCGTGGTGTCGGTTTTACCGAAGCGCCGCGCGGGGCGTTAGGCCACTGGGCCGCCATTCGCGATGGCAAGATTGATCTCTACCAGTGCGTGGTGCCGACCACCTGGAACGCCAGCCCGCGCGATCCCAAAGGGCAGATTGGCGCTTATGAAGCGGCGCTGATGAACACCAAAATGGCGATCCCCGAGCAACCGCTGGAGATCCTGCGTACTCTGCACAGCTTTGACCCGTGCCTCGCCTGTTCAACACACGTGCTGGGCGACGACGGTAGCGAGCTGATCTCCGTGCAGGTGCGTTAACAGCGAAGGAGAATCATCATGCAACAGAAAAGCGACAACGTTGTCAGCCACTATGTCTTTGAAGCGCCAGTGCGCATCTGGCACTGGTTGACGGTGTTATGCATGGCGGTGTTGATGGTCACCGGATACTTTATCGGCAAGCCGCTACCTTCCGTCAGCGGCGAGGCGACGTATCTGTTCTATATGGGCTACATCAGGTTAATTCACTTCAGCGCCGGGATGGTTTTTACCGTGGTTTTGCTGATGCGGATCTACTGGGCTTTTGTTGGCAATCGATACTCCCGCGAGCTGTTTATCGTGCCGGTATGGCGTAAAAGCTGGTGGCAGGGCGTGTGGTATGAAATCCGCTGGTATCTGTTTCTGGCAAAACGTCCGAGTGCCGATATAGGCCATAATCCCATCGCCCAGGCGGCGATGTTCGGCTATTTCCTGATGTCGGTCTTTATGATCATCACTGGTTTTGCGCTGTACAGCGAACACAGCCAGTACGCTATTTTTGCGCCGTTCCGTTATGTGGTGGAATTTTTCTACTGGACGGGTGGCAACTCAATGGACATTCACAGCTGGCATCGGCTGGGGATGTGGCTGATTGGCGCGTTTGTGATCGGTCATGTCTACATGGCGCTGCGTGAAGACATCATGTCCGACGACACGGTGATCTCCACCATGGTCAACGGCTACCGTAGCCACAAATTTGGCAAAATAAGTAACAAGGAGCGTTCATGAGCGAGCAACGCGTGGTGGTCATGGGGCTGGGCAACCTGCTGTGGGCCGATGAAGGCTTCGGCGTGCGGGTGGCGGAACGGCTGTATGCCCATTACCACTGGCCCGAGTATGTGGAGATTGTCGATGGCGGTACTCAGGGACTGAACTTGCTGGGGTATGTCGAAAGCGCCAGCCATCTGTTGATTCTCGATGCCATTGACTACGGGCTGGAACCTGGAACGCTGCGAACCTATGCCGGAGAACGCATTCCGGCTTATCTCAGCGCGAAGAAAATGAGCCTGCATCAGAACAGTTTCTCCGAAGTGTTGGCGCTGGCGGATATCCGCGGACATCTGCCAGCACATATTGCCCTCGTCGGTCTGCAACCCGCAATGCTCGACGACTACGGCGGTAGCCTGAGCGAACTGGCACGGGAGCAACTGCCCGCTGCGGAACAGGCGGCGCTGGCGCAGCTTGCTGCGTGGGGAATTGTGCCGCAACCGGCTAATGAATCGCGCTGTCTCAATTATGACTGTCTGTCGATGGAAAATTACGAAGGCGTTCGCTTGCGCCAGTACCGGATGACACAGGAGGAGCAGGGATGAGCAACGACACGCCATTTGATGCGTTGTGGCAACGAATGCTGGCGCGCGGCTGGACGCCAGTCAGTGAATCCCGTCTTGACGACTGGCTTACGCAAGCGCCAGACGGCGTGGTGTTATTAAGCAGTGACCCGAAACGCACGCCAGAGGTCAGCGATAATCCGGTAATGATTGGCGAATTACTGCGCGAGTTTCCCGACTATACATGGCAGGTGGCGATTGCTGACCTTGAGCAGAGCGAAGCCATCGGCGATCGCTTTGGCGTCTTTCGCTTTCCTGCCACTTTAGTGTTTACCGGCGGAAACTATCGCGGCGTGCTGAATGGTATTCACCCGTGGGCGGAACTGATAAACCTGATGCGCGGGCTTGTCGAACCGCAGCAGGAGCGTGCCTCATGAGCGAAACTTTTTTCCATCTGCTGGGGCCAGGAACGCAACCGAACGATGACAGTTTCAGCATGAATCCACTGCCGATCACCTGTCAGGTGAATGATGAACCGAGTATGGCGGCCCTGGAGCAATGTGCTCACAGCCCGCAGGTGATTGCGCTGTTAAACGAGTTACAACATCAACTAAGCGAACGCCAACCGCCGTTGGGCGAGGTGCTGGCAGTCGATCTGTTAAATCTCAACGCCGACGATCGTCACTTTATCAATACGCTTCTCGGGGAAGGGGAAGTGTCAGTGCGCATTCAGCAGGCTGACGACAGTGAAAGTGAAATACAGGAGGCGATCTTCTGCGGATTATGGCGGGTGCGCAGACGTCGCGGCGAAAAGTTGCTGGAGGACAAACTGGAGGCTGGCTGCGCGCCGCTGGCGTTGTGGCAGGCGGCAACGCAAAATCTCTTGCCGACAGATTCGCTGTTACCGCCGCCCATTGATGGCCTGATGAATGGCCTACCGTTGGCGCATGAGTTACTGGCACATGTACGTAACCCCGACGCGCAGCCGCACAGCATTAATCTGACGCAATTACCCATCAGCGAGGCTGATCGGCTTTTTCTCTCACGTCTCTGTGGGCCGGGAAATATTCAGATTCGTACCATTGGCTATGGCGAGAGCTATATCAACGCCACGGGGTTACGCCATGTCTGGCATTTACGCTGTACGGACACCTTAAAAGGCCCGTTACTGGAAAGTTATGAAATCTGCCCAATACCGGAAGTGGTGCTGGCAGCGCCAGAAGATTTGGTCGACTCTGCGCAGCGGCTTAGCGAGGTATGTCAGTGGCTGGCGGAAGCTGCACCGACGTAAAAAGACGGTAAGTATCGCTTTCAGTCTTATGAATATCGCAATCGGCGAATACCTCTGGTCGTAGAGTTTCAGGATAAAGAGGGAGATCTACCATTATCGGGTTATTTTTCTCTCTTCGCCTACAGGAGTGCGCATGTGGGATGTCATTGATTTATCGCGCTGGCAGTTTGCTCTGACCGCGCTGTATCACTTTTTATTTGTACCCCTTACCCTGGGGCTGATTTTTTTGCTGGCTATTATGGAAACCATTTACGTGGTCACCGGCAAAACAATCTACCGCGATATGACGCGCTTCTGGGGTAAGCTCTTCGGTATCAATTTTGCTCTTGGCGTGGCTACCGGCCTGACCATGGAGTTTCAGTTTGGTACTAACTGGTCATTCTATTCCAACTATGTGGGCGATATTTTTGGCGCACCGCTGGCGATGGAAGCATTAATGGCCTTCTTCCTCGAATCCACCTTTGTCGGGCTGTTCTTCTTCGGCTGGCAACGGCTGAATAAATACCAGCACCTGCTGGTGACGTGGCTGGTGGCGTTCGGTTCAAATCTCTCTGCGTTGTGGATATTGAATGCCAACGGTTGGATGCAATACCCGACCGGTGCGCATTTTGATATCGACACCCTGCGTATGGAGATGACCAGCTTCAGCGAGCTGGTCTTTAATCCGGTCAGCCAGGTGAAATTTGTGCACACCGTAATGGCGGGCTACGTGACCGGGGCCATGTTTATTATGGCGATCAGCGCCTGGTATTTACTGCGCGGACGGGAGCGCGATGTCGCATTACGCTCGTTTGCCATCGGTTCCGTCTTCGGTACTCTGGCGATTATCGGTACCCTGCAACTCGGAGACAGTTCTGCGTATGAAGTCGCGCAAGTACAACCGGTAAAACTGGCGGCGATGGAAGGGGAGTGGCAAACGGAACCTGCACCTGCACCGTTCCATGTGGTTGCCTGGCCGGAACAGGATCAAGAGCGTAACGCCTTTGCCCTCAAAATTCCCGCGCTGCTAGGGATCCTCGCCACTCACTCATTAGATAAACCCGTGCCGGGTCTGAAGAATTTGATGGCTGAAACCTACCCACGCTTGCAACGCGGACGTATGGCCTGGCTGTTAATGCAGGAAATATCGCAAGGCAATCGTGAGCCGCATGTGTTGCAGGCATTCCGGGGACTGGAAGGTGACCTGGGCTACGGCATGTTGCTCTCCCGCTATGCGCCGGATATGAATCATGTCACAGCCGCACAGTACCAGGCGGCGATGCGTGGCGCGATACCTCAGGTTGCGCCGGTATTCTGGAGTTTCCGCATCATGGTGGGCTGTGGTTCCCTGCTGCTACTGGTGATGCTGATTGCGCTTGTCCAGACGCTGCGTGGCAAAATCGACCAGCATCGCTGGGTGCTGAAAATGGCGCTCTGGAGTTTGCCGTTGCCGTGGATTGCGATTGAAGCCGGGTGGTTTATGACCGAGTTTGGTCGTCAGCCGTGGGCGATACAGGACATCTTACCGACATACTCCGCGCACTCCGCTTTAACCACAGGACAACTGGCTTTCTCACTGATCATGATCGTAGGGCTTTACACCCTGTTCTTAATCGCCGAAGTCTACCTGATGCAGAAATATGCCCGTCTGGGGCCGAGCGCGATGCAGAGTGAACAACCGACGCAGCAACAGGGGTAAAGGAGAAAATCATGTTTGATTATGAAACATTGCGCTTCATCTGGTGGCTGCTGATTGGCGTGATCCTGGTGGTCTTTATGATCTCCGACGGATTTGACATGGGGATCGGCTGTCTGCTGCCGCTGGTGGCGCGTAATGATGATGAACGCCGGATAGTGATAAACAGCGTTGGTGCACACTGGGAAGGCAACCAGGTCTGGTTGATCCTCGCTGGTGGGGCATTATTTGCCGCCTGGCCCAGAGTGTATGCAGCGGCGTTTTCCGGCTTTTATGTGGCGATGATCCTGGTGCTGTGCTCACTGTTCTTCCGCCCGCTGGCCTTTGATTATCGCGGAAAAATCGCCGATGCACGCTGGCGTAAAATGTGGGACGCCGGTCTGGTCATCGGCAGTCTGGTGCCGCCGGTAGTCTTCGGTATCGCCTTCGGCAACTTGTTGCTCGGCGTGCCGTTTGCCTTCACACCGCAATTACGCGTGGAGTATCTCGGCAGCTTCTGGCAACTGCTGACGCCATTCCCTTTATTGTGCGGATTGCTCAGCCTTGGGATGGTGATTTTGCAAGGTGGCGTCTGGTTACAACTGAAAACTGTTGGTGTGATTCATCTGCGTTCACAGCTGGCGACCAAACGCGCTGCACTGTTGGTGATGCTGTGCTTTTTGCTGGCGGGTTACTGGCTGTGGGTCGGTATTGATGGCTTTGTACTGCTCGCCCAGGATGCTAACGGTCCTTCCAATCCGTTAATGAAACTGGTGGCAGTGCTACCTGGTGCCTGGATGAATAATTTTGTCGAGTCGCCCGTTTTGTGGATCTTCCCGCTGCTGGGATTCTTCTGCCCATTGCTGACGGTGATGGCGATTTATCGTGGTCGCCCGGGTTGGGGATTTTTGATGGCATCATTGATGCAATTTGGCGTGATTTTCACGGCAGGCATCACGCTGTTCCCCTTTGTCATGCCGTCAAGCGTGAGTCCGATCTCCAGCCTGACGTTGTGGGACAGTACTTCCAGTCAGCTGACGCTGAGCATTATGTTGGTAATCGTGCTGATATTTTTGCCCATTGTGTTGCTCTACACTCTCTGGAGCTACTACAAAATGTGGGGGCGCATGACAACAGAAACTCTCCGCCGTAACGAAAACGAGTTGTACTAAGGAGCAGAAACAATGTGGTATTTACTTTGGTTCGTCGGCATTTTGTTGATGTGTTCGCTCTCCACCCTTGTGTTGGTATGGCTGGACCCGCGTCTGAAAAGTTAACGAACGTAGGCCTGATGCGGCGCATTAGCATCGCATCAGGCAATCAATAATGTCAGATATGAAAAGCGGAAACATATCGATGAAAGCGATCTTAATCCCATTTTTATCTCTTCTGATTCCGTTAACCCCGCAATCTGCATTCGCTCAGAGTGAGCCGGAGCTGAAGCTGGAAAGTGTGGTGATTGTCAGTCGTCATGGTGTGCGTGCTCCAACCAAGGCCACGCAACTGATGCAGGATGTCACCCCAGACGCATGGCCAACCTGGCCGGTAAAACTGGGTTGGCTGACACCGCGCGGTGGTGAGCTAATCGCCTATCTCGGACATTACCAACGCCAGCGTCTGGTAGCCGACGGATTGCTGGCGAAAAAGGGCTGCCCGCAGTCTGGTCAGGTCGCGATTATTGCTGATGTCGACGAGCGTACCCGTAAAACAGGCGAAGCCTTCGCCGCCGGGCTGGCACCTGACTGTGCAATAACCGTACATACCCAGGCAGATACGTCCAGTCCCGATCCGTTATTTAATCCTCTAAAAACTGGCGTTTGCCAACTGGATAACGCGAACGTGACTGACGCGATCCTCAGCAGGGCAGGAGGGTCAATTGCTGACTTTACCGGGCATCGGCAAACGGCGTTTCGCGAACTGGAACGGGTGCTTAATTTTCCGCAATCAAACTTGTGCCTTAAACGTGAGAAACAGGACGAAAGCTGTTCATTAACGCAGGCATTACCATCGGAACTCAAGGTGAGCGCCGACAATGTCTCATTAACCGGTGCGGTAAGCCTCGCATCAATGCTGACGGAGATATTTCTCCTGCAACAAGCACAGGGAATGCCGGAGCCGGGGTGGGGAAGGATCACCGATTCACACCAGTGGAACACCTTGCTAAGTTTGCATAACGCGCAATTTTATTTGCTACAACGCACGCCAGAGGTTGCCCGCAGCCGCGCCACCCCGTTATTGGATTTGATCATGGCAGCGTTGACGCCCCATCCACCGCAAAAACAGGCGTATGGTGTGACATTACCCACTTCAGTACTGTTTATTGCCGGACACGATACTAATCTGGCAAATCTCGGCGGCGCACTGGAGCTCAACTGGACGCTTCCCGGTCAGCCGGATAACACGCCGCCAGGTGGTGAACTGGTGTTTGAACGCTGGCGTCGGCTAAGCGATAACAGCCAGTGGATTCAGGTTTCGCTGGTCTTCCAGACTTTACAGCAGATGCGTGATAAAACGCCGCTGTCATTAAATACGCCGCCCGGAGAGGTGAAACTGACCCTGGCAGGATGTGAAGAGCGAAATGCGCAGGGCATGTGTTCGTTGGCAGGTTTTACGCAAATCGTGAATGAAGCACGCATACCGGCGTGCAGTTTGTAATGCATAAAAAAGAGCATTCAGTTACCTGAATGCTCTGAGGCTGATGACAAACGAAGAACTGTCTAATGCGTAGACCGGAAAAGGCGTTCACGCCGCATCCGGCCACTTTCAGTTTTACTCTTTCTCGGAGTAACTATAACCGTAATAGTTATAGCCGTAACTGTAAGCGGTGCTGGCGCGTTTAATCACACCATTGAGGATAGCGCCTTTAATATTGACGCCTGCCTGTTCCAGACGCTGCATTGACAAACTCACCTCTTTGGCGGTGTTCAAGCCAAAACGCGCAACCAGCAGGCTGGTGCCAACAGAACGCCCCACGACCGCGGCATCACTCACCGCCAGCATCGGCGGCGTATCGACAATCACCAGATCGTAATGGTCGTTCGCCCATTCCAGTAATTGACGCATCCGATCGCGCATCAGCAGTTCAGACGGGTTAGGTGGCACCTGACCGCGAGTAATCACATCAAAGCCTCCTTTGCCAAAATGCTGGATCACTTTGTTGAGCTCATCTTTACCTGCCAGATATTCCGACAAGCCATGTTCATTACTCACGGTAAACAGGTTATGCGAATAACCACGGCGTAAGTCGGCATCAATAAATAACACTTTTTGATCGGACTGGGCGATCACCGCTGCCAGAGTTGAACTGACAAACGTTTTACCACTGTCTGGCGTCGCACCGGTGATCATCAGAATGTTATTCTCCGTCTCCATCATAGCGAAATGCAGACTGGTTCGTAGCGCACGTACGGCTTCCACAGCAGAATCCGCCGGGTTATCCACCGCCAGGAAGGGGATATTTTTAGTACGATGGCGCTGCTGATTAGAAAATAAATTTTTCTTACGCAGACGGGTGCGTTTATCCAGCCACTCGGACATTGGGATAGTGGCATAAACGCTGATGCCGTGCTCTTCCAGTTGTTCCGGGGCTTCTACACCACGACGCAACATCGCACGCGCCAGCACGGCACCCACAGAAATAAACAGGCCAAGAATAAAACCAAGCACCACGTTCAACGCTTTTTTCGGTTTCACTGGCTGCGGCTGAGTGACTGCCGGGTCGATAATCCGCACGTTACCAATGGCACTGGATTTCGAAATACTCAACTCCTGCTGGCGGTTAAGTAATTGCAGATATACCGCACGGCCCGCTTCTACGTCACGGCTTAAACGTAACACTTCCTGTTGAGTGGAAGGCATTGCCGATACCCGCTTATTCAGGCGTTTGCGTTCTTGCTCCAGCGTCTGGCGTTTTTCCAGCAGCGCACGATAAGTTGGGTGATCTTTCTTATACAGCTGGGAGATCTCTGCCTCGCGGAAGGTCAGCTCATTGAGTTGATTATCAACGTTCACAATCTGCTCAAGAACGGCTTTGGCTTCCAGGTTAAGGTCAACCGAATCGCGCTGCTGGCGATAAACGTTGAGTTTTTCTTCCGCCTGGTCCAGCTCGCTGCGCACTTCAGGTAACTGGCGCTGTAAGAATTCAAGGCTTTGTGAATCCTGCGCCGCCTGGCGAGCGATATTCTGTTGCAAATAGTTGTTAGCGATGCTGTTCAGAATACGAGTAATCAACTGGGGATCATCACCAGTCATGGTAAGTTCCAGCATCCCGCTTTCTTTACTGCGTTCGCTAACGGTAAAGGTTTCCTGCAATGCGTTAATCGCTTCCAGTTCGGTACGCTGGCTCAGGACAAACTGTGTTCCTGGTTTGGCCTTAATGTCCGCGATAGTCAGCGCAACGCCATCTTTTTCCAGACGCTGGCCGACCATACCATTGACGGTGAACTCTTCACCTTCCAGCGTATAGTGGCCGTTTTCCCCAACCGTGAGTGTCAGTTGCTGATCCTGACCATTCAGTTGTGGAATATGCATCCAGCTGATCGCCAGCTCACCTGGTTTCTCTTTGGTTAATCTCGCCCAGCCGCGACCCACAATCGGAAAATACTTCTGCTCAACCATGTCGCGCAGATTCAGTTCAGCAATGGTTTTACCGAGAATCATGCGCGATTGCAGCAGTTGGATCTCCGGTGCAGACTCGGGCGATGAGTTAGGGATCATATCGCTCAGGCCACTGAGAATGGCGTTGCCCTGTTTCTGCTCAACCTGGACCAGAGTATCTGCCTGATAAATTGGCGTGCTTAACAGCGAGTAAGCGACAGCGATCAGCGTGAATAACGCGGTCACGCTGATAATAAACTTACGGTGATCCCATAACTCGCCGACCAGACGAAGCAGATCGATCTCATTTTCCTGAGTGCTGCCTGGTGGCGTATTCATATTTTTAGTTGTCATCGTATCTTATAAACTCAAATTACCGGCTGAGGCGCTTCGCCCATTCCTGACTGGCGCGCTCCAACATACCGTAGACATGTTCAAATGCGTCCTGACTTTTACGATAGGGATCAGGGATCTCTTTCTGTTCCAGCCATTGCCCAAACAGCATTGTCTTCCCGCGGACCTCGGGAGCGATTGCGGTAACCTGAGTAATATGTTCCGACTCCATTGCCAGAATCAGATCGTAATTTCGTGCCATCTCAGCAGTGAGCTTACGTCCGGCATGTCCTTCAAGAGATACGCCATGATTAGCGGCAACATCTGCTGCTGTCGCATCTGCAGGGTGTTTTACCAGACCATGAACACCTGCCGATTTGACTTTTACGCCTGGCAGACGTTTACGCAGCAAGCGCTCGCCAATGGGCGAACGGCAAATGTTGCCGGTACAAACCACCAGGATTGAGTTAAATTTTAGTTGGGCCATGTTTGAATCCACCGTGAAGTCTCTGTCAGGTCATGCACCCCGGAAATCGTCGGTACCAGCAGAGAAATCACACGGTTCCAACGAGCCAGCGGCGCAGTAGTGACATAAACAATGTCGTAAGGTTCAAGCTGGAATTCCGTTCCGAGTATCATTGCCGATGCGTCCTTCGCATTCAGCTGATAAATATTGGCGATTTTGCCATTCTGCTTGTTTTGCGTTGCACGAATAACAAAAATCCCCGTCGCATCAGCGACATCCTGATTCATACCCTCAGCGTTACCCAGCGCTTCCGCCAGGGTCATACCGCTGCGGTCCATTTTCAGCGTGCTCTGTTTACCCACTTCACCCATCACGAAGACTTTCAGATCATCGTTGCGCGGAATAAATAAAATATCGCCCGGGTGCAGCAGTTTGTTCTGGCGCAAGTCGCCACGCTGCATCAGCGCATAGAGGTTCACTTTGGTCTTTACGCCATTCTGGGTGAGCACCACGTTGCGCCAGTCTGCATCTGCGGTCAGCCCCCCCGCGGCGTTAATCGCATCCATGATGGTCAGAGGAATATTGGTAATCGGCTGCTGACCCGATTTGCTGACTTCGCCGGTGACGTACGCTTTTTGCGAGCGGAACGCCGCGACGCTGACATCGACTTGCGGGCTTTCAATGACTGAATCCAGACGCGCTGTAATCTCGTTGCGTACCTGGGTAAGTGTTTTCCCGGCCACTTTCAGGCGACCAATATAGGGGTAGAAAATCGCACCATCGGCGTTAACCCAGTTGCCGGTATCACTGGCGCTACGGTATTGCCCTGCGGGGGTGGTTAGTTCCGGGTGATCCCAGACCGTAACCATCAACACATCCCCAATGCCGATACGATATTCATAGTTCGCGATTTGCTGCTCCAGCTCCGGGTTAGCCTGCGACATAATCGGTTTGGCGCGCAGCTGATCAATCAATCCTGGCGTGACGGGATAGATATTGACCATTTTGTCCAGGTCATACTGATTGTCAGGTAGTTCAATGACATCCTTGTTACTGGTCGATAAATTCTGACCAGGAACAAGGGTACATGCTGTCAAAGACAGAACAGCCAATGTCAGTACCGAAAACTTAAAAATGTTCTTTTTCATTGGTTTATATTTATCAGTCATTGTAATGTTATGAATTACGTCAGGTTATTGTCCAACCGGTACTTCTCGCTCTGCCGTCATTGGATAGAGCTGGTATTTGCGTGACAGCATTTGTCCACCATCACGCGTCAATGGTGTCCACGAAACCACCGCGCGGTTGCGGTTAGGTCCAATGGTCATCAAGTCGAATGGAATCGAGATATAAAAACCTTTACTAAAGCCGCCTTCGCCGTAGTCATCTTTAGATACGTTACTGATTGCCGCCCATACCCCTACCGCCACGCCGCTGTCAAAGCGTTTGGCGACGTCGATCGTTGCGCCTTTATCTTTTGCCAGATATTGCCCAACGCTAAGTTTCATCAGTACGCCATTGAGCGTCGGCGGGTTCCAGTAAGCCGTCACGAAACCTGTTGGCGTGGAATAATCGGTGAAACGCATCATGTTGTCCCAGTCACGCTGCTTCACGTAGTTAACGTCCACACCCAGCGCCCAGCTGGCATCTAGCGGGCGATAAAGCAGCTCGGAACCGACACCGGCATACATCGTTTCCAGATAACCGCCATACACCTGGCCATAGAAACCATTGCCTAAGTCAGCAAAATAGTTCGCCTGCAAGTTGTTGAGATAAACGTCATTGCGAACGTAGTCACGGATATGCGTGCGCACGCGGGGCAGGGTAGAGTCCGCGGGCAACAGCGAAGACTTAAACTTGTCGTAGTTGTTGTAAATATTGGTGAAAATACCGCCATCAAGCAGCAGGTGGTCGGTAAACCAGTAGCGGGCACTGGACATCAGCCCCAGCTGGAACATATAGAAATCTTCCGGGCCGCCCAGCGACTGTGAAAGTGTTGGGTTGAAAGAGTAGCTAAAGCGATCTTCACGAATACGGTAGCCCCGACCAAAGGCAGAAAGATCTTCAGCTTCAACACGTTGTTGTTGCAGTGGCTCTGATTGACCAGGCGCTGTACCTGCCAGCTGTTTGCGCAGGCTGGCTACGTCGGTTTCGGTAGTCACCATCGCCATATGCTCGCGCTTTTGCGTCACGCTAATCTTCTCAACGCCTTGCGGCAGGTTATTCACCAGAATCCGGTTGGCACGATCGACCGCTTCACGAGAGTCACGGTATTTGTATTGCTGACCAGACATATACAGTGTCTTATCGCGTAGCTGAATTTCTGGCGCGTCAAAGCCCGCGTTATACTTCAGGGCGGTAAGTTGGTTTGCTACCGTGGTGTACTGCAATCCTTCAGATTCAGGCGCAGGTTGATATGCCGGTTTTGGCGTATCGCGCAGGGCAGGGCGCAGATCGTTGAAATTGGTCCGTAACGTGAAGCCAAACATCAACGTGTTACCGCGTTCATAACTCAGGTTGAGATCTGCCCAGCTGGCAGCGCGATAAACTGCGCCGACGTTGAAATGGCTTGCCTGAGGCAGTTTGCCAGCGAAATCATTCTGGTAATTGTTTCCATCGTATTCGAGTTTCAGACGCAGGGGATTCCACGGCGTTTGATACTCAATGCCGCCAAAGATGGAAGCCGGGCCACGAAAGATATCGCTAAAGCTGATATCGCCCGCATCGTGAGACTCTGCGCGATGACAATATTTATCGCTCACCCGGCAAAACGGGTTGGTAATATTGCCCGCATTACCGGCGTAGCCCCATGCCATCCCGAGGGTGAAATCAAATGGCCCCGCTTGCTTGCTGGCCACCAGATACTCACCGTCAAACAGACCCGTACCAGCAATATCACGTTTACCAAACGCCACTTGCGGTAGCCAGTAACCTTCTTCCCACAGGCGAAGTTTAAAATCGAATGATTTGTCTTTGTATGACTGATCGCCGCTGAAATCTTCCCACTGGCTATATTTGCGTGTGCGCACATCCGTATAACGAATGGTGCCTTCCAGCCATGGGAACAGCGCCACGGAGGTGGAGTAGAACCGGTATTGATCGTTATCCCGGTAGTTGACGCTGAATTCACCTTCCGGTGCGATGCGCGCATTTGGCATCTGCAACAATCCTGTGCCGCCAAAGTCTGATTGCGACGAACCCAGCGGATCCGGGTAGGTTAATACTTCAGCATGACAGGCACTGGAGACGGCAATGGCCAGGCAGCTTAAAAGATAAGAATTCTTCTTCATCAGTCAGGAACACGTTGCGTTAAAACAGACACAATCTGGTCATTTAAATCAGCATATTTTTCGGGCAGTACATGCGCAGAAAAGCCCAACCAAAGCTGGCTGCCAGGCGGTGGTTCCACATGTCTTTTATTCCACAGGGCAACAGGGGCGACGACAGTCTCACCCTCAGGCGTAATCACCATAACGTTATTCTTGTCCGCGCCTGCAAGGCGGGGGTGATCTTGCAGATAATCGGTAACGCTACGGCCTGCCTGCCAGGGCAATTGCCCGGCCCCAGAAACCGCACCCAGCAGAGTAATAGTCACCGGACGCTGTACGGTATAGAGCGTATAGTCCCCGACCAACGGGGGATTGCTGTTCTCATCCACTCGTACAAAATCAGGGTCCAGTTTGACCGGTAAGCGACCAGTGATATTGAGATTGAGTAACTGCTGGCGCACGGATTTAATCGTTGCCGCCACATCGTCGTCAGCTTCTGCTTCCCAGGAAGCAAGCTGTGCCATGACATGTTGGTAGTCTTTAAGCGCTTTAGCTTTCGCCGCAGAGTCGGTCAGCAAGGCACCAGGCCACCAGAGGCGATCGCGCAGTTGCGGTTGTGTCACCAACTGGACAACATTTTCCACGGGGCCAACGGAAAGTGTCTGTTCTTCGCCAGGCAGATAAATAGTCACCGTTCCTTGCGCAAAGGCATGGGGTGTCATTACGTAAAGTACGCTGGCAATGAAATACGACTGTAATTTATTCATGGTGCGGGTTTAAGAAACGTCATTTCTACGGGAATAACCCCTGCGCCTAACATTTGCCGACTTTGACGAACCTGGCCAGTAGCCGAATCGACCCAGAATGTGTTTTGCCACTGTTTTTCTGGCCGCGTGGAAGTCACCTCTTCCTGCCAGACATTACACAGCACATTGCGACCCGCAATATTCAGCGTCTCTAATCCAGCAAAGGAAAAAGTAGAACTCAGGGTCGCAGAGCGAAAATGGTTGTCTTCACTCCAGAGAATATCGCGCGTCCAGCGGCTGCCATCTTTTATTGCCAGCGCGTTACGCAGAGGGTCCTGCCCGGAATTTGTCACTTCCAGCAGATTATTATTAAGTTTGACGGTTTTTAAAAGACGTCCATTGTGGGTAACCAGCATGGCGTTATCCTGGGATAACCATTTGCTTTGTTCTTGTTCTATATATCCCAGTACCACAAAGATTCGTTGCCCTTCATTAAGGCGTAAATACATCGTGGAATAAGGCAACGCCTGGATCTGCTGATCCGCTACGGTGATATCCTGATTATCGAAAAGGCTGGCGCGAAATGTATCGACCATACTTTGCTGGCTGTGCTTACATCCCGCAAGAAATAGTGCGAAAATCGATAAAATAAGAGGGCGCACCTTTAATCCTTGAAAGGTTAATTAAAAAAATGCAAATCTCTAAAGCCCGGTACGAATATCGCAACCGGGTATCATTTAACTTTAATTTCGACGCGTTAAAGCAGTATTAGCGTGTAGTGGACGTGGTGGTTGAGGTGTTATGAGAACCGCCATCGCCACACCAACAGCCGTTGCCACACCGACAACTGTCGCCGTGCCGACAGCGCCAGCAGCCACGCCACCAGTGGTAGTAGCAGTCGTGGTTGCGCCGGTAGTGGTCGTTGTGGTGCCAGTAGTACCCGTCGTTGCCTCGGTCCCGTTTGTTGCTTCAGGGGCAGCAAACGCAGCTGGCGTCGTCAACATGAAGGCCATAAGGATTGCAGAAAGCTTGTGTTTCATAACTTTTCCTTTATTCATCGCATGGACAATACGTACGCTTGAGATCAGGATTGTCTACTTTGAGTATAACATCCTTGTGAAATCTCCCTTTCCTCATACCGCTTGCACTATATACTGCGGGTAGGAAAGGCGCGCAGAGGGAAATATAAGATTGTTAACTATCCCCCTCTGGAAATACGTAGCAAAATACAAATTAAAGATAAGGAAATTGTTACGAAAGCTATTAATTATTGTTGGTAATATAGTTTCAAGTGGTACTATAACTGGCTGTTAAATGGCATTTATAACTATTAGGTGCAGAGATATTCGCTTAAATGGATTAGTTTCTTTGTGGAAAAGCAACTGATGTTATAATGTATGATGTTGACTATTGCACTATTCCAATAAAACCAGTCAGCTTTAAACAAGCAGCGTCATATTAAGAGAGATAAACATTTGCCGCTGTTGGTCCTCGCAGGCCATTTACGCGGCAAAATTCCACACGTAATCCTGGTATAAGCACTTCTGCGTCGCGGGGAGTGAATGCGGAAATATGGACCTGAACTTCTTTACGACCGTCGGAGGGGATAATGAATCCTTTGCCGCTTTTGCGATCAAAGATTTTGACAATTCCTGTCATTTTACGGGACAAACAAATTCCTTACTGAAAATACTGCGCTGCACTATACGGGGTTAATAAAATAAAGCCAGCGATATTTAAGACCGCCGGACGGCTAAAATAAAATTTGCTTAATCTCAATTATCATGCGTTAATAGCTGCGTCGGTTTGAAAGACAGACAGCATACAAAGTAGTTTACTAAAGCAGTTCTCATTATCAGGCATTATCCCCTTCTTTTGAGTCTCTCTCCTGAACACTAAGTAGTTTCTGTATTAAAGCCCTGTTTGCCGAAAGGCCCAAAATGAAGGAAGTAAAATATGTCTAATAAAATGACTGGTTTAGTAAAATGGTTTAACGCAGATAAAGGTTTTGGCTTTATCACTCCTGATGATGGCAGCAAAGACGTTTTCGTCCATTTCACTGCCATCCAGAGCAATGAATTCCGCACGCTGAACGAAAATCAGAAAGTTGAATTTTCTATTGAGCAGGGGCAACGTGGCCCCGCGGCAGCGAACGTTGTTACGCTCTAAGGTTGCCGTTATTACTCAACATCTCCATTTCCGCTGTCCATGTTGTCATGGTTCACAGTACCGTACATCGGCATTCGATGTGACGGAGCGAAACCCTTTGGGCGCTAAGTGTATTTTTTGTAAATCGACGATGATCACCTTTGATAATGTCGCGCTGCAAATACGCACGGACCATGCGCCGCTGGATTTCACAAAATAATATCAGGCTCCCTCGTGGAGCCTTTTTTATATCTGCCTTATTTTTCTTCAACGCTGTATGTATAGTAAGCGATAACCTGTTGATTATTGAATCTTTCGGGGAGATGGCTTATAACATTTCTTACCTGACCAGGGTACCGGGAACCAACACCTTACTGGCGTGTTGCTGTCTTTTAAGACCAGAAGAGGTTAACAGTGAATATTGAAGAGTTAAAAAAACAAGCCGAAACGGAAATCGCCGACTTTATCGCGCAAAAAATCGCCGAGCTGAACAAGAATACAGGGAAAGAAGTCTCTGAAATTCGCTTCACCGCACGAGAAAAAATGACCGGGCTTGAAAGTTATGATGTCAAAATCAAAATAATGTGATTTTGTGAACATCACCCGTGCGAGGTGATGTTCCGCTTGTTGCTAATTTAGTGACCAATCATTGGCGCTTGTGGAATTAAGCGTCGGTACAATTCATCCGGTACCGGGCTTTGCCATACTCCCGCATACATTGCGTAACCAATCACCGCGAACATAATCCCCAGAACCAGTAGCGTCATTAACCAGCCAGACAACGCAAAGGCTTTTTTATTTGCCGCAGGTTTTTGCAGTGAAAAGGTCAATGTTGAGGCTACCGGACATGACTCTACGCAAGTCATACAGCCGGTACATTCCACTGTTCGTACCTGAATTAATTTATCGACCGGGATCCGTGATGGGCAATTTTTTGCGCATTTGCCACAGTCGATACAACTTTCGGCATTGCGACGAATCTTAAACGGCGACAATAGCGAAACCACGCCCATCAGCGCGCCATATGGGCAAAGATAACGACACCAGGCATGGCGAATAAACAGGCTGGCAATCAGCAAAACGGTCACGCTGATTAATGTCGCGGTCCCCATATGACGAAAGAAATCGAGCATTTTAACGTCCATCACCACGCTGTAGGGCGACAACATAAAATAGTGAATCGCCTGAGCGGGCATCAATAACGCGATATAGAGAAAAAAACTCAACAGCAAATACTTCACGCCGCGCAGAGGAATATCCAGCCAGCGGGGAAGGACACATTGCCGACCAAACAGTTTGTTACCGAGATCGCCGATTAATTCAGAAAGCGTACCAACCGGGCATAACCATGAGCAAAAGGCCTTTTTGAGTAATAGACTGATGACGATAAAAGCGACCAATAACAGCATCGCGGCGGCGTGGACGGACGGTAACTGACCTGTTACAAGGCTATATTTCAGATTCATCAGCCCGGCAATCGGTAGCCAGCCTTCGATACCTCCCGGTCTGGCGACAAATGTCGTGCTACTTGCCGTTTCGTAATAGCGCACCCAATACCAGAACGTGATGGCAATATAAATATTCATTGCCAACAGTAATAATTGCGTCGCTTTACGCCAGGTCGTGGCATTACGCCAGTCATTCCACGGTAATTTGCCGCCCGTCGTGCCTGGCCGCCGCTGCCAGCGGGTTCTTTTATTCTCTGCCATGATTTTGCCAGTCCATTAAGTTGTATACCAAATGCCACTATTCTAGTTGTTCTTAACTGGCTGATATTGATTCAAATCGCGTTCAGGTCTTTCTTATGCAACCATGCTTCCAGAGCGGCAACACTGCGTGTAATTTCTTCGTGTGGAAGGGGGGCAGATAATGGCTGCTGCTCCAGTTGTGCGCATAGCTGGCTGGCGATATGCATTCCCAGACTCGAGCAACTGCTTTTTAGCTGATGCGCGGCACGCTTTATTTTCTCGCTATCCTGACTGGCGCGGGCAATGTCGATTTCATCGAGAAGCGGCAGGGCATGTTGTGTAAATAATACCAGCCATTCGTGGATCTTCTCCGTCCCCATTAACTGAGCATCTTCATTGAGTTGCGATACATCCAGCGATTGATCATTATTGACTTGCAGTTGGAGATAGTGCGCCAGTAACTGACCGAGCACTTCACGCGGCAACGGTTTAGGGATAATCCCGCGGAATAATGAACTGGTACGCTGGCGCAGCGTTTCGTCAATGACATGGGCGCTAAAGCCAATCAAAACCAGCGACGGATATTGCTGTGCCAGTTGTCGGGCAAGCGTAATGCCGTCGATATCCGGCAGATCAAAATCCACCAGTGCGGCAGCAAACGGTTCGCTATTTTGCAGTGTCTCTAAAGCCTGCGCGGCATTGCCAACAGCAACAATCTGCGCACCACTGGTTTTCAGCATCTCAATGGTAATTCGCTGGGTTAGCGGGTTATCTTCAATTAACAGCAAACGTAAACCGTCAAGACGCACCGCCTGATTGACTGTTTTTGGCACGGGTGCCGTGGCAACACGTAACGGCAAGCGTAAACAAAAACAGCTTCCAACCTCCGGCGTGCTGGTGGCGCTCAGTTCGCCGCCCATCGCCTGGGCCAGACGGCTACTGATAGTCAGTCCCAGCCCGGTGCCGCCGCGTTTGCCGCTTACCTGCACAAATGGCTGGAAGATTTCTGCCAGTTTCGCGGGATCAATACCGCAGCCGCTGTCTTCCACTTCGACCAGCCATTGCTCGCCATCAGTGCGACTACGCAGGATAATGTACCCTTCGTCAGTAAAACGCAGGGCGTTGCTCAACAGGTTGGTTATAACCTGACGAATACGTCGTGGATCGCCCATTAACGCGCACGGCATATCATCGGCAATTGCCGTTGCCAGGCGAATCGGGCGACCTTTCACCCGTCCGCTCATTAATTGCAGGGTACTTTCCAGCAGCGGGCGCGGTTCAAAGGGCTCATCGCTGACCGAAACATTCTTGCCACCTGCTTCGATAGCGGAATAATCGAGAATATCGTTGAGGATGGTCAGCAACGATTCACCAGAGTCAGTAATTGCCCGCAAATCATCACGCTGGGCGTTAAGTGCGGGGTTATCTGCCAGCAGTTGAGCAGTGCCGAGAATACCGTACAGCGGTGTGCGGATCTCATGGCTCATCGCCGCCAGAAACGCCGATTTTGCCTGGCTGGCTTTTTCTGCTTCCGCCCGTGCCTGTCGGTGTTCTATCACCAGTTCCTGCAATTCAGCTGTACGCGCTTTGACCTGCGCCGCCAGCTGTTCGCGGTGGCGATTCAGTGCATGAACATTGCTGCGAAACGCATCCATCAGCCGCCCGATGGTATCCAGCTCCCGTACGCCAGCGGTTTCCGGGAAAGGGGAGTCAATATCACCGTCCAGCAGCCGTTGCAGCGCCTGCGTTTGTTCGGCAAGTGGACGCGTGACTGAGCGATAAACCACGCGCCAGAGGATCAGAATCAGTGCGCAAAGTGAAACCATCCCCAGCAATAACAGGCTGTATTGCCCGCGTGCACTCGCTTTTTCCAGATGCGCCAGTCCGTGCTGATTACGCAGCTCAATGGTGTCGACCAGCTGACTGACTTCGCTACTAAACTGCGCGAACTGGGCGATGTTATTTTGTGCGAGAGTTTGTAGGTGATTGCTGATTTCACTGTCCTGCTGATACAGCGCCAGCAAATCGCTATATTGGCTAACGGTAGTTAACGTTGTTGCGACCTGCGCACGAACACCCGGATCTTCAATGCGTATTTGCCGACGTTGCAGAATTTTCACCGCATTATTGAGCTGCTTTTCCAGCGTTGGTGCATTTTTCTGGATCTGCTCCAGCCCCAGATTCATCATCATTTGCTGCACCCGCAGAGCGCTAAGGCGCAGTTCATTCATCTGGTTAACATACTCAAGATCGATATCAATCAGCCGATCGAGTGCACTTTCAGCAGCCTGACGCTGATCTTGTTCGATCAAATCGTAAATCCCGGCCTGGGTCGCTCCAGCGGAAGTTGTCGCATTATTCGCCTGACCTTGCGCCAGGCGTGCGATCTCATCGGCGGCAGCGACTATCTGCTGACTGAGTTGCTGTTGTTGCTGGCGCAGTTGCAAACGCTGCCCCACCAGTTCCCCTTGCTGACGTAACGAACGGGAGATCTCCTGCTCCTGTTGTTCAATAGCGGTGGTATCAAAACCTTGTTCCCGTAACGCTTGCAGCAACGCATTAATCTTCAGGCTTTGTGCGGTGAGCATTCGCCCCTGCGCCTGCCACATCTTTTCGTTATCGGCACTGGTCAGGTTCTGCGCGGCGAAAAGTTCCCAGGCGCTGGCTTCGCTCAACTGGCGCGCCATATTCATGGTAGGAATCAATGCCTGAGTGTTGTCTTTTTCCACCTGGCTGATAAAGCGCAGGTTGTACCATCCCACCAGGGTACTGGTCAGGGTTAACAGCGCCATCAGGGCAAAGCCCATCCAGAGTCTTCGGGTCAGGGTTAAATTCACGGTCGGTGCACTTTAGGTGAAAAAGGTTGAGTCGCAAAGCGGAATGCATCTAGCATAAAGCCTTATTATTGATGAGGCTATCATGCGCGTACTGCTATTTTTACTTCTTTCCCTTTTCATGTTGCCGGCATTTTCGGCTGATAACCTGTTGCGCTGGCATGATGCGCAGCATTTCACGGTGCAAGCCTCTACGCCGCTTAAAGCCAAACGCGCATGGAAACTGTGCGCGCTTTATCCCAGCCTGAAAGATTCATATTGGTTATCGTTGAACTATGGTATGCAGGAGGCTGCTCGCCGCTACGGTGTGGATTTAAAAGTGCTGGAGGCAGGCGGCTACAGCCAGTTGGCTACCCAGCAAGCACAAATCGACCAGTGTAAACAGTGGGGCGCAGAGGCCATTTTGCTCGGTAGTAGCACGACCTCATTTCCCGACCTGCAAAAGCAGGTAGCAAGTCTGCCGGTGATCGAACTGGTAAATGCAATTGATGCTCCCCAGGTGAAAAGCCGCGTTGGTGTGCCCTGGTTTCAGATGGGCTATCAACCGGGGCGATATCTGGTGCAATGGGCGCACGGTAAACCACTGAATGTGCTGTTGATGCCCGGACCCGATAACGCCGGGGGCAGTAAGGAGATGGTCGAGGGTTTTCGCGCAGCCATTGCCGGAAGCCCGGTGCGTATTGTTGATATTGCGCTTGGTGATAACGATATTGAAATCCAGCGTAACCTGTTGCAGGAGATGCTGGAACGCCATCCAGAAATCGACGTCGTTGCCGGAACGGCCATTGCGGCAGAGGCGGCAATGGGGGAAGGGCGTAACCTGAAAACGCCGCTTACCGTGGTGTCGTTTTATCTTTCACATCAGGTGTATCGCGGGCTGAAGCGGGGAAGAGTGATTATGGCTGTCAGCGATCAAATGGTCTGGCAGGGGGAACTGGCGGTTGAGCAGGCCATCAGGCAATTACAGGGGCAATCGGTGTCTGATAATGTCAGCCCACCGATTTTAGTTCTGACGCCGAAAAATGCCGACCGTGAACATATTCGCCGCTCGCTGTCACCAGGGGGATTTCGTCCGGTCTATTTTTATCAGCACACATCAGCGGCTAAGAAATAACCTTCACCATGTTGCGTCACCAGTAAATCCGCGCTGAGTTTATGACGTAAACGACGAATTAACACATCGACGGTGCGCAGGTCAGGGTTTTCCACCCGACGCGCAGAAAGCATACGTAGCAGACGTTCACGGCTGAGAATTTCGCCCGGATTCGTCACAAATGCCACCAACATTTCATACTCTGCGCGGGTCAGTTTAATCGGCTCGCCATCCCGCTCCAGCGTATGGCGCGACACATTCAGGCAATAACCGGCAAAGCGATAGCAGTTGTCCTGAGTGTGCGGTTGAGCTTGTCGCGCGAGGTCGATTCGCCAGAGCAGATTTTTCACCCGTACTACCAGTTCGCGCAGTTCCAGCGGTTTGGTGACGTAATCGTCTGCGCCCATTTCCAGCCCAACAATACGGTCAATCCGATCGCTGCGTCCGGTAACCAGAATAATCCCCACCGTTGAGCGTTCTCGCAGGGCGCGGGTTAACATCAGGCCATTTTCATCGGGTAAGTTGATATCCAGCAGAATTAAATCTACCGACTGATTCTGCATAATTTCCCGTAGCCCGGCACCGCTCGCCGTAACGGAAACGGTATACCCCTCCTGAGTGAAGTAGGATTGTAATCGCGCCTGGGTAACCGGCTCATCTTCAACAATAACAATGTGATGTGGCATCAGAGGGTTTTACTCATTCTGTTCATATCTGTTCATATTCTGCCGTAAGCCGTTCATCCTGACCAGTGCCGCTGTTCATATTTGCTCATTAAGATCGCTTCACTAAACCATAATTCTACAGGGGTTATTATGCGGAAACTCTGGAACGCGCTACGCCGACCCAGTGCTCGTTGGTCGGTACTGGCGCTGGTCGCAATTGGGATTGTGATTGGCATTGCGCTGATTGTATTGCCACACGTTGGGATCAAAGTCACCAGCACAACCGAATTTTGTGTCAGTTGCCACAGTATGCAACCGGTGTATGAAGAATATAAACAGTCGGTGCATTTCCAGAACGCCTCCGGCGTGCGAGCTGAATGCCATGACTGTCATATCTCGCCGGATATTCCAGGCATGGTGAAGCGCAAACTGGAAGCGAGCAATGATATCTACCAGACCTTTATTGCTCACTCCATTGATACACCTGAAAAATTCGAAGCCAAACGCGCGGAACTTGCCGAGCGTGAATGGGCGCGAATGAAAGAAAACAACTCGGCAACCTGCCGCTCCTGCCATAACTACGATGCGATGGATCATGCGAAGCAGCATCCTGAAGCAGCACGTCAGATGAAGGTGGCAGCGAAAGATAATCAATCCTGCATCGACTGTCATAAAGGTATTGCCCACCAGTTACCGGATATGAGTAGCGGCTTCCGTAAGCAGTTCGATGAGCTGCGCGCCAGTGCTAATGACAGTGGTGACACGCTGTACTCTATTGATATTAAGCCAATTTATGCGGCGAAAGGCGATAAAGAAGCCTCTGGTTCTCTGCTGCCTGCTTCGGAAGTGAAAGTCCTTAAACGTGACGGCGACTGGCTGCAAATTGAAATTACCGGCTGGACGGAAAGCGCCGGACGTCAGCGTGTACTCACCCAATTCCCAGGTAAACGCATCTTTGTTGCCTCGATTCGTGGTGATGTGCAGCAGCAGGTAAAAACGCTGGAGAAAACCACCGTTGCCGACACCAATACCGAGTGGAGCAAGTTGCAGGCCACTGCGTGGATGAAGAAAGGCGACATGGTGAACGATATCAAACCGATCTGGGCTTATGCGGATTCGTTGTACAACGGCACCTGTAACCAGTGCCACGGCGCACCGGAAATCGCCCACTTTGACGCTAACGGTTGGATCGGCACGCTCAACGGCATGATTGGCTTTACCAGTCTCGATAAACGTGAAGAACGCACCTTGTTGAAATATCTGCAAATGAATGCGTCTGACACCGCAGGTAAGGCTCACGGCGATAAGAAGGAAGAAAAATAATGAACAATAACGATCTCTTTCAGGCATCACGTCGGCGTTTTCTGGCACAACTCGGCGGCTTAACCGTCGCCGGGATGCTGGGGCCGTCATTGTTAACGCCGCGACGTGCGACTGCGGCGCAAGCGGCGACTGACGCTGTCATCTCGAAAGAGGGCATTCTTACCGGGTCGCACTGGGGGGCTATCCGCGCGACGGTGAAGGATGGTCGCTTTGTGGCGGCAAAACCGTTCGAACTGGATAAATATCCGTCGAAAATGATTGCCGGATTGCCGGATCACGTACACAACGCGGCGCGTATTCGTTATCCGATGGTACGCGTGGACTGGCTGCGTAAGCGCCATCTCAGCGATACCTCCCAGCGCGGTGATAACCGTTTTGTGCGCGTGAGCTGGGATGAAGCCCTCGACATGTTCTATGAAGAACTGGAACGCGTGCAGAAAACTCACGGGCCGAGTGCCTTGCTGACCGCCAGTGGTTGGCAATCGACGGGGATGTTCCATAACGCTTCGGGGATGCTGGCGAAAGCTATTGCCTTGCATGGTAATAGCGTTGGTACGGGCGGAGATTACTCTACCGGTGCTGCGCAAGTGATCCTGCCGCGCGTAGTCGGTTCGATGGAAGTGTATGAACAGCAAACCTCCTGGCCGCTGGTATTGCAGAACAGCAAAACCATTGTGCTGTGGGGCTCCGATTTGCTGAAAAACCAGCAAGCGAACTGGTGGTGCCCGGATCACGATGTTTATGAATATTACGCGCAGCTAAAAGCGAAAGTCGCCGCCGGTGAAATTGAGGTCATCAGCATCGATCCGGTTGTCACATCCACCCATGAGTATCTGGGGCGCGAGCATGTGAAGCACATTGCGGTTAACCCGCAAACTGACGTGCCGCTGCAACTGGCGCTGGCACATACGCTGTACAGTGAAAACCTGTACGACAAAAACTTCCTTGCTAACTACTGTGTGGGTTTTGAGCAGTTCCTGCCGTATCTGCTGGGTGAGAAAGACGGTCAGCCGAAAGATGCCGCATGGGCTGAAAAACTGACCGGCATTGATGCCGAAACCATTCGTGGGCTGGCGCGGCAGATGGCGGCGAACAGAACGCAAATTATTGCTGGCTGGTGCGTGCAGCGTATGCAGCACGGTGAACAGTGGGCGTGGATGATTGTGGTTCTGGCGGCGATGCTGGGGCAAATTGGCCTGCCAGGTGGTGGTTTTGGTTTTGGCTGGCACTACAACGGCGCAGGCACGCCGGGGCGTAAAGGCGTTATTCTGAGTGGTTTCTCCGGCTCTACGTCGATTCCGCCTGTTCACGACAACAGTGACTACAAAGGCTACAGCAGCACTATTCCGATTGCCCGTTTTATCGATGCGATCCTCGAACCGGGGAAAGTGATCAACTGGAACGGTAAATCGGTAAAACTGCCGCCGCTGAAAATGTGTATTTTTGCCGGAACTAACCCATTCCATCGCCATCAGCAGATCAACCGCATTATTGAAGGCTTGCGCAAGCTGGAAACGGTTATCGCCATAGATAACCAGTGGACCTCAACCTGCCGCTTTGCCGATATCGTACTGCCTGCGACCACGCAGTTTGAGCGTAACGATCTCGACCAGTACGGCAATCACTCCAACCGTGGCATTATCGCCATGAAACAGGTGGTGCCGCCGCAGTTCGAGGCGCGCAACGACTTCGATATTTTCCGCGAACTGTGCCGTCGCTTTAATCGCGAAGAAGCCTTTACCGAAGGGCTGGACGAAATGGGCTGGCTGAAATGCATCTGGCAGGAAGGTGTACAGCAAGGCAAAGGACGCGGCGTTCATCTGCCAGCGTTTGATGACTTCTGGAATAACAAAGAGTACGTCGAGTTTGACCATCCGCAGATGTTTGTTCGCCACCAGGCATTCCGCGAAGATCCGGATCTCGAACCGCTGGGCACGCCGAGTGGCCTGATTGAGATCTACTCGAAAACTATCGCCGATATGAACTACGACGATTGTCAGGGGCATCCGATGTGGTTTGAGAAAATCGAACGCTCCCACGGTGGGCCTGGCTCGCAAAAGTATCCGTTGCATCTGCAATCTGTGCATCCGGATTTCCGACTTCACTCGCAGTTATGTGAGTCGGAAACGCTGCGTCAGCAATATACGGTAGCGGGTAAAGAGCCAGTATTCATTAACCCGCAGGATGCCAGCGCGCGCGGTATTCGTAACGGTGATGTGGTACGCGTCTTTAACGCTCGCGGTCAGGTGTTGGCAGGGGCAGTGGTTTCTGACCGCTATGCACCCGGCGTGGCACGAATTCACGAAGGGGCATGGTACGATCCAGATAAAGGCGGCGAGCCTGGTGCGCTGTGCAAATACGGTAACCCCAACGTGTTGACCATCGACATCGGTACATCGCAGCTGGCGCAGGCGACCAGTGCGCACACTACGCTGGTGGAAATTGAGAAGTACAACGGAACAGTGGAGCAGGTGACGGCGTTTAACGGCCCCGTGGAGATGGTGGCGCAGTGCGAATATGTTCCCGCGTCGCAGGTGAAATCATGACCACGCTGACAGCACAACAGATTGCCTGTGTTTACGCCTGGCTAGCGCAGTTGTTCTCCCGTGAGCTGGACGATGAACAACTGACGCAAATCGCCAGTGCGCAGATGGCTGAATGGTTTTCGTTGCTGAAAAGCGAACCGCCGCTGGCTGCGGCGGTGAATGAGCTGGAAAACTGTATTGCCACGCTGACAGTACGTGACGATGCCCGTCTGGAACTGGCCGCTGACTTTTGCGGCCTGTTTCTGATGACCGACAAACAAGCGGCGCTGCCGTATGCATCGGCCTACAAACAGGACGAGCAAGAGATTAAACGCTTGTTAGTTGAGGCAGGGATGGAAACCAGCGGCAATTTCAACGAACCGGCAGATCATCTGGCGATCTATCTCGAATTGCTCAGCCATCTGCATTTTTCGCTGGGAGAGGGGACCGTTCCTGCGCGAAGAATCGACAGTTTGCGGCAAAAAACACTGACGGCGCTGTGGCAATGGTTACCAGAGTTTGTTGCGCGTTGTCGTCAGTATGACAGCTTTGGTTTTTACGCGGCACTAAGCCAGTTATTGCTGGTGTTAGTGGAGTGCGACCACCAAAACAGATAACGTCGTTTGTGCGCCTGAAAAGACGCGTTTAGCGTCGCATCAGGCATTATGGCGCAGTTGCCGGATGCGGCGTGAACGTCTTATCCGGCCCACAGGAACTGTAATCTTTGTAGACCGGTTAAGATGCGTCATCGCATCCGGCAAACACACATCACGGATGAGCTACAAACCGGGAAAGCCGCTGGCGCAGCAGGCGGTTTTCCTGCTTCAGGTGCGCAATATCATCCATTAACGTCAGCGCCACCGCGATCCCCGGCCAGTCCAGAGCCAGTTCATGACGCAGGCGTACCGCGCGTTGCACCACAATGGCGGCATGGTCGTCAAATACCCAGGTTGTTTCCTGGATCTCACGCGGTTCAACCACCCCCAAACCGACAATTTCATTCAACTCCTCTTCAGAGATGCCGGTATGCAGGCAAAATTCGGTAATAGTAAAAGTCACCGTAACATTAGCCATTATGCTTTCCCCCAATCTTTACGTGGATCAAAAGACGACTGGGCGTCTGCCAGTTGCTGCCACAGCGCGGCAGTGTTTTCATCCGGTTTCGGCGGCATCACGATTTTCAGTACCGCATACAGATCGCCGGTCTGTTTTTTGCTCACCAGACCTTTGCCTTTAACGCGCAATCGTTGCCCGGCCTGGCTGCCTGGCGGGATAGTCAGCAAAATGCTTTCTTTCAGTGTTGGAACGGTGACTTTAGCACCCAGCGCCGCTTCCCACGGGCTAACCGGCACCACAATTTCCAGATCCTGGCCGACAATATCAAACAGCGGATGTGGCGCAATATGAATCACCAGCCACAAATCGCCATTTGGACCGCCGTTTTCGCCCGGCGTCCCCTGGCCTTTCAGACGGATGCGTTGACCATTGCCGACGCCCGCCGGGATCTTCACATTCAGCGTTTTCGGAATTTCCTGTTCGATCATGCCAAAGGCGTTATAAACCGGCAGGTTATAGCTGATGGTACGCTTATGCTCAGTAAGCGTTTCTTCGAGGAATACCGCCACTTCGATTTCAATATCGTGGCCGCGTGTGGCGGGGCGTTGACGGCTCTGGCGGGCATGCTGACCGAAAATTGACGAGAAGATATCGTCAAAATCTTCGGCGTTAAAACTCTGACCGTCGCCATGGTGGAACTGACGGTTAAATTGCGGATCGTTGCGATGTTGCCACATCTGATCATACTCAGCGCGACGTTGTTCATCACTTAACACTTCCCAGGCTTCAGCGACCTCTTTGAAGCGGGCTTCGGCATCCGGTTCTTTGCTGACATCAGGATGGTATTTGCGGGCAAGTCGACGATAGGCGGTCTTGATTGTCTTGAGATCGTCCGTCGGTTTCACGCCCATGATGGCGTAATAATCCTTTAATTCCATAGCGTTATCTCGCGTAAATCAACACAAATTGAAGGAACCCCTGTAAGGTAACTCCTATAAGTGTAGGGTAATCCTCAAAATTTCATATGCCAACACAGAATATGTTATTGAAATCATCGCGGAGAGGAGGTCGCCATCAAGATGGGTTGCTGAACATATTTTAAACAGGTGAAAAAGGGTGAGCGATTTTTGATAGTTGAACCAGGCACTTTAAGTTTAACTAGGGCGTCATTATTTATTAAATTTTATAGACGCTATATATGGGTAGTAATATACATGGAATTAGTTGCACTGCAAATAATTATTTGAAACAGGCCTGGAACGATATAAAAAATGAGTACGAAAAAAATCAAACATATTCAATCACGCTTTTTGAAAACACACTGGTGTGTTTTATGCGGTTATACAATGAACTCAGACGTAAAGTAAATGAAGAGGATACTCCATGTCTGGAATGTGAATCACTAGAAAAAGAATTTGAGGAAATACAGAATGATAATGATTTATCATTATTTATGAAAACATTGCGTACTAATGATAAACAAATTTATTCAGGGGTTTCAGGAGGTATTACATATACTATACAATATGTTCGAGATATTGATATTGTTAGAGTGTCCTTTCCGGGCAGAGGGTCAGAGTCTATCACAGATTTTAAAGGTTATTATTGGTATGGCTTTATGGAATATATTGAAAACATTACTGCGTGTGATGATGTTTTTTCTGAGTATTGTTTAGATGATAATGAAAATATGAGTATCCAGCCAGAGCGGATAAATACGCCGGGAATATCTGATTTGGATTCTGACATTGATTTGTCTGGTATATCTTTTATTCAGAGTGAAACTAACCAGGCATTAGGATTAAAATATGCTCCTGTAGATGGCGATGGATATTGTCTGTTAAGAGCTATACTGGTTTTAAAACAACATGATTATTCATGGGCGCTGGGCAGTCATAAGACACAAAAGGAAGTATACGAAGAGTTTATTAAAATTGTTGATAAACAAACGATCGAGGCTCTTGTTGATGCGGCATTCTATGATCTCAGGGAAGATGTTAAGACATTATTTGGCGTTGATCTGCAATCTGACAACAAAATTCAGGGTGTGGGTAGTCCCATGTCATGGAGCTTTCTTTTTTTTAAAAAACAATTCATTGATAGTTGCTTGAATAAAGAAAAATGTATCCTGCATTTACCCGAGTTTATATTTAATGATAACAAGAATTTGCTTACTTTAGTTACCGACACGTCGGATAGGATTAAAGCGGTGAAGAATTTTCTTTCTGTTCTTTCAGATAGCATTTGCTCATTATTTATTGTTAATAGTAATGTGGCATCAATCTCCTTAGGGAATGAATCCTTTTCAACAGATGAAGATCTTGAGTATGGTTATTTAATAAACACTGGCAATCATTATGACGTTTACCTCCCTCCTGAACTTTTTGCTCAGGCTTACAAGTTAAACAATAAGGAAATGAATGCGCAACTTGACTATTTAAATCGTTATGCAATTTAATGACAAATGCATGTGCTATAAACCATTGTTATTAGTCTCACACTTTTTTTATTGGTAAATATTGCCTCTGTATTGGTAACGCCGCTGATATTCCGTCTAGCCCACTGGTGTAATCATCAGCGGCGTATGCGAGGCAGGGGCTATTCAGGCATAGTTTGCCTGTTTTTAAAGATGTAGATAGAAAAACAGGCATTCAACAAGCCATTTTGCGAACCTGTTCCCGGAAAAATGTCATATTTCTGTCACACTCTTTAGTGATTGATAACAAAAGAGGTGCCAGGAATGAACAAAACGCTAATCACCGCAACTGTGGCAGGGATAGTTTTACTCGCTTCAAATGCTCAGGCACAAACCGTACCGGAAGGCTATCAGCTACAGCAAGTGCTCATGATGAGCCGCCATAACTTACGTGCGCCGCTGGCGAACAATGGCAGTGTGCTGGAGCAGTCGACGCCGAATAAATGGCCAGAATGGGACGTCCCCGGTGGGCAACTCACCACCAAAGGTGGCGTGCTCGAAGTGTATATGGGCCATTACATGCGTGAATGGCTGGCAGAGCAGGGGATGGTAAAATCGGGGGAATGCCCGCCGCCGGACACCGTATATGCCTATGCCAATAGTCTGCAACGTACCGTTGCGACTGCACAGTTCTTTATTACCGGCGCATTCCCGGGGTGTGATATTCCTGTGCATCACCAGGAAAAAATGGGCACCATGGACCCAACCTTTAACCCGGTGATCACCGATGATTCCGCCGCATTCAGTGAAAAGGCGGTGGCGGCAATGGAGAAAGAGCTCAGCAAACTCCAGCTTACCGACAGCTACCAGCTACTGGAAAAAATCGTTAACTATAAAGATTCCCCTGCCTGTAAAGAGAAACAACAGTGTTCGCTGGTGGATGGCAAAAATACCTTTAGCGCGAAGTATCAACAAGAACCAGGTGTTTCCGGGCCGCTGAAAGTCGGCAACTCGCTGGTAGATGCGTTTACTTTGCAATACTACGAAGGTTTTCCGATGGATCAGGTGGCCTGGGGAGAAATCAAATCTGACCAGCAGTGGAAGGTGTTGTCGAAGCTGAAAAACGGTTACCAGGACAGCCTGTTTACCTCACCGGAAGTGGCGCGCAATGTTGCGAAACCGCTGGTCAGTTATATCGACAAAGCTCTGGTCACCGATCGCACCAGCGCACCGAAAATTACAGTGTTGGTTGGGCACGACTCCAACATTGCCTCTCTGTTAACGGCGCTGGATTTCAAACCGTATCAGTTGCATGACCAGAACGAACGCACGCCGATTGGCGGCAAAATCGTTTTCCAGCGTTGGCATGACAGCAAAGCCAATCGCGATTTGATGAAAATTGAATATGTGTATCAGAGTGCGGAACAGTTACGTAATGCCGATGCGTTAACCCTGCAGGCACCTGCTCAGCGTGTGACGCTGGAATTAAGCGGTTGCCCGATAGATGCCAACGGTTTCTGCCCGATGGATAAATTTGATAGCGTGTTGAATGAAGCGGTGAAATAACAGAAAACTCCCCCGCGAGAAGCGGGGGAGTCGCTGGTTAAACGTTTTTACGTTCGATGGTCTGTTCGCCCCAAAAAAGCGAATCTTTATCGGTCTTAGCAAAGGCTTTGACTAACACTTCATCGCTACCTTCTTCCCAAATCTTTTCCGCCATTTTTTCGTCGTACCCGGCGACTTCGAAAATGGCCTCGGCTATTTCCGGCGACGTATTGCGCAGAGATGCCCATTCACCGACGTGATGGGCTTTCGCTTCTTGAGTTGACATGCGTATCCTCCTGTTGAAGATTAGCCGTTAAGTTTAACTGCCAGACCTGCGACATATTCCCCTTGATAACGAGCAATAGACAGTTCTTCCTGGCTTGGCTGGCGTGAGCCGTCACCGCCTGCGATGGTTGTTGCGCCGTACGGCGTACCGCCGCGAACCTGTGAAACGTCAAATAATTCCTGCGCTGCGTAGCCAATGGGGACAATTACCATGCCGTGATGCGCAAGGGTCGTCCAGGTTGAAGTAATAGTTTGTTCCTGACCGCCGCCAGTACCGGTGGAACTAAAGACGCTCGCCAGTTTTCCGTATAGTGCGCCGGAAGCCCACAGGCCGCCCGTCTGGTCGAGGAAGGTACGCATTTGACCGGACATGTTGCCAAAGCGGGTAGGTGTACCAAAAATAATGGCGTCGTAATCGGCCAGTTCTTGCGGGGTTGCAACCGGTGCAGTTTGCGTTTTACCGCCTGCTTTTTCAAATAATTGCGGCGGCATGGTTTCCGGTACACGCTTAACGACAACTTCTGCGCCATCCACTTTGCTTGCACCCTCAGCGACTGCGCGTGCCATCGTTTCAATATGTCCGTACATGGAATAATAAAGCACCAGAACTTTAGCCATTTCTAACCACTCCTCGTGTTATCTCTATTCCGTAGCGATTCGCTACCACTTATTTAAAGATAAGACGTCCTTTTCAGAGTGCAAATTTCACAACCACTTATTTGATTTATAACAACTTTCACAAGCACGTAATTTTGTCGCAAAATGACACATTTTTATCTCATCGCGTTTTTTTAATCATAAGAGCGGCTTATGGATAATTATTGGAGATGATATCTATTCTCGCTAAGAAGCTGTTGCAGGATATTACCAAACGCGGGTCTGCCCGCGTCAGTTCACTAAGCTTAGTCCCACGTAGCGAAAATATGGCAGCCGCCATACGCCGCGTTAATTCTATGCAATATGATGTCTATACCCAGACGGAGGTCAGTAATGGCAAACCATCGAGGCGGTTCCGGCAATTTTGCAGAAGACCGCGAAAGAGCATCAGAAGCAGGTAAAAAAGGTGGACAGCACAGCGGGGGTAATTTCAAGAATGACCCGCAGCGCGCATCTGAAGCAGGTAAAAAAGGTGGCAAGAGCAGTCACGGCAAAAGCGACAACTAGCCGGGCTAATCAATGACGAATGCATTTTTGTCTGTAGCTCGTCAAAAAGCCATCACCGCCGGTTACCCGGTGGTTGATACTGATGACAAATGTAAGCTTGCCTGATGCGCGATGCTTATCAGGCCTACCAGAAGATTGCAATATATTGAATTTGCACTGTTTTGTAGGCCGGATAAGGCGTTTACGCCGCATCCGGCATGAACAATGCGTACGTTGTCAACAATCTGCACCGCCGGGTAACCCCGGCGGTTTTCTGTTTATGGCTCCTGATGAACAACTTCTGGCGGTGGAACGTCAACCAACCTTCTGCTTAATAACGCATTGAGTAAAATCGCGCCAAAGGTGGCTGTACCGATTCCTCCCAACGTAAAACCGCCCAGCGTGAGAGCAAAATCACCCGCGCCCAGCACTAAGGTTACTGCGACCATAATCAAATTACCGTTCTGGCTTAAATCGACACGGTTTTGTACCCAGATCCTTGCGCCTGCGACGGCAATCAGCCCGAACACAACAATTGAAGCACCACCAATCACCGGTGCAGGAATGGTATGGATCAGCGCGCCAAATTTCGGCGAAAAGCCCAACAGCATGGCGATGACGGCAGCAGCAACAAACACCAGCGTCGAGTAGACTTTGGTCACGGCCATCACACCGATATTTTCAGCATAGGTGGTCACGCCGCTACCGCCGACAGAGCCGGAAAGCATCGTTGCCAGACCATCGCCTACGAATGCCCGCCCCATATACGGGTCCATATTGCGTCCGGTCATCCCGGCGACTGCCTTGAGATGACCTAAGTTTTCCGCCACCAGAATCACCGCCACGGGCGCAATCAGCATCATTGCCTGACCATTAAAAGCAGGAGTGGAAAAATGTGGCAGACCGAACCAGGCAGCATGGCTGACGAGAGTAAAATCGACGGCTTTTCCCAGCCCTAAAACGTTGGTCATCACGCCATACAGCAGACAGGCGACAATTAATCCTACGAGAATCAATAACCGCTGGATCATGCCACGGGTAAACACCGCCACCAGCCCAATACACAGCACCGTCATTACCGCCATCCAGCTATCAAAGGCCGAAGCCGATACACTTTTCACTGCGATAGGCGCTAAGTTCAGGCCAATCGCCATCACCACCGCACCCGTCACCACCGGCGGCATTAGCCGTTCAATCCAGCGCGTACCGATTTTCATCACCACCAGGCCAATGACGGTATAAACCAGTCCACAGGCGATAATCCCGCCCAGCGCAATGCTGATATTCGGGTTAATGCCCTGACCGTTAAAGCCCGTTGCGGCGATCACCACGCCGACAAAAGCCGCGCTGGATCCGAGATAACTGGGCACGCGCCCGCCGGTAATAAAGAAAAACAGTAATGTGCCGATCCCCGACATTAAAATGGAAAGATTGGGATCCAGCCCCATCAGAATCGGCATTAACACCGTCGCGCCAAACATCGCCACCGCGTGTTGAACGCCCATTATTGCCGTCTGAGCAAACGGCAATCGTTCATCCGGCGCGACCACGCCGCTCTCTGTAGAGGTCGATTTTAACTGCCAGTGAGGAAGACCGAACATTGCCATCAGCTGTCTCCTTAAGGAGGTTAACAAGCAGGGCGCATCAGCGCGTGATAACTGCGATCGAACCACACCAGCCCGTAGGGTGTGGCGTGACGATGAATCGCTTCGATGGCGCAAAACAAAATGTCGTGGGTGCCGACGCTCACCACCTGGCTGATACGGCAGTCAAACGAAACCAGCGCCTCTTCCAGTTGCGGGCATCCGGTCACACCAGTCTGCCAGCGGGCGGCGGCAAAGCGGTGTTCCATGGGCGTTTTGCCGCCAAAAAGGTTTGAAAGCGGCTCCTGCCCGGCGCTAAGTGTATTTACACACAGCGTTCGATTTTCATTGAATACCGGCCAGACGGACGCCCCACGATTCAGGCACACCAGTAATGTGGGCGGCGTGTCGGTCACGCTGCAGACGGCGCTGGCGGTGAACCCGGCGCGCCCGGCTGGACCGTCCGTGGTGATGATATTGACCGCCGCGCCCATGCAGGACATCGCATCGCGAAAAGTTTGTTGATCGACAATGTTCATAGTTTGCTCCTTACAACAGCCCGCAGGCTTCTTCAAAGGACAGACGTGGCAGGCGCGCAAAAAGTTTGCTGCTATCGCCATAGCCGATATTAATCAGCAGATTGCTCTTCAGCGTGCTGCCCGCAAAAAAGGCGTCGTCAACGTGTTGACGGTCAAAACCCGACATCGGGCCGGTATCCAGTCCCAGCGCACGGCAAGCGATGATAAGATAGGCCGCCTGCATGGAACTGTTGCGAAACGCTGTTTCTTCGGCAAGTTGTGGGCTGGAGGTAAACCAACTGCGGGCATCGCCGTGAGGAAACAGTTGCGGTAACCGTTCATAAAATTCACTGTCCCAGGCGACGATAGCGGTGACGGGCGCGGTCAGGGTTTTTTGCAGATTGCCGCTGGAAAGCGCCGGGCGCAGACGTTCTTTTCCCTCTGCAGTGCGGATAAACACGATACGTGCCGGAGAACAGTTAGCTGATGTCGGCCCCCATTTCATCAGGGCATAAATCTCCCGTAACGTCTCATCGCTGACGGGTGTCTCCCGCCAGCCGTTGTGAGTGCGGGCATCGGTGAACAGGGTGCTAAGCGCACCTGGGCTAACGGCTTCGTTCATAGCAATTCCTTACAGGGCGGCTTCACGGTGATGTAACAGGCTGGCAAGCCCGTTGAGTAACAGAGCATTAAACGTTTCGGGATCGGTCACGTTGCAGGCGTGTCCGCCATAGGGCATCACCATTTTCTGGCTATCGGGCAGTGCGGCATGAAGTTCACTGGAACATGCTGTTGGCACCAGCAGATCATCACTGGCGCAGATGATTTGCACCGGGCAGCGGATGCGATCCGCATGGTGACTAAAGTCAGCGCGTTTGAGGGCGTTAAGTCGACGCAGTAAATTATTTTTGCCCTGAAAATGCGCCAGTGCCAGCGCGTCTTCTGCCTCCAGGCGAGGTGCGCGGGCCGCCATCCAGTCGGCGGGATAGAGGAACAACGGCTGCGCTTCCACCCATGCCTGCGCGCCGCCGCTATACAGTAATCGTTCGCGAACCTGAAAACAGCGGCGCGTATGGGCGTTTATTCGTAGCCAGCCGTTAACGCTGATCAGCACAGTTACCGACGCGGGATAATCCAGCGCCAGCTGTATTCCCACCAGCGCACCGAGCGCATGGCCGACCACTGCGTAATGCTCAATCCCTGCGGCTACCAGCGCCTGATGCAGTTCCGCTGCCATCTGGGCGATACTGTAATCTTCTGCCAGCGTGTCGGGATTATTGCCGGTGCCGCGCTGGTCGTAACAGACTACCTGATACTCCTGCTCCAGCACCGCCAGTTGCGGTAACCAGTAACTGCCGCTACCCCCAAGACCCGAAATCAACACCACTACGGGCGCATCAGCATAAGGGGGAGGTGAGAGTGAAAGTTTCATCGCGGCCTCACTTGGCGATATGCGCAATTGTGGCGATTTCCACCAGCGCGTCAGGTTTTACCAGTCCGCACTGAATGCAGAATCGCGCCGGTTTATCACCCGGAAAAAACTCGGCGTAGATTTCGTTAATCGCGGCGTAATTTTTCCAGTCGGTAATAAAGATGCTGTTGAAGGTCACATCCGCCATCGTGCCACCCGCCGTCTCGATCACCTTGCGGATAGTTTCCAGAACGTGGCGGGTTTGCGCCTTTGGGTCATCGGCAAACAGCACGTTATTATGTTGATCAAAAGCCAGCGTACCGGAGACATACACCACGCCATCAGCCAGCGTGCCGGGAACGAAGGGGGCCAGCGGTGCGCTGCTGCCAGCGGGAATAATTACGGATTTTGGCATCGTTAAACTCCTTAAGCGATATGAGCAAAGGACGTGGGAGAAAGCGCGTCGCAGAATGTTTCGACGTCGCTGACCCAGCCAAAAAAGGTTTCGATATTGAACAACGCGGCTTTCTGTGCAAATTCAGGCCCCGCCTGGTGTGTTGCGTCTTCCAGCACCACGCCGAAATACTCCAGAAAAAAGCCATCGCGTAGCGTCGATTCGACGCAGACGTTGGTAGCGATACCGGTGAAAACCAGATGGCGTATTCCACGGCTGCGCAAAATGCTGTCCAGCGGCGTATTGAAGAAACCGCTGTAGCGCGGCTTCGGCAGCACAATATCGCCAGGCTGCGGCACCAGTTCATCCACCAGTTGATAATCCCAGGAGCCTTTCGCCAGCAATTTCCCCTGCAGCTGCGGCTGCTTACGCATGGTTTTCAGGGCGTTCGATTTATGAAAATTCGGTGAGCCGGGTCCGCCAGCTTCGACATACTGTTCATCCCAGCCATTTTGAAACCAGATGATCAGCATCCCTGCCGCTCGCGCTGCGGTCACGGCGGTTTGAATGTTGGCAATGACCGGGCGAGTGGTTGAGACATCAAACCCGGCGAGATCTAAGTAGCCGCCTGGCGTGGCATAGGCGTTTTGCATATCCACCACGATCAGCGCACTTTGCTGCGGATCGAAGGTAATGGCTTCCGGTCGAGCGGTTAATGTCGTCATCATGCCACCTCCTGAGTCAGCACAGGGAGATGGGCGCGGCACTGCATCAGTGGTTGAATGCGCTCGCCGAAGGTTTCGATTCCCGACAGAAAATCGTCGAAGGTTAACAGCACGCCTTCGGCACCAGGCACGCTTGCGACTTCATCTAACATGCGCGCGACACTGGCGTAAGAACCGACTAACGTCCCCATATTGATGTTTACCGCCGAAGTGGGATCGGCCATCTGACGGACGTTGGTGTCAGTACCTGAGCGGGTATCTTTCTGACTTTGTTCGGTTAGCCAGCTTAACGCCTCTTCATCCGCGCCCGCTTTGTAGTGTTCCCATTTGGCGCGAGCGGCATCGTCGGTTTCATCGGCAATCACCATAAACAATACATAAGAGCCAACGTCGCGCCCGGTTTGCTCTGCGGCCTGTTTCATCCGCGCAGCGGTCGGGGCGAAAGCCGTGGGTGTATTTACGCCTTTGCCGAAACAGAAGTTGAAATCGGCATACTGGGCGGAGAACGCCATGCCAGCGTCGCTTTGCCCGGCGCAGATCACTTTCATAGGGACACTCGGTTGCGGACTGACGCGACAATCATTCATGGTGAAAAAATCGCCTTTAAAATCGCTTTTTCCCGTGCCCCACAGGTCGCGCAGCACCTGAACATACTCGGTGAGATAGTCGTAACGACGGGAGAAATAGTCATCGCCAGGCCAGATACCCATCTGCTCATACTCGGGCTTTTGCCAGCCAGTCACGAGGTTGACGCCAAAACGCCCGCCAGAGATTGAGTCGATGGTTGCGGCCATACGGGCGACGATTGCTGGAGGTAACGTTAAGGTGGCGGCGGTGGCGTAAATCTGAATGCGCGAGGTCACGGCCGCCAGCCCCGCCATCAAGGTGAACGACTCAAGGTTGTGATCCCAGAACTCAGTTTTGCCGCCAAAGCCACGCAGTTTGATCATCGACAGGGCGAAATCGAAATGGTAGTGCTCCGCTTTTTGCACGATGGCTTTATTCAGTTCAAAGGTCGGCATGTACTGCGGCGCGTGGGTCGAAATGAGCCAGCCGTTGTTGCCAATAGGTACGAATACGCCAATTTTCATCATCAACCTCTCTTCGTCTCGTAAAGTGAAAGTCAGACGGGGCACTGCGTCCTGCATATCCTTTTCAGCCGCGTAATGGCTTGTTTGCAAAGTGGATGCCAGTTTTTAAAAAGTGAATGTTATTAATGTGTTAATGTTAAGTTATCTAAAATATCTGGTAAAAAGCGGACTAAACGGTCAAAACAGTTGCACATAAAACATGCATCCGTGCGCGATGAGAGTGCAGAAGGTCGAGGCCGGGCGGGGGTTTTGCTATCCTGTTGCCAATCTACAAGAGGGGAGAGCGCATGACGCAAGGCGCAGTGAAAACAACGGGTAAACGTTCGCGCGTAGTAAGCGCGAAGAAAAAAGCGATTCTTAGCGCAGCACTGGACACTTTTTCACAATTCGGTTTTCACGGCACAAGGCTGGAGCAGATCGCAGAGTTGGCGGGTGTTTCAAAAACCAATCTGCTGTATTACTTTCCGTCAAAAGAGGCGCTGTATATTGCCGTGCTGCGGCAGATTCTCGATATCTGGCTGGCACCGTTAAAAGCGTTTCGAGAAGATTTCGCCCCGCTGGCGGCGATCAAAGAGTACATCCGTCTGAAGCTGGAAGTCTCACGCGATTATCCGCAGGCTTCGCGCCTGTTCTGTATGGAGATGCTGGCAGGCGCGCCGCTGTTAATGGATGAACTGACGGGCGATTTGAAGGCATTAATTGATGAGAAATCGGCGCTGATTGCCGGTTGGGTCAAAAGCGGCAAACTCGCGCCGATTGATCCGCAGCATTTGATTTTTATGATTTGGGCTTCCACTCAACATTACGCCGATTTCGCCCCTCAGGTGGAGGCGGTGACAGGCGCGACGTTGCGCGATGAGGTATTTTTCAATCAAACGGTTGAAAACGTGCAGCGGATTATTATTGAGGGGATTCGACCACGTTAAAGATGCCGGAGGAGGTTGTAACATCCTCCGGCTACCTGTTTAACCTATAGTCATTAAGCTGGCGTTACCGCCAGCGGCAGCGGTATTCACACTCAGCGAACGCTCGATATACAGCCGTTCCAGAAGGATATTGCTTTCGCCACGGGCAAAACCCTGCACCGAAACAATTGCGCCATCCCGCGCAGCAACGGCTTCACACAATGCGCGAAGCTGATCCGAATCACCGTGGAAGATCACCGCATCAAACGGTTGAGCGGTTATATTTTCCGCTTTCGCCAGTTGAATACGTTCGCTGACTGCCGATGGCAATGCCTTCACTAACTGACGATGCAGCGCGTCATCCGGCCACAGTACCTGGCTGCCCACCGCCAGCACGGCGGCGAGCTGAGTCAGCGCATCCTGCTCATCATCGGCAATACACAACACGCGCTCACGCGGCAGCAGCGTCCAGGTGTTGCGTTCACCCGTCGGCCCCGGCAGCAATCGTTGTGTTCCTGCCTGCGCCAGCTCGCCATATTGCGTACATAACGCCTGCAATTCTGGACGATTTGCTGCCCATTCCCGCAGTGCATTTAGCGGCTGAGTCAATGCGGCTTTCAACTGCGCATCGACCGGATACTCTGCATCCTGACGCGCGAGCGTTACTGCCAGCGCACTTTCCGGGCGATTCGCCAGCAGACGGTAGAGATAGAGCGGACCGCCTGCTTTCGGCCCGGTACCGGACAACCCTTCGCCGCCGAACGGCTGCACACCAACCACTGCGCCCACCATATTACGGTTAACATACAGGTTACCAACATGGGCCGAGCCAGTGACCTGGGCGATAGTTTCATCAATACGCGTATGGACGCCAAGCGTCAGACCATAACCGGAAGCGTTAATCTGCTCGATCAGCTCTGGTAGCTGGTTACGGTTGTAACGCACCACATGCAGCACCGGACCAAAGACCTCTTTTTGCAATTCGGCAAAGTCATCCAGTTCGATCAGCGTCGGGGCGACAAAGGTGCCGCTTTGCCATTCACGGGCATCTTCACTGTTTTCCCGCACCGCCTGGAACACCGGACGGCCTTTGCTACGCATGGTCTGAATATGGCGCTCAATATTGACTTTCGCTTCGCTATCAATCACCGGACCGATATCGGTGGTCAGGCGACCCGGATTACCCATCCGGCATTCGGCCATTGCGCCGCGCAGCATTTTCAACGTGTGGTCGGCAATCTCATCTTGCAGGCACAGCACGCGCAGCGCCGAACAACGCTGACCCGCACTGTCGAACGCCGAGGCCAGCACATCTATTACTACTTGTTCGGTCAGTGCTGAAGAATCGACAATCATCGCGTTCATGCCGCCGGTTTCAGCGATGAGCGGAATAGGGCGACCCTGAGCGTCCAGGCGGCTGGCGATATTGCGCTGCAGTAACGTAGCGACTTCGGTTGAACCGGTAAACATCACCCCGCGTACGCGATCATCACCCGTCAGTTGCGCGCCCACGGTTTCCCCCTGACCTGGCAGCAACTGCACCACGCCTGGCGGTACACCCGCTTCAAGCAAAATGGCGATCCCTTGCGCGGCAATCAGCGGCGTTTGTTCTGCCGGTTTTGCCAGCACGCTGTTACCTGCCGCCAGTGCGGCAGCGATCTGCCCGGTGAAAATAGCCAGCGGGAAGTTCCACGGACTGATACACACCACAGGCCCTAATGGACGGTGGGTTTCGTTAGCGAAATCATCCCGCACCTGTCCGGCGTAGTAGTGGAGAAAATCGACCGCTTCACGCACTTCGGCAATGGCGTTACTGAAGGTTTTTCCGGCTTCACGCACCAGAATACCAATCAGTTGCTGCATCTGGCTTTCCATTAGCACGGCAGCGCGGTGCAAAATCGCCGCGCGTTCAGCCGGAGGCGTGGCAAACCAGATTGGCGCGTTATTAACCGCACTTTCCAGCGCCTGTTCTACTTCACGCGGCGTGGCTTCACGCACATAGCCCACAATATCTTTCGGTTCTGCAGGGTTAATAACGGGCGACATCTCACCTGCCGCTACCGGTTGTTCCAGCATTGGCAAGGCCTGCCATTTTTGCAGTGCACTATTGAGCAGGGCAGAGGAGAGCGAGGCCAGACGGTGTTCGTTAGCGAGATCCAGCCCTGCCGAGTTGTCGCGCCCGTGACCGTAAAGATCGCGCGGCAGGGGAATTTTCGGATGCGGTAATCCAGTTTGCCCTTCCTGTTGCGCCAGTTTTTCTACAGCAGTGACCGGATCGGCGACCAGTTCATCCAGTGGCAAAGAGGTGTCGGCAATACGGTTAACAAACGAGGTGTTAGCACCGTTTTCCAGCAGGCGGCGCACCAGATACGCCAGCAGCGTTTCATGTGTGCCAACCGGGGCATAAATACGACACGGACGGTTAAGTTTGCCGTCGGCAACTTTCCCGGTGACCTGCTCATACAGTGGCTCGCCCATACCATGCAGGCACTGGAACTCGTACTGACCCGGATAGTAGTTTTGACCAGCCAGTTGATAAATCGCTGCCAGCGTATGGGCGTTGTGCGTTGCGAACTGCGGGTAGATTAGATTCGGCACCGCCAGCAGCTTTTTCGCACAGGCGAGATATGAAACGTCGGTATACACCTTGCGGGTATAAACCGGATAGCCTTCAAGGCCGTCCATCTGCGCACGCTTGATTTCACTATCCCAGTACGCGCCTTTCACCAGGCGAATCATCAGACGGCGACGGCTGCGGGTGGCGAGATCAATCAGGTAATCAATCACCAGTGGGCAGCGTTTTTGATAAGCCTGAATAACAAAACCGATACCGTTCCAGCCTGCCAGCTCAGGCTCGAAACAGAGTTTTTCCAGCAGATCGAGGGAGATCTCCAGACGATCGGCCTCTTCGGCGTCAATGTTGATACCAATATCGTACTGACGCGCCAGCAGGGTGAGTGATTTCAGACGTGGGTAAAGCTCTTCCATTACCCGGTCATACTGGGCGCGGCTGTAACGCGGATGCAGCGCCGACAGCTTGATTGAAATGCCCGGACCTTCATAGATGCCACGACCATTGGACGCTTTACCAATGGCGTGAATCGCCTGCTGATAGGAAACCATATACGCTTGTGCATCTGCGGCAGTCAGTGCAGCTTCGCCAAGCATATCGTAAGAGTAAAGGAAACCTTTCTCTTCCAGCTTGCGGGCATTGGCTAACGCTTCCGCGATGGTTTCGCCAGTGACGAACTGCTCGCCCATCAGGCGCATCGCCATATCCACACCTTTGCGGATCAGCGGTTCACCGCTTTTACCGATAATGCGGTTCAGCGAGCGGGAGAGGCTGGCTTCGTTATGGGTGGAAACCAGTTTGCCAGTAAACAGCAGCCCCCAGGTGGCGGCATTAACAAACAGTGACGGGCTACGACCAATGTGTGACTGCCAGTTACCGTTGCTGATTTTGTCGCGAATTAACGCATCACGGGTAGCTTTGTCGGGAATACGCAACAACGCTTCCGCCAGACACATCAGCGCCACGCCTTCCTGCGATGACAACGAAAACTCCTGCAATAACCCCTGAACCATACCTGCGCGACCACTGGCGTTTTTTTGATTACGCAGTTTATCGGCCAGTTGATACGCCAGTTTGTGCGCCTGTTCAGCAACTGGCTGCGGCAGGCGGGCTTGTTCCAGCAGCATAGAAACCGCTTCGGTTTCCGGGCGGCGATAGGCCGCTGTGATCGCGGCGCGGGAAACCGACTGGGGCAAAATTTGCTCGGCAAAGTCGAGGAATGGTTGGTGTGGTTCCTCTGCCGGAGTCGGTGCTTCATCGCTCTCATTGGCAGCGCCAGAAAGCAGCGCAGGTAGCTCCGGCAGAGTATCGCTGTTTTCCAGTTGTTCGAGATAAGAAAAAATCGCCTGCTTAATTAACCAGTGTGGCGTGCGATCGATACGTGTCGCGGCAGACTTAATACGCTCACGCGTCGCGTCGTCCAGCTTAACCCCCATGGTGGTGGTTCCCATGCCATTACTCCTGTTGTTCTGAAAGGTGCAACTTAACGTTATCGTGAAATATCCATGATGTTGCAACTTTGTGCAACCATGTTAAATGTGACATGCGTAGCAAGCTTAAAAATGAATGAAATGTTAATAAAAGAAATCGATATGACAGGGATTAAAAAAATAACTCAGACTTTTTCTCTGCGGCAGTTAACATTTTTGAAAGGTGCAACCGCAAAAAATGTGAGAGAGTGCAACCTGATGAAAAATAGTGTCGCTGAGCACTAAAATTTAATGTAAATGGTGTGTTAAATCGATTGTGAATAACCAGCGCTTCCGGCAGGATACGGTCGCCCTGGTAAAACATAAACTCTGTTACCCCGTTCCGGTGGCAGATATAACGGCAAGTTTCGACATTGCCGATAATAATTTTTTGGAGACTTTAGATGGCTATTAGCACACCGATGTTGGTGACATTTTGTGTCTATATCTTTGGCATGATATTGATTGGGTTTATCGCCTGGCGATCAACGAAAAACTTTGACGACTATATTCTGGGCGGTCGTAGCCTTGGGCCATTCGTGACGGCATTATCGGCGGGTGCGTCGGATATGAGCGGCTGGCTGTTAATGGGGTTGCCGGGCGCGGTTTTTCTTTCCGGGATTTCCGAAAGTTGGATCGCCATTGGCCTGACATTAGGCGCGTGGATCAACTGGAAGCTGGTGGCGGGGCGGTTGCGTGTGCATACCGAATACAACAATAACGCCTTAACATTGCCGGATTATTTCACCGGGCGCTTTGAAGATAAAAGCCGCATTTTGCGCATTATCTCCGCGCTGGTGATTTTGCTGTTCTTCACCATTTATTGCGCTTCGGGCATTGTGGCAGGCGCGCGTCTGTTTGAAAGTACCTTTGGCATGAGCTACGAAACGGCTCTGTGGGCGGGAGCTGCGGCGACGATCCTTTACACCTTTATTGGCGGTTTCCTCGCGGTGAGCTGGACTGACACTGTACAGGCCAGCCTGATGATTTTTGCCCTGATCCTGACGCCGGTTATCGTCATTATCAGTGTCGGTGGCTTTGGTGACTCGCTGGAAGTGATCAAACAAAAGAGCATCGAAAACGTTGATATGCTCAAAGGGCTGAACTTTGTCGCCATTATCTCACTGATGGGTTGGGGGCTGGGTTACTTCGGGCAACCGCACATCCTGGCGCGTTTTATGGCGGCAGACTCTCACCACAGCATTGTCCATGCGCGTCGTATCAGTATGACCTGGATGCTCCTCTGCCTGGCAGGGGCGGTAGCTGTCGGCTTCTTTGGTATTGCTTACTTTAATGAGCACCCGGCGGTAGCAGGTGCGGTAAACCAGAATGCTGAGCGCGTGTTTATCGAACTGGCGCAAATTCTGTTTAACCCGTGGATTGCCGGGATTCTGCTGTCGGCAATTCTGGCGGCGGTAATGTCAACCTTAAGTTGCCAGCTGCTGGTGTGCTCCAGTGCGATTACCGAAGATTTATACAAAGCGTTTCTGCGTAAACATGCCAGCCAGAAAGAGCTGGTGTGGGTAGGTCGTGTGATGGTGCTGGTGGTGGCGCTGGTGGCCATTGCGCTGGCGGCAAACCCGGAAAACCGTGTGCTGGGGCTAGTGAGCTATGCGTGGGCAGGCTTTGGCGCGGCGTTTGGTCCGGTGGTGCTGTTCTCGGTGATGTGGTCACGCATGACGCGCAACGGTGCGCTGGCGGGGATGATCATCGGGGCGCTGACGGTTATCGTCTGGAAACAGTTCGGCTGGCTGGGACTGTACGAAATTATTCCGGGCTTTATCTTCGGCAGTATTGGGATTGTAGTGTTTAGTTTGCTGGGTAAAGCGCCGTCAGCGGCGATGCAAAAACGCTTTGCCGAGGCCGATGCGCACTATCATTCGGCTCCGCCGTCACGGTTGCAGGAAAGCTAAGGGACTTAGCCTGCGGCGGTTTTGTTTGGCTTCAGCAGCGGGTTGCGCTCCCTTAATGTGCCTCGCCATATAAATTGAATGGTGCAGGGAGCGCGCAGGGGGCGGCCAATCGCCGCCGCCCCCTGCTGTCCCGGCCTTCGGGGAACGCTTCAGCGATTTTGACGCCACCAACACCCGAGCTGTTATTATGTTCCGGGCAAAAAGTTAGATTTGATAATCGCGGATGGACGAAATTGCTTGATACACCCGCTTATCAGTTTTACATGGAAGCTCTGATGCATTGAGTCTGGACAGTTTTGTCGGCTGGATACGGCGTTTACGCGGCATCCGGCAAGAACACATGGTTCTTTGCAAACAATCCCATCTTTCTACCCTGGAATAATCGTTTATATCCCTTGGCATTACCTCTCTTTGTTTACATTCCAACATCATTTTATAAACATTCCGCTTGTGTTTTTCTTTGCCGTAATGATAATCGCTATCACTGCGATTTACTTTTCTTTGCATAGATTGACTCAGAAAAACGTTTAAGGGTGGGTGGCATGTTTGTTCCGTTTCTCATTATGTTGCGCGAAGGACTTGAAGCCGCGCTGATTGTCAGTTTGATTGCCAGCTATCTTAAGCGTACCCAGCGAGGCCGATGGATTGGTGTGATGTGGATTGGCGTGTTGCTTGCCGCTGCGTTGTGCCTGGGCTTGGGTATCTTCATTAACGAAACCACCGGCGAATTTCCGCAAAAAGAACAGGAACTGTTTGAAGGTATCGTGGCGGTGATCGCCGTGGTGATCCTTACCTGGATGGTTTTCTGGATGCGCAAAGTGTCGCGCAACGTCAAAGTACAACTGGAGCAGGCAGTCGATAGCGCATTGCAGCGTGGAAATCATCATGGCTGGGCGCTGGTGATGATGGTCTTTTTTGCCGTTGCAAGGGAAGGGCTGGAGTCGGTCTTTTTCCTGCTGGCGGCATTTCAACAAGATGTCGGGATCTGGCCGCCGCTGGGTGCAATGCTCGGTCTTGCTACTGCCGTGGTGCTAGGCTTCCTGCTCTACTGGGGCGGTATTCGCCTCAATCTTGGTGCATTTTTTAAATGGACCAGCCTGTTTATTCTCTTCGTCGCCGCAGGGCTGGCAGCTGGTGCCATTCGCGCATTTCATGAAGCCGGATTGTGGAACCACTTTCAGGAAATCGCCTTCGATATGAGTGCGGTGCTCTCAACTCACTCGCTGTTTGGCACGCTGATGGAAGGGATTTTTGGCTATCAGGAAGCGCCGAGCGTCAGCGAAGTCGCCGTCTGGTTTATTTATCTCATCCCGGCGCTGGTGGCATTTGCTCTGCCACCACGCGCAGGGGCGACAGCGTCTCGCTCCGCGTAACAAATACGACGCAAACTCTTGCTTAGTTACAACATACTTTAAAGGGATAGTCTCGTCATGACCATTAACTTCCGCCGTAACGCATTGCAGTTGAGCGTGGCTGCGCTGTTTTCTTCTGCTTTTATGGCTAACGCCGCTGATGTGCCGCAGGTCAAAGTGACCGTGACGGATAAGCAGTGCGAACCGATGACCATTACGGTTAACGCCGGGAAAACACAGTTCATTATTCAGAACCACAGCCAGAAGGCGCTGGAGTGGGAGATCCTCAAAGGCGTGATGGTGGTGGAAGAGCGGGAAAATATCGCCCCTGGCTTTAGCCAGAAAATGACGGCGAATTTACAGCCTGGCGAATACGATATGACCTGCGGTCTGCTGACTAACCCGAAAGGGAAGTTGATCGTCAAAGGTGAGGCAACGGCGGATGCGGCGCAAAGTGATGCGCTGTTAAGTCTTGGTGGTGCAATTACTGCATATAAAGCGTATGTCATGGCGGAAACCACGCAGCTGGTGACCGACACCAAAGCCTTTACCGACGCGATTAAAGCAGGCGATATCGAAAAAGCGAAAGCACTGTATGCACCGACGCGCCAGCACTATGAGCGTATTGAACCGATTGCTGAACTGTTCTCCGATCTGGATGGCAGCATTGACGCCCGTGAAGATGATTACGAGCAAAAAGCCGCCGACCCAAAATTCACTGGTTTCCACCGTCTGGAAAAAGCATTGTTTGGCGACAACACCACCAAAGGGATGGATCAGTACGCTGAGCAGCTTTATACCGATGTGGTCGATTTGCAAAAACGCATCAGTGAACTGGCTTTCCCACCTTCAAAAGTGGTCGGCGGCGCAGCCGGACTGATTGAGGAAGTGGCAGCCAGCAAAATTAGCGGTGAAGAAGATCGCTACAGCCACACCGATCTGTGGGATTTCCAGGCTAACGTTGAAGGCTCGCAGAAAATTGTCGATTTGCTGCGTCCACAACTGCAAAAAGCCAACCCGGAACTGCTGGCAAAAGTCGATGCCAACTTTAAAAAGGTCGATACCATTCTGGCGAAATACCGTACTAAAGACGGTTTTGAAACCTACGACAAATTGACCGATGCCGACCGGAATGCACTGAAAGGACCGATTACTGCGCTGGCGGAAGATCTGGCGCAACTTCGCGGTGTGCTGGGACTGGATTAAGCGTTATGCAGTATAAAGATGAAAACGGCGTGAATGAACCGTCACGCCGACGTTTACTGAAAGTGATAGGTGCACTGGCGCTGGCGGGAAGTTGTCCGGTCGCTCATGCACAAAAAACGCAAAGTGCGCCGGGTACGCTTTCACCGGATGCTCGCAATGAGAAACAGCCGTTTTATGGTGAGCATCAGGCAGGGATCCTGACGCCACAACAGGCCGCAATGATGCTGGTGGCGTTTGATGTGCTTGCCAGCGATAAAGCCGATCTTGAGCGGTTGTTTCGCTTGTTGACTCAGCGTTTTGCTTTTCTGACTCAGGGCGGAGCAGCACCAGAAACGCCAAATCCGCGCCTGCCACCACTCGATTCCGGCATTCTTGGCGGCTACATTGCGCCCGATAATCTCACCATCACGTTATCGGTGGGTCACTCATTGTTTGATGAGCGCTTTGGCCTTGCGCCACAGATGCCAAAAAAGCTGCAGAAGATGACGCGTTTCCCCAACGACTCGCTGGATGCGGCGTTATGTCATGGTGATGTGTTGCTACAGATTTGCGCCAACACCCAGGACACGGTTATCCATGCGCTGCGCGATATCATCAAACACACGCCGGATTTGCTCAGTGTGCGCTGGAAGCGGGAAGGGTTTATTTCCGATCACGCGGCGCGTAGTAAAGGCAAAGAGACGCCGATTAATTTGCTGGGTTTCAAAGACGGCACTGCCAATCCCGATAGCCAGAATGATAAGTTGATGCAAAAAGTGGTGTGGGTAACGGCAGATCAGCAGGAGCCTGCGTGGACAATCGGTGGCAGCTATCAGGCAGTACGCTTGATTCAGTTTCGAGTGGAATTTTGGGACAGAACGCCGCTGAAAGAACAGCAGACGATTTTTGGCCGTGATAAGCAAACCGGTGCGCCGCTGGGAATGCAGCATGAGCATGATGTGCCTGATTACGCCAGCGACCCGGAAGGGAAGGTGATCGCGCTGGACAGCCATATCCGGCTGGCGAATCCCCGCACGGCGGAGAGTGAGTCCAGCCTGATGCTGCGTCGTGGCTACAGTTATTCACTGGGCGTCACCAACTCCGGGCAACTGGATATGGGGTTGCTGTTTGTCTGCTACCAACACGATCTGGAAAAAGGCTTCCTGACAGTACAAAAAAGGCTCAATGGCGAAGCGCTGGAGGAATACGTTAAACCTATCGGCGGCGGTTATTTTTTTGCGCTGCCGGGGGTGAAGGACGCGAACGATTATTTCGGAAGCGCGTTATTGCGGGTTTAATGTTTTTAGGCGGATAAGGCATTTGTGCGCAGATGCCTGATGCGACGCTTGCGCGTCTTATCATGCCTACAATCAGTGCGGGTTTGGTAGGCTGGATAAGGCGTTCACGCCGCATCCGGCGATCGTGCACTGATGCCTGATGCAAATCCTGCTGAAAGCACACAGCTTTTTTCATCACTGTCATCACTCTGTCATCTTTCCAGTAGAAACTAATGTCACTGAAATGGTGTTTTATAGTTAAATATAAGTAAATATATTGTTGCAATAAATGCGAGATCTGTTGTACTTATTAAGTAGCAGCGGAAGTTCCCGGCAGTGATAGTCAGTCACTATGGAGATCGCGGATGGTAACGTCCTGTACTGGACATGTTTTAGATAATCAACGCGCCACCACTCGCGGAGTTTTCTCCTCCGGTAGTCATCTCGTCACTTTGCATTTTCAACCTCATCCTTTCTTTTCATGTGTTACCGACGCCGTAAACGGTGCGCGTAGCCGTTTTTCGGCATTTTATCCAAAAGCAAACTATGGCTTACAAGGAAGCCAACCCTCTGATGTTCGTGCGCATAATCGCGCTGCCAACGGCGCGTGTGATGAATACAAACAACTCAAGGTGCTCTCCATGGGAAGACAAAAAGCAGTGATCAAAGCTCGTCGCGAGGCAAAACGTGTGCTGAGACGGGATTCGCGCAGCCATAAGCAGCGTGAAGAAGAATCGGTCACCTCGCTTGTGCAGATGGGCGGCGTAGAAGCCATTGGTATGGCCCGCGACAGTCGCGATACTTCGCCCATCCTCGCGCGAAATGAAGCGCAATTGCACTATCTGAAGGCTATTGAGAGTAAGCAGCTGATATTCGCCACGGGCGAAGCCGGGTGCGGAAAAACCTGGATCAGCGCAGCAAAAGCGGCAGAGGCCCTGATACATAAGGATGTCGACAGGATTATCGTCACCCGTCCAGTTCTGCAAGCCGATGAAGATCTTGGCTTCTTACCTGGAGATATCGCAGAAAAGTTTGCTCCCTATTTTCGCCCGGTCTACGACGTGCTGGTCCGGCGCTTAGGGGCTTCCTTTATGCAGTACTGCCTGCGACCGGAAATAGGGAAGGTGGAAATTGCGCCGTTCGCCTATATGCGTGGACGTACCTTTGAAAATGCAGTCGTCATTCTTGACGAGGCGCAGAATGTGACTGCCGCGCAAATGAAAATGTTTTTAACCCGCCTCGGGGAGAACGTGACGGTTATCGTCAACGGTGATATCACGCAATGCGATTTGCCTCGCGGCGTGTGCTCCGGATTAAGTGACGCGCTGGAACGTTTCGAAGAAGATGAAATGGTTGGGATCGTCCGGTTCGGTAAAGAGGACTGCGTACGTTCGGCACTTTGCCAACGTACGCTGCATGCCTACAGTTAAGTGTGTTATCGGTGCAGAGCCCGGGCGAACCGGGCTTTGTTTTGGGTGTTTATGCCCGGACTAGCGCTTTTTCTGAAACAACCATTTTTATTTGCCCCTGGCTGGTGAAGTGTACGCTCATCCTGTGGCTTTTTTGTAGTTGCTGATAGAGCTCATCAGGTATTGCTAAGCTCTCTGCATATTCTTGCGGCGTATATTGGTAGGCTGCATGATGCTGCTGTTTTTGAAAACGCAGCTTATTGTACAGCGCCCAGACAATTAACACGACGGCATTCGCCACTGCCAGCAAAAAATAGAACTGAAGTCGGCTTCTGGCCTCGCTTTGCCAGTAATAACCCGTCAGCAGATCCATGGCGAATAAGAATATGAACAACGCAAATAATGTCCACAAGATGGTTGTGGCAACATAATCAACCAGTAAACGTACTGGTGATTGTCGGGTCGTAATAATTAAATTGTTCATATTAACCTCTCAGAATCCCGCGATCGGGACTTACCCAACGGGCGCGTTGCTTTTTAGGCATCAACATGACTCGTGTAAATGATACCAATGTCGTTGCCAGGCTCAGCATCCAGAAAATAACCGGGAACCAAATAATCCAGAAAAGCGATGAAGTCAGATTATGCTCATAGCGATTCTCGATCATCAGGCTGACAATAAATTGCAGTAAACATAACGTACACAATAATATTCCGGCAGTATGTGTCGCAGCGATATGTGTCAATTCAATATTTAACGGTACACCGGCAAGTTGGACTGCGTAAATAATGAAACCGACCAGGCAGGTGAAGGCCCATATTGTCGTCAGGCAGTATTCAAAAAACAGCGGCCACATTCGAAAGTTTTCTTTGCGCCACAACCTTGTCATATTTTTGAGGAATACTTCTGCACCGCCCTGAGCCCAGCGCAGGCGCTGTTTCCACAGCCCTTTTAACGTTTCAGGCATTAATATCCAGCACAGTGCCCGTGGCTCGTAAAAAATCGTCCACTGATTCAACTGCAGCTTCCAGCTAATATCAATATCTTCGGTGATCATATCGTCACTCCAGTAACCCACTTCTGCCAGGGCGCTGCGACGAAATGCGGCAATAACACCGGAAACGGTAAATACGTTTCCATAGATACGCTGGGTTCGCTTGATCAAACCAATAATTGAGGAATACTCGCCAACCTGAATTTTACCCACCAGGGTAGAACGTGTTCGAATACGAGGATTACCGGTTACGGCACCCACACGCGGGTTGTACAACATCGGTTCCACAATATATGCCGCCGCATCGCGGTCTAATAACGCATCGCCATCAATGCACACCAGATATTCACTTTTCGCCGCGGCAGCTCCGGTTTTAAGCGCAATGGCTTTCCCCTGGTTTTGCGCCAGATGAATGACCCGCAAATGGGGAATTTGTGCAGCCATGCGATCTAGGATGGCACGGGTTTTATCTGTTGAACCGTCATTTACGGCAATAACTTCAATGTTCTCATAACGCTGTGCTAAAGCGGCGTGTATGGTTTCCTCAACGTTTTTCTCCTCATTAAAACAGGGAATGATAATGGAGATAGACGGATTATCTTTCAACTGGGGAGCTGGTGCGTTTTCTCCCCACGGCCAGTGGCGTTCACGATAGACCCAGAAATAGACGCCGCCAACAATCCACATAATGGACATAAAAAACGGCCAGAAGAAAACGAACCTCATCATCAGTTCACCAGAGTGAAAGTACGCTACGCATAGGGGTATGCATAACACCAGACATAATATAAAAAACGATACGATGCGATTAATCATTTTTCGGATACCAGGCTGTTGAAAACTCAGGACGAATAAGGTCTATTTCAGGTTGGTTATGCAGAAAATTGTCGGGATAATAACCATAGTTTTTCACTCCATTCAGTTGTAATAGGCTCATCCAGTGAGCGAGTTGTTGCGAAGAAATAGCCTGATGCTGACCATTTTTCTGCCAGTTTTGTGCCTGTAATTCTAAAATAGATTTGTCTTTAGCCTGAGGGATGTTTTTAATTTGATTGGTCAATTGTATTAACCATTGGTCAGCCGATTTTTCTGCGACACCTTCCAGATAAGGCATAGCCATAATAGCGGTCCAGTCATAGCTTTTTAGGAAATCAGCATAATTCTGTGCAAACCAGGCTTCACTTTCAGGTTGTATTACCGGAAGTGCAAAAATATTTCGTGCAGTTTTAATATGTGGACCGCGAATGGCTTTTACGCGCGCACTAAGTTCTAAAGTGAAGTCAGTTAACGCACGACTTTTAAAGCGGGCCCACTGTTTAAATTGCTCCGGGTTTTGTCGAATTTCGCTCAGACTCCCGCTAAAGCCTGCTTGCTGATAAGCCGTGATAGCCGGTGCACTGGCATCTTCATAATCTGAAAGCAAAGCATCATCGTGGAACAATATGCCATCAAAAGCAGCATGTCCGGCAAGATCTTCATATAACATGCCAACTTGTGCTCTGACTCTGTCATCGAAAGGAGAGAGACGGTGATATTGTTCAGGATGAATTTGTGCTTTTTTCTCCCCTGTTGGTAAGTATTTTACTCGCGTTAATGTGGGATCTAAATCCCAGCTTAATACCGGCATCCACGCATAGATGTTTACACCTGAGCGGGTACGTAATTGCCAGGCAACCCGACTAAAAATATCTGCTTTCATTGGTAGCAAACGATTTGGAAACCAGACCTCTTTGACCAGCCCATCACCATCGGGATCAGCAAATGCCTGCAAATACACGGTTGATATTTGCATATCTTTCACCCGCTGAATTAGCACATCAATATTGCGATCCATTTGCTGGAGGTTTTCGTCATAAACGTAATCAAGATCGATATGCATTATCCGTTGTGGTGATTTTTCCTGTACGGTAATAATTTGCTGGGCAAACTCTTTTAATGAGGGATTATTGGCGATTAATACCCGCGGAATGGAATCCAATTGCGACGCATTTGCCAAACCTGATTCAAGGGTGAAGAACATGTCATAACCGAGTTTTTTTAATTCCTCTATCGCTATGCCATTCGCTTCGCCATAAGGCCAAACAAAAACGTGTGGATTTACCTCAACCTTTGTACGCAGGTATTCCGTCATTTTTACAGCATCCAGACGAATTCTTTCCCGGTATTCTGCTGCGGTTTCATACCGTGCGTGGTCAGTAAAATATGCACGATTTACATATACAGGCAATAAGCTGCCGGTGGCATTAGCCTGAATACCGTAGTGAGAATTCCATGTATGAGAAGCGAGCTCAACGAGCCGGGAACGCGCAACTTCTCGCACTTGTTGCCACGTGGCAAAATATTCTCGATCGACCAACTCATCGCCAAATTTTACTTGTTTATCCGCTGGCGTATCGACCCAACTGCCGACGGGGGCCCATACAGCAGGCCACTGGAAGGCCTGAAGAATTGGGAAGACGCGGGTATAAAAACTCTGGTAGCCGTCATCAAAAGTCAGCACTACAGCTTTTTCCGGTAGCGGTTTTCCTCCTCGATGTGCTTCACGAATTTGAGCAATACTGACCGGTTGATAACCGTTCTCGCGCAGCCAGGCAAATTGTTCACGCAGTGCTGATGTCCGCACTGACATAAAACGCTGGTCGGCAGCTTCGTCTTCAACGTTATGCCATGAAATCGCTACAAAACCATTATGCGGCCACGGTTGCTCGGCGAGTAAAGATTCGCGATCCTGTGGCGGTATAAATGATGTTCTTGACTGGCTAATGCACGCGGTGAGCATAATTATACTCACCAGCATCAGGAGATATTTATTTCCATTACGTAACATATTTATCCTTAAAATCTGAATGTCATATCGAATTCAACGTATAAGTTGTGTTCTCTGTCACCGTCATAAGGTCGTTTTTCCCAGCGTAGCGTTGCGCCAGCATCAATCACGTCATTCCAACTAATGCGTTGCCCGTAGCCGAGTTGGGTGACGACATCCGTGCCATAATGTTTTTGCCAGGAGGCACCAACACCTGCGCTGAATATTTGCTCCCAGCTATTTTCATAGCTTCGCCATAACAAATGGCTTGCCTCAAATGCCGGAACAATATCGAACGTTTTTATAGGGTTGTAGTATGGGGTATCGTGTTCTGTATTTTGTTCGTAATACAGACTGGGTAGGAAATCGACAATCAAATATGGTGAAGACCAGATGCGTTCCTGACCCTCAAGTGAGACTTCATGACGCTGGTTACTGTCGGAAAAATCAGTGAAAGCCCAGGAGACACCGTACTTACGCCGCTCATTTTGATACCAGCGAACATAAGCCTGAGCACTGTTGCCTGTAACACCATTTTTCATTGCCCGTAATGGAACGCGGTGAGAGAGGCGTTCCAGTTGCGAACCAATACGCCAGTTATCATTAAAATCATACCAGCCAGACAGGCGCGCGCCGGGTTTATGCTCATGATTGAAAACGCGTTCAGCGTACTCTGCCTCGAGCCAGATATTACGTGACCGCCACTCAACACCCGCAAGCCAGTCGCGAACAATCCCTTTTCCTTCGCTAAATTGTCCATCGGCATAACCGAATCCAGCAAAACCGCGCCAGTTATCCTTCAGCGGTGGTGAATAAACGATGGTGGTTAAGTCGACATCATGTTTACCACTATCCGGGCCTTCGGCATCAATTCCTGTTGAGCCAGCGATACGAAGCTCTGCAAGATTATGTACATCAACCGCACGTTTTAATCGTACAACGCCGGGATCTTGCGGTTCACGTTCGACAACATCGTGCGTTAAGACAGCTGCCTGCTGCCATTCTTGTAACGTTAATGCTGTCCAGGCTTGTTCAACCTCCAGATTAATATTACGTGGCTCGATCACTTCTGCTTTTTTTAATTCATTTTCTGCTGCACGAGGCCAACCGCGGGCTTGTAACACACTCGCGTAATCAATGCGCAGTCCCTGATTTCCTGGTGCGTTATAAGCAAGCTCTCTGGCTGTCATTTCAGCCTGAGGAAGATCATTACTATATTTTGCTACGGTTGAGAGAAACGAATGCCCCTGTAACCAGGTATCATTCGGGATGCTCGTAGGCGTGCCCATTAACCGAAGGAAAGGCGGCGAAGTATTAATGGTATGTTGGGTGACAGTTAGCGCGCCCGGATAATTTTCACTCTCCAGGTGGCTGTAAAAGAGATCCGCAAGTTCTTCATCGGATAAATCCGGGGCAATGGTCTCCTTGTGATAAAAGAGCTCGGTCATTATTGACTGTGCTTTTTTCGGCTGATGATCTTTGAGATAAGCCGATGCAACCCAATATTGCCCCCAGGGCGGAATAATTTGCCCCGTCTTTTTTAATCGCTGATAGTGAGAAATAACGTCTTTATAACGATCGCGAGTTAATAACGCGCCAAGATGATCAACCTGAATACGCTGGTACTGGGCAGTGCGGTCTGGGTTATCGTGCCACAGAATTTCTAATGCAGCGTATTGGGCGAGGGCGCGATCGGCAATGGCATAACGTTCACTTTCACTGCGCGTAGGCATAAACGACAGTCTGACCAGTTCGGCATGAATATCAGCGCGAATATCTGGCGTTAAATTGGCATCGTCAATCGCGGCAGCAAGTTGATTATTACGTAATGCCTGCACGTATTCTGTGGGATATTGTTGCGTAGATGCATTTTCAGGTAATGACTCTGTCATCGCCCGTAATTCATCCTGATGACGCCCCGCCAGTTTATAGATATAGGCTTCTGCGAGTAAATTGGCTTTGTCCGGTGCTCCAGAGTTAAGCTGCTTAAGTTTAACCAGCGCAGTATCATAGTGACCAGCATCTGCCAGGGTTAAAATTTGTCCCCGTTGATAATCCTTATTTTGCGGCTCCAGAGAGAGCGCCTTTTGCCACAGTGTAAGCGAGTTTTGCCATTGTTGCAGGTTACGATAAGCGACGGCGACAGCTGCATAACCACGCGCTGGTAATTGCTGATGACGGTAGCGGTTGTAAACGGTAATCACCTGTTTATCTTGCCCGGCCCATAAGGCAATCTGTAACCAGTCAGCAATTTGGTTATTGCTGAGTGCTGATTTTAGTGCAAACCATGACAAAGCTGGCTGAGTATTACCCTTGCGAGCTTCAATAATCAATGCATCATAGGCGTTATTAACAGCACTCTTCGCCGCGGGACTCGCTGCTAAAAATGCGGCAGTAAGAAGTTTCAAAGCCCATTTGGTTTTCGGGCACCTTTTTCTGCTACTTGAATACATCCTGTATTACTCCATGTATTGCCAAAATCTCTCTCTGTATCTAATTACAGGTAACTGAAAAGAAAGATATTTTTGCACCTCATAATCCGTTATTAAACGCGGAAGAGAGACGTGAATTGTTGATGATGAGAAGAAGAAATGATGAGCAGAGTGTCCATATAAAATCCTTTTCTCGCCCGAAAATCCATTCCAATGATGAGGATCTTCAGGAATACGGCATAAATCCCAATGCCTTTTTCAAAATAAATTAGGATTAAAATAATTAAATCAGTAAATTCCGATGCATGATTTCGGATTTTTCGAAAGTCCTGATGAAAGGCTGCGCTACGGCACTCACGGATTTAATTGTTATTCCTAATGTATCTATGAATTAATGTTTTATAAGGATTTTCTATAACCATTTATAAGTATTTTCAAGCCTGGCTTGTTGCAAACAATGTATAAAGCACTTAGGCAATAATAATTACATTCAGCAACTATCATCATCGGTATTGTTTGTGGGCGGAATTTCATATTGACAACAGTACAGTTCTTATATCTATTAATAATAGAAAGGGATCTACAACCTACAGATTGGTGTAGCTTTATGGAAAAAGACTATTTGAGAATTAGTAGTACTGTATTAGTGAGCTTATTGTTTGGGCTTGCTTTGGTTTTGGTGAATAGTTGGTTTAATCAGCCAGGCGTTGAGGAAGTTGTTCCACGATCAACCTATCTGATGGTAATGATTGCTTTATTTTTTATCGATACTGTTGCATTTATTTTTATGCAGTTGTATTTCATTTATGACCGTAGGCAATTTTCAAACTGTGTACTTAGTTTGGCTTTTCTGAGTTGTTTGATTTACTTTGTTAAAACCGTCATTATCATTCAGCAAATTATTGAGGAGCGTTTGACAAGCAGTGTTGTCCAAAATGACATTGCAATCTATTATTTGTTTCGTCAGATGAGTTTGTGCATATTAATATTTCTGGCATTGGTGAATGAAGTTAGTGAAAACACAAAACAGCGCAATTTATTTTCCAAAAAAATGACTTTGTGCATAAGTTTGTTTTTTGTTTTTGGGGGGCCGATAGTTGCTCACATACTTTCTAGTCATTATGAGAGCTACAATTTACACATTGCCGAGTTAACCAATGAAAATGGTCAGGTGGTTTGGAAAGCCTCATATGTTACCATAATGATTTTCATGTGGTTAACCTTGCTTTCGGTTAATCTATACTTTAATGGTTTACGCTATGATATCTGGAATGGAGTGACGGTGATTGCTTTTTGTGCCGTACTGTACAATATCTCTCTGTTATTTATGAGCAGGTATAGCGTGTCCACTTGGTATATTAGTCGCACTATTGAAGTAGTCAGTAAGTTAACCGTTATGGTAATATTTATGTGCCATATATTCAGTGCGCTACGAGTAACAAAGAACATTGCACATCGCGATCCCTTAACCAATATATTTAACAGAAATTATTTTTTTAATGAACTGACAGTTCAATCAGCATCAGCCCAAAAAACGCCTTATTGCGTCATGATTATGGATATCGACCACTTCAAAAAAGTCAACGACACCTGGGGGCATCCGGTTGGCGATCAGGTGATAAAAACAGTGGTGAATATCATTGGGAAAAGCATACGACCAGATGACCTTTTAGCGCGCGTCGGCGGCGAAGAGTTTGGCGTCTTGCTGACGGACATCGATACTGAACGTGCGAAAGCTTTAGCGGAAAGGATTCGGGAAAATGTTGAGCGTTTAACTGGCGATAATCCTGAATACGCTATACCACAAAAAGTGACGATTAGTATTGGCGCTGTTGTGACTCAGGAAAATGCGTTAAACCCAAATGAGATCTATCGACTGGCTGATAACGCACTTTACGAGGCGAAAGAGACCGGGCGTAATAAGGTGGTTGTGAGGGATGTGGTGAATTTTTGTGAGTCACCATAAAGCGGCATTTTGATCCTACCCACGTAATATGGACACAGGCCTAAGCGAGGTTCTGGTTTTCAAATTGTTCCGGACTGAGGCCGCCACACCAACTGTGCCGCCGCCACCGATTGTAATCACATTCGATATAATTAAACACCGTTGCCCGCATTATTTCCCGGCTGATAAAGTGTTCTCCATGG